>Ga0207864_1000825_pt1 | contig 38392 bp, 28 predicted proteins | sample HigsolmetaAR202D_FD_184834 | JGI IMG/M metagenome (GOLD analysis project Ga0207864, IMG submission 184834) | Ionic liquid and high solid enriched microbial communities from the Joint BioEnergy Institute, USA - AR20-2-D (SPAdes) (version 2) ...
GTGCGGGCGGGGACGGCCCCCAGCCGCTCGCCCACCACCATCCGCCGCTGGATCAGCGCCAGCGGCTCCTCGGCGCCCTCGCACAGGACCGCCCGGGTGGCCTCGGTGACCTCCTCCAGCCCGGCCAGCGGGCGTCCCCGCAGCACGGCCAGGGCCTCGGCCAGCCGGACGGCCTCGATCACATGGGCGGAGGAGACGTGCAGGTCCTCTGCCCGCAGCAGGCGGGCCGCCTCGGTCAGCCACCGCTCCACCGGGCGGTCCGGGGAGGTGAACAGGTGGTGATACCAGCCGGGGGAGCGCACGCCCGCGCCGTACCCCGACCACTGCGCCAGCCGTCCGTGCGTCCACGGCACCCACGTGACCGCCACCTTCTCCTTGGGCAGCCCGCGCAGCACCTGCTCGTCCCGGCTCGCCGGGACATCGGCCCGCAGCGCCGGCACGTGCCAGGCCCCGCAGACCACCGCGACGCGCTGATACCCCTCCTTGAGGGTGCGCCGCAGCGTCCGCCGCATGTACGCCTCGCGTCGCCGCTCCCGCCGGGCGTACGCCTCCGAGACGACCTGCTCGCCCCGGGCGGATCTTTCCTCCGCCTCCCGGCGGAGCACGTCCATCGCCTCGGCGATCGCCGGGAACGGGGACGGTCCTTCGCCGCGGTGTTCGACGACGTCCTCCCACCAGCGTTCGGCGTCGTCGTAACCGGCCGCCTGCGCCAGCCACCCCAGCGGGTCCAGCCGGATCAGCTCGGCCTCCCCGCCGCCGCTTCCCGCGGCGCCGTCGTGCGCGGCGGGCTCTTCCGCGGCGGCCTGCGAGGCGGGAGGATCGCCCTCACCGGCCTGGCCGTCGGCTCCGGGCGGGCCGTCCGTGCTCTCCGGCCGGTCGGCCAGCTGGCAGGCGGCGGGCAGGTCGCAGAAGCGGACGGGCACGCCGTTGCCGACGGCGTGGCGGATCGCCTGCCACTCGGGACTGAACTCCGCCAGCGGCCAGAACGCCGCGCGGTGCCGCCGGTCGCCGGCATCGGCGGAGGCGGCCTTGGCGGCGGTGTCCGTGGTGTAGGCCAGCAGCGCCACCGGCGGCTTCATGTCCGGGTCGGCGGCCAGCTCGACGATCGCATCGGCCTCGGGCGGCCCCTCGATCAGCACCACATCGGGCCGGAACTCCTCCAGCGCCCGGCGCAGCGAACGCGCCGAGCCCGGCCCGTGGTGGCGGATCCCATAGATCTCAGTCCGTGCCACCGCGCCCCTTTCCACCTCGTGCGCCGTCCGGCCGTGGCGGCGCCACCGCCCGGGCGGAAACGACCCCTCCCACGAGGGCGTCCCCGCCGGCGCCGCCCGTCCGGGCGGTGCACGCGCCGTTTCCCGGGACGCCGTGGGCGTGCCGGCCGAGGGTCACGGGGAGACCTCGCGGCAGGCCCGGTAAAAGTCGCTCCACTCGCTGCGCTCGCGGACCACGGTCTCCAGGTACTCCTGCCAGACCACCTGGTCGGAGACCGGGTCCTGGACGACCGCCCCGACGATGCCGCCGGCCACGTCCGCGGCGCGCAGCACCCCGTCGCCGAAATGCGCGGCCAGCGCCAGCCCGTTGGTGATCACCGAGATGGCCTCGGCGGTGCTCAGCGTGCCCGACGGCGACTTCAGCTTGGTGCGGCCGTCGACGGTCACCCCCGAGCGCAGCTCCCGGAACACCGTCACCACCCGGCGGATCTCCTCCAGCCCGGCCGGGACCTGCGGCAGCTGCAGCGACCGGCCGATCTGCGCCACCCGCCGGGAGACGATCTCCACCTCCTCGTCGGTGCTGGCCGGCAGCGGCAGCACCACCGTGTTGAAGCGGCGGCGCAGCGCCGAGGACAGCTCGTTGACGCCCCGGTCCCGGTCGTTGGCGGTGGCGATCACGGTGAACCCGCGGCGGGCCTGCACCTCGGTGTTCAGCTCCGGTATCGGCAGGGTCTTCTCCGACAGGATGGTGATCAGCGTGTCCTGCACGTCGCTGGGCATGCGGGTGAGCTCCTCGATGCGGGCCACCATGCCCTCGCGCATCGCCCGCATCAGCGGGCTGGGCACCAGCGCCCGCTCCGAAGGCCCTTCGGCCAGCAGCCGGGCGTAGTTCCAGCCGTAGCGGACGGCCTCCTCGGTGGTGCCCGCGGTGCCCTGGATCAGCAGGGTGGAGTCCCCGCACACCGCCGCCGCCAGGTGCTCCGACACCCAGGTCTTGGCGGTGCCGGGCACCCCGATCAGCAGCAGCGCCCGGTCGGTGGCCAGCGTCGCCACCGCCACCTCCATCAGCCGGCGCGGCCCCACGTACTTGGGGGTGATCACAGTGCCGTCCGGCAGCGTGCCGCCCAGCAGATAGGTGGTGACCGCCCACGGCGACAGCCGCCAGCCCGGCGGGCGGGGACGGTCGTCGTGCTCGGCCAGCCGCGCCAGCTCGTCGGCGAACTGCTGTTCGGCGTGCGGACGCAGCACCGCTTCTGCGGCCGGCGCGGCACCGGACCGGCCGCAGAAGCGCAAACCTTCGGCTTCGGCCATGGGTGACGATCCTCTCGGTCGTGTGGTGGTCATGTCCGCCGGGCGGGAGGTCAGGCGAGCTCCCGCAGCATCTGGTGGCGGAATCGCAGGCTGTCGATCAGTTCTTGGACCGGCCAGGAGTCGGGGAGGCCCAGCGCCGCCAGCCGGGGAGCGACCTCGGGGGCCAGGTGGGTGCCGGCCAGCTTGCACAGCGGCGCCAGCCGGTGACCGGCCCGCCCGCCGCGGCGGCGCTCCTCCTCCTGCGCCGCGGCCACCAGCAGCTCGATCACCAGGTCGGCCAGCTCCCCGGCCCACGGGCCGGGGATGCGTTCCAGCGCCGTCAGCGCCCAGGAGGCGTCCCCCAGCCGCCGGATCAAGGCGGCGGCCATCGGCTCGCGCTCACCGGCGGGCAGCAGCCCCACCAGATCGGCCAGCGCCGCGGCCTCCTCGGCCGGCACCGCGCCGTCGGCGAGCAGGGCCCGCGCCCACTGCGCATCGCGCAGGCGGAGCGCGGCCCGAACCCAGCCGATGTGCACATCCCGGGCCCAGGAGTCGTCCTTCGCCCCCGCCTTGCCCCGGCGCCGCCCGGTTTTCGCCTCCGGCCCGGTCACCGGCAGGCGCACCACCTCGCAGGCGGGCATCCCCAGCAGGTCGGTCCAGGTCTCCAGCGGGGTGCGCGCCAGGATCTCGCGCAGCCACCCGGCCCGGGTCCCCACCGGGGCGCCCGACCCGCCGGCCGGGGCGAACGAGCCCGCCGGGTGGAACGGGATGCCGTCCCGGGCCATGCCCTCGTCGTGGGCGTGCGGCAGCTCGACGACGATCCGGACGTGCCGCCGTCCCTCTGCCACGTGCTCTTCGACCCGCACACAGCTTTTGGCCCGTTCGGCCATCCGCCGTCCGTAGGCCGAGCCGGGCAGCTCGGCCAGCAGGTCGGCCGCCACTTGCCGCACGTCCTTGGCCCGGTCGTCCAGGGCCTTCTCCAGGAACTCCTCGTCATCTGGGGACAGGCCGCGGGCGAAAGTGGCCAGGAACGCGGCCCGGTCGGGGGCCGGTTCGCTCCGCCAGCTGTCCGCCAGCGCCCGCCGCGCCGCCCCCGGGTCGCGGCCGCGCAGCCGGGTCAGGTAGGCGATCCGCCGGCTGCGGGTGCCGGTCCGCCACACCCGGGGGTCGTCGTCGCCCAGGTCGCCCCCTTCGTTCACCAGATACGCCCAGTCGGTGTTGTGCAGCGCCAGCCACACCCCGCGCCGCCCGGCCGCCCGCATGATCGCCGGGCGCAGGGACCGGTCGGCGCGGCCCCGTTCCAGCAGGTCGGGCAGGAGCGCCGGGGGCACCCTGAAGCCGCGTTCGGCGGCGGCCTGCAGCCATTGCGGCAGCAGCGGCAGGCGGTCGCCGGCCAGGATCTGCGCCAGCCGCCGGGCCGCCGCCGGCGGCACCACCGGCAGCGTTTCCGCCGGGGCGGGCGCGATCACGGCGTGCTCGGCGGCGCTCCCCGCGCGCCGCCCCGCCCGCCGCTGCACCGTCAGCACGGCGGCCTGCTCCAGCAGCGCACCGGCGGGATCCGCCCCCGCGGGGATCCCGCCCGCGCCGCCGTGGGAAGAGCGCGGCGCGCTCTCCCCGTCGTCTTCTGGAGCGAGGCGGACCGCAAGCGCCGGGACGGGCCGCCGCCGGGTGCCCAGCAGCGCCGTGCTGACGTGTTCGGCCCAGGTGCTCATCCCAGCGGCCCTTCCCCCGGAAAAGCGGCGGTGAAGGTCGTGCCGCGCGCTGCCGGTTCGCGTGCCTCAGGGGAGTGCGGTGTCACAGGACCACCAGACCTTCCTGCTCGTGCCAGGCCGACAGGGGGTGCAGGCCGTGGGGGGACCACTCGCCCGCCAAGGTGAAGCGGCCGCCGCCCGAGAGGGCCAGCAACCGCCAGGGGCCGTGCCGGGACTCCTCGCCGGCGGAGAAGCGCAACGGCAGGGCGTCGCCGTGGTCGTCGACGACGTGCAGCGCGTCGGGCCGCAGCGGCGTCCCCTGCGGAAGCGCCAGGCGCACGCCCTCCAGCACGGCGGGCCAGCGCTCCAGCCACGGGTCACGGGCCAGCGCTTGGGCGTACTCGGCGAGCAGACCGCCGATGGCGGTGCCGCGCGGCACGGCGGAGACCGGGCCGTGCTCCTCGGCCACCAGCGCGCGCAGCGGCTGAGCCCCCGGATAGAAGGCCAGCTCGGCGTCGAAGACGGCGCCCGTGGCCAAGGGCACCTCCGGCGGGCGGCCCGGCGCGGCGAACGACAGCACCAGCGCGGGCCGTCCGGTGCGGACGCCGCGCAGCCAGGTCCGCCGGGTGGTGAGCTGCTCTTGCACCGACTCCCGGGAGCCCAGCACATACCAGTGGTCCCGGACCCGCTTGCCGCCCAGCACCTCCTCCTGCCGGGCGGTGAAGCCCACCCGCGAGCGGACCGTCGCGCGCAACGGCCCGGGCAGCTCGGCGCGCCGCTGATAGGCGCGGACCAGCAACGCCAGCAGGGCGTACTCCTCCAGCATCCGCTCCGGCCAGCCGGCGCCGTGCCGCAGCGCGGGCAGCGACCTGACCTGGGCGGCCAGGCCGGGCGCCTGGGCGTCGACCAGCCGGCGGGCGACCTCGTCCCACACCCGGTAGGAGGCGTGCTCGGCCTGGGCCAGGCCCTGGTCGATCTGGTCGCGCAGCCACTGGTCCAGCTCGGCCACGCCGTCTTCGACTCGCTGCTCGCGGCGTTCGGCGGTCTTAGGATCGGGGGTCTTGGCGGCGGAGGCGGCCTTGCGCTTGGCGGCGCGCTCCCGCCGCTGCCGCAGCCACTCCGCCACCCACTCCGGAGGCTCGGCGGCGTCGACGGCGCCCTCGCTCCACAGCAGCAGCAGGCCCAGCACGTGCTTGCAGGGGATCTTGCGGCTGGGACACGAGCACCGGAACGCCGGCTCGGCCAGCTCCACGCACGCCTGGTACAGGCTCTTGCCGCTGCCCTTGCACTCGCCCCACACGCTGTGGGGATCACAGCCGGCGCCGTGCCACTTGGCGGGCTTGGCGACCCCGCCGGCCGCCTTCACCGACGCCGCGTCCGGCGCCAGCGCCAGCACCTGTTCCCGACCCCACCGATCGCTCACGGCCCCGAAGCTAGCGGGGGCCTCTGACAAATCAGGGCGATCCGATGGGGGCGGGGAAAGCCCGCCCGGTCACGGGCGATCCCGCAGGAACTGCGGCAGCAGCTCGGAGGTGTCGGGCAGCAGCAGCTTGCCGCCGGCCAGCAGCGCCACCAGCGCCACGGCGGCGAACAGGCCCACCCACACCAGCCCCGGCAGCCCGGTCAGCTGCGCCAGCTGGTCGGCGTCGGAGGACGGCGCCAGCTGCCGGGCGCGCATCCGCTGCAGCTCGATCACCGGCCGCGCCCCGGCCAGCAGCAGGAACGAGGCCGCCAGGTAGGCGAAGGCGGCCTGCACCGTCGCACTGCCCAGCCAGGACACCACGAAGATCACCGCGCCGGTGGCCACCACCGACAGCACCCCATAGGCGTTGCGGATCATCACCAGCATCGCCGCCAGCAGCGCCAGCGAGGCCCACAGCATCAACGTGATCCGGCCCCAGCTCAGCAGCGCCGCGAACACCAGCCCCAGCAGCGGCGGGGTGAGGTAGCCGGCCATGGCGGTGAACACCATCCCCGGCCCGTGCGGCTTGCCGCGCGAGACCGTCACCCCCGAGGTGTCGGAATGCAGCTTGATGCCCTCCAGGCGCCGGCCGGTCAGCACCGCCGCCAGCGCATGCCCGCCCTCGTGCGCGATGGTGACCACGTTGCGGGCCACCCGCCAGGTCGGCCCGTGCACCACGGCGGCCAGCGCGAGCACCCCGGCGCAGACGACCAGCCACAAGGGCGGATCCGGCTGGGTGCCGGTCAGCCGATCCCACAGTTCACCGATGCCCGCTGCGTCCACGTCCACCTCTGGTCGATCCTCGTCGCCATCGCCTCACAGTAGGACGTTACGGACGGTCTGCGCGTTCAGATCGCCGGCGGCGGGCCGGTCAGGTGTTCTGCGGGCGGACGGTGCGGATGCACAGCGGCTCCGACCAGGCCACCAGCGCCCGGCCGCCGCCGGCGGAGGCGGTGCGGAGCATGGCCCCGACCCGGAAGCAATATCCGGTCCCCGGCCGCAGCCGGTCCACCCGGACGCCGGTCGCCCCTCTCCCCGCCGAGATCATCCGGCGGCCGTCCCGGGGCGAGGGCAGCACCACGATCGGCAGCCGGCGCGACGGTTCCGGCAGCGACCAGCGCAACCGCACCCAGGTCCGCCGGTCGGAGACCAGCTGCAGCCGGCGCGGCGCGGCGGCCCGCACCTGTGCCTGCGTGACCGGCGCCGACCGATCCGGCCGGGGCTGCGCGGTGGGCGTGCCGGTGCGCGGGGCGACGGCGGCTCTCCCGGCCCTGGCCGAGGTGCCGTTGTCGCTCATCGCCCCGGCCGTGACGATCCCCCCGACCATTCCGCCGACCAGGATCACCGTCCCGGCGGCGACCCGCCGGGAGGGCCGGTACTCGGGCTCCTCCGCCGGCCGGGCGCCGGCGGTCTTCTGCCGTCTTTGCGGCGGCCCGGCGGCGGGCTCGGCCTCCTGCCGGCCGTTGTCTCGCGCCGCCTGCTCGCCGGCGACGGCCATCGGCCCGGTGGCGGCCGCATCCGGGGCGGGCCCCCCGGCGGGCTCGTCGTTCTGGTGGAACACCAGCTCTTCCAGCTCTTGCGGCGACAGGCGCGGGGCGGAGGCGGGAGAAAGCCGCACGGCGGCCGGGGGAGGGGCGGCGACCTGGGGCAGCGGGGAGGACGGCCGGTCGCCCGGGAGCGGGCCGAGCTCGGTCACCTCCACCGGGCTGTGCGCCAGGTCGGTGACCGGCAGCCCCAGCTCGCCCTGCACCTGCTGCAACCGCCGGGCCATGGCCACCGCGGACGTGAAACGCCGCTCGGGCGCCTTGGCCATCGCCGTGCCGATCGCCTCCCGCACCGGCGCGGGCACGTCGGGACGGGGGATCGGCGGGGGAGACTCCTGCAGCACGCGCCGGGTGAAGGCGGCCAGGTCCTCTCCAGGGGGTCCCTGGAACGCCGGCAGGCCGGCCAGCAGCTGATACAGCGTGGAACCCAGCGAGTACAGGTCCGCGGGGACGCCCGGCGGGCCGCCCGCCAGCACCTCCGGTGCGGCGTGGTGGGGGGTGAACGCCGGGGAGTGCCCCTCGTCGGGCGAGCCGATCAGCAAGGCGATGCCGAAGTCGGTCAGCGCCGGCTCCCCGTAGCGCGACACCAGGATGTTCTGCGGCTTGACGTCGCGGTGCAGCACGCCGTTCTCATGGGTGGCGGCCAGCGCGCCGGCCATCTTCACCCCGATCCGCAGCACGTCGGGCACCGGCAGGGGGCCTTCCCGCCGGAGCCGGTCCAGCAGTGAGCCCTGCTCGAAATACTCCATGGCGACGTAGGGACGGCCGGCGCCGGTCCAGCCGGTCTCCAGCACCGTCACCACGTTGGGGTGGCCGGTCAGCCGTCCGGTGATGCGGCACTCGTGCTGGAAGCGGTTCATGGCCACCGCGCCCACCGCGCCCACCGACAGCACCTTCAGCGCGACCTGGCGGTCGAGGCGCTCCTGGTAGGCCCGGTAGACCACGCTGAACCCACCCTCGCCCACCTTTTCCAAGATGCGGTAGCCGGGCACGTCCTCGATCATGGAGTCCTTTTCGTCGGGCTTGTTCGTGGGGCTTGCACCAGGTTCGGCTGCGGCCTGCCGGATCGGTTCCCGGCGTTCAACCAGGGTAATACGTGACCTAAACGGACGGTGGGCCGGCCGCCGGCGCACGCCGGATCCGTGCTGCGCCCGCAGGCCGGATCCGCCCACGGCAACGCGCCTTCGGGTGGGTGTTTTAAGGGGAAATAGCCGCAAATATGCACCCGCCAGTTTAATCGTTGGTTCAATTTCCGGACGGCTCCGTGTGATCTCTTTAGCCTCGGTCACAGCCATTCCCTGGATATCCGAGGAGCCCGTCCATGCCGCAGAAAGCCTCGCCCAGTGCCGTGCTCGAGCGGCGTTATCGCGATCTCGTCCGGCTGGCTTATCTGATCCTTCCCGGGAAGGGCAGGCGGCTTTACCGGCTGGCGCTGGCCCAGCGGATCGTCGACTGCGAGTTCCCGCTGGTGTCCATCCGCCCGGCCCGTCCGGGCAGTGGACGCCACGGATACGCCCGGATGCGCGCGCGGGTGGTGCGCCGTGCGATGAACCCCTCCTGGCGCCTGCGCATCGGGCTGGGCCCCTGGCTGCGCGGGCTGCCCACCCGCCTGCCCGACCCGGCGCTGACCCTGGCCCTGGCGGAGCTGGATCCCCCGGTCCGGGTGGCGTACGTGCTGCGCCAGGTGGAGCGGATGCCCCGGTACGCGGTGCGCGACCTGCTGGTCGAGCTGGGGGTGCAGGACGTTCAGGCGGTGCTGGAGGCCTCCGAGTCCATCCAAGGACTGCCCAAGAGCAGCGGCAACCCCGCCGAGGTGGTGGTGGACGTCTCGGCCCGGCGGGCCCGGGAGCGCGCGGTCCGCCGCCGCTCCCGGGTGCCGGTCGCGGTGGCCACGGCGCTGACCATAGCGCTGGTGGGGACGGTGTTCGTGCTGGAGACCGGCTCCTCCTCCGGCCCCGCCGCGGCTCCCCGGCACGGACGGCTGATCATGGCCGCGCCGCGCGCCTCCTGGGAGAACGCTCCCCGCACCTTCGATGTGTGGCCGGCCCGTGGCGAGCTGGTGGGCGACCGGGCCTTCACCGGCCGGGCGCTGGCCGCCTGGGTCCGCCGCGCCGGCGCCGACGGTGACCCCCAGCTGCTGTATGCGGGCCGCGTCGGCCGCACTCCCACCGCGCTGCTGCGTCACCGCGACCGCATCGTCCGCTACACCGAGCCGGACGGGGCGCTGCGCGACCTTCCCGTGGCGGGCCGCGTGCCGCCCGGCCCGCTGGCTCTGGGCGGCGGTCATTACCTGCTGCCGCCGTGGACGACCCATGTCCAGACTCCCGACGGCGAGCCGCTCCCCGCCCGGCGGGGACCGGTGAGGAAGACGCAGGCCAAGGACCGGTCCGGACAGGGCACGGCGAACGGGACGGCGAGAGACGAGGCGAGGAATAAGGAGACGGCGGGCGAGGACGGGACGGACGAGAACGCCGCGAGCGGGAAGACGGCGGGCAGGAGCGCATCGGTCCGGCCGGCCTCGGCCAGGGCCGCGTCGGCCGAAGGCGCACCGACCCAGGGAATGGAGAACCCGGTGGTGGGTCCCCTCACCGCCCGTACCCCGTGCCGGAGGGGGCCGCTGATGAGCCTCCGCGACCACCACGGCTCGGCGATGCTGGCCGATCTGGGCGGCCCGGTCCTGACCACCGTCCGCCACCGGTCGGCCACGGACGCCGCTCCCAGGCCCGTGATGCCGCGTTCGGCAGCGGTGGGCCTGTGGCGCCGGCTGTCGTGCGGACTGCCCGCCTCCACTCCCGCCCGCCCGGTGGTCGAGTCCACCTCCTGGGAGTTCTGGACGGGCCGGCTGCCCGGCCAGGACCGGCCCGCCCGCTGGGTGTGCACCCGCCATGCCTACGCCGGCGGCGGCACGTCCACGCACGCCACGCTGCTGGAGCCCGGCGGCCGGCGCCACGACGCCGGCTCGTGCGGCGACCCGCGCCGCCCGGTGAGCGGTCTGTGGTGGCGCGGGCCGGACAAGCGCTGGTACTACCTGGCCGCCGCCGCGCCGGGCGCCGTCCCGCACGCCGCCGGCCCGGTCAAGACGGCCTTCCGCAGGGGCCGGCTGCTGGTCGCCACCGGCCCCGAGCCGGGGCGGCGGCCCGCCGGCCGGGTGATCGTGACGGCCCGCACGCCCTGACGACGGGGCACCGGCGCAAAGCGGCCGGTGGTGCAGGATGAGCGATCCCGGCTTATGCCGATGAGCCCTTGCCGCTGATCACTTCTCGGCGGAGCGGGAGCTCACCTTGATCGTGGCGAAGTCGGCTCCCACGGAGGGCGAGCCTCCTTGGGGCACCTGGGCGCACATCAAGGTGGCCTGGCCGGTGGAGGGGAGCGTGATGATCTCGGAGAGCGGATGCCACAGCCCGCCGGACACCCCGTTGGAGGACAGCAGGCGGCTGATGGCCGGCCCGCCGCCGTTGACCGAGATCCCGCAGCGGGCGGTGCCCCCGCTGATGAGCGCGCCCACTTGAACCAGGTAGGTCCCTGGATCCAGATCGATCCAGGCCACCTTGGTGTAGTTCGCGCCCACCGCGATGACGGTCTCCATGGGCTTGCGGAAGGCGTCCGGCAGCGGCCCGGGCGGCCCCTGGGGACCGGGGTCGCCCTTCGGTCCCTGAGGGCCGCGATCGCCCTTCGGCCCCTGGGGGCCGGTGGCGCCCCTGGGACCGGCCGGGCCGGTGGCGCCCTTGGGGCCGGCGGGTCCGCGGGCGCCCTTGGGGCCGGTCTTGTTCCAGGTCACCAGCCGTTCGTTCTTACGGCACTTGGTCTTGGCCCCCACGATGCGCGTCGCGCCGCCGGATTTTTTGACGCACGCTCTGACGACTTTGGACGATGCGGCGGAGGAGTTGGCGACCGCGACGCCTCCGCTCACCAGTACCACGCAGTTGGCCGTTGCCAGGCCCACCAATGTGACCACCCCGGCCTTGCTGCGCAATCCCATGGAACCCCTCCGAGCATGACGGTCATGATCCCAGTACGAGGTTCTCCCATGGGAAGAGAGAAGACCAGAGCGGCCCGGCATGCGATATCGACCTGTCTATGTCGTTTTGTAGAGTTTGTTAAGAAAGTGGAACGGTGCAAGGGCTCAAACCTGAACTTTTGGCCGATAGTGGCCATCGTGGGCCCGTATCCGATGTCCGGTGTACGGGTTTTCAGGCGGTGCGAGCGGGCCCCCGGAAAACCTGCCGGACATGCCAGTCGATGTTGTTGCGGTGCGGAGCGGGGAAACCGACCTTGGGTTGTGCGGCCTTGCGCCCGACCAGTGAGTCCACCAGCGCGTGCGACGATTCGGTGGTGCCCACGAACTGCCGGCTGACCAGGATGGTTCCGCTGCTGCTCAGGCTGAGCACCCCCCGGTCCAGCAGCCGGTGGTGCAGCGTGCACAGGCACAGGGCGTTGGACAGGTCGTCATAACCGTCGAACGCCCACCAGCGCAGCCGGGCGGCCTCCAGGCCCACCACGCTGTTGCCCATCCATCCTTCGAAACCGCAGAACGCGCAGCGGCAGTCGTAGGCGACCAGTACCTTCTGCCGCAGCAGCACGTCCGGCCGGGCCCGCGGCAGCAGGCCCTGGAGATTGGCGGCCAGCGTGACCGGCACCGGCGGCTCATGCGGCAGCCCGACCGCCATGCGCAGGTCCTCGTGCAGGCCGGGCTCGAAATTCAGCTGCAGCAGCAGATGCACGATCTGCGCGAACGCCGTCGGGTCGGCCAGCAATTCCTTGGCGAAACGGGGCACCAGCCGGCCGGCGGCGTCGTAGGCGCGCAGTGCGGCCGCGTCAGGCCCAGGGCTTCCGGCGCCGTGCGGGGTGAACACCTCCCACAGGCCGTCGGCGGCCAGCTGGTGAAAGGCGTATCCGGGACTGGCCGGCTTGGCCGGGCCGAACTCGGTCAGCAGTTCGCCCAGCGGCTCTTCGATGTCCCGGTAACGAAGCTGGGTATAGCCGCGCCGGTGCAGGTCGCCGAGCGCCAGCAGCAGGAGCAGTGCACGGTGGGGATCGCGTTCGCCGCCACGGGTCCAGCGGCGCATGCGAGCCACTCTCTCGAACCACTCCATGACCAGCAGCATAAGGTGCTCATGGTGCGATATGGGAGATATTCTCCCAGGTGGGAGAGGGGGACTGCAGTGACAGGGGCGACGCGGGCTTCTTGTCCCTCCGGATGAGGTGTATCGGGCTCACCGGAACAGCGGACTTTCCATGAGACTCAATACCCCCGGGCCGACGACGGTGATGATCAGAGCGGGAAGAATGCAGATCACCACCGGAAACATGATCTTCACGGGGATCTTCTGCGCCATCTCCTCGGCGCGCTGACGTCTTTTGAGCCGTGCCTCCCGGGCCTGTTCGCGCAGCACCGTGCCGATCGGCATGCCCAGTTCACTGGCCTGGACCAGAGCCGCAATGAACGTCCGTACCTCTTCCACGGCGACCCGCTCGCCCATTGCCCGCAGTGCCTCCGACCGGGATTTGCCGATCCTGACCTCTTGGAGCACGCGGGCCAGTTCCTCAGACAGCGGCCCGTCGGTGTTCTGCGCCACCCGGGTGAGCGCGGCATCGAACCCCAGCCCGGCCTCCACACTGACCACCAGCAGGTCCAGGACGTCGGGCAGGGTGCGCTTCAACTCTTCTTGACGGCGCAGCCCGGCGTTGTAGAGCAGGATGTCGGGCAGGAAGAAACCGAACAGTGAGCCCAGCGCCGCCCCCAATAGGAGGCCGGGCACGCTGCCGCTGCCGACCAGCGCGCCTGTCGCACCCAGGAGGAACAGCCCGAGCCCTTTGTAGGACAGGATGCGCTCCGGCGTCCACGCCCCGGGATTGCCCGCGAGGTCCAGGCGGCGCTGCAGGCTCTCGACGCCGGTACCGGGGCTGAGCGACCTGGCCAGCAACTGCAGCCGCCGCATCAAAGGCTCTGCCAGGCGTTCGTCCCGGGACGGCGGGATCGCCTTCCTACCCACCTGACCTGCATACTCCGTCTCGATCGAGTGCAGGGCGCCGGCGACGCCGGTGGGCTTGCCGGTTCGCCGGGGCGGGGTCAGCAGCAAGACGAAGGCCGTCGCGACGGCTGCCGCCCCGGCGATGAGAGTGAGCACGCTCGTCATCTCAGGCCTCCACCTTGATGGTCTTACGCAGCCACAACCAGCCGATTCCGGTAAGCAGCACCGCGACCGCGATCAACACTGCGCCCAGGGGAGTGGTGTACAACGGCCGCATGTAGGAGGGCCGTATCGCCGTCAGCATGCCCGCAGTGAAAAAAGGCAGAGCGATGAGGATGTATGCGGAAAGCCGGCCTTCAGCCGACAGTGTCCGGATCTGGCGGCGCAACCGGGTCCGCTCGCGCATCGTCTCGGCCGTGGTCTCGATGACCTCCGACAGGTTGCCGCCGACCTCCCGCTGGATCTGAATGGCCAGCACCACCCAGTGCAGGTCGCGGCAGTTCATCCGGTCGGCCACCGAACGCAGCGCGTCCTCGGTGGAGACCCCCAGCCTGGTCTGCGCCACGGCACGGGCCATCTCCTGACCCATGGGCTGCAGCTCCAACTCGGCCAGGCGTTCCACCGCCTGCGTGACCGAAAAACCGGACCGCAGCGACCCGGCGACCAGCTGCAGCGCATCCGGCAGCTGGTCGGCGAACGCCGTCAGCCGCCGCTCGGCTCTGCCGCGCAGGTAGATCCGGGTAACGGCCCAGGTGATCGCGGATGCCAGAAGGACGGCGAGCGGGAGATTGCCCATCAACAGGGTCAGCACCGCCGCCACACCGGCCCCGATGACGATCCGCAGCAGGGTCCACTCATGGGGACGCAGCAAGATTCCGGCCCGGTCCAGGTCCTGTGCCAGGCGCTGCGCCAGCCGGCCCGAGCCGGTGATCTTCATGCTGAGGGTGAGTGCGCCGCGCATCAGGGGGTTGCGCGCCCGGGACTCCTCGGCATCGGGCTCGGCGGGGGAGGGCCGCGCTCGCAGCCGGTAACGCTCGATCCGCACCGCCCACTCCGGCGGCTCCTTGCGGCCCAGACCTCCCACCACCAGGATGAGCAGCAGGATCGCGGCGAAGCAGACGCCGAGCACCGCGGGCAGCGGCAGACCGGCCAGGGGACCGGCCGCGTCCGCCGGGGCCGTCCCCGCATGCCGGGGGGACGCGGAGGTCCGGCCGTGCGGCCCGGCGGTCCCGGCGGGAGAGGCCGCCGCGGACGCCGTGGCCTTGATCGCGGTGTCTCCGGCCCGGACCCGCACCTCCAGCCGCAGCGCGGTGCCCTGCAGCGACTGCGGCAGCGTGACCGTGATCCACATCGACTGGCGGAAGGAGGCCGCCGCGTCGGCGAACGCGGCGTTCAGCCGGCGGGGATCGGGCGAGGACAGCAGGCGGCCGCCGGAGTCGGCGGCCAGCTGCCGCAGCGTTCCCTCCGACGTCGCCGCCGTCTTGAAGGCCACCACGTCGGCCGCGATGCGGGTCCTCTTCAGCCGGGCCAGCACCTGGGCGAGCGTGCTCGTGCTGGCGGAGTCCTTGCCGTCCGACAGCACCACGAGCCGGCCCTCCGCGGCGTTGGCGCGCGCCAGCCGGTCCACCGCCGCGGACATCGCGTCATACAGGGCGGTCTCCCCGCCCGTCCGCATCCGGCCGAGGGCCTTGCGCAGGGACCGGCGGTCGGTGGTGGGATCGATCACGGGGCGTGTCGGCGTCCCGGTGGTGGTGAATCCCGCGGGCACGTCGGCGGGCAGCAGGTCGAGAAAGGCCACCGCCCCCGCCTTGGCGGCCGCAAGGTCGGCGGCGCTCATCGACCCGCTGGTGTCCAGCACCAGCATCACCGCCCGCGCGTTCCGCCCGCCGGGGGAGGGGCCGCCGGGGCGGGGCGAGCCGGGCGGTTCGGCCTTCGCCGGCAGGGTGCGTCCGGCGGCCGTCACCGTGACCGAATCGGGGTCCAGCGCCGCCTTCGGCGGCAGGCCGTGCGCGGTGAACAGGAACTGGACCCGGTTCGCCATCACCTCCAGGGCGCTGATCCGCCCGCCGGGCTCGGCGGCGCCCGCCGTCCCCGCGGGCAGCAGGAGCGCCAGGCCGCACAGCACCGCCAGCAGCCGCCCGGTCACCATGGCGGCCGGCCCATCGTCTGCCCGCCCCGGCCGATCTCGAAGATCTCGTTCGGGACGGTGATGCCCGCATCCAGCAGCCGTTCCAGGAAGCGGGGCCGCAGCCCGGTCGGCCGCAGCCTGCCCAGCGCCCGGCCGTCGGCGTCCACCCCCGCCCGCATGTCGAACAGGAACACGTCCTGCAGCGTGATGACCTCGCCTTCTAGGCCGGACACCTCGGTGACGTGGGTGATGCGCCGGGAGCCGTCCTTAAAGCGCGCCTGGTGGATGACCAGGTCGATGGCGGAGGCGATCTGCTCGCGGATCGCCCGCACCGGCAGGTCCATCCCCGACATCAGCACCATCGTCTCCAGCCGGGCCATGGCCTCCCGGGGCGCGTTGGCGTGCACCGTGGTCAGCGACCCGTCGTGGCCGGTGTTCATGGCCTGCAGCATGTCCAGGGCCGCCCCGTCGCGGACCTCGCCCACCACGATCCGGTCCGGGCGCATCCGCAGCGCGTTGCGCACCAGGTCGCGGATGGTCACCTCGCCGCGGCCCTCGATGTTGGGGGGACGGGACTCCAGCCGCAGCACGTGCTCTTGGCGCAGCTGCAGCTCGGCGGAGTCCTCGATGGTCACGATGCGCTCATCGGGCGGAATGAAGGAGCTGAGCACATTGAGGGTGGTGGTCTTGCCCGAGCCGGTGCCGCCGCTGATCAGAATGTTCAGCCGGCCCCGCACGCAGGCCGCCAGCAGGTCGGCCACCTGCGGGGTGAGGGTGCCGAAGTCCACCAGGTCGTGCACGGTGAACGGGTCGGCGGCGAACTTGCGGATGGTCAGCAGCGACCCGTCCAGCGCCACCGGCGGCACCACCGCGTTGACCCGGCTGCCGTCCGGCAGCCGGGCGTCCACCATGGGGCTGGACTCGTCGATCCGCCGCCCCACCCGGGCCACGATCTTGTCGATGGTGCGGCGCAGGCTGCCCTCGCCCGCGAACGCCCCCGCGGCCAGCTCCAGCCTGCCGTTGCGCTCCACGTAGATCTGGCCCGGGCCGTTGACCATGATCTCGGTGACCTCGGGGTCGTTGAGGTAGGGCTCCAGCGGCCCCAGCCCCATCACCTCGTCGAAGATCTCCTGGCTGAGCCGGGCCCGGTCGGCCGCCGTCATCGGGGTGTCCTCTTGCTCCAGCACCATCTGCAGGGTGCTGCGGACCCGGTTCTCCAGCTCGCCCGCGCTGAGGTTGACGTCGTACATGCGCGGGCCGAGCGCCTCCACCAGCGCCTGGTGGACCCGGCGCTTGAGCCCGGCGAACGGGTCCAGCGGACGGGTCGAGCGGCGGTGGGGCGTGTGGACCAGCGCGGTGGTCGGCTCCGCGGCCGGCTGCTCGGCCTCCCGCTGCAGCCGGGCCAGCCGTTCACTCAGGCTGCTCATGCGTGCTCCCCGCATGTCCCCGGTGCCAGGGCACCGGCTCTCGTCGTCGCGTACTCACCTCGGCCCGCCTGCGACGGGCCGCAAGACGCGGCCTCGTTCCGCGGTTTGCGGCTCACCGGCCCGCCTTCGCCCGGCGCAGCCCGCCCCGGCGGCGCAGCCGTCCCGGCGGCCGCCGCTCCTCGCCGAGCACCAGGTCGGCCACCTCCTCGATGGCGCGGCTGACCTGGTGGCCGGGGTGGGACAGGGCCAGCGGGACGCCCTTGTTGATCGAGGCCGGGATGTCGGAACTGGACGGGATGCGCACGTTGACCGGGCGTCCGGCCACCCGGTCGATGTCCGAGCGCGACAGCCCGGCCCGCACGTCGGCCCGGTTGAGCAGGATCTTGCGGCCGGCCGCCGGGTAGCCCAGCAGGTCCAGCATGTCCAGCGTCACCCGCAGCGCCTTCAGGGCGGTGACCTCGGGGCCGGCCAGCAGCAGATGCCGGTCGGCGGCGTCCAGGGCGGCCAGCACCGTCTCGCTGAACTGGGAAGGGGTGTCCACGATCACCACGTCGAACATCTGCCGCAGCACCGCCAGCAGATCGGTCACCAGCCGGCCGGTGATCTTCTCGGCGTCGCCGGGGGCGACCGGCGCCAGCACCGCGTGCACTCCCGACTCGTGCCGCACCAGCAGGGAGCGCACCCCGGTCTGGTCCATGTTCTGGCCCATGGGCACCGCGTCGACGATCGTGCGCTGCGGGCTGAGCTGCAGCATGATCCCCACGTCGCCGAACGCCAGGTCCAGATCCACCAGGCACACCTGGCGTTCCCGGCGCGCCAGCGCGACCGCCAGATTGGTGGAGACCATCGACTTGCCGCAGCCGCCCTTGCCGGCGAACAGCACCACCACCGTGCCGTCCTTGCCGGGGCCGGCGGCGCCGCCCTCCGGCAGCTGGGCCTGCTCGGCGGCCCGCAGCCGGGAGGAGACCTCCCAGCAGCGCTTGCACGCCTCCATCAGGGCGGGAAAGTCCCGGTCGGGCACCACCTCGCGGATTCCCGCGCGCATCGCCTGGGCGAGCGTGTTGACCTCCAGGGCGGTGCGCACCAGCACGACCCCGAGCGAGGGGCGGGTGAAGCGGCGGGCCGCGGCGAAGCTCAGCACCGCCTCCAGCGGCGCGCCGGGCCCGAACACCACGATCAGCTCGTCGGGGTCGGCCGCCAGCATCTGCTCCAGCGTCTTCAGATCCGCGACGGTGCGGCCGTGCTCGCGGAAGCCGGCGACCAGCCGCCGTGCGGTGCTCCCGTCGGGTTCGCAGACGATCGGCATCACACCCCCCGGCTTTATTTGAAGACCTTGAAGCTGCTGACCCCGGACCCGCTCTCCGACAGCTCCGAGGATCCGCCCTCCAGCCCGAGGTAAAGGCGCCCGCCGCCCGTCCCGGAGACGCTCCAGACCAGCTTTTCGGCCTGCCGCTGGGTGACGGCCAAGGTGACCAGGCTGGTGCCCTGGGTTTTGGCCACAGACTTGTCCTTGGGCGCCGGGCCGACCCACAGCACGTCGATGCCGGACATCAGCAGCCGGGTCTCGGTCAGCTCCCCCCGGGGCCGGCCGCCGGAGTCGAGGATTCTGCGGGTCAGGAAGACCGCCACCTTGGAGCCGGCCACCACGTGCCCGGCCACCCGCTGCGGGTCGGTCAGCTCCACCGTCAGCGCGATCTTGCCTTCTGGGACGGTGAAGGTCTGGCTGGAGCCGCGCGGCACCAGCAGCGGCTTGCGGATCAGCTCACCGGCCCGCACGGGCGACCCGATCACCGTGTCGCTGTCGGCGTCCTCGATCCGGGTCAGTACGTCGTCGGGCACGCTGGAGGCCGGGAATCTGCGGGTCACCACGTACCCGTCGGCCACCAGACGGGTGATCGCGGTACCCGCCGGAATCGCCTTGGCGGCCACCAGCACGTTCACCGCGCGCTGGCCGCGCAGCGCGCGCTCGTCGGCGCCGTGGACGTATCCGTACACCATCAGGCTGCCCAGCCCGGCCAGTGCCACGGCAACCACGATGGTGATCAGGCGGCGATTCACGGTGCCCCCATTTCTGCTGTCCGCTTCATCCGATCAATTGGATGGCCTGCAGTCCGTAGCCGTCTCCCGCCCCTACGGCGCCGACCACGGTGCCTTTGGTGAAGAATCCGGTCAGGCACGGATCCGGGGGAGTGGCGTCCGCGCCCCCACAGTCGTTGCCGGTGCTCCAGGAGGGGTGGGCGTTCTCCGGCCCGAACCGGTAGCCGGTCGGCAGGAAGTAGGCGAATCCCGAGATGTGGTAGGTGTGCGTTCCCTGATCGCCCGGAGTGACCGAGTCGTAGACGGGCAGGACCAGCGGTTCCCGGTTGTCGTCGAGGAATTCGCCCAGCGTCTTGTTCGCGCCGTCGTGCCGGCAGGTCGCTGCGGACCAGTCGGATGCGATCTCGCTGCCCGGCTGGTCGGCTCCGGCCCGCAGCTGCTGGAAGCAGTCGCCTGCGGACGATCCGAGCCAGGCCAGGGCGCCGGGACCGTCTTCGGAGGGGGGATCTTCGGGGTTGGCGCACTGTCGCTGCCGGATCTCGGCTTCCTGCGCGGGGTTCGGTGTCCCCGCCTTGATCTGTTCGATCGGGACGAGGCCCGGACCCGCCGGATCCGAGGTCAATTCCTCAAAGGCGCACTCGGCGATGCCAAACCCAAAGACCCGGGGATGGGAGGCAAGGGGCCCCCATGCGGCACGGGCACAGGCGTTCGCCTGGTTGCCTTCAAAACTCTTTCCCAGGACAGCGGCACCGAAGTAGGACGGGAAGAGTGTCCTGCCGTCCCTGCTCAGCGTGCGGGTCCTGATCTCCACGAAGTTGCCCGTGTCCGGCCGTGAGCCGACGCATTTGGTGAGTCGCGGGTCGTTGAGCGGGCAGGGCCCCGATGTCATGCCGTCGATGCGGGTACAGCGCAGTATCGCCAGGGCGGCGCCGTCGCTGGCGTTCTGCTCCGCGGCGCTTTGGGCCACCTCTTCGAACGCCAGGGGGTCGCAGATTTCGTCCTGAGCACAGCTGCGGGCCGCGGCCAGGGCGGCGGCGTCGGCTCCGTTCTGCAGCTCTTCGCGCTCGACATAAAGCTGGCCGACGTCCACTACCAGGGCCAGCATCCCCACCACCACGAGACTGCTCATCAGCAGGGCGAACCCGACGACGATGGCTCCGCCATCCCCCCTGTCCCGCCGGAATCGCGGCCGGTCCGGCGATGGGCGCGTCAAGACGGGCACTGCATGACCGCCTGTCCAGTCAGAACCTGGTCGAAGAGCGTTCCCCGGAAGTTGTAGGTGACAGTGGCCCGGGCCACTGTGGCCGTTCCGGTGCAAGGCTCGACCCAGCTGGGGTCCGCTACCACCATTCCGCCCGTCGCGGCCGTCATCATGTCGGCCGCCGCGGCGCGGGGGTCGGCCGGCGGCTGTGTCAGCACCGCGGTCCGCACCCCTTGCCGGGCGGCCTCGTTGAGCCGCAGCTGGGCGTTGAAGGCTCGTCCGAAGTCGATGATCATGAAGATGAGCATGAGGAGCACCGGGAGGACGAACGCCATCTCCACGGTGATCGCCCCTCGGTCGGCCCGGACCCGAGATGCCTTCGCCGTACCAGGGGACACGCGGAGCCGGTGTCGGCTTGGCATGCTCGTCCTACTTCCGAGAACCGGTCGACATGGCGAATCGGGGATGACCGGCTACGGGCGGAGCGACCCCCTTCGTTCCGCCGCATAGCCGGTCATTGAGGTCGCGGGTGTTTTGTCAGCCGCTGCCGGCGTTGCGGAGCGCGTTGGCCACCCTGTCGAAGGCGTTCTGGATGGCGTCGTCGAGCGTGATGAAGGCGGCTCCGATGATCGCGGCCACCAGTGCGATCATCAGCCCGTACTCGACGGCCGTCACCCCCTCCTCGCCGCGGTCGCGCAGCCGTGAACCGCTCAGCCGGGAAAAGTCCAGCGTCTGGATGCGCGCGGCAAGCGCCGTTATCATTCTGTTAAACACGGGTATAGCCCCCTCCGAGCTGGGAACGGTCCGATCCGGCCCCCGCACCGGCCGGGCGGCGACGTTCGCCTGCGCCGATCAGAGTGATGAGCGCGGCGACCGCGCGTTAAGCCGCCTTTCGGGTCGAAAAAACTGGCCGCCCGGGTGACATGTCATCCGTTCGGACGACATGCGGCCCAAGAAGCGCATGTCGAGCGGCATGATCGCTTTGCAGGGCTGTCAGAACGGATGGTGACTTTGAGTCTCCTTTTGTCTTACTTCTGCGGATAGAACCCTGTTGCCAGTGGTAAACCTGGGCTTGCTGTGATCCGTCACACTTGTCAGAGTCTCGCTCTCCGAGCGATCGGGAAGTGATCGCGAGTCTGCAGGCCGGATTCCAGCCCGATCGCACCCTGGGAGGTCCCGATGGGCATTCGGGTCGTGGTCGTCGACGCCCATACGCTCAGCCGCCATGGCCTGGCGCAGCTCGCCGAACGCGAGCCGGACATCGACTTCGCCGGAGGGGCGGGGACCCTGGCGCAGGCCGCCGCGCGGGTCGCCGCCTGCTCGCCGGACGTGGTCGTGGTGTCCACCAGGCTGCCGGACGGGGACGGGCTGGACCTGGTCCGCACGCTGCGCACCCGCGACCGGGAACTGGGCGCGGTGGTGCTGGGGCCGCCCGAGGACGACGAGGCGCTGTTTCGCGCCATGGAGGCCGAGGCGTCGGCCTACGTGACCACCTCCGCCCCGGCCGCCGAGGTCGTGGCGGCCATCCGGCACGCCGCGGTCGCCCCCGGTTCCTTCACCTCCGCCGGCCTGGCCCAGGCCCTGGCCCGCCGCCGCACCGGCGAACTGCTGAGCCCGCGCGAACGCCAGGTGCTGGCCCTGCTGATGGAGGGCCGCTCCATCGCCGCGATCGCCGACAGCATGCACCTGAGCCATTCGACGGCCAAGACCTATGCGGCCCGCCTGTATGAGAAGCTCGGCGCCGCCAACCGCACCCAGGCGGTGATGACCGCCCTGCGCCTCGGCCTGATCAAACAGGACTCCCTGGTCCCCCCGCCCCGGCTGCCGGAGACCGCCCGCTTCCGCTGAGGTCCTGCGGATCCGCGGCGCGAGGGGGCCTTGACCTCCTGCGCCGCTCAGTGAACCTTTTCAGCACGACGTTCCCGCAGGCGGGGCCTCGGGGTCAGGGATGATGCCGTGACCGGCAATGTCATGACCCCGGATACCGCTCTGACTCCCGTATTCGGTGCCCGGGACCACGTGTTGAACAAGATTCAGTGGTGCTGAGGCGACCTGCCGCGGCGCAGTACCGGGCGTCTTGTCCTCTGTGCTGCAAAGAGCGCGATTCCCAGCGGCCCGGAGCGCCCGTTCCCGCCACGCCCGTCTTGGAAAGGCCTCCTGAATGAGGAGGCCGGTGCTCGGGCGCCGCGGTTTTCCGCCGCCTGGTTTTGAGCGTCGCCGGGGGACGCCCGGTGCCCTGCCGATGCCGGGCCCGTCCGGTCGGGGCGGTCAGGCATTGCTTACCGAGGTCGGGCAGACTAGGGGGCGCCGAACGCGGTTCTGTCGAGCCGCCGGCACAGTGCCCAACGGTGTGAAAGGGGTCGTGGATGAGCGAGTCGAAGCAGGGGCCGTTGACGGGCATCCGGGTGATCGAGCTGGCCGGGATCGGACCGGGGCCCTTTGCGGCCATGCTGCTGGCCGACCTGGGAGCCGAGGTGATCCGGGTGGACCGGGCCTCGGCGGTGAGCGGGGCCGGGCAGGCGACCACCGACTTCACCAACCGCGGCAAGCGCTCCATCGCCGTCGACCTCAAGAGCGAAAAGGGCAAGCAGGTCGTGCTGCGCCTGGTGGAGAAGGCCGACGTGCTGCTGGAGGGCTTCCGGCCGGGCGTGACCGAGCGGCTGGGGCTGGGCCCCGACGACTGCCTGGCCGTCAACCCCAAGCTGGTGTACGGGCGGATGACCGGCTGGGGGCAGCACGGGCGGCTGTCGCAGAGCGCCGGGCACGACATCGGCTACATCGCCATCACCGGGGCGCTGCACGCCATCGGCCGGGCCGGCGGGCCGCCGCAGGTGCCGATGAACCTGCTGGGCGACTTCGCCGGCGGCAGCATGTACCTGGTGGTGGGGGTGCTGGCGGCGCTGCTGGAGGCCCGCATCAGCGGACGCGGCCAGGTGGTGGACGCGGCGATCGTGGACGGCACCGCGCACCTGACCACCTTCATCCACGCCTTCCTGGCCGGCGGGATGTGGACCGACGAGCGCGGGGTGAACATGCTCGACACCGGCGCCCCCTGGTACGACGTGTACGAGACCGCCGACGGCAAGTACGTGGCCGTCGGCGCGATCGAGCCGCAGTTCTACGCCGAGTTCCTGCGGCGGCTGGGCATCGAGGACGCCGACGAGCTGCCCGCCCAGCACGACCGGGCCGGCTGGCCGGTGCTGCGCAAGCGGTTCGCCGAGGCGTTCAAGACCAAGACCCGCGACGAGTGGGCCGAGATCTTCCTGCCCGGCGACGCCTGCGTGGCGCCGGTGCTGTCGCTGAAGGAGGCGGCCGAGCACCCCTACAACACCGAGCGCGAGGTCTTCGTCGAGCGGGACGGGCACCTGCAGCCGGCGCCCGCGCCGCGCTTCTCCCGCACCCCGGGCGCCATCTCCGGCTCGCCCGCCCTGCCCGGCCAGCACACCCGCCAGGTGCTGGAGGAGTTCGGCTTCACCGACGTGGACGAGCTGCTGGCCGAAGGGGCCGTCGCCCAGGGCTGACCGCCCCGGCAGGAGCGGCTCTCCGCCGGGCGCCCGCGTCCGCCCCGCGGGCCCGGCGGGACGCCCCCAAGGAGCCGGGCGGGCCTTCCGGCTGGGCTTTTGGACCAAGTGCCGGGGGCGTGGAATGGGCGGGCGGACAACCCGCGCCCCCGGGCCTCGGCGCGGCCCGGGGCATGCGGCACACTCTGGAAATCGCTGATCGGTTCTGGAGGTCGCCGTATGCGTGAGGTCGTGATCTGCTCGCCCGTCCGCACCCCCGTCGGCAGGTTCGGCGGGGCGCTTCGGGACGTCCCGCCGCAGCGGCTGGCCGCCACGGTCATCGCCGAGCTGCTCAAGCGCACCGGCGCCGACCGGATCGACGAGGTGATCCTCGGCCAGTGCTACCCCAACGGGGAGGCCCCCGCCATCGGCCGGGTGGCGGCCCTGGACGCCGGGCTGCCGGTGGAGGTCCCCGGCAGCCAGATCGACCGGCGCTGCGGCTCGGGCCTGCAGGCGGTCATCAACGCCGTGCTCATGGTGCAGTCGGGGGCCTGCCAGACCGTCATCGCCGGCGGTGTGGAGAGCATGAGCCAGGTGGAGTACTACGCCACCGGGCTGCGCTGGGGCCGCCCCGGCGCGGAGATCAAGCTGATGGACCGGCTGGACCGGGCGCGCGTCACCCCCGGCGGCGAGCACCACCCGGTGCCCGGCGGGATGCTGGAGACCGCCGAGAACGTCCGGGCCAAATACGGCATTCCCCGCGCCGAGCAGGACGAGCTGGCGCTGCGCTCCCACCAGCGGGCGGTGGCCGCCCAGCGGGAGGGACGCTTCGATGCGGAGATCGTCCCGGTGGAGGTGCCCGGCCGCAAGGAGACCGTCGTGGTGGACCGCGACGAGCACCCGCGCGCCGACACCACCCTGGAGAAGCTGGCCGCGCTGCGCCCGGTGCGGGCCGCGGTGGACCCCGGGGCCACGGTCACCGCGGGCAACGCCAGCGGCCAGAACGACGGCGCCGCGGTCTGCCTGGTGACCACCCGCCAGGAGGCCGACCGGCTCGGGCTGACCGTGCGCGCCCGCCTGGTGTCGTGGGCGGTGGCCGGGGTGCCGCCGGAGCTGATGGGGCTGGGGCCGGTGCCGGCCACCGCGCGCGCCCTGGAGCAGGCCGGCCTGACCCTGGCGGACATGGACCTGATCGAGCTGAACGAGGCGTTCGCCGCCCAGGTGCTCGGCGTCACCCGCGAGTGGGGGTTCGGCGCGGGCGACTTCGAGCGGCTCAACGTCAACGGTTCGGGCATCTCGCTGGGCCACCCGGTGGGCGCCACCGGCTGCCGCATCCTGGCCACCCTCATGTATGAGATGGAGCGCCGCCAGGCCCGCTACGGCCTGGAGACGATGTGCATCGGCGGCGGGCAGGGCCTGGCCGCGGTGTTCGAGCGCGTGCCCGCCTGAGCCCGCCCTTTCCGGGACGCCTTTTGAGGACGGGGTGATTCCCGCAAGGCGTCCGGATGGCGCGAAGACGGTGGCGTGCCACCCGGGTGATGTGCAAGAGCGCCGGGCGGCGGGCGTTTCGGCCCGCCGCCCGGCCGTATCCGGGCAGGGAGCTTTCGGTGCGGGTGGAGAGAAGCAATTGTCAGCCGGGTGACAAGTGCCCGCCGGTTTTGGCTCCGATGCTGACAAGACAGCCGTTCCCGCGATTGTAATAACTTACTTATTGAATATTTCGGCGCTGCTCTAACCAACCCCACGGCTCCTTTCCGCGGGCGGACCACCGCCCCTTCCACCCCCGGCCCGTAAAGGAGAACGAATGCGCCGCCGCAGAATGCGCGCCTGGAGCGCCCTGGCCGCCTCGGCCGTCACCGCCGCCGCGATGCTCCTGGCGGCGCCCGGCACCGCCCACGCCGACACCTCCCCGCCCGGCGCCAACGACTGGACCTGCAAGCCCACCCCGCAGCGGCCCCGCCCCGTGGTGCTGGTCCACGGAACGTTCGAGAACATGGCGTTCAACTGGCAGTGGCTGTCGCCGGTGCTCAAACGCCACGGCTACTGCGTCTTCGCCCTCAACTACGGCGGCAAGACCCCCGAGTCCCCCATCCAGGGGACCGAGGACATCCCCACCTCCGCCGGGCAGCTGGCCGCCTTCGTCGACGCCGTGCTGAAAGCCACCGGGGCCGCCGAGGTCGACATCATCGGGCACTCCCAGGGCGGCATGATGCCCCGCTACTACGTGCGCTTTCTGGGCGGCGCCGACAAGGTCCACCACCTGATCGGGCTGGCGCCGTCCAACTACGGCACCACCTTCTGGGGCCTGGTCGTCGAAGGCGGCCTGATGCGGCTGACCGAGCTGGCGGTGCGGCTGGCACCGGCCGTCGGTCAGCAGATCGAGGGTTCACAGTTCCTGCGCAAGCTCAACGACGGCGGCGACACCGTGCCCGGCGTCGTCTACACCGTCATCGCCAGCAGGTACGACGAGGTGGTGACCCCCTACACCAACTCCTTCCTCAAGGACGGGCGGGCCCGCAACCTCACCATCCAGGACCTGTGCCCGCTCAACCCCGTCGAGCACCTGGCCATCATCTGGGACAAGCCCACCCAGCTGGTCATCCTCAACACGCTGGCCGGGCTGGATCCCCGCACCCCTGTGGAGTGCGCCTTCCCCAGGCCGTGACTTCGAGCAGGCCCCGGGGCTCGCCTCCGGCCCCGGGGCTCGTCACCCTTCCGGCCCGTCGGCGGGCCTTGGCGTGATTTCCGCGGGCGGCAGGCCGGGGGATGCGGCCGTGAGCACCGGCGGGCCTCCCGCGGGCGCACGCCGAAAAGAACTCACCGGCCGTGCTTAGAACTGCGGCATCACCGGTCGCCCATGCGGCGCCGGCGGGATCGGCCGGATCGTCGCCGTGGCCCGTGCGTTCCCCTCGGCTCGCCGTTTCGGCTTTGCAGCGACGCGCCCCGTCCGGCCGCTTTCGGACGGGACCGAGTATCGTCCGCATTCCCCCGGAACATCGGGTTGCAGGTCGCTTTGCGGCAAACCGGCGGCGAAGGAGCGTGAGCGTGGCAGAAGTCCAGGTCACCGCGCCGATGCACGGCACGGTCGAGAGCGTGGAGGCGAAAGAGGGGCAGGCCGTGGCGGCGGGCGGCCCGCTGGTGGTGCTGGAGGCGATGAAGATGCAGCACGTCGTCGAGGCGCCCACCGCCGGGATCGTGCGCCGGCTGCCGGTCGCGCCCGGCGACACCGTCGCCGAGGGCGACCCGGTCGCCTACCTGGAGCCCGCCGCCGTCGAGGAGCAGGCGCCCGCCGCCGAGGACGGGCGGCCGGACGGCACGGCGGCGGCGGAGGAGGAGATCAGGGAGGACCTCGCCGAGGTGATCCGGCGGCACGAGATCGGCCTGGACGCCGCCCGGCCCCAGGCCGTGGCCCGCCGGCGCGCCACCGGCCGGCGCACCGCCCGCGAGAACATCGCCGACCTGTGCGATCCGGGCACCTTCACCGAGTACGGCGCGCTGGTCATCGCCGCGCAGCGGCGCCGCCGCCCCGTCGAAGAGCTGATCGAGCGCACCCCCGCCGACGGCCTGGTGGCCGGGATCGGCGAGATCAACGGCCGCCAGGCGGTGGTCATGTCGTATGACTACATGGTCCTGGCCGGCACCCAGGGGGCGATGAACCATCTCAAAAAAGACCGCATGTTCGAGCTGGCGGCCCGGCGGCGCCTGCCGGTGGTGCTGTTCGCCGAGGGCGGCGGCGGACGGCCGGGCGACACCGACACCCCCACCGTCTCCGGCCTGGACACCATGGCCTTCCACCTGTTCGCCCGGCTCAGCGGGCAGGTGCCGCTGGTGGGCATCGCCGCCGGGCGCTGCTTCGCCGGCAACGCCGCCCTGCTGGGCTGCTGCGATGTGGTCATCGCCACCGCCGACGCCAACATCGGCATGGGCGGCCCGGCGATGATCGAAGGCGGCGGGCTCGGCAGCTACACCCCCGAGCAGATCGGCCCGATCTCGGTGCAGGTCCCCAACGGGGTGGTGGACCTGCCGGTCGCCGACGAGGCCGAGGCGGTCGCGGTGGCCCGCCGCTACCTGTCCTACTTCCAGGGCCCGGCACCGCAGTGGGACGCGCCGGACCAGCGGCGGCTGCGGTCCCTGATCCCGCAGGACCGCCGCCGCGTCTACGACGTGCGGGCGGTGATCGAAACCCTCGCCGACACCGGCTCGGTGCTGGAGCTGCGCAAAGGGTTCGGCGCCGGGATCATCACCGCGCTGGTGCGCATCGAGGGCCGCCCCTACGGGCTGATCGCCAACAACCCCGCCCACCTGGGCGGCGCCATCGACCGGGACGCCGCCGACAAGGCCGCCCGCTTCCTGCAGCTGTGCGACGCCCACGGCCTGCCGGTGGTGTCGTTGTGCGACACCCCCGGCTTCATGGTCGGCCCGGACGCCGAGCAGACCGCCACCGTGCGGCATTTCTCCCGCCTGTTCGTGACCGGCGCGCACCTGCGGGTGCCGATCTGCATGGTGATCTTGCGCAAGGCCTATGGGCTGGGCGCCCAGGCGATGGCCGGCGGCAGCCTGCGGGTGCCGCTGGCCACGGTGGCCTGGCCGACCGGGGAGCTGGGCGGCATGGGGTTGGAAGGGGCGGTCCGGCTGGGGTTCCGCCGGGAACTTGAGGCGATCGCCGACCCGGCCGAGCGGCAGGCGACCTTCGATGCGCTGGTGGCGGCCGCCTACGAGCAGGGCAAGGCGCTGAACGCGGCCACCGTCTTCGAAATCGACGACGTGATCGACCCGGCCGACACCCGGCGCTGGATCACCACAGCCCTGCGCGACGTCCCCCTGGAGTCCGCCCGCCGCGCCTTCATCGACACCTGGTGACGCATCCCCGCGGCGCGGAACCGCCACGGCACCGGAATGAGGAAACGGGTGTCAGCGCCGTCTGCCGGGGTAGTGGCCCTCTGCACCGCCTCTCCCGGCGCACCGGAAGGTGCGTGAGACGGGCCCGCTGAGATCGACCACCGGGCTGATTCCCAGGGCCGCCGCGAACGCGGCGGCCCTGGCCGGTCTACGCCTGCCAGAACTTTGCAGCCGTCTTCCGGCCGGCCGGGCCCATCGACCGCGGTGGGCGTCTTCGGCAGGAGGCACGGCCGGTGGCGCCTGGCTGCCGCGTGCGCCGTCGCCGGTCGCGGACACGAACCCGCCGGGACGCCTGGGCCGCCGCATCTGCGAACCGCTCTTCTCCGAACGCGTTTCGTGCTCGGACCGGCCGGGCCGTCCGGAGCGGAATAGACGGTCTTGTGCAGCAAAGAGCGGAACCTTCACAAGAGCGCAAGAAGTCTTATCTGCGAAAGTTGCTGGTAGTGGCGTTGTCCGGCCCGGTAGCGTTGCGCCGCGGCCGGCGATGATCGCCGCCGGTCCGGCGGCCCGTTGGAGGTTTCCGTGTACCACCCGCCCCCCGCTCCGCCTCCCGGTTTTCCGCCACCGGGTTTCCCGCCTCCGCCGGGACCCGTGCTGCCGCCCGTGCCGCCACGGCGCAGATGGCCGGGCAGGCTCATGTCGCTCTTCGTCATCCTGGTCGTCGCCATCGTCATCGTGTCCGTGGTGGCGCTGGTCAAGGCGGTGAGCGGTGGCGGGTGCGGCACCGGTGGGATCACGCTGAACCTGGTCACCTCCCCGGAGAAGGCGGGGATCGTCCGCCGGGCGGCTGAGGACTACTCCGGCCGCGAGGTGGACGGCCGGTGCGTGCACGTCGCCGTCCAGGTCAAGTCCTCCGGCGAGGCGATGAGCGCGCTGGCGCGCGGCTGGGACGCCCAGACCGACGGGCCGGTGCCGGATGTGTGGTCACCGGCCGGCTCCGGCTGGGTCACCCTGCTGCGGCACCGGCTCGCCCAGTCCGAACGCCGCCTGGATCTGCTGCCGGAGCGGAGCCAGGGGATCGCCGCGGCGCCCCTGGTGATCGCCATGCCCAAGCCGATGGCGCAGGCCCTGGGCTGGCCGGACCGGGAACTGGGCTGGTCGGACCTGCTGAAGCTGGCGCGCGACCGGCGGGGCTGGGGCGCGGTCGGGCACCCGGAGTGGGGAGAGTTCCGCATGGGCAAGACCAACCCCGGCTTCTCCACCTCCGGGCTGAACGCCACGGTCGGGGCCTACTACGCCGCCGCGGGCAAAACCAGCGGCCTGACCGCCGCCGACCTGCGGCGCGCCGGCGTCCAGGCGGCCGTGCGGACCCTGGAGAACTCCGTCGTCCACTACGGCGACACCACGCTGACCTTCCTGGAAGGGCTGCAGCGCGCCGACGACGCCGGCGCCGGGCTGTCGTATGTGTCGGCCGTGGCGGTGGAGGAGATGTCGGTCCACTACTACAACCAGGGCAACCCCACCGGGGACCCGGCCCAGGCCGGCAAACACCCCAAGCCGAAGACGCCGCTGGTGGCCATCTACCCCAAGGAAGGAACGCTGGTCTCCGACCACCCCTATGTCATCTTGCGCACCATCGCCCCCGGCAAGCGCCGCGCCGCCGAGGACTTCCTGTCCTACCTGCGCGGTGAGCGGGTGCAGCGGGCCTTCCGCGCCGACGGCTTCCGCGGCTTCGACAACCGGCCCGGCGAGGTGATCAAGGAGGCCGACGGGCTGCTGCCGGACCGGCCGCGCAAGACGCTCGCCCCGCCGGACCCCGAGGTGCTGGACGGGGTGCTGCGCAGCTGGGAGTCGCTGCGCAAGCGGGCCAACGTGCTGTTCCTGGTGGATGTGTCCGGCTCGATGGCCGAACCGCTGCCGGGCACCGGCCGCACCAGGATGCAGCAGGCCCAGCGCGCGCTCCGGCAGGCCGTCGACGACTTCGTCGCAGTGGACCGCGTGGGACTGTGGGAGTTCTCCACCGATCTGGGCGGCGGCCGCGACTACCGCCCGCTCGTCCCGATCAGACCGATGAGCACCCCCGGGCACCGGGAGCGGCTGCGCGAGCAGATCGCCGCACTGCGCCCGCGCGGCGACACCGGGCTGTACGACAGCACGCTGGCGGCCTTCCGGCACGTGCGGGCCGCCCGCCAGGACGGGGCGATCAACTCGGTGGTGGTGCTCACCGACGGCCGCAACGACGACCCCGGCGGCGGGCTGTCGCTGGAGGAACTGCTGAAGGAGCTGGACGGCGCCGACGGAGTGCGGATCTTCACCATCGCCTACGGCGCCGGAGCCGACGGCGGGGCGCTGAAGAAGATCTCCGAGGCCACCGACGCCGCCGCCTACGACTCCCGCGACCCGGCCACCTTGGACAAGGTGCTGACCCAGGTGGTCTCCAACTTCTGAGCGGCGGCGCTCAGCGGGCCACCCGGCGGCCGGGTGGCCCGCGCGGCCGGGGATTGGCTACCTTCCGGCGCGGAGGTACCGGGAATGCCGAAGTTCTCGATGGTCCTGGGCGGCTATGACCCGCGGCAGGTGGACGAGATGGTGGCCAAGCTGGAGGGCACACTGGGCCGTGCCCCCCTGCAAGGGCCGCCGGTCACCCTCAAGCTGCTGGAGTGGACCAGCTTCAGCGTCGCGCTGCGCGGCTACGACCGGTTCGAGGTGGACGGGGCGATGCGCCGCTACCGCCGGGAACTGGCCGCGCTGGAGGGCGTGGAACTGACCGACGACGAGCCGGACGGCGGGCTGAGCCTGGTGCTCGGCGAGCCCGAACCCGAGCCCGGGCACGAGCCGGAGCACAGGAGCGGGCCCGAGCTCCAGCGGCTGCACCTGCCGCTGGAGCTGCGCGAGGAGATCCGCCGCGAGCACGGCCTGGCGGTGCGCTGGCGCGGCTATGACCGCCACCAGGTCGAGCAGTTCGTGGTGCGGATATGGGGCCGCCTGGGCCGCTACTCCCTGCGCGCCTACCGCATCGAGCCCGAGCCGCTGGAGGACCGGGAGCTGGACGAGGCCGCCTTCGACATCGTGCTGCGCGGCTACGACATGGCCGCGGTCCACCGCATGCTGGCCGATTACCGGCGGCGGCTGACCGGGCGCTGACCGCCGGCGGGATCAGTCCTCTGCCTTCTTGAGCTCCTTCTTCTTGCGGCGCTTGACCGTCACGCCGCCCCAGAAGGAGAAGCCGCCGACCACCACCTTGGGCGCCCCGGGCGCGCCCGGCCCGGTGGCCTTGTCGTCGAAGGCGCCCATGATGCCCAGCCCCCGCACGGTGACCTCCAGGTCCTCGGGGACGATGACGTCGATGCCGCCCATGATGGCGAAGACGTTGATCCGCAGTTCCGGCTCGCTGAAGCGGGCCTCGGTCAGGTCGATCGTCCCGCCGCCCCAGAAGGCGAACCCGGTGAAGCGGCGCGGCGCCGTCCAGGGCCCCCGCCGCTTGAACTCGCTCATGATCGCGATACCGGTCCGGGAGGTGGGCTCGCCACCGGTGATGCGCTGGCCGGGCGGCACGGGGCCGAAGGCGGGCACGGCGCCGCCCGGCAGGTCGCGGGTGAGCGCTTCCAGCTCCCCATAGGTACGGGCGGTGTAGGCGGCGGTCAGCCGCTCCTCCAGTTCCTCGAGGTTGATCCGGCCGTCACCGGCGGCCTCGCGCAGCCTCTGGGCCACCTGCTCGCGATCGGCGTCGGAGGCCCGCAGATCCCGCGGGTCGGTGGGGATCCGGCGGTCGGGAAGATCGGTCATGGCCCTACCGTAATTCGGGCGTGTCGCGGTTTCGAGTGCGGTGCGGTCACCGGCCGGCTCCGGACGGGGCACCCCTTCCCCGGACGAGCGTGCGCCCCGGCGCCGGCGGGCGGCCCGTGCGCCCGCCGGAAAGGAGGACGCGCGTCCGGCGGCCCCGCGGGGAGCCGCCGGCGCACGCGGTCATCCGGAACGAGCGGGCTCAGGCGCCGCTGAAGTAACGGCGGGGGTTGCCCACCAGCATCTGCTCGATCTGGGCCTCACTGACCCCGGCGGCGCGCAGCGCGGGCAGCACGTCCCGGCCGATGTGCCCGTAGTGCCAGTTGGGGGCCATGCTGCGCAGCGACTCCGGGTCGGGGCCGAACCAGTCCATGTAACAGCTGGCGTCATGGCTGAGCACCATCCGGTCGGCGTACCCCCGCTCGCACAGCGCCGCGACGGTGGCCACGCGCTGCTCGGTGGGGTTGAACACATCCAGCCCGAAGCGGTCCATCCCCAAGATCGCGCCGGTGTCGGCCAGCTCCATCAGGTAGTCCAGGTCGTTGCTGTCGCCGGCGTGGCCGATGACGACCTTGGAGGGGTCCACGCCCTCCTTGCCGAGCAGCTCCAGCGCCGGCCGTCCGGTCTGCGCGGCGGCCGAGGTGTGCACGGTGATCGGCGCCCCGGTCTCCCGGTGGGCGGCGGCCACCGCGCGCAGGATGCGGGTGACGCCGGGGGTCAGGCCCTGGGCCTCCACGCAGCACTTGAGGAAGGCCGCCTTGACGCCGGTGTCGGCGATGCCCTCGGTCAGGTCGCGCACGAACATCTCCACCAGCGGCTCCGGGCCGCCCAGCAGCGTGTCCGGGCCGCGGTAGTGCAGCTGGAAGGGCAGCTGATCGTAGGAGTACAGGCCGGTGGCCACGATGATGTTCAGCTCCGGCACCTGCTCGGCGATGCGCTGGATGCGCGGGATGTAGCGGCCCAGCCCCCACACCGTCGGGTCGGCGATCGTGGAGACCCCCTGCGCGGCCAGGTCGCGCAGCTTGGCCACCGCGTCGGCGACCCGCTCCTCCTCGTCCCACCAGCCGCCGAGGCCGTAGTTGTGCACATGCTCGGTGGACAGGACGAACACATGCTCGTGCATGTACGTCCGGCCCAGTGCGGCGACGTCGACGGCGCCCCTGACGGTCTCCACGGTGGTCATGTCCGCCTCCTCGCGTACCGACTAGTCGGTACCTGGCAAACTTAGGGGGAGCGCAGGCGCAGTGGCAGGCTTTTCGGCACATCGAGCGAGCGGAGCTTTCCGGACCGGCGGCGGGAGGGCGGGGCATGGCCGGTGACAGACGGCCCGCCGGCGCGCGGACGTCGCCGACGGAGCGGCGCATCCTGGCCGCCGCCGTGCACCTGTTCGCCGAGCACGGCTTCGACGGCACCTCCGTGCAGCAGATCGTGGAACGGGCCCAGATCACCAAGGGCGGCCTCTACCACTACTTCGGCTCCAAGCAGGACCTGCTGCAGGAGATCTACCAGTCGCTGATCAGCCGCCAGCTGCAGGACCTGGAGCGCATCCTGGCGGCCGGGCTGGACCCGCCCGCCACCGTGCGGGCGGTGATCGAGGCGCTGGTGATCTCCACCGCCGAGCACATCGACGAGGCCAAGGTCTTCGCCCGGGAGCTGAACCGCCTCGACCCGGCCCGCCTGGCCGCGGTGCGCGCCGAGCGGCGCCGCTACCACACCGCCTTCCGCGACCTCATCGAACGGGGCCAGCGCGAGGGGGTGTTCTCCCGCGTCGCCCCCGCCGACACCGTGACGCTGATCGTCTTCGGCATGGTCAACGAGATGCCCCGCTGGTACCGGGCCGACGGTCCCAAACCCGCCTCCCGTTTCGCCGCCGAGGTCGCCGACTTCGTCCTGACCGCCCTGCGGCCCCGCTGAGCGGGCCCGCCCGGCCGGGGAAACGGTCCGGGGCCCGCGGACGTGCTGCGAGCCCCGGCGCGAAGGGGATCCTCGGGCGGATCAGACGGTGGTGACGACCTGCTCGTAGTCCAGGCGCGGGTTGCGGTCGAACCAGGCGTTGGGGCCGGGCTTGCCGACGTTGACCACGGCGATGGCCCGGTGGCGGCCGTCGGGGAAGAACTCCGCAGACAGGCCGTCGGCGTCGAAACCGGTCATCGGGCCGGCCGCCAGCCCGGCGGCGCGGATGCCCACGATCAGGTAGCCCAGCTGGATGGCGGCGTTGAAACGGGCCGCACCGGCCCGGGCCTCGGGGTCGGCGAAGGCGTCCTTGGCGTTGGGGGCGTGCGGGAACACCGTCGGCAGGTGCTCGTGGAAGTCGTTGTCGGCGGCGACGATCAGCGTCAGCGGCGCGGTGGCGGTCTTGTCCCGGTTGCCCGGGGACAAGTGCTTGATCAGCCGCTCGCGGGCCTCCTTGCTGCGCACCGCCACCAGCCGCAGCGGCTGGGAGTTCATCGCGGTGGGCCCCCACTTCACCAGCTCGTAGATCGCCCGCACCTGCTCGTCGGTGACCGGTTCGTCGGTGAAGGCGTTGGCGGTGCGCGCCTGGCGGAACAGCAGGTCCTGGGCGAAGGGGTCCAGGGCCAGCTCCTGCGCGGCGGTGTCGTCCTGCACGGTGGGTGCCGTCATATCGCAAACCTTCTGGCTCTAGAGGTTCGGGATCGTCCTCACGAAACGAGTTGAAGTTTCAACTCATTCCGGCGCTCTGAGTAAGCTCGATCACACCTCGCGGGCCGGGGCGCGGACGCTACGACCAGGGCAGGGCGTGCACGCCCTGGCCGACGCCGACCGCCAAGGCGGCGACGCCCAAGAGCACCAGACCGGCGAAGACCGACCAGCGCCCGGCCTGATAGCCCACCGGGACCAGCGCGTTGCGCCGGCCCCGCACCGGCCAGGGGTCGCGCAGCGGGGCGGTGCCGGGCACCTCCTCGTCGATCTCCAGCGGCGGGACCGGCGCCCCCTTCCGGCCGGCAGAAGGCAGCCCGGTCACCCAGCCGAGCAGCCCGGCCACCTCGGCCGGGTCGGTGTCCAGGCCCGAGCCGAAGTAACGCACCCGCCCGGCCAGCTGGTCCAGCGCCCGGATCGCGTTGCCCAGCCCCGCCTCCTGCAGCCAGCGGCGCACCCGCTCGCCCGCCTCCCGCCCGGACAGGCCCTCCAGGCCGGCCAGCGAGCGGCCGACCATGGTGGTGCGCAGCAGGTCGATCTTGGTCAGCACCACCGCCACCCGCCGCTGCCGGCCCCGGTCCGGACGCGAACGCAGCTCGTTGAGCACCCGCTGCAGGGTGTCGGCCGGGTCCTCCTCCGACGACGGCGCCGCCTGCTCCACCGCGGCCCGCTCCTCCTCGCTCAACGCCCGCCGCACCACCGGCAGCGCGAACGGGTCCACCACGAACAGCAGCGCCTCGCCGTGGTCGAGATAGCGCAGCGACTCCACCTCCCCGGCCCCGGTGAAATGCTCGCCGGCCGGGTCGAACAGGTAGAGGATGCGGTGCCCGGCGCCGGGCAGCTCCACATCCACCATGGTGGCCAGCGGCAGCTCCGGGCCGGTCTTGGCCAGCCGCCCGCCGCGCTGGAACTCCCGCATCGCGCTCGCGTACGCCTGCGCGTGCCGCCGCTCGACGAAGGCCAGCGCGCCGTGCGCGGCGCGGGCCCGCGCGTGCAGCGCCCGGATGGCCAGGAACATGAACGTCGTCTTGCCCGCCGCCGGCCCCCCGACGAACGGCAGCGGCTCCACCCGCACCCGCCCGATCCGCTCCGGCAGCCGCCCGTTGCAGTGCGGGCAGTAGGCGGTCAGCCGGTAGCGGCCCAGCGGGATCGTGGTGGGCAGCCGCGCCCCGCACCGGCACACGTGCCGGAAGGCCCCGGCGGTGCCGGGCACCAGCCGCCGGTGCCGCAGCCCGCAGCCGGGACACTCATACACCGGCAGCGCGATCTTCTCGTAGCAGAACGGGTGCGGGCAGGTCTGCAGGATCCGCCCATAGGCCATGAACGCCCGCTCCAGCAGGCCCAGCGTCGCCACGCACACCAGCCACCCGCCCAGCCCGACCACCGCGACCAGGCCGTAGCAGGCCGTCAGCGCGGCGCCGATGACCGTGGCCGGCAGCGCCGCCAGCGCGATCCCGGCCACCAGCGCCAGCCACACCGGGATGAGGAAGTAACCCCACAGGCCGCCCAGCAGCACCCGGGTGACCTTGACGATCGCGGTGCGGGCGGTCTGCCAGGCCCAGGGCACGACCACCCGCGTCATCGCCCACCAGTCCAGCCACACCTGGCCCAGCAGGTAGTGCCGGTAGGCCACCTCGGGCACCGGGACGGGCGAGGGCCCTTTGGCGGTGATGGGCGCCAGCGTCCGCCACGCCTGCAGGTAGACGAACCCCAGCACCACGGCCCCGGCGCTCAGCAGCGTCAGCGTGAACAGCACCGGGAAGATGACGATGAAGCCCAGCCACATGGCGCCCAGCCACAGGGCCACCAGCAGGAACGCGATGACGGCGGGCACCGCCTCAGCCCTCCTCGCCGCCGGCCAGCAGTCTGCGCAGCTCGGCGCGCAGCTCCGGCTCCTGGCGCAGGTGCGACTCCAGCTGCCGGGAGGCCATCCAGCCCCCGGCGGCCGAACGCGCCCACGCCTCCAGGCGGGGCTCGCTGACCCCGGCCCGCCGCAGCCGCAGGGCGATCTCGACCAGCTCGTTGCGCTGCCCGGGCCCGAAAGCCGGCCGCCCCCAGATCCGCCGTCCCCGCGGCTCCATCCACCGCCCGGCCAGCCGGGCGCGGACCGGGGCGGAGGCGGCGGCCAGCACCGCCGCCCGGAAGCGGGTGTCGCGGCGGGCCAGCCGCCGGGCCGCCCAGGTGAAGGCGGTCCGGCACAGCTGCGGGTCGGCCTGGCCGGCGGCCGCGTGCACCACCTCCAGTTCGGCGGCGGCGGTGTCCGGCTGCGCGGCGCCGACGGTCTTGGCGTAGGCGATCAGCACCGCGGCGTCGCGGGCGGCGCGCGCCTGCGGTTCGAAGGCCGCCAGCACCTGCCCGGCCACCCGCAGCAGCACCGGGTCCTCCAGCGCCAGCTCGCCGTCCACCGCCGCCTGCCGGAACGTCCGCGACGGCAGCGCCGCCAGCGCCGGGTAGCGGGGCACCAGCTCCTCGTAGGCGTCCAGCAGCGCGCCGCACTCGGCCGCCGACGCCGGCACCGCCCACACCTCGCGCAGCACCGCGTCCACCGCCGCCGACTGCGATGCGTCCAGCCGCAGCAGCGCGCCGGTCACATCCACCCGGCGGTCCCGGTGCCGGCGCCCCACCGACGCCAGCACCGCCAGCCCCACCTCGGGCGCCTGCGACCAGTCCCGGGCCTGCAGCAGGTCGCAGGCCCGGTCGGTGAGCAGGGCGGCGCGCCCGGCCGCATCGGCCTGCGCCAGCCCGGCGATCACGCCGTCGGTCAGCCGCTCCCGCCAGGGGGCGGGCACCGCCGTCAGCGCCTCGGCCAGGTCGCCGGCGCCGCGGCGGGCGCACCGGACGGCGGCGGCGCGCACCTCCTCGGCGGCCGGCGGGACGCCGGCCCGTACGGCCGCCGCCACCAGATGCCCCACCCTCGTCAGGTCGGCGGCCTGCCGCAGCGCCTGCGTCAGCTGCGGCTCCAGCCGTTCCAGCGCCTGGGCCGACAGTTCAAAGCGCGGCAGCCGGCCGGCCAGGCCGGGGTCCTGCAGCGCCAGCATCGCGCAGCGCTCGGCGCACCGGTCGGCGACCTGCGCCGCCTGCACCCGCCGCGCCCAGGTGTGCATCGCCAGCGCCAGGTCGAACCCCACCGCCGGCAGCGCCGGCACCAGCTCCGGCCACACCCACTCGGGGACGCGCCCGCCGTGGCGGGTCAGCAGCTCGGCGGCCGGCTTCTCCTCCTCGGGGGAGGGGGCGGTGCGGCCCCGGCACAGCGCCAGCAGCGCCGCCGCCCGCTCCAGCGCCGGCGCCAGCGCGGCCTTTTCCGCGCCGCCGTCTTCGCCGTCGAGCTGGACGGTGACCAGCTCACCGAGCGCGTCCAGCCCGGCGAAATCGGCCTCCCGCCAGCAGTCCGCCACGGTGCGCGCGAACCGGCTGCCGCCGTCTCCGGCGGCGGCCCGCCCGGCCTTCTCCTCCCGGGGCTCCTTTTCGTCCAGGAAGAACGCCGGGTCGTCGGGGCGGACGGCCGACCACACATCGGGCGTGGTGCCCACCACCCGGTGCGGCGTGCCGGCGGGGTCGGCGGTGAAGGTGGTGAACGACAGCCGGGCCGCCACCGCCGCCGGCAGCGAATACGACAGCACCGCGATCCAGTGCACGATCGGCCCGGCGT
>Ga0207864_1000835_pt1 | contig 38081 bp, 32 predicted proteins | sample HigsolmetaAR202D_FD_184834 | JGI IMG/M metagenome (GOLD analysis project Ga0207864, IMG submission 184834) | Ionic liquid and high solid enriched microbial communities from the Joint BioEnergy Institute, USA - AR20-2-D (SPAdes) (version 2) ...
AATATCCCGGTAGCGTGGGGCTTCGCCATCATCAACTTCGTCTGGTGGATCGGTATAGGCCACGCAGGCACCTTGATATCGGCCATTCTGCTGCTGCTCAAGCAGCAGTGGCGAACTTCCATTAACCGGTTCGCCGAGGCGATGACGCTGTTTGCCGTTGCTTGCGCGGCGCTGTTTCCAATCCTTCACTTAGGGCGGCCGTGGGTGTTCTACTGGCTGCTGCCTTACCCCAACTCGATGCAGCTATGGCCGCAGCCTCGGAGCCCGCTGATCTGGGACGTCTTTGCGGTTACGACATACGGGACCGTGTCGTTTCTGTTCTGGTATGTCGGTTTGATTCCCGATCTCGCCACCCTTCGCGACAGAGCCGTGGAGCCTCTGAAGCGCAAGTTCTACGGCATCGTTTCCCTGGGCTGGCGGGGTTCCGCGATGCACTGGCGCCGTTATGAGATGCTCTACCTCCTGCTCGCAGGCGTGTCGACGCCTCTTGTGGTCTCAGTTCATAGCATCGTGAGCTTCGACTTTGCAGTCAGCGTGCTGCCCGGCTGGCACACCACCATCTTTCCGCCCTACTTCGTCGCTGGCGCCATCTACTCCGGATTCGCCATGGTGTTGACGCTGACGATACCCATCCGGAAGATCTATCACCTCGAAGACTTCATCACAATGCGCCATCTCGACACGATGGCCAAGGTGATGCTCGGCACGGGCTGGATCGTGGCCTACGGATATTTGATGGAGCTCTTCGTCGCGTGGTACAGCGGCAGCTACTTCGAGCAGTTCCTGGTCCGCAACCGTCTCTTCGGACCATTTGGCCCCGCGTATTGGGGGTTGATTCTGACGAACGTCGCGCTTCCGCAGGCGTTGTGGTCGAGGCGGGTCCGCCGCAACCCGGTGTTGCTCTGGTGCCTTTCTCTCGTCATCAACACAGGCATGTGGCTGGAGCGCTTCATCATCGTGATTGTCAGCCTCCATCGCGACTTCCTCCCGTCGTCCTGGGGAATGTATTACCCCACGGCATGGGATTGGGCCACGTACCTCGGGACCTTTGGGCTCTTCTTCACGCTTCTGTTTCTGTTTATTCGATTCCTGCCGATGATTTCGAACTTCGAGATGCGAGAACTGGTGCATCGCACAAGCACAGAGGGGGAACACTGAAGTGGAAGGCAGCCGCCTGGAAACAAGGACATGGGGCTGGATGGCGGAGTTCGATCAGCCGGAGGATCTCCTATCCGCGGCTGAGAGGGTCCGTGAAGAAGGCTATCGGAACGTGGACGCCTACGCGCCGATGCCGGTTCACGGCCTGCCTGAGGCGTTGGGATTGGGGCGAACCTGGATCCCACAAATCGTACTCGCCGCCGGCCTGCTTGGCGCAATTGGCGGCTTTGTGTTCCTCTACTACATCACCGTGATTCATTACCCGCATAACGTAGGCGGACGGCCCTTCTTCAGCTGGCCCTCGTACATCCCGATCATGTTCGAGACAACGGTGCTGCTCGCCGCAATTTGCGGCGTGATCGCGATGATTGCCTTAAACGGCCTTCCCAAACCGTATCATCCCGTCTTCAATGTGCCGGAGTTTCTGCGTGCGAGCCAGGATAAGTTCTTCCTGGTCATCGAGGCGTCCGATCCGCAGTTCGACAAAGACAGAACCAGGGAGTTTCTGGAAGGGCTTCAGCCAGCGGGCTTGCATTATGTCGAGGATTAGCGCCATCGCAGCAGTAGTTTGGTTGGGTGGCTTTCTTGTGAGCTGCCGCCAGGATATGCATGATCAGCCGCGATACAGACCGCTCAGCGCGAGCCAGTTCTTTGGCGACGGCCGCTCCGCCCGGGATTTTCCAGAAGGTACGGTGGCGCGGGGGCAGCTCCGGCTCGATCAGGCGTTTTATGAGGGAAGGGTAGGGACTCAGGAGACGAGCGAATTTCCAATTCCCATCACAGCGGCTGTGCTTGACCGCGGACAGGACCGGTACAACATCTACTGTTCGCCGTGCCATGCCTACACCGGAGAGGGCAACGGCATGATCGTGCAGCGAGGCTTCACGCCCCCTCCCTCGCTCCACGAGGCGCGGTTGAGGAGCGCGACTCCAGGCTACATCTACGACGTCATCACCAACGGATTCGGAGCGATGTACAGCTATGCGTCCCGCTTACCGCCGGCGGACCGCTGGGCGGTAGTCGCCTATGTCCGAGCGCTGCAACTGTCCAGGGCGGCGACGATCGCGGACGTTCCCGAGGACCAGCGTCCGGAACTGGGGCCTCGGCCACCAGCGCCTGCGGCTCAGCCGCAGGCCGGTGCTCCAGCCGCGGCGCCGCAGTCTCCGGTTGGGGGAAGAGCAAGATGAGAGATTTCGACGTCAACAAGGCGATGCGGTACGCGCTGTACGGGGGAGCCGCTGTCCTCATCATCAGCATTATCGGCGCATTCTTCTCGCCCGCAGCTTTCTTGCGCGCCTACCTGATCGGGTACACCTTCTGGGCCGGTCTGGCGCTAGGGTCGCTCTCCATCGTTCTGCTGCATCATCTCGTGGGCGGGGACTGGGGCTTTATAACGCGCCGGTTCATGGAATCCGCCTTTGGGACTCTGCCGCTGCTTGCTGTCCTGTCGATTCCGATTCTGGTGAATGTATCGATGCTCTACCCGTGGGCGGACCCGGAGGTTGTAGCTGAAAGCCCGGTGTTGCAGCATAAAGTTCCGTATTTGAACGTCCCGTTCTTCATCGGCCGGATAGTGATCTATTTCGCCGTCTGGATCGGCCTCTCGTGGATGCTGAACCGGTGGTCTCTGGAGCAGGACCAGACGGCTGATCCTCTCTACGTGCGGCGCTTTCGCTCTGTCAGCGGCCCAGCGTTGATCGTGCACGCCTTCATGGTGACCTTCGCCGCGATCGATTTGCTGAAGTCTCTCGAACCGGAGTGGTACAGCACGATCTTTGGCCTGATCATTCTCGTTGGACAGCTACTGACGACGATTGCGTTCTCGATCATGATGCTCATGCTGCTGTCGGACCGCGAACCCTTCACTCCGGTCCTCCGCCCAGTACACTTCAACGACCTTGGAAATCTGCTGCTCACGTTTGTCGTGCTGTTCGCTTACGTGGAAGTATCTCAGTTCATTATCATCTGGCACGGAAATCTTCCGGAAGAAGTTCCGTGGTACACCAGGCGCTCGACCAATGGGTGGGAGTACGTCACCGTCCTTCTCGTACTCTTCAACTTTGCAGTTCCGTTTTTTCTGCTCCTGACGAGGTATGTAAAGCAGCGGTTGCGTCTGCTTGCCTGGATTGCGATTTCCATTCTCGTGATGCGCCTGCTGGATTACTTTTGGATTGTTCTTCCCGCGTTCAACCTTCCAGCCGTGGGTATCCACTGGATGGACGTGCTTGTTCCGGTTGGGATTGGCGGAATCTGGCTGGCGTATTTCTTCTGGCGGCTACAGCGGCGTCCGATGCTTCCACTGGGGGACACGCGTTTTGTCGAGAGGGTTTAGGCTGTGCCCGACGAGTCGTTGATGGATGAACATAGCGGAGCGCATCCGGCCGGCGGATATGAACGAACCGATGCCAGCGTCCGGCTGATCATCTACTCCGTGGTGGCGCTCGCGGCGCTGCTGGTTGTGTCTCAGTTGTTACTGGTCTGGGTATACAACCGCGTCGCTTCCGCCGCAGTTCCGGAGCCGCGGGAGCGAGAGATCGTGATCTCTCCGCAGGATCTGCCGCCGCAACCCCGGCTGCAGGTGTCTCCGGCGCTTGACATGGAAGTGTATCGCCAGAGGCAAAGCCAGGAGTTGACAACCTACGGATGGGCAGATCCGGCAACGGGGGCAGTGCGCATTCCCATCGAAAGGGCAAAGCAACTGTTGCTCGAAAAGGGTCTGCCGGTGCAGCAGAACCGTCCGAACTTGCTGCCTGAGCCCGTTCCTCTCGACTCCGGCGGCTTCAGCCGCACCGTGCCGGAATCCTACATCAGCAATCAGGACATCCCTGGGAGGTATCCTCCGGCGGCTGGAGGTGGCCCAATCTTGGAATCGAGATCGCCGCTAAGCCTGCCGGAAATGAACGTTCCGCCGGGTGTGTCGCCGGGCGAAATAGGAGCTCCTCCGCACCCGCCGATCCCGGAGGACAAGGAAGGACATAGGGGACCACGGCGTGAACCGAACGTTCCTTAGCTGTGCGCTGATCCTGATCGGCGCCGCGCGTGTGTTTGCTCAGGACGGGCTTCCTGAGGCGATTCGGGGAGTCACTATTGAACAGAAGCTGAACTCCTCGATTGATCCAAGTCTCATTTTCCGCAACGAGCTGGGAGAGCGCGCGGCGCTGAAGCAATATCTGGGCCGGCGACCAATTGTGCTGGCATTGGTTTATTACAACTGCCCGAGCCTCTGCAATCTGATCCTGAACGGGGTTCTGCGCGTGAGCCGGACTTTGAAGCTGAGCGCCGGGAAGGACTACGACGTTGTAGCCGTCAGCATAGACCCGCGCGAGACCCCGGAGCTGGCTGCCGCGAAGTGGAAGAGTTATGTGCAGAAGTACGGCCGGCCGACAGGGACGGCAGGCTGGCACTTTCTCACGGGAGATGAGCCGTCCATCCGCGCACTCGCCGACGCAGTCGGTTACCGCTATCGCTTCGACAAAGAATCGGGCACGTACTCGCACGCATCCGGCCTGATTGTCATCACCCCGGAGGGGCGCGTCTCGCGGTATCTGTTTGGCGTCGAGTATTCTGCCAGGGATCTTCGGCTTGCTCTCGTGGAAGCATCGCGCGGCAGGATCGGCACGCCGATCGACCAGATCCTCTTGTACTGCTTTCACTACGACCCTCAAACGGGGAAGTACGGAGTTGTCATCATGAATGTCCTGCGGTTGGGCGGTCTCCTCACGCTGGCCGCGCTCGCGGCATTCTGGCTGGTCATGTACCGGCGCAGGAGAGCGGAGGTGCGTCCGTGAGATTCCTTCCGCCCACAGCTTCAACAGGCGCGGAAAGCGTCGATAGCCTGTACTACTTCCTTGTCGCTCTGACTTTCCTCTTTACCGGCGGAATTTTTCTGAGCGTTACGTATTTCGCGATCCGTTACCGCCGCCGGGATCCGAGGGAGTGCCCCCGTCCTGTACACGGCAGCGCCCTTCTCGAATCTGCCTGGATTGCGATTCCTTTTGTCATCGTCATGTTCATTTTCGGTTGGGGCGCCAAAGTGTACTATGACCTCTCCGTTCCGCCGACGGACGCTCTCCAGCTCTATGTAATCGGCAAGCAGTGGATGTGGAAAGCGCAGCACCCGGACGGTCAGAGGGAAATCAACGAGCTGCATGTTCCGCTGGGTAGACCCGTGAGGATCGTGATGACTTCTCAGGATGTGATCCACAGCTTCTACATCCCCGCGTTCCGCGTCAAGCGCGATGTCGTGCCGGGATCGTACACAACCATGTGGTTTACTCCGACGAAGGTGGGTCGCTTCCATCTTTTCTGCGCCGAATATTGCGGGACCGAGCATTCGGGAATGATTGGGTGGGTGACCGTAATGGAGCCAACCGACTTTGAGCGCTGGCTAAGCGGCGCCGGCGCGGAAGGCTCGATGGCGGCAACCGGAGAGAAGCTGTTCCAGCGCCTGGGCTGCGCGGGTTGTCACCGGAGCGACGCGCCGGGGCGTTGCCCGCCGATGACGGGCGTTTTCGGCAGTAGCGTCGTGCTAGCGAACGGGCAGACTGTGATTGCGGACGAGCAGTACGTTCGGGAGTCAATCCTCAATCCCAAGGCGAAAATTGTCGCGGGCTATCAGCCGGTTATGCCGAGTTATCAGGGACAGGTGAGCGAGGATCAGTTGCTCTCCCTGATCGCCTATATCCGATCCTTGGCGGCTCCCGGCACAACGGAGGCAGGTACCGCCGTCCAGCCTCAGGCTGCTCCCCCGGCGCCGCAGCCTCGGCGCAGCCGGGTTTCCGAAGGGCCGACTACAATCACACAACCGGAGCGGAGGCAACGCAAGTGAGCCCGATTGTAACCGAATTGCCGAAAATCCATTACCTTAATGCTGCATATGGCTTGAAGAGCTGGCTGCTGACTACCGACCACAAGCGCATCGCAATTCTCTACCTGATCACCGTCACGTTGTACTTCTTTCTCGGCGGCTTCTTCGCGCTGCTGGTCCGGCTGGAGCTGATGACTCCCGCGTCTGACCTTCTCCGCCCGGAAACCTACAACCGCATGTTCACGATGCACGGGATCGTGATGATCTTTTTCTTCCTCATCCCTGCCATCCCAGCAATCATCGGAAACTTCGTAATTCCCATGATGCTGGGCGCGAGGGACCTCGCTTTTCCACGGCTCAATCTGCTGAGCTGGTACCTGTTCATGGCGGGCGGTCTCTTTACGCTCTACGTCGTCGTCATCGGTGGCGTGGACACGGGCTGGACGTTTTATGTGCCGTACAGCAGCGTCTACTCGAACTCTTACGTTGTGGCTACCGGGCTCGGCGTGTTCATTACCGGGTTTTCGTCCATCCTGACGGGGTTGAATTTCGTCGTCACCACGCACACCATGCGCGCTCCTGGGCTCACCTGGGGGCGGTTGCCTCTGTTCATGTGGTCCTTGTATGCAACCAGCCTGGTTCAGATACTCGGCACGCCTGTGCTCGCCATTGCGGTGGCTCTTGTAGGGATTGAGCGGATCTGGAGGGTGGGAATTTTCGATCCGTCGCTTGGCGGCGACCCTATTTTGTACCAGCACTTATTCTGGTTCTACTCGCATCCGGCCGTTTACATCATGGTCCTGCCAGCATTCGGAGTGGTCAGCGAACTCGTGCAGACCTTCTCTCGAAAGAGGATTTTTGGCTACAAGTTCGTAGCTGGAGCTAGCATCGGCATTGCGGTTTACGGGTTCCTGGTCTGGGGGCACCACATGTTCACCACCCGCCAGTCCGTTTATGCGGGTCTAATCTTTTCGTTTCTTAGCTACTTCATCGCGGTCCCCTCCGGGATTAAGGTCTTCAACTGGACAGCCACGCTTTACAAGGGTTCGGTTTCTTACCAAACCCCGATGTTGTACACGTTCGGTTTCATTGGCCTGTTCACCATTGGAGGCCTCACCGGACTGTTTCTGGCGGCAATGGGCCTTGACCTCCACGTCCACGACACTTACTTCGTGGTAGCTCATTTTCACTACATCATGGTCGGCGGTACGGTAATGGCGTACCTGGGAGCGATTCACTACTACTGGCCGAAGATGACAGGGCGTCTTTATCCGGACGCCTGGGGCAGGTTTGCCGCGTTGCTCGTTTTTGTCGGATTCAACCTCACGTTCTTCCCGCAGTTCCTGGCAGGCTACCTCGGAATGCCGCGGCGCTACGCGGCTTACCCGGAGGAGTTCCACCTTCTCAACGTCATGTCGACCGCCGGAGCCTCTGTCCTTGCCGTTGGATACCTGGTGCCGCTGATTTATCTCCTCTGGTCGCTCCGGCACGCTCCTCTCGCCGGTCCCAACCCCTGGGGAGCTCGAGGATTGGAGTGGCAGACGCCATCTCCGCCGCCCACTTTCAACTTCGAGAAAACACCCATCGTTACCGACGAGACCTATGAGTACTCGCTGGAGGAGGAGGAAGTTGTCTGAGTCAACGAATGCTCTGGCCCACCAGTTCGACGATCTCGAACAGCAGGCGCGATCCAACACCCTCGGGATGTGGGCTTTTCTCGCGACCGAGGTGCTGTTTTTTGGCGGCCTGTTTACCGCCTACGTCGTTTACCGGCACGCGTTTCCTGAGGCGTTTGCCGTCGGCAGCAAGCATATGGATGTTGTGGCGGGAACGGTCAACACGGCCGTTCTGATCGCGAGTAGCCTGATGATGGCGCTCGCTGTTCAATCGGCGCAGCTCGGGTTACGGCGTCCCCTGATCATGTTTCTGCTGCTGACCATGACATTGGGAGCGGTTTTCCTGGGAATCAAGGCCTGGGAATACCACCATAAATACGTGGAGAATCTGGTCCCTGGAGTGAACTTCGTCTGGGAGGGGCCTCTGAGGAACCAGGTGCAGATGTTGTTCCTGCTGTACTTCATCATGACAGGAACCCACGCCCTCCACATGGTCATCGGCATTTGCCTGTTGACGTACCTGGTGCTGGGCGCAAGGCGTGGCAGGTTTTCGCGGGAATACTTTTTCCCGGTTGAGATCATAGGTCTGTACTGGCACTTTGTCGATCTGGTATGGATCTTTCTCTTTCCGCTGCTCTATCTCATAGGACTACACTTATGACAGTTCACATCACGCCCCGCCGCACGTACTATCTGGTCTTCGCTGTCCTCATGATTCTGACGGCCACAACCACTGGCGTTGCGTTCATCGATATGGGACCGTTCAACGTCGTGGTGGCGCTATTTATTGCTTCCATCAAAGCAGTTCTCGTCGTTCTGTTCTTCATGCACGTCCTGCATGTGACGAACCTGACGAAGGTTTTTGTGGCCGCCGGCATCGTCTGGCTGGCGATTCTGATCGCTTTGACGCTAAACGATTACTTGACCAGAGGATGGGACCCTATATCACGGCCTTTCTAGGAAGTTGGAAAGGGAGCCTTCTACAGGAAGTGTGGGGGGAAGGGGGATTGGGAAACGGTGGAAGAGGCCATAAGACGGCAGAGCATCTTGGCCTCTTCCTGAGGACGAAGGCCTTGTCAAGGAAAGACAACCGTTGTCTCGCGATTGACGGCTTCGTGCTCTTCGGTCTCCTGACTCGCAAGTGACAGAACGTGGACGCGTTGCCCTTCGCGGAGCGCCTGTAGCAGAATCTGCCTGCCGTTCTTGAAGCGCACCGCATCGCGATAGCTGTGCGCGTTCGCGCTGATCTGCGTAAATGTTACTTCCTCAACGGCCTGTATGCCCAGTTCGTGCTGAAGATCCTGAGGGATATCGCTCAGTATCAGCTTGGCCCCGGGCGGAATGCAGACGGCGGGAATCGGTTCGGCGCCGCTCTTTTGTTCTTCGAACCAGTTCCGGATGGTTTCCCATGACCAGAACCGGGACTTCGGCTTTTCGGCGGTGATCTTTGGCTTTAAGTCATTCGGCGATGCGAGTCCGATCGAGCCCGTCGGGAAGCGATGGGCCACCAGATCCTCCCCTTCCTGAGCCAGGCGGTTCGGATTGGTGTGGAGTGAATAATCACACATTCGAGTTAACCTCCCAAGCGTTTTGGTTGTCGTTGCGCGCCCTCTTGCCTTGTTGACGCGAACACTCGGACGTTGGTGACGAACTTAATCGCACCAGTACAGCCTCACATACGAAACCTCGCCGCCGCGAAGCGGGGCGGCGGCGAGTCCGTAAACAAGTTGTTTCAGACGCTTCAGCGCTAGAACAGGATCCGGAGCGAGACCTGGAGCAAGCGAGGATTGGAGCTGAAGCTCTGCTGGAAGTTCTGCACGGCTCCCGTACCCGCCGTTTGGAAGGCCGGGTTCTGCAGCGTAGTCCGGAAGTCGATCGTGTTAATCGGTCCGCCGACAAACTGCGATGTATTCAGTATGTTGTAGGCGGTTCCGCGCACCTCGACGTTGAACAGATCGCGGAAGGCGAAGCCTTTGGAGACTGATACGTCAAGATTGTTCATCACGTCCAGTGGAATCAGGAAGCCGCGCGAGCCGGTTGAGAGGACACCCGGGCCCGTGGTGATGAACCGAGCCGTGGGATCGGCCAGGTAGCCAACAAGACCGCCCGCGGTGTTGAAGAGCGGAGTGCTTAGAGAGGCGCCCACAGCCGAGGCCGGGTTCACGATGCTCGTTTGATTCCAAAGGCTTCCGGCGAGACCGCCGACGAGGGGCAGGTACTGCGCCGATTCATAGGTGTAGGTGGCCGCAATAACAAAGTTTGCGAGGATGTTGCGCAACAGCGAGGGCTGGTCGCCGAAGGCTCCGGCAACGTCCCAGAGAACCGTGGCAGTACCGCGGTGGCGGCGGTCGAAAATCGAACTGGAGCTGCTGCGGTCGGGATTTGCCAGATCAAAGGTGGTCCCGTTGCTGTCGTCGATCAGGTGGCTATAGGTGTAGTGGCCGGCGAACTGTACACCCTTGATAAAGCGCTGCGTCAGGTTCACAGCGAGTGCGTGGTACGTGGAGTTTCCGGTGAAGCTCGGCACGACCAGCGGAGAACCGTTGAGGAACGAGCCTGCCTGCAACTGAGCGAAGGTGGGCAGAGTGTCGAGCGTTGCCTGGCTCGGCGCAGTGAAGAACACCGGAAGGCTCGAGGTCGAAGTGGCGATTGGATTCACATTGGTAATCCACGGGAGATTCGTGCCCTTGGTGCCAAGGTATCGAACCTCGCCGAGGAATCCGCGCCAGAAGGAGTGCTGCAGCCCTGCGTTCCAGGTCATGTAATAGGGCAGGCGCTGATCCCCCAGAATCGTGCTGTTGAACACGCCGGCGTTGAACGGAGCTGTGATATCGGGCGTTCCGACAAACGGATTCTGCACACCGCCAGTGGCAAGGAAGCCGCCGGCAGGCGTTGTTCCGGAGCTCACTGCAGTGACTCCGAACGGGAACAGGAGCGGATTGAGCGCGTTCAACGTGATTGTGTCCCACTGCATGCCGAAGCCGGCCCGGAACACGGTATTGCGATTGCCTGGCGCCCAGGCGAATCCGACGCGCGGAGCAAACGCGGTCTTTTGCGTGCTGGGGCTATCCAGCCCGGAGAACGGACCGTTACTGCCGAACAGGCGTTCGATCGAATTTGGAATCGTCGAATACTGCCAGCTCACGCCGAGGTCGACGCTAAGGGTCGGCGCAACCCGCCACATGTCCTGGGCAAACAGGAAGTAGGACCACTGGTCATCGCCGAATTGGTCCGCACCGAACGTGCGCTGGGCCAGGATGCCGGGAGTGAGGTCCAATGCGAACTCCTGCAGGTTGGAGTAGACGTAGTTGCCGCTCAAGCCGAAGGGCTGGCGCCACGTGGTCATAAACCTGCGGCCATCAAAGCCAAATCGCAGGTTGTGCCGGCCCACTTGCCAAGCGAGGGTATCGGCCAGATCGTACCCGTTCTGAATGTTGTTCCGTGCTGCGGCGAATCCGGCGAGGGTCACGAAGCCGAAACCCGCGTTCGGAAGGTTGGTTCCGCCGATGTTGAGGAAGGGCGTCGAGAAGAAGTCGTTTAGAACGTTCTGATCCCAGCGGTTGTATCCAACACGCAGCTCGTTGGTGATGTTCGGGTTGACCGTATAGTAGTGAGCGATGGTGCCCAGCATCGAGCGAGCCTTGGTTGGGACGAACTGATTGGGCAGTCCGACGTTCCGCTGCTGTTCGTTTACGTAGTTGTACACGTAGCGTCCCTGCAAGCGCTGCCTGTCCGAGGGAAGCCACTCAATGCTGCCGGTGCCCATGTAGCTGTCGCGGGACCCGGCGAAGAGATTAGAGACCGGCGCAAGCGGAATGCTGACGCCGTTGACGATCGTGGACGACGTGGGTGCCTGAGTCGTCGCGAACGGCTGCAACAGACTGATGTTCTGCTGCGAGACGCCGGGAACCGTGCTCAGGGTAGCGAGTCCCTCGGTGGTAGGAGCGAGGAACTCGCTCACGCCCGGACGTGTGAAGCCCAGCGGAATCCACTCGAAGTTACCGTAAAAGAAGAGGTGGTTGCGAAGAATCGGGAATCCAACGGCGCCGCCCAACCGGTTTTGGTCATAGCGCGGCTGATCGGTGATGCCCTGACGGATCCAGGCTGGCTCCAAGGCATTCATAATGCGGTTCTGCAGATAGTTGTAAAGAGCGCCGTGAATTCCGTTTGTGCCGCTGTGGACCGTGCTGTTCAATTTGCCGCCGGGCTCGTGTCCGAAGCGCGGCGCGCTTTGATCCTCCAGCAGCACGAAGTCTTTTGTGGCCATATTCGACATGTAGACAACCGGAGCATTATTAATCCGGTTCTTATTGTCGATGCCGTCAATGTGGAATATGTTAAAGGACGGACGGTGTCCCGTAACTGCCGGACCAGTGGCTTCACCAACGCCGCCCGATGTAACACCTTCACTAAGTAACGAAAGATTGTAGGCGCCGAAAGCATTGCCGGTCCGCTCTACAAAGTTCGGCCGCGGCAGATTTTGAATAGACTCAGCCTCGTAATAAGTAATGATCTGAGCCGTTTCAAGGACGCGAGCGGGCTCTTCAAGCACAGTAATTACGTCGGTAGCCGGGCCAGGTGTGATTGTTACATTCATTATGTTGGTCCGGTTCATCGCAACGTCAAATTCAGGAGAGGGCACTGCCGCCACTTTCCCGTGCGTCGTGATAATCCGGTACCGTCCTGCGGGAACGTTTTCAAAGCGATAAGCACCCTGCGCATCCGTAGCAACAGTTACTCGTGTCCCTGTGGCGACGTTTTCCAGTTCGATTTTTACGTCAGCCATTGGAGCACCGGTGGTGTTACGCACCGTTCCAGTTACTGTGCCATAGGATGCTTGTGCCTTTAAGTGTGGAGCTAGCATGCCCGCGAACAGCATCAGGCACGCGGTAATTGCGACAAGTTGTTTCATGGTTGTCTGCACAAACTCCTCGCCGCGTGACAATGCAAGCCCCGAACCAAAGGACAAAGGGCTTTAGCTTTCAATGAATTTATAAGTGGGAATTTCTAACAATAATAGATTGGATCTCGACTAAATCCGAGATATGGAAGACGTGAAAATATTGCAAAAAGAATTGAAATTAAAGTGACTTGCGCAGCGTCTTACGAGACACTCACCGGCGGCTGGTTCCATACTTCGGAGAGTACTCGGAGGAAATTTCCGCCGAGGATCAGCTCCAGATGCCGGTTCGTGTATCCACGCTTGAGCAGGCCCTCGGTAATGTCGTAAATACGGGTGCCGGTGTCGAGACCATGGATGTCGAATTGGAGGCGCTTCTTCCCGGTCTTGCCGTTATGGTCCTCGACGTCGCTGTCGCTGCCTATTCCAACGTGCTCGACGCCGACGAGCCGGGCCACATGCTCGTAGTGGTCAAGAAGATGATTCAGAGTCACGGGACGTCCATCCCAGACGAAATTGCGAATGCCGGTCAGGCCGAGGACGCCGCCTGTCGCAGCCAGACCGCGAATGACGGTATCGGAGACGCAGCGGGGTGAGCGCGGCACCAGCGCCTTGCAGTTGGAGTGGGAGATGATAACCGGCTTGCGCGAGATTCGGAACGCGTCCAGAGCAGTCCGCTCGCCCGCGTGCGATACATCCACCACCATCCCGATGCGGTTCATTTCGGCGATCACGGATGCGCCGTAAACCGTGATGCCCTGGTCGCGCCGCTCGACGCATCCATCGCCAAGGGAATTGCGCGAGTTGTACGTGAGCTGGGAAACGCGCTGGCCAAGCTCGTGGAACGCCCCGACGTCGTGCACCGACCGGAAATGCTCAGAATTTTGGAAACCGAGTACAACTGCTATGCGTCCGCTATTCTTGGCAACACGGATGTCATCGACAGAGTTGACGCGGACGAAGAATTCCGGATATGCCGAGATGAGCCGGTTCCAGTTGTCGCTCCACCGGAGCGTCGCCCGAAATGGATTTGGCTGATTGGGCTCGACGGCGGGGTGGAAGACCGTAATGCCTGAGCGCTTCAGGCGTTGAAAATCTTCCGGTCGGAATGTCGACGGGTCCTGCTGCCAGCCTGCAAGCTTCTGCCAGTCCAGGGTGAACAGGCTGAGCATGTCGATCACGGTGGATTCCTGAACCAGATCGAGAGTTCGTCTCGAATACTCGGTCCGGCTTCCGGCGTACAACTTGAAACGCCCCTTCTGGATGAAGGGAGCGCCCAGGATCGTCCCGCCGGCGAGTACACTTGCCCGAAGGAAAGATCTTCGCTCCATTGCCACAAACCCGCGTGGTAAAAGGACATTATGCACCCTTTTGGAGACCACTTCCAGGGGGTGGCTACAATTTTTTGCAGGGTAATTCAGTTTTTGGAAACCCGGGTGGGGCGAGCGGCTTAAAAGCCGCTCACTCGAACCTGGAAGCTCTCGCGCCAGGTGGCGCCGGGGGCGATTTGCTGGAGTTCCTTGTACAGACCTGCGTGCGCAAGGTTAAAGGCGTTGGTGAGACCGGTCATCGGCTCGAAGCAGATGAAATTGCGGCCTTTGGGCGCGTAGATGACGGCCACTTGGTACTTGGGGCCGAAGACCACCGAAATCTTTTCCTGCCGTCCCTTCACCCAGAACTCTGCGTTGCCCTGATCATCCCGGATGAGGTTCGTGAAAACGTCGTCGAGCTGGGTGTTGGCAAGGGACAGCGGATTCGGCAAACTCACAGGTTTCCGCTCGCCGGTGGGAATCAGCAGGTTCGAAAGGACCACATGGTCGCGGGCAGAGATGCCCACGGTCCATTCGTCCCGGGGCGCATCGTTGATTTGATAATAGGGATGGAAGCCGATGGCGAGCGGCATGGGCTGGCTCGATTGGTTGTGAATAACCGTTTCCACTTCGAGGGCTCCGCGAGAGAGCCTGTACGTCATTTCAATCGAGTGGGCGAAGGGGAATTGAGCCATGTATTGCGGCACGGCAGTGAAGTCGAGCCTGCTCGTCACCTCAGCGCCGTTGTCGCTCGAACGTAAGTTCGTGACACGCCATTCCGGAGCGAAAACCAGCAGACCGTGAATCGGCTTTCCGTTCCCGTCGCGGCGTAAATTGCCCAGATCCGGGTTTAGGAAATACTTTTGTCCGTTCGCGTAAAAGGCGTCCTGATCGAGACGGTTCGCCCAGGGAGCGAGGAACGGATTCCCTGCGAGCGTGGGCTTCGCCTTGAGCTCGCCTATGGAGTTGTAGGGAGACCAGAATACTCGTTTCCCCTTGACCGTCATCTCGTAGGCATTGTTGCCAAATGACGGAGCCACAAGCACTTCGGTCTGTGCCGCAGCATCTCTCAGGCGAATGACTTCAACGTTGTCGATTGTTACGCGTTCCGCGGTGTAATTGGCAGATTGGAGCATCATCGGCAGAATCAGAGCGAGGCCGGCACGTCGCATCATCAGGGTTTTTCCCGCAAATCCAGATTCGTTTCCTGCTGACAGCAGGCGCACTTGCCAGGAGTATAGGTGCGGATCGCGCAGACCTCGCACCAGTAGCTAATGGTAAACTGCTTGCCGTCCTTCAGGACAAACATCGCGCGCTTGTGAATCGGATCAATTGTGAAATGATCCGGACCGTCGAATTTCCCGAGTACCAGAAAGTCGGAGTTTCTGAGACGCTCGTCTCGCAAGACGCCCATGGTGGATTCGTCACCCTGGAGGAAGATCGCCTTGCTGTCCGAAGTTTGCAGGACCGGGCGCCCGTCGTGAGTGAGGGTGAGCGTTCCGCGAGCGGATTCGCGGCTCGTTTCTGCCGCAAGCGCAGGAGCAGCGGCGACGGCGAGAAGCAGAAAGCGTCGACGTCTCACGTGACCATTCTACGTGTCCTGCAGGTTTTGTGAAACAGCAGTGATACAATCCGTGCTGATGGGGCCGCGCGTAGCGCTGTTTGTTACTTGCATTGTCGATCAACTGTTCCCTCGCGTGGGGCTGGCCATGGCCGACGTCCTGGAACGGATCGGCTGCGAGGTCGATTTTCCCGAAGCGCAAACCTGCTGCGGGCAGCCGGCTTTTAACAGCGGCTACCGAGCCGAAGCCCGGGACGTCGCCCGCCACTTCCTGTCGGTATTTGAGCAGGCCGAGTATATTGTTGTTCCCTCGGGTTCCTGTACATCGATGATTTCTCATCACTACGCAGAGTTGTTCCGAAAGGAGCCTGAGTGGCTTGACCGGGCCAGGGCGGTTGGAAGCCGCGTTGTCGAGTTCTCGACGTTTCTGACGGAGGTAATGAAAGTGGAAGACGTTGGAGCAAGACTGGATGCCGTGGTAACTTACCACGACTCCTGCCACGCGCTCCGCGAGCTGTCGGTCAAGTCAGGCCCCCGGCGATTGCTCGGCCGCGTCCGGGGACTGACGCTAAAGGAAATGGATCGCGCCGAAGAGTGCTGCGGTTTCGGCGGTACGTTCTCCGTGAAGTTTGCGGAAACGTCGGGCGGGATGGTGCGTACGAAAGTGGATTCCATCTTAAGAACCGGCGCTGAAATCGTTGTTTCCATTGATTCGAGCTGCCTGATGCAATTGCAAGGCGCGCTCGCGAGGGCGAACGCCCCCGTGCGGACCATGCACCTTGCCGAAGTGCTCGCCTCCCGCTAATTCGCAATGTCCCGAACCGCCACTACTGAACCCCCGAAATTCCGGCAAACGCTCGAAGACGCCAACCTCCAACTGGCGGTCTACACCGCTACCGGCAGGTTGATGGAGAAGCGGCGGGAGGCCGTCGCCGCCGATGTGCTGCCGGAATACCAGGAGCTGCGCACGCAAGCCCACGAGATCAAGAAGCATACGCTCGACAATCTGGACTACTACCTCGAGCTGTTCGAGGAGCGCGTGAAGGCACACGGCGGCAAGGTGGTCTACTGCAAAGACGGCAGCGAGGTCGCCGATTTCGTATTGCGCCTGGCGAAGGAGCGGGGGGCTCGCCTGATCGTGAAATCAAAGTCGATGACGACAGAAGAGATCGACTTGAACGAGCGGCTTGCCCACCACCAGCTGGAGTCGGTTGAAACGGATCTGGGTGAGTATATCCTGCAACTCGCCCACCAGAGGCCGTACCACATCGTTGCTCCCGCGCTTCACCTGACCCGTTACGATGTCGCCAATATCTTCACTGAGAAGCTCGGAGTAGAAAACGAAACGGTCATCGAGAAGCAGACGATGATCGCGCGCGGCGTTTTGCGCCAGAAATTCCTTCAGGCGGACATCGGGATTTCCGGCGCGAATTTCCTTGTGGCGGACTCCGGAGCCGTCGTGATTGTCGAGAATGAGGGCAATGCGCGGCTGACGACGTCCGCTCCTCGCATCCACATTGCCGTCGCCGGCATGGAGAAAATGATAGCCCGCGCGCAGGATCTGCCGGTCTTTCTGAAACTGCTGGGACGGAGCGCGACCGGGCAGCCTCTGACGGTCTACACATCCTTCCTTTCCGGACCCAGGCGCGAAGGTGAAGTCGATGGTCCGGAGGAGTTCTATGTGGTCCTGCTCGATAATGGACGGACGCGCCTTCTGGCGGACCGCGAAAAGCGGCAGTCGCTGTATTGCATACGCTGCGGCGCTTGCTTGAACCATTGCCCCGTCTACCGGAAAGTCGGCGGCCACAATTATCCGTGGGTTTATTCCGGTCCGATCGGAGCCGTCATTACGCCGCAGTACATGGGTGTCGGCAAGGACCCGTGGCTGCCGTTCGCCTCCAGCCTGTGCGGTGCGTGCTATGAGGTGTGCCCAGTCAAGATCAACATCCCCAAACTGCTTCTGGACCTCCGGTCGGAGGTGACGAAACTCAAGGCGAAGGAGCGGGCCGGCTGGGCGGAACGGACGGCCTTCCGGCTCTGGGCGTGGGTGATGCGCCATCCACGGATTTACGAGTTGATGGGATCGATGACAGCTGCTTTCTTTCCTGAAGGGGAGACCCCAGGCTGGCTTCGGTCCGTGCCTCCGTTCATGAATATCGGCCCTCTCAAGAAATGGCTGAGCCAGCGCGACCTCCCGCGGCCGGCTTCGAAGAGCTTCAGGCAGCATTGGCGGTCGCGGCGGAAGGGAGTGCGCTAGCTATGCCTCGGGAAAAGATCCTTCACAAGGTGCGAACGGCGCTGGGGAGGAGCAGCGGCCAGCTGCCCGCGACGCCGCCCCCGGTTCGTCTCCGCATTCCGGAGGTGCCGCTCGATGCTCGAATCGAATCCTTTACTTGTGCGCTGAATAAGCTCAACGGGAAGACTTGCGTCGCTCATTCCCCCCAGGAGGCTTTGGACTACGCAGCGCAGTTGTGCGAAGGCAAGCGGGTTGTTGCTTCCAACTCCCCGGTGCTTCGCGAATGCGGCATCACCGGACTGCCGAACGTCCGCAGCAACTACACGGACGCGGAAAAGCTGCGCGAAGCCTGCGCTGCCGCGGATGTGGGAATTACCAGCGCCGACTACGCTTTGGGAGATACAGGGAGCCTGGTGATGATTGCCTCGCCGCGAGAGGCGCGGCTTATCTCCTTGCTTCCTCCTGTCCATCTTGCCATTGTGCCTCGCTCCCGAATTCTCACCGGACTTGACGAACTGTTCACGCTACTCCCGAATCCGGCTGAACAAACGAGTTCGATGGTGCTAATCACCGGGCCAAGCCGGACTGCCGATATCGAACAGATTCTGGTCCGGGGAGTTCACGGCCCGCGAGAGATTCACGTCGTTGTACTATGAAAACTTCCGGAACAGGAAACGAAAAGAATCGGACTTGCATCCGATTGAGATATCCCAATGAAACGTATCGCTAAATATTCATTGATCGCCGTGGCCTTCAGTACGCTGTCGGCTGTCGGTTTTGCCCAGGTGGCCGAGATTGGCCTGCACGCGGGCGCGTCCCGTATTAGCAATAGCGAGATCGGAGTCCTGTCGTCGGGAGGCACGGACTTTCCCGTAACGCTGGACGACGGCTGGCGTCTCGGTTTTCGACTCACCATCAACAACTGGCGCTTCTTCGGCAACGAATTCGGGTATGCCTATAACCGGACACAGCTGAAGATCGGCGGAGAAGGGGATGGCATGGCCATCCACCAGGGTTTTTACAACTTCCTTGGCTACGCCCTGCCGGAAGGCTCTGTGATCCGGCCTTTTGCAACGGTGGGAGTTCACTTTTCGAACTATACTCCTCCTGGAAGCTCTGCGGCTTCAGGAGGGGGAGACAATAAGTTCGGGTTTAACTACGGCGGCGGGTTGAAGGTGAGAATTAGTCCGCTCTTCTTGCTGCGGTTCGATGTGCGCCAGTATCAGAACGGCAAACCCTTTGACCTTCCATCCGCGGATGGCTTGCTCCGCCAGACAGAGATTTCCGCAGGTTTCTCCCTCGCGCTTTAGTCTGGCTCCCTGGATTTCCGCCTTTGGAGCGGCGCGGTGAACCTCACTGCGCCGCGATCGGCGGAACTGTCACACTCACCGCCGCTCCCTGATCGAGTTTCACCGTGAGAGCGTTGCCTTCGTAGGGCTTCCGGAATTCGGGGTCGAAATACGAACCCGGCTCGACATCCTCCCAGGCGAATAGTTTGTACTCCCCAGGTGCTAAGCCGCGCACGGTAAATGAACCGTTTTGGTCGGTCGTTGTCGTACGGAGGTTCGCCGTCAGCGCGCCCTTCGTCCCGCCGGGCACGAGCACGACCGTGGCTCCCGAAACTGCTCCATCGGAGCCCTGAATCGTTCCGCTCAATTGCGCCGGCTTCAGGCTGACCACGATTTCAAGACTCGCGGCGGTGCCCGACGAAAGATCGATGGTGCGGTCCGGAGACTCATATCCGCCGACCTTCACCGACTTGATGTAGCTGTCTTGTGGCATGCCGGTAGCGGTTAAGGAGTACTTTCCCGGTGAAATTCCTGCGATGCTGATGCTGCCGTCTTGCTTTACCTCACCGCTGGGCGGGGGCGCGAACAGGATTTGTTCAGCGGGCACCAGGCGAAGCCGTACTCGAGAGTAGTCAAAGTCTTTCGCTTCCCCGTCGACAACCCGGAGGCTGCCCGTAAGGGTGATTCCTGCGCCCAGCGTCAGCACAACCCCGTCGACGTCTCCATCCGTCACCTCGACCTTCTGGCGGTGGGAAAGCGGCATGCCTCCCTGCTGCCTTTCCCGGAGTTGGGCCACGACTGTGTAGGAGCCCGACGGAACACCGTAAATCTCGAACTTGCCATCCGATTCTACCGTTGCAGGCGTGGCGCCGGGTCCCATCATCGGGTCGTTATCGCCGGAGGGTACAGCCAGGACCAATGCGCGAGTGGCAGGTTGTCCCGACGGATCAAGCACCTGGCCTCGAATCCGATAAACGCGCGTCTTTTGCAGCCTCATGTCGAGGCCGGCAACTTCCGCTCCGGGCGCCACCTCGATGAGCGAAGCCTGGCTCGGATCGGTCACGGACGGATAGAAGACACGAGCGTAAGCTGTCTCCGCAGAAACTCCTGAGGACGAGGGCCGAACTCGCCCGGTCCACCTTATCCTGCGTGTGGGGGCCGCCGACAGGAGGTATTGCCCAGGTGAAATGTTGGCAATCCGGAATTCGCCGAGGTCGTTTGTCTGCCCCTGGCCTGCGGGAATCCAGCGAAGCCGGTTTCCAACGTACCTCTTCTGAAGTACCTGTACCGCTGCCCCTTGAACAGGCTCACCCTCCTCGTCTGTCAGCCGCCCGGCTAAAACGGCCTGGGGCATCAGCTTCAGCAACAAGCCTGTCATCTCCCCACCCGCGGAAACGTTGATCACCGTGCCCGGCTGGCCGGCTCTGCGAGCGCCGTAGATCCCGCGAACAAAACCGTTGCGCTCCGCCGAAAGAAAGTAATCCCCGGGTTCAATATCCCGGATTACAAACTTGCCCTCCGCGTCGGTGACTGCGGTCAAGGACTGGTTTTGAGGGAAAGGCGCGGGAAGTGGTCCCATCATTCCACGCAGCTCACCGCGGCGCCTGGTTAGGGAAACTTCCGCTCGTCGAACGGGTTCGCTCGTCAGCGCATGGACGACCTGACCATGCAACGTCCCCTTTTTCGGCGCCTCGGCCGGCTGCTGCGCTCTTAATGAATAAGCGGTCTGCAACAGGAACAGGACAACGGCGATTCCTACACGGCAGAGCATTTGCTTCACGTTCCGGCAACTCCCATCGTATGAGACGTTGAAACAAAGCGCGGGAGTTACCCGCGGTGGGCAGGCGAAATGCGAGGCAGAGCCGCTTGCAGCAGCCGGCGAAGATTACGGAAGGCGCTACAAGCGGCCCAGAGCGGAGCTCAAGCAGTTGCCGCCATTTGCGGTGCGGACTGTTGAGGGGGCGGCGGAGACTGAAAGCGTACGCTTACCAGTTTCGAAACGCCCGGCTCCTGCATGGTGACGCCATACATCGCCTGCGCGGCTTCCATCGTCCTCTTGGCGTGTGTAATGACGATGAACTGCGTCTGGGACGACATTTCCTTTAGCAGACGAGTCAGACGCTCGATGTTGGGCTCATCGAGCGGCGCATCCACCTCATCGAGAATGCAGAATGGGCTTGGCTGGTACTTGAAGATCGCCATGAGCAGAGCCACGGCGGTCAATGCCTTTTCTCCGCCGGAGAGCAGCAGAACATTCTGCAGCTTCTTTCCGGGAGGGGAAGCCACGATATCGATGCCCGAATCGCCGCTCTCCGAATCTGTGAGGCGCATCTCGCCAAGCCCTCCGCCAAACAGTGTCCGGAACATCTGGCGGAAGTTCTCGTTAATCGCTGCGAACGCCTCCGAGAACCGCTTGCGGGACTCGGTATCGATCTCCTGAATGGCCTTCTCGGTATCGCGGATCGAATCCAGCAGATCCTGCCGCTGGGCATTTAGGAAGTCGTAGCGCTGCTGCGCTTCCTGGAACTCTTCGAGTGCCTGTGGATTCACCGGACCGAGAGCTTCGATGCGCGACCGCACCTCCTGACAGCGCTTCTCAGCCTCGGCGAGAGCCTCATCGTCGAGAACTGTCTCTTCTCCGGCCGCAAGCTCTTCGAGCGAGGCATTCAGATCCTTGCGGGCAGTCTCATCCAGGAACTTCAACTCGCTCTGCAGGCGCACAAGCGACAGCTCCACCTGCGACCGCTTCTCTTGGGCCTCCTGCGCGGCGGTACGCATCTGCTTCAAAGCTTCGTCGAGCGACATCAAAGCAGACCGCGCGCTTCCTTCCTGCGCCGCCATCCGGTTGACGTTCTGGTCAAGCTGAAGGATCTGTTCAGAAAGCACGTTCGAGCGCTGTTCGAGCTCGACGTTGTCGGTAAGAAGCCTTGCGCGCTCGGCTCCCATCCGCTCCATGGCAGCAGCGATCTCCTGCTTCCGCTTGGCCACTTCGCGCAGTTGCTGCTCAAGGCGGGCACGGGCGTTCTGCTCCGCGCGGCGCCGCTCTTCGAAGCCGGCCAGGTCTACCCGCAGCGCCGAGTGCTCCTCGCTGATCCGCGCCGCTTCGGCCTGCAACTCGCTCACTTCCTTCCGTACCGCTTCAAGCGATTGTTCCTGTTCCGCTCTGGCTCTCTCTTTCTCTTCGACAAGGAGGCTGGTTTCGGTTCGCTTTTGGCGGGACCGTTCCATTTCGCGCTCCAGCCGCTGGAGTTCCAGGCGAGCGACTGAAAGCCGCTGGTTGTTCCGTGCGGCCTCCTCCGAGAGCTTCCGCATCTCATGGTCCAGCGCGACCGCTTCCTTCTCCTGCGATTGCTGCTGTACCCGGAGCACTTCCAGCTCCTCGCTCAAGGCTGCGATTTCACGCTCAAGCTCTTCGAGCAGATCGATCTTCCGGTTCAGCGCATCCGTTTTGTTCTTGAGATGCTGCGTCAGCTCGCGCAATTCACGCTTCAGCGCAAGGGGGCCGGCGCCCGTTTTCTTCCCGCCACTCACGGCCCGGCCGTGATAGCAAACGCCATCGGGCAGAAGAAAGTACAGGTCGGGATATTGGGCGGCCAATTTCCGCGCCGTTTCTCTTTCCTCGACAAGGAAACAGCGCGCGAGACGCGGCAGAATCTGCGCCGGAGCATTGGTGAGGCCGTTCGTCAGCCGGAGGACATCGCTCAACCGCGACACGACACCGGTCTCCGGTCCGATGGCCGGCTCCGCTGTTGCGGCGCTTCCTGCGGACGCCGCTTCGCCCTCCGGTCCGGGTTCCACTAGAAATGTGGCACGGCCATCAAGGTCGCTCCGCAGCAGGTCAATACCGCGCTCAGCCTGAGCCCAGTCCTTCACGACAACGTACTCGAGCTCGTCGTGCAGAAACTCTTCCGTCGCTTTTTCAAACGGGGTATCGCCGGCTTCGACAAAGTCCGCCAGAACACCGACAGGCCGCAGATCCTGGGCGCGCCCCTTCTCGATCGCCGTGAAGAGGCGCTTGACCGACTCCGTAGTATAGGAGCGGTGGGAAATAATCTCTTCGAGCGAATCCTTGCGCGCTTTCAGACGGGAGACTTCGCCGCGCAGCTGCTCGACCTCCCGGCGCGTCTCCACCGCCTTCGTCTTGCGTACCGATAATTCCTCTTCAACGCCCTTGCGGCGCTCCGACAGCGACTCAAGCTGCATCTGACGCGACGTCAGCTTTTCCGAGATCTCCGTGCGAGCCTTTTCTACGCGCTCAAGCTCCGCCTGCGCGGTTTCCTCCTCGCGCTTCACCCGAGCGGTTTCGCGATCCAAGGACGCCAGATACGCATCCACCTGGGTGAGCTGATTCTTCAACGCCGAAGCTTCGCCGAGCAGCCGGAGCACCTGCTGGCGGGCTGCTTCCGTGCCGCGCTCGCGTTCGCGGAGGCGGTTCTGAAGGACTTCGCGCTCTTCGTTCTTCGCTGCAAGCTTGCGCCGTGCCTCCTCGGTCTGTAACTCCAGCTCTTGAAGCCGCTGACCATGAGCTTCGAGCTCGAGGGTCATCTGCTCGCGCCGCCGCTCGAGCTCCTGCGTTTCGCCCGCGCCTTGCTCGAGACGCTGTTCGAGAGATGCTACCTGCCGCGACTGCGACTCCAAACGGCCTTTCGTACGCTCAGCCTCCACGCGCAACTCCGCCAGCTTCCGCCTCTCTTCGGTCAGCTCGGCTTCCGTGCGGTAGGCTTGCTCCTGCAGCTTGGCCTGTTCCTCCTCTTTTGCGGCCACCTCGGCCGAGAGCTTCTGCAGGTTCGAGGTCGCCAGATTGAGTTCAATCGCTGTCTTAGCCGCTTCGCGCTCCAGAATCCGAAACCGGCCGGTCAGCGCGCGCCGGAGCTGCGTGGTGAGTTCCGCCTTCAGCTCTTCGTAGCGTTTGGCCTTTGCAGCCTGCCGCTTCAATGAGTTCACTTGGCGGCTGACTTCTTCGAGGATGTCGAAGACGCGCGTCAGGTTCTGCTTGGCGCCTTCCAGCTTGGCTTCCGCCAGGCGGCGTTTGGTCTTGAACCGGGTGATGCCGGCCGCCTCTTCGATGACAGCCCTGCGATCCTGAGGCTTCGAGCTAAGAATCTGCCCGATGCGGCCTTGCTCGATGATCGCGTAGGATTCCGGGCCGAGCCCGGTGCCCATGAAGATGTCCTGGATATCGCGCAGGCGGGCCTGCTTGCCATCGATGAGGTATTCGCTCTCGCCGGAACGGAACAGCCGACGCGTGATCGTGATTTCACGAGGCTTGGTTTTGCCGTTTCCGTTGCTCTCCCCGTCTGTCGCCTCCTGCGCCTCCGGATCCATCAGCGTCATGGTGACCGAGGCAAGGCTCAGGGGCTTTCGGTCGCGCGTGCCGGCGAAGATCACATCTTCCATCCTGGCTCCGCGCAGGCTCTTGGCAGACTGCTCCCCGAGGACCCAGCTAATTGCGTCACTCAGGTTCGACTTGCCGCAGCCGTTCGGCCCGACAATTGCAGCAATCCCGTGACCGGCAAACCGCATTTCGGTCTTGTCACAGAATGACTTAAACCCCTGAATCTCAACGCGCTTGAGTCTGAGCAATGGCGTTTCCCTTCAAGAACATAAACTTCGGATTTCCGAGAACCGGAAGGGCTCTCGACTCGGGGGATGCCTTCATGGTAAACGCCTCCCGGCGAAAAGTAAAGGAGGTGCTGCACGCAATATTGTGCCCAGTTCTGCGATGCACCTATATATAGTAGCTTGTGGGCTCGGCTCCGCAAAGACGTCTGTTTTGAACGGGAGCGCTTAGGAGGGCGTCACCGCCTCTTCCACTCGATCCGGATCGTGTAACGATTGACGCCTGGCGCCGGATCTTCCACTCGGATTCGGACCGAGTTGTGATTCGCATCTGACGGCTGCTCTACGATCGAGACAGACCCTGGTCCGCCCAGCTTCTCGATCTTGACCTCCAAAGGCCCGAACTCCGGAAGCGGATGCGAGAGAACCAGCGATGCGTCTTGCACTGGTGCTCCGGCGAGCACATCAAAACGCGCTTCCTGGCCGCTAAGCACGATGTCGAGCCGCTCGTCCACCAGGAGCGTCAGAACGCCTTCTCCCTCGGCCGCGTCTGGTTCCGGAGTCAATAGCTGGTCCGCTGCTGGAGAGGCTGCGCTCTCCGAAACAGACCGTTGTGTAAGGGCAGGTGCTGCCTGGTCGGCAGTCTGGACAGGTGTGGCGGTGGTTATGGGACTGGATGGCATTTCCCCGATTCCAAGGTAGGGGTTGAAGACGTAGTCGGTGGAGAAGAGGTTGGGGTTAGGCATCCGAAGCCCGACAGAAATGGCGTAGGCCGGATCGAGCCCCCACTGTCCGACATTGAGGACTTTGCGGCGCAGCGTCAGCGTGTCGTGCCAGCCCCAGAACGGTTTGGCCGAATTGCTCGCGTGCTTCCGTCCAAGAAAGCTACGGCCGATGGCATCGAAGGGAACTCCCGGCCGTCCTCCGAAGGGCCGGTAGACGAAGAATTGATCAAAGGTCCGCTCCTTCCATCCGGCGTTGCGATTGGCCTTGGTCCACCAATGATCGTAGATGGAGAGCAGCTCGTAGCCGACGTTGCGGTCGTTGGGATGCCTCGGTCTTTCTGCACGGCCTTTATAGGTATAGGTGACGCCGGTTCCGCCGGGAAAGGCCATCTGGCCGAGCTGGAAGCGATCCGGCTTGCTCGCGCTGCCGTAGATCCCATGGCCGCCGGATTCAACAAATACCACCGGTCTCCCCTCGTGCAGTTCCACCACTCCGTCAATGTCGTGAATGCCGCCGGCGATTCTGTCATCGGCGACGTAGGTGTAGACGTTGTTGTGGGCGAGAGTCTCCATCACCTGCAGCCGCCCGAACTCTGTGCCATCCTTGGCGACGGTCAGAATCAGTCCTTCGTTGTCGTTTTCGTGGCAGGAGCCCGCGACGCACTTGTCGGAGTAGTCTCTCGGGTGGAAGAGGTTGTAGATGATGAACCAGTGAGACTTTGTCTCCATGACGGCAAAGTAGACATAGGCCTGGGAACTGCCGCTCTCGAGATTGTCCCAATTGTTGTCGCCCTGCCAGTCGCCGTCGTAATCGAAGCGGGCCAGGTAGTCGGCTTTGGGCTCGAACCACGTCTCCTGCGCGATGAACGGTGCGTAGTGCTCGGCGAGCGGCCGGTAGGGATGCCGCGACGAGCCTTCTGTAGGGAAAGCATAGGCCTCGGGCTTCCGGCGTGGCGGAGCGGTGGGATCGACGGTGATGGTAGCCTCGGCGTTGACGCCTTCAAGCAGCGCCCGCACGGTGTACTTCCCGGGCTTCTCCGGCGCGGTGTAGAGGACGGCGTCTTGCAGCACAAAGTCTCCGACGACCGCCTTGAATATGCGGCCCACTGCTGAGTCGGACTCTTCGACAAACGGCTCGGTATCCGTTCCCTGGTATTTAAACGGCTTCGAAATCCACCCCCCGCCCGGCTCTACGACCTCTACTAGCGCGCCAGCCACGCGGAGTCGCCCTGACCGCCGCGTGCCGCCCTCTACGACGTCGCCGTAAACCTTGACCTGCAAGACAATGCTTTCGAGCGGGCGGACGCGGGCCTCCTTGGGATCCGTTTCGATCCTTAGACTCCGGATTGTTTGCGACGGTGCCGGTATGGAAGCCAGCAGGATGGCAAGAGTTGCAGCGAAGAGGGGCACTGCGACCATCGATGCGTTTGCCTGTTCGCCGCGAGATACAGGGCGGAATACAGGGATGATGCGGAACCTCCTTCAGTGTTTTTCATCATAACGTCCGGGGCGGCATCCTCACACCTGGAAAGGGCTTGGAGATAGAATCGAGGGATTCGAAAACCTATGAGAACACTTGTCGCATTCGGCGCCGCGGCAGTCATTTTCGCCGCAGGATACTGGCTCGGATCGGAGCGCACAGCGCAAGCGGCCGCGACCCAGGTCTACGAGCTGAGAACCTACACGACCTACGACGGAAAGCTGGACGCTCTGAACGCCCGTTTCCGTAACCACACGACCCGCCTTTTCGAGAAGCACGGCATGAAGAACGTCGGCTATTGGGTGCCGGTAGAAGGGCCGCAGTCAAAGAAGACGCTAATCTACGTCCTGGCTCATAAGGACATGGAGAGCGCCAAGCGTTCCTGGGAGGCCTTCCGGACAGATCCCGAGTGGGTGAAAGTCAAGGACGAGTCAGAGAAGAACGGCAAGATTGTGGAGAAGGTGGACTCGGTCTACATGAGGCCGACGGACTATTCGAAGCTGCGGTAAAGAGATCGCCGCGCTTCAAGAGCTTGCCGCGGCAGCGGGGCAGCGGCCGATCCGCGCTTTGAGCCAAACTTGCGGCGCGGACATGTCGTCAGCCAAGAATGTCTGGCAGGGACATGTCTTATCTACCGATCGAAGACTACGGCATCATTGGCGACATGCACACGGCCGCCCTCGTGGGGAAGAACGGGTCCATCGACTGGTTCTGCTACCCGCGCTTTGATTCCCCGAGCATTTTCGCGGCCCTGCTCGATGACAAAAAGGGAGGAAGCTTCTGCATCTGTCCGGCTGACACCAGTGGGGTTGTGCTGAAGCAGTTCTACTGGCCGGATACGAACGTGCTGGTCACGCGTTTCCTCTCCGTGGACGGCGTGGGCCAAGTGGTCGATTTCATGCCCATCGTCGGGGCGGTGGAAGGAAACGAAAACCACCGGTTGATCCGCCGGGTCGAGGTGATCAAGGGCGAGATGAAGTTCCGGGTCCGCTGCCGCCCTGCATTCAACTACGCGCGCGATCCCCACACGCTGGAAATTCGCAATCACCGGGCCATCTTCCGCTCTCGCTCCTTGAGCATGGCTTTGGAGTCCTCCGTCGCCCTCCAGCGGGACGGCGACGGGGTGGTGGCGGAGTTTGTCCTGAAGGAAGCCGAGCAGACTCCGTTTGAGCTATACGGCTTGACGAGCGGGGACGGCGACGGTCCGCTGATTGAGTTGGGCGAAATTCAGGAGCTTTTCGAAGAGACCGTGAATTACTGGCGGCGCTGGCTCTCGCAGTCGCAGTATCGGGGCCGGTGGCGTGAAATGGTGAACCGGTCCGCCCTTGTACAAAAGCTCCTGATTTATGCCCCCACGGGCGCCATCATCGCCGCGCCGACTACCAGTCTTCCGGAAAGCATCGGCGGTCCGCGCAACTGGGATTACCGATACACCTGGATCCGCGACTCTGCCTTCACTGTCTACAGCCTGATCCGCCTTGGTTTTACACAAGAGGCTGCGTGCTTCGTGGACTGGGTGGACAAGCGCTGCCGTGAGCTCGAGCCGGACGGCTCTCTCCAGGTGCTCTATGGCATCGACGGGCGCAAGAATCTGGAAGAGGAGATCCTCGATCTTGACGGCTACAAGGGATCGCGGCCGGTAAGAATTGGCAATAACGCCTATAACCAGCTTCAGCTCGACATTTACGGTGAGCTGATGGACGCCGCCTACCTGAGCAATAAGTACGGCAAACAGGTCACCTATGGCGAATGGGTAAACCTGCGGCGCCTAGTTGAGTGGGTCTCGAAGAACTGGGACCGGGAGGATGAAGGCATTTGGGAAGTGCGGAGCGGGCGGCAGCACTTCGTCTACTCGAAGATGATGTGCTGGGTGTGCCTTGATCGGGCGATCCGGCTTGCCGAAAAGCGATCTCTTCCGAGCGACCGGGAACAGTGGCGGGCGACGCGCGACCGCATTTACGAAGAGGTCCAGAAGAGAGGCTGGAGCGACGCCAGAAACGCCTTCGTGCAGGCTTATGGGAGTGATTCTCTGGATGCCTCGCTACTGATGATGCCTCTGGTGTTCTTCATTGCGCCTAGCGATCCCCGCATGCTCGCAACTCTTGATGCGATTAACCAGCCGCGCAGCAAGCGAGGGCTGGTTACGCATGGCTTGGTCTACCGGTACAACCATGAGGAGGCGCCGGACGGATTCACCAGTGGCGAGGGCACCTTTAACTGCTGCAGCTTCTGGCTGGTGGAGGCGCTGACGCGTGCGGGCCTAACCGAACCTGCTCGCTTGCAGCAGGCACGGCTGCTCTTCGAGGAAATGCTCGGCTATGCGAACCACTTAGGCCTGTACGCGGAGCAGATCGGACCGCACGGGGAAGCTCTGGGGAATTTCCCGCAAGCGCTCACGCATATGGCGCTGATCAGCGCCGCCTTTAACCTGGACCGCGCGCTTGACCGGAAGGGTTGGCCGTCCCCACCCGTCTAGTTTCAGCTTCCGGTTGCGACGTTCCTGATATACAGTCTTGAGAGGAGACCAGCATGCGACGTCGATCGTTCATCACTTCATCGGCTGCCGGCGGATTTGCGCTTGCGGCGAATGCGGGCCAGAAGGCGGCTGGAACGTCCGGGGAGATTCCGAAGCGCGTCTTTGGAAAGACCGGCGAAAAGCTGACGATTATCGGTCAGGCGAGCGGGCGCTTCCCGATGTGCGGATATGAGGATGCGAAGGCCATCACTCTGCGCGCTTACGAACTCGGCATCAACTATTTCGATACCGCGCGCCTGTATTGGAATGGCAAATCCGAGGAGGTGTTTGGCGAAGTACTGAAGCCGTTCCGAAAGAACATCTTCCTCACGTCCAAGTCCGCGGAGCGCAGCCGGAAAGGCGCGGAGGCGGATCTGGAGAAGTCGCTCAAGGCTCTTCGCACGGACTACCTGGACCTCTGGCAGATTCACCAGGTTGGAACGATGCAAGAGGTGGAGGAGATCTTTGCGCCCGGCGGCGCGATCGAGGCGTTTGAAGCTGCAAAGAAAGCAGGCAAGGTGCGCTTCATCGGCTTCACAGGCCATCATGATCCGGAAGTGCACCTCGCAATGCTTAAGCGCTACGACAAATACGATACGATCCTGATGCCGCTGAATCCGGCCGACCCTGCTTATCTCAGCTTCGAGAAGAACGTGCTTCCGGTAGCCGTCGAGCGCGGCATGGGGATCCAGGCAATGAAGAGCACGGCGAACTCCAGGCTCCTCCACTCCATCTCGCTGAAGGACTGCCTCAGTTACGTCCTTAGCCTTCCGATTCACTGTCTGGCTTTGGGCTGCACCACGATTGGGCAGATCGAGGACGATGTGCGAATCGCCAAACAGTTCAAGCCGCTCGCGCCCGAACAAATGGCTCAGATTCGGACGCGTGCGGAACGATTCAAAGGGCCGGACCTCGAGAACTGGAAGCGCAACACGGAACGGGCTTCGGCGCCGTTATACCGTGACGGCGTCATTGCCTGATCGAAGCGCTTGGCGTCAATAGAGCGGCTGCTTCTTCGGGTCAATACCAGTCTTTCCAAGGGACCGAAGAAGCGGCTCCGCTCCCGCTCCCATCAGGTTCACGTCGCTCGGTCCCTGGAAGAAGGTAAAACCCTGCTTGCGGTATTCCGCAATCAGCTCAGGACTGCCCGCCGGCCGCCCGACCGGAATGTTATTTTTCTTCGCCGCCGCGACGATTCTTGCAATGGCCTCCCGTACCTCCGGCGCATTCTGGTCGCCGCGCTTCCCGTAGGAGAAGGAGAGGTCGTTGGTGCCGATGAAGATGACGTCGATGCCCGGCGTTGAGGCGATCTCCTCGATCCTCTCCACGGCCCGCTTCTCCTCGATAATGATGATGGCCATCGCGTTGCGATCGGAAAAGTCGTAGTAGCTCTCGGGTCCGGACCAGCGGAAGCTGGCGAGTCCCGGTCCGGCGCCTCTACGTCCGAGCGGCGGATATTTGACGGCTTGGGCAGCCTGGTGCGCGAGCTCCGGCGTCGACGTAAATGGGAAGATCACGCCCAATGCTCCGGTATCGAGCGCACGCTTTGCCGTCCAGAGTTCATTGACGGGCACACGGATGAATGGAACCGCCTTCAAGCCGCGCGTGGCCAGAATCATATCGCGTGCGGTTTCCAGAGTGATCGCGGAATGCTCCATCTCGATCCAGAGAAAGTCGAAGCCCATGTTGGCAGCCCGCGCCGCAACATCGGCGCTCGGGACGGTAATGGTTGCGCCGATGACCGGCTGCCCCTGCGCAAGCTGCTTCTTGACGGGATTCTCCCAGCGAGGCTGTCCCTGCAGACTCATGCCTGCAATCGTGAAAAGAGCGACAAACGTGGCGCGAAGCATGCGGTCTAATATACTACCGGCGCTGTTTTGTTTCAGGCCCCTGCTTTTGAGACAAGTTGTTGCTGCTGCTTGACGAATCCGCCAAACAGTGTTACTCGATCTTCGTGACGATTCGCTCCCGATAGATAAAAGCGCAAGTATTACTTACTGTACTCTTGTATTTGAGCTTACTCCTTCGATTGGACTTGCTAAATCGAGGAGTCTTACGTGAGTCCAAAGTGCGCTTTGGATGGGCAAAGTGTGAAGTAACCCGGCAACCGGTACCGGGCACGGAACGGAGCCGCCACCAGCGCCAAGGCGAAGCCGACGATGCCAATGATGGTGATGCCGGATCCCAGTGCTGTAAAGGTCATCAGCGCAGAGGAACTGCGGCAGGCATTGAGCCGGCCCGGAACCGTGCTGATCGACACCCGGGAGTGGGACAGTTTTGAGGAGGCGCATATTGCCGGAGCGATCATCATGCCGCTCAGCGAGATCGAGTCGCGGGCACGCCACGAGTTACCGCCAGGCCACACCGTCTACGTGTACTGTCATCTTGATCTGTCGAAGATAGGCGTAAAGCAACCGCCTGCAAAGCCCCACATGAGTCTCTGTAACATTACGTCGGCGGTGCCGGGCTCGGTGGGATTTCACAAGGCGCTGTATATTCCGTACGATCTGGCTACGCTGGCAGCGCAAGGCATACCGGTAACAGGCACGCTACATAACTAGAGCAGAGTTCCTGCGAACGTACTTATATATTTGGGATCACTCCCTCGATTGGTGGCGCTAAGCGTCCTGTTCCTTCCGGTCTCGTTTGCGCAAACCAATCCGCCATGCGACCGCAGTATAGCGGGCTCTATGGCAGAGGCATATTTTCTCTGAAACATGGCGACGAAAATCGTGCATCCGGTTATCCGGAGGAAGCGGTTGCTGCAAGAGTGACCGGGCTGGTGGTGGCCGATGTCTGCGTCGCGGCAGGTTCCGACAAAGCGACTGTGCTTCGCGTGCTCACCGCACCGAACGCTGTAATTGCTGAAGCCGTGCGGAGCGCAATTTCTCAGTGGAGATTCAGACTGTACTGGCGGGCGAGCGACCCCGAGAAGCCGCATGCATTTGCCAGTAAGGTGGTCTACTATTTCGTCGAGCGAGACGGGCAATTCCTCGTATTAAACCCGGACGACGAGTTTTACGTAGGTTCGGAGTTCGCTTTGAAGCAGCAAAGCGCGAAGTTCAGGGAATAACCGGGATTCAGTCATGAATGGTTGTGCTGCATTCCAAGTGCTCTTGCGTGCAACTCGAGTAGCGAGGATAAATGCTACGAACTGCGAAGATTCTATGGCATCAGCCGAGATTCTCAATCCCGGCGATACTGATGCTTGCTGCGGGAATTGTTTTGTCCACGGTGTGCTACGCCGTGCTCGAGGCGGCCGTATTCAATGCGATTCCGTACGAGTCACCCACGCACCTTGTTCAAATTATGAAGAAATCACCCGAGATGGGTGACGCTTATTGGACTCGTGCGTTTTCTCCGGATGTCGATGCGGTTGGCAGATCGCTGACAAGTGGACGGCAACAGTTACGCGGTCATTGGAGTGGCTCCCCCACAATTGAAGCGCCCGGTCAGTGTCGCGGATGTGTGGATTGCCGACGAGACTCCGGCGAAAGATCCGTCAACGTCGACGGCTGGCGACAAGCTAATCGCTGACAGGCTGCGCCCGGGATGTTCTCTGCGAGATGCCGAACGGGAATGGAGCCAGATTGAGCCGGCGCCTAACACAGGCTTCAGCCGCTCGCGCGCGGAGCGGTTCTTTGCACTTTCTCTGGTGGATCAGATTGTTGGTCCGGCGGCACGAATCCTCAACCTGCTGCTGGCCGCGTGTCTGCTGATTCAACTGCTCGCGTGCCTGAACGTTGGACACCTCCTGCTTGCGCGCCGGATGAGCAAGTGCGGGATCTTGGCGTGCAAATGGCGCTTGGATGCAGCGCGAGGCGGCTTTGCTGGTACCGTCCTGGTTGAGGCCATGACTGTGGCGGTCGGCATCGCGCTGCCGCTGGTTATGCTCTCGTTGCCTGCGGCCGGGGCTGTAACCACGGCAGCCATCCGTTCCGAAACTCATCCGGTGCTCAGCATTCCAGTGCTTGCTTTCAGCATTGGGGCCGGGCTTGCATCGAGCGTCGTATGCGCCGTTGTGGTAGCGCTGATGCTCGTCCGGATAGAGATCACGGCACTGATTCGGGAGAGTTGGCGTTTTAGCGACCTGACTCTGCGTGCTTCCCGGCTGCAGGACGTTCTGGTTGTGGTGGAACTGGCGGCAGCTGTTGTGATCATGGCCGGGTTCGGGTTGCTTGCGAAGGCGCTGTATCAGCTCTCCTCGGTCAGCCTGGGTTTTCGGCCGGAAGGATTGTCCTGTGCGGTCTTCTCCGGCGGCCCCATGGCCTTCCCCATGTCGGCGCACAGCCTCGAACAGGTTATCGATCGACTTGCGCGCCTTCCTGGAGTCGAATCAGTGGCAATCACCAGCACCCCGATACTGACGGGGGCATCGATGAAGTCGCGATTTGATGTCCTCAGTGACGGTGGAGAGTGGATGCCGATGCCGCCGGTCCCGGTGCAGGCGGTCAGCGGGGGCTACTTCCGGACCATGGGCATTGCAGTTGAGGGCCGGAGCTTCGACAAACGGGACGTTCGCGGCGGGCCTTGCGTGACAGTGGTGAACCGGTCCTTTGCCAAGCTGGCCTGGGGATCCACGGACGCGCTTGGGAAAAGGATTGATATCGGGGACCCGGGCCGGCGAGTTCCGTGTGAAGTGATCGGTGTTGCTGCAGATGCGCGCGATGTGTCGATCACTGTGCCGCCCGAGCCGGCTGTGTTCTTCTCCCATCTCCAGCGGCGTGGCTCGGCTTTTGCGACGGTTCTGATCCGGGCGGCGTCAGGCTCCGAGCGAGGAGAAAATCCGTGCTGAGGTCGCAGCGACGGATCCGAGCTGGCGCTGGGAGTTTTCGACAAACATTGACGCTCTCGTAGCGACGGCGATTCGGCCCGCCTCGACACGCGCGCGCCTCAACGGAGGCTTGGCCGCGGTCGCGCTGCTTCTGGCTGTGGGCGGCGTTTACGTTGCAGTCACCTTCAGCCTGAGCCAGGGCGCCAGGGACCTCGGAGTGCGACTGGCGCTGGGCGCCGGCGCAGCGCAACTGATCGCTTTTATCTACGGCCGGTATGCCAGGCTAGCGGCAACAGGGGTATTGGCAGGTGCAGCTGCGGCGGTCTGGTTGAGCGGCATTCTAAACGCGGGCTTGTCCGTAGTGGAGGTCGGCAGATTCGACCCGCTGGTCTTTACTGCCGTGCTGGCCTTTTGCTTCGTGGTTGTCCTGGCGGCGATCCTCCCTCCAGCCCGCCGCGCTTTAAGAATCGATTCCGCATCGCTTCTGCGTACCGAGTAACCGGGAAGATCATTCCAAGGGAAGGGAAGCCGTGCCCGCCCGATGAGGCCTTGAGGACGCATCCTTAAAAATGACGCCGTGCTAAAGATTCAGTAGCAAGCGTCACACATTGAGGAGGTGTCGTCTTTGGGTCCGCAACTTCTTGTTCTGGTGACCCTTGTCGTTACCCTCGCTTGCAGCGACAAGACACCCGGGGGTATTCCGGAAACGGTCAGCGCGGGCGGGGGTGTCAACGGCCGCCGGCAGACTCTCTTACGTAACCTGGATACGCCCTGGAGCATTGCGTTCCTGCCGGATGGCCGCATGCTGTTCACGGAACGCGGAGGGCGTGTGAGCATCGTCGAAAACGGCAGCCGTTGGACGATCGGAACGGTCGATGTTGTCCAGCAAGGAGAGGCCGGACTGCTCGGAATCGCTGTTGATCCCGATTTCGATAAGAATCGCTATATCTACCTCTACTACACTCATCCGATTGGGAACCGGGTCGCGCGATTTGTGATGACCGAGCAGGATGCGCTGACAAACGAAACAGTCCTCATCGATCAGATTCCGCAAGCGATCTTCCATAATGGAGGCCGGATTCGTTTCGGCCCCGACGGCAAGCTCTACATCACTACGGGCGATGCACAGAAACCCGAGCTTGCTCAGGACATCCGTTCCCTCGCCGGCAAAATCCTGCGGATTGAGAAGGATGGTTTGATACCGCGCGATAATCCCTTCCGCAATCCGGTTTGGGCCTACGGTCTCAGGAACCCGCAGGGAATCGACTGGCATCCGGTCACCGGGTCGATGTACGCTTCCGACCACGGGCCTAACCGGATGGATGAGGTTGTTGTGATTGAGCGCGGCGGCAACTACGGTTGGCCAAAAACCTGTGATCAGACTGGGGACTGGATACCGGCAGTTCGCTGCTATGAAGACTTTACGCTCGCGCCCTGCGGCATCGCATTCCACGGAGATCAGCTCTTTGTCGCCGCATTACGGGGCGCGCAAGTTCGCCAGCTCTCCCTGCCGGGCGACAAGCTTACGCAGGAGAGCGCCTTTCTGACGGATCTTGGCCGGATCCGGGATGTTGTCGCCCACGATGGCTGGCTCTATGTCGCGACTTCCAACCTGGATGGGCGGGGGCGCGTGGCGAGCGGCGACGACCAGATTGTCCGAATCCGGCTGGATTAGGGCGCCGCTTGTAAGGTACGGGCGATGGCCAGCGCGAGTTGGCGCCCGAACTCGAGCCGGTCCGGGATATTGGGCAGCTTGCCGGATTTTCTGCCCTTCGCGATCCTCTGTTCCATGAGGAAGGCGGGAATCTGAAAATCGCGGTGCAACCCCTGCACCACGGTCATCCGGCCCTTCATACCCTCGGTTGTCGTCGCGCCGCTGTAGAAGAGCGGGCGGCTCGGATCGAAGGATGTCGTCTCGACGAGCTGCTGAAAGAAACGTTCCGCCAGGCGCTGTATCTCTGGCCGCTTCTCCCCGCCGGGTGGGCCTTCGAGGTATTCGGAAGTCTCCGTATTGTGCAGCGAAAGGAAGAGATCGATCCGGTTGCCCGATTTCAGCCACTCGGCGATCGCCTTATGCTGGGCTGCGATTTCCGGCATCAGGCGCGGGTCGATGGCATCCCAGTTCCGGTTCAGGTCGTAGCCGTTTGCGTTAAAGCGGACGCCGCCGCGCGCCACTCCGTCCGGATCACAGAAGGGGTGGATCTTCCAGATGAAGCGCTTTCGAAGGTCCGCCATCTCAGGGGAGAGAAGCGCTCGGACGAGACCTTCGCCCACCCATGAGGAGCCGGATTCCCAGCTATGCTGCCGGAACATCAGCCACACGACTTTCCTCTGCCCAGCCGCCTGATCGCTGGCGATCGTCCAGAGGTAGAGATCTCTGCCGCCTACGCTTTTGCCGATCACCGTTTCCCGCACGTCCGGGTGCTTGAGGATGCTCCGCCTCAAGGAAGCCAGATGCTCGCTTGTGTAGGGCGGAGTGTGTGCAACGCGGAAGCGCGAGGAAGCAGGCTTGATACGCAATCTGAGCTTGGGTTCTTCGCGGTCATACTCGACGTTCGAAACATGAACCCATGATTTGCCGTCGTAGCTGATAAGAGGCGGCGTCTCTCCTGTAATGGCGCCGTTGTTCGGCCGGAAGTTGTACTCCCCTCGAAGGTCAACGATATCGAACGTCAACTCCGCGAGCGGAGCGTCCTGGACTTCAAAGTAATACCAGGATCCCTGCCGGTTTCTGCGGTTCTGATCGGACTCGCCTTTCACAGCGATGCGGAAGTGATGCTCGGATACCTTCTCCACGCGTCCGATGGAACCACCTTCGAAATCGGCATGAATTTTCACAGCGTAGGACAAATGGGGTCCGAGGGTGGCGAGGAGCAAAGCAGACGGCAGCAGCAGACGCATTCGATCAATTCTAACGAAGCTTGGGACTGGAAACGGCGCGCGGAAGGGTTCGAGTGTTTAGGGCAGGGAACTGCCACCCCGGCCGAGGAAGCCAGGCCGGGGTGGTACAGACATGCAGAAATTTACCCGAAGATTTACATCAGTCGGGTTTACATCAAGGCGGTAGGACGGCGCTGCCACGTCTTGCCCTTGTCGCGGGCAATGCATTCGAGCTCCTGCACGTAGGTGGTCGCCTGCGTCAGAACGTGATGGAGGTCGTTGCCGATGCTGATGAATGTAAATCCTTTTTCGAGGAATTCGCCGACCCTGCTTGTTCCGAACAGGAAGAGGCCGAGGATGACATTGTTCTTCTTGGCTTCCGTAATCAGGGTCTCTGTAGCGGCCTGAAGCTCGGGAGACGTGTACATGTGCGGGAACTCGTACTTCTCATACAGCCCCATCGACATGCACAAATCGTTCTGGCCGAGGAACAGAATATCCACGCCGGGAACGGCGGCGATCTCCGCCATATTCTCGATGCAGGCAGCCGTCTCCACCTGCAGGGCGACGATGATGTTCTTGTTCGCGTTGCCCACATAGCCGAGCAGACCGGCTTTGTTCGTGCTTCGCTGGGGGAAGTAGACGGAGCGGGTTCCTGCGGTGGGGTAGCGTGCGCAGCTGACAGCCTGCCGCGCCTCTTCCGCGTTGTTGATATATGGAATCAGGACGCCGTCGGCTCCGAGGTCGAGCGCTTGCTGAATGCCGGCGCGGTCATTATAGCCGGAAACGCGAACCATCGACTTTGCGCCGCCGCTGCTGATTGCGCACAGCATCGCCGAAAGCTTTTCATAGCCCATCGGACCGTGCTGAGTATCCACCAAAAGCCAGTCGTAGCCGCTGTGGGCAAGCTGTTCAGCTACGGTCGGGCTGTGCGAGTTGAGGAACAGCCCAATTTTGGGTATTCCGTCCCGCAATTGCTTCTTAAATTCGGCTCCACTGACGCCATTCGTCATTACAGTCTTAACTCCTTACTCCTTTTCGGGAACGAAGAGAATTCTTACGTCCGGGTTATCGTGCTGGTCTGAAAGCACTATACCCAACGGGGAAGTGCACCGTCAAAAAACAAGCGGATTCGCAATTGCTCAGAGAATCTCTTCCCCGCAGTTGCACTCGTGCTCAGGAAGTGAAATGCTTCGGAGCATGAGTCATCTGGGACCCCTGTCTGCGAAGAATACTGCCGGATCCGGAATGAAGTTTTCCCGGCGTCTCTT
>Ga0207864_1000836_pt1 | contig 37995 bp, 35 predicted proteins | sample HigsolmetaAR202D_FD_184834 | JGI IMG/M metagenome (GOLD analysis project Ga0207864, IMG submission 184834) | Ionic liquid and high solid enriched microbial communities from the Joint BioEnergy Institute, USA - AR20-2-D (SPAdes) (version 2) ...
CCGTGTGCGCCGCGCTCGGGAGCAAGCTCGCGGTGGGCGGCTCGGCGTATCGCCACCCGGACGCGGAAGGCTTCACGGACACCGTCTTCCCCGGCGCGTTTCCGCGTCACGTCTTCGACGTGGTCGGAATGTTCGACCCGAACGCGATCACGAACGAGGACGCCGAGCTCAACCAGCGCATCCTCCGCGCGGGCGGTCGTGTCTACGTCAGCCGCCGCATCGTCGTGCACTACTTCCCGCGTGACAGCTACGCGGGGCTCGCCAAGCAGTACTTCAAGTACGGCAAGGGCCGCGCGCGCACGCTCCTCAAGCACAAGGGTCTGCCCACGATCCGCCCGATGCTGCCGTTCTTCTTCGTCGTCGGCAGCGCAGGCCTCGTCGCGACGTCCGCCTTCCATCCGCTGACGCCCCTCGTGTTCGGTCTCTACGGCGCGGCGTGCCTCGCCGAGGCGGTGCGCGTCGGGCGCAAGCACGGCTGGGCCACGGTGCCCGTGGTCGCTTCGATCTTCCCCGTGCTGCACTTCTCGCACGGGGTCGGCTTCGCCGTCGGCCTCGTGCACTACGCGCTCCACCGCGACTGGCCCGAGCAAGAGGCACCGAAAGGCACGTTCACCCGGCCGGAGACCACGTTCACGCCCGCCGTCGCGCAGGCCTGATCCTCGGGACAGCCATGAGCGGCGTGGCCTACCTCATGTACCACGAGCTCTCGCGGCCCGACCGTGAGCTCTGCAACACGGATCCCGGCTACACGCGGTACGTCGTCGAAGAGGCGGCGTTCCGCGCGCACGTCGAGCGGCTGCGCTCCGACGGGCTGCGCGGTCTGTCCGTGAGCGAGGCGCTTTCGCGCGAGCTGCGTCACGCCGACGGCGTGGCGATCACCTTCGACGACGGATGCGAGACGGACCTCGTCAGCGCGGCGCCGATCCTCCGCGACGCCGGCTTCGGAGCCACCTTCTACGTGACGGTGGAGCACGTCGGACGGCGCGGCTACCTCTCGAAAGCGCAGGTCCGGGAGCTCTCCGATCTCGGCTTCGAGATCGGCTCCCACGCGATGACGCACCGGTACCTCCACGATCTGCCGACGCCCGAGGTGCGACGCGAGCTCGTCGACTCGAAGCGAGCGCTCGAAGACATGACGGGCCGCGCCGTCGTGCACTTCTCGTGTCCCGGCGGACGCTGGGACCGCCGCGTGAGCCGCGCGGCGCGCGAGGCCGGGTACAGCTCGCTCGTCACGAGCGTGATCGGCGTCAACTCCGGCCGCACGGACCCGTACCGCCTCACGCGCGTCGCCGTGATGCGCGGCATGAGCGCCGACGCGATCGGACGCATCGCGCGCGGGCGAGGGCTCTTGCGACGCAAGGCGCAGGCCACGGCGCTCGATCTCGCCAAGCGCTTCCTCGGCAACGCACGCTACGAGAAGCTGCGCGGAGCCGTCCTGCGCGCGGCCGCCGGCCGGTAGCCGGTCGCCGCAGAGGCCCGCGTCACGTCACGCGCGTTCGTTGAAGACGACGCCTGCGAACTTCTTCGGGTCGAAGGTCGCCGCCGCCTCGGCGATCTCGTCGGGCGTGCCCATCCCGTAGCCGACGACGAGGACGACGAAGTCCACGAGGTCGGAGAGGATCCGCGCGTCGGGCGAGCCCTGGACCGCGGGGCCGTCGAGGAACGTGAAGCACTCCGCCTGCCGTACGGCGTCCATCAGCGCGCGCATCGGCGGGGACGAGAAGTACTCGCGGTAGCGCGCGCGTCCCGCCGTGATGAGCCCGAGCCCCGGGACCGCCGTCGGCTGGGCGAGCTGCTCGAAGTTGCCGTGCGGCTCCTCGAGGAACGCGAACAGCCCGGTCTCCGACTTCACGTGGAAGGCGACGTGCTGGCTCGGACGATGGAGGTTGCAGTCGATGAGGAGCGCGTTCCCTTGACCCTCCATCGTGAAGGCGGTCGCCAGGTTGCGCGCGACGAAGCTCCCGCCCGAGCCGCTCTTCAGCGGCACGACGAGCGTCGTGAAGTACCGGAGGCGAAGCGCCGCCCCCATCTCGAGCAAGCGCGTCCGGAGCTCGCGGAAGTAGTCGACCTGCGCCGGGCTCGCCATTCCGAGCGGCGGCTCGGCGTTCGCCACCGATCGCAGCGCTCCCGGCTGCATGCGCGGGACGAGACCGGTCGGCGGCAGGCTCACGCGCGCGAGCGGCGACGGATTGCCACGCCCAGGGAACGGCTGCGTGTTGGGCGAGCTCTCGCCCGCCGAGCCCTCCACCGGCGAGCCGCCGACGTCGGGCGCGGAGGCGTCCTGCGGAGGCTCGGGAGGAACGTCGGGCCCCTGCGGCGGCGGCGCAGACTCGCGCGGCGGCGGTTGGCTTCCAGCGGGCGCACGCGAGCCGGGGTAGTTGTCGACCATGATGACGGTCGTCGTTCCTTGCGCAGGCGCAGGCGCAGACCAGTCGGTCGAGAGCGGCTCGAGCAGCGCGGTGCCGGTCTTCGCGCCCTCGGTCTTTGCCTGTCCTTCGTTGGTGGGCGCTTGCGCGGCCGGAGGAATGCTCGCCGGACGCGGAGGCTGACTGCCTCCGATGGGCGGCGCCGAGGGGCGCAACCGCCCGGGCGGGTTCGACGGCGTCGTCGGCGAGGTCGCCGGAGCAGGAGGCGGGCGCGAGGAGAGCCGCTCCTGGATGCGGCGCTTGCGCGCCTCCGCTTCCGCGCGCGCGGCCGCGCCCGCCGAGCCGGTGAGCCCGCCGAGATGGGGCGCGGGAGCGATCCCCATCATCGTCCGGTGCTTGAAGTCTTCCTGGCCGCCGCCCGCGCTCGCCTGGGACGCTTCCTTCTGTCCGGCACTGGCCTCGTCACCCTTCGTAGGAGGAGCACCCCCGTGGGGCGGCGACTGAGCCATGGCTGCGCCACTCTAACACAGGGATCTGGACCTGTCAGGGCGCGGCGACGAACGGCCTTCTCGCGACGACCGATCGTCACCGACCCGATCGTTCGTTCGCTCTCGAGCTCGATGCGCGACGTCGCAGGGGTCGGGCGCCGCTCGGTGGGAATCGGGTGTGTTATCGTCGAGGCGTCATGCGTCTCCGATTCCTCGCCGGCATCGCGCTTCTTCTCGTGGCCTGCGGCGGATCGATTCCACCTTACGACTACAGCCGTGAGCCCGATCCGCGTGGGCAGGAGTTCGTGATCGGACCGCTCGACGTGCTCCAGGTGTCGGTCTGGAAGAACAAGGAGCTGTCCGCCGACGCCGCGGTCGTGCGTCCCGACGGGGTCATCACGCTGCCGCTCATCGGCGATGTGAAGGCCGCCGGCCGAACCCCCTCCTCCCTGCAGAAAGAGATCGTCCAGCGGCTCTCGGCTTACATCCGACCCGAGGAGCTCGTCGTCTCGGTCGCAGTGACGCAGGTGAACAGCTACCACTTCACGGTGATGGGAGCCGTCGAGAGGGGCGGGTTCTTCACGTCGCGGCAGTACGTCACCGCGCTCGAGGCCCTGGCGCTCGCCGGGGGCCCGAACCGGTTCGCCGGAAACACGCTCTACATCCTGCGCGGCAAGCCGCAGCGGAAGATCCCGATCGACCTCAAGCGTGCAACCTCGGGGAAGCACGACAACGAGAACCTGGTCGTCCTCGCCGGCGACGTCCTCGTGATGCAGTAGAAAGGCCTCACCCTCGATCCGACATGGAACGTCGCGCGGAAACGGCTAGCCGAACGCCGACGGGCCTTGTTAACCTTGACCAAAGGAGTCGGGACATGCGCCTCAGGGGAGATGGGCCGGACGTCTCGTTCCGAGTGCGAGCATGTCTCGAGCAGCGCTCGATGGCGATCGACATCGTGTCGGCCGTTCTCGGCCACGTGCGCGGTGCGGACCGCAACTTCCGGCACGAGTTCGTCACCGCCTTCGGCGAGGCCTTCAACAACATCGTGATCCACGGCTACCGCGGTCGAACGGACGGCTTGCTCGACGTCGACGTGGAGCTCGTGAACGAGGGCATCACGATGCGTCTGAAGGACAACGGGCATCCCGTCGACCTCGATGCGGTCGCCCCGCCCGACCTCGAAAGCATGCCCGAGCGCGGCATGGGCGTTTACATGATCCACGCCCTCATCGACGAGGTCGCCTACGAGCGCGGCAACCCCAACGTTCTGTCGCTCACGAAGCGAGTCACCCCAGAGAGCGCCTGTGGAGGGCGAAACCCGAGATGAATTGCATTCGCACGGACAACGGCGGCGAATCGCGGCTCGTGATCGACGGCTCGCTCGACGCCCTGACCGTCCGCGACCTTCGGCCGATCATCGACGCCGTAGTCGCCGACAAACCCCAACGCGTCACCGTGGACATCGAAAAGCTCGAGCTCATCGACAGCTCGGGCGTCGGGGCGATCGTGTCGCTCTTCAAACGCGTCAAGGCGAACGGGGGGAGCGTCGTCGTGGTGGGCGCGCGCGAGCAGCCGCTCGCCGTCCTCAAGCTCCTCAAGCTCGACGCGGTTCTCGGGGTCACCTGACCAGCACGCGCGGACGGCGCGGCGCGCGGCGCATCATCAACGCGGAATGGCCGGAGAACGCGGCGCGAGGGCCGGCTCGTCGACGGACCGCTCGGGCAGCGTCCTCGTGACGTTCCCATCGTAGGGATCGCCGGGGCGCCGCCGATCGAACGGATCGGGCTCGGGCGACGGATCGCCGGCGTTCGTCGGCGGCGGGGCGTCCGACTGATCCACGCGCTGCGGAAGGCGCGTGTTCACGGCGTCCGCGTCCGGCGGTCTGGTCGAGAGCTGGATGCCGACCATGACCATGTCCCGGAGGAAGGTCGGGCTCACACCGGCGGCCGTGGCGTCGCCGACCTGACCGATGAATTGGTAGTGCCCGAAGAGCTGGAACAGCTCCGTCACCTGCCAGGTGACGTCGACGTTCGCATGGAGCGCGCTGAACGCCATCGTGGCGGTCCGGCTCGCAGGGTCGAGCAGCTCGGCGCGCATCACGCCCACCGACGCCCGCGCGAAGACGCGCGCAGGGAGCAAGATCGGCGCGCGCCCGCCGAGCGTCACCATGTGCGACCGCGTGAGCTGCCCCGTCAGTGGGCTCGGGACGATGCCGGTCGACGCCGAGAGCTCGACGCTGCCCTGCGAGAAGGCGAACGCCTGGCGCTCCAAGCTCGCACGGTCTCGTCCGGCGCCGGAGGCCTGCCCTCCCGGCGTGTAGAGGAGCGAGGCCGTCGCCGACGGATAGAAGATCGCCGGATCGAAGAGCACGGCCACGCCGGGTTGGACCAGGCTGCTCAGCGTGGCGCTCCAGTCGCGTCGCCAGCGGGGCCCCGCGTTGACGAAGGCCAGGTCGATGTCGCCTCCGGGCGCGTCCGATCGCGCATGGATCGAGCCGCCGCCGACCCCCACGCCGAAGGCATCGGTCCGGAAGCTCCGCTCGACCGCCACGCCGAGATCGTTCGCGAAGGACACGAGCGGCGGCGTCGGCGAGAGCGTGGTGAACGCATTGACGTTGGCGGTTTGTGTCAGCGTCCAGACCGGGCTGAGCTCGTGCAGGAGGCTCTCGGAGACGGTCCCGCCGAGCAGGCGATAGCTCGAGCTCGGCAGGAGCGTCCCTCTCGGCACCCCGGCCACGTTCGTGGTGAAGGGCGTCGAGATGAGCAGGTTGGAGAGGGTCGACTGGACGCCGCCGACCGAGAAGTTGAAAACCGTGCGCCGACCGAGACGCGTCGTCGTCGTCAGCATCAGGCGATGCGCGAGCTCCGACATTCCTCCCTGCGTGTGGAGCGCGCCCGTCAGCATGTACGTCAGGTTGCGCCGGTCCTCGGCGTTCCCCCAGAAGAGGGTCCCCTCGGGGGTCGCGATCGTGAAGACGTCGTGGAGCCGAGGCTGCGGCTCCACGTACTCCTCCGTCAGATACCCGGCGAGCACGCGGACGCGACCGGTCAGCTCCTGGGCCTCGGCGCGCGTAGCACCGGCGAGGAGCGCGGCGCCGACCAAGAGCCCGCTCGCCCGGGCCGTCGCGGCGCACGCCGACCGCGAACGACGCCGCCGAGCGTCGTTGTCCGGTCGCTGCCAGCGCTTCACGCGTGCCACTAATGTCCTCGGGAGCGGATCATGACCAGCGGCGTGGTCAAAAGGATCTTCAGCTCCATCCGAAGGAAGGACCAGAAGTCTTCGAGCGACGCCGCGTAGGCGAGGTCGTACATGAGCTTGATCCTCATGTCGTCGGCCAGCGCGCCCTTCGCCTCCTCGATCCCGTACGGGTTCGTGAGCGTGTCGAGCAGCTTCGCGATCTCGCTGTCCTCGTCGGGAGCTCCCGTATAGCCGAGCGAGATTTGGGCGAGCCCCGTGAGGCCGGGCTTGATGTCACGGGTCCGCTCCTCGAAGTACGGGATCGCTGCCGCGAGATTCGCGAGCAGCTCCGGTCGCTCGGGACGAGGACCGACGAGCGACATGTCGCCCCGAAGGACGTTCCAGAACTGCGGAATCTCGTCGAGACGCGTCCGCCTCAAGAAGCGTCCGACGCGTGTGACACGAGGGTCGTCCTTCGTCGCCACGACGGCGCCCGTGCCGCGCTCGGCGTCGACGCGCATCGTGCGGAACTTGATCATGTCGAACTCGACCCACCGGTACTTGTTCCCGTTCTCCTCGATGAGCCGCCCGGCCCGCCGCTGGCGAAAGAAGATGGGTCCCGGAGAATCGAGCGCGATGGCTACTCCGATGGGGACATAGAGAGGCAGCGTCACCCCGAGACCGACGAGGGAGCCGGCGATGTCGATGATGCGTTTGACGATCGCTACACGAGGCTCCACGGCAGCGCGATGATAGTGCAACTGCAGCCTCACCGCCGCCGAGAACGAAGGCGTGCACCGAGCGGGTGGACGAAGTCGATGGTCGGGCCGCTTGTCATCCGAGCGGACGACAAACGGCTCGTCGGCTACTCGTTGACTCGGCCCTCAAACCACACCACCCTTGCGGCGAGCCGAAGTCTCCAGGGGTGGACTGGGTGACGTTCTCGTCGTGATGAACACCGCCGATCGCAGGACCCGGGAAGCCCCGTTGTGGCTCGTTGGAGTCGAGGGCAAAGCTCGAAGGGTTCGCCTGCCGATCAACTCGGCTCTGCTGGTGGGTCGAGGCGCGTCGAATCACATCATCCTCGACGATCCACGCATCTCCCGCCAGCACGCCCGCCTCGCGCCCGAGCGCGACGGAACCTATCTCTACGACCTGAACAGCGCGAACGGCACGCTCGTGAACGGCGTGTCCGTGACCAAGCACCGGCTGCAGGTCAACGACGTCATCCGTTTCGGGCGCTACACCTTCCGGATCGAGAGCCCGCCCGAGGCCGTGTCGTCTACGGTCGAGCCCGATCACCTCGAGACGCCGACGCTGATCGCGACCGACAGCGTGGCCCGGATGCTCGTCGCCCGTGAGTCCGCCGGCGCGAGCGAGCGGCCGATGGTCGATCTGACGCAGCTCGAGGACGCGTACCAGAAGCTGGGCACGCTCTACTCCTTCATGCAGGCGATCAGCACGACGATCGACCGGGAGGAGCTGCTCCGGCTGATCGGCGGCAAGCTCCGCGAGATCTTCTGGACGGCGAAGACGGTCGCCATCTACGAGCGGATCGGGTCGGGCCAGGGCCCGGGCGCATTGAAGCTCGCTCACTTCGCCGCGACCGGGATCGTCTCCGACGCGCCCAAGCTGCCCGACGACATCGTCGAGACGCTGCTCACGACGACGCGCGGCCTGCTCTCGGGCGAGATCCCGGAGTCGACGCGCAGCGGCAGGCCCGTCGCGCCGCAGATGTTCGCTCCCATGGTCGACCGCGGATCGGTGCTCGGCATCATCCACGTGACCGGGGACGAGAACCGGCCCTTCACCTCGTCGGACCTGGAGCTGCTCAACGGCATGGCCGCGACCGCGGCGATGATGCTCCAGAAGACGCGCATGCACGAGGAGTCGGTGTTGCGCGACCGGCTCAAGTACGATCTCGAGCTCGCGGCGAAGATCCAGAAGAGCTTTCTGCCCCGCGAGGTGATCTCGGTCGAGGGCGTCGAGCTCGTGGCCGAGTACCGCGCCGCTTACGCCATCGGCGGCGACTTCTACGACGTCTTCTGGGTCGGCGAGGAGCGACTCGCCGTCTTCATCGGTGACATCTCCGGAAAGGGAATCTCGGCCGCCCTCCTCATGGCGCGCATCTCGAGCGAGCTCCGCGTCGCGGCGCTCGCCCACGTCGAGCCGGTCGCCGTCATGCAGGCGATGAACGAGGTCATCCTCGCGAGCGATCAGCCCGAGCTCTTCTTCACGACCATCTACTTCACCTACGACGTGAAGACGGGAGAGGTCGTCCTCGCGAACGCCGGGCACCCGATCCCGTACTTGGTCCAGTCGAACGGCATCGTACGACCGATCACCGAAGGCGCCTCGAGCGCCATCGGCATCCTGGACGATCCCGGCTTCACCGCGACGACGTTCCAACTGGCGCCCGGCGACTCTCTCGTCCTCTACACGGACGGCATCGTGGAGGCGGCGGACAACCGAGGCAGGCTCTACGGCTCTCAGCGGCTCGAGTCGTGCCTCGCCGCCATTCGGACCACCCGCCCGAACGAGATGGCCGAGCGCATCCTCCGCAGCGTCGAGGAGTACGCGATGGACGTCGCGGTCAGCGACGACATCACGCTCTTCATCTGCCATCGCTCGCTGAGCCCGACGCCGTCGCTCCAGCCTCGCCGCCGCAGCGGATCGATGACGGCGCCGAGCATCCCGAGCTGAGCCGAGCCGGTCTCACGCCGGCAGCAACGCTCCCAGGTCCGCGGCGCGCGCAGTGAGCGCGACCTCGCGGTCACCGTCGACCTCCACGCAGACCGACACGAGGTGGTCCTCGATTTCGATCGTCTCGAGCGCCCAGCGGGCCGGAACGTCCTCGATCGGGGGGAGGAAGCGCAACGTCGTGCGCGCCCCTTCGGACCGCACGACCTCGAAGCGATCGGCGGGAAGCGACATCCCGAGGCCGCGCGCCTTCATGTACGCCTCCTTCTCCGTCCAGAGCTGGACGGCGGCTCGTCGGCTCTCCGGCAGCGGCAGCTTCGAGAGGCGCTCGCGCTCGAACGGGGTGAAGACCACCTCGCTGACGGCGAGCACGTCGTCGCCCCGCGCGAGAGGCTCCGCGTCGACGCCGATCTCGCGGCCACGCACGACCGCGCACGCGACGAGGTCCACGCAGTTCGTGAGGTTGAACCGAAGATCCCCCGCATCGTCGAGGATCGGTCGCCCGTGCTCCGTCCGGCGGAAGGAGAGCTCTCTCGGGCTCCTTCCGACGTAGCGCGCGAGCACGCCGCGCTCGAGGCCACGCGTGACGAGGTATTCGTGGCGATGGCGCTCGAAGACGAATCGCGCGCACCGCGCGCGCTCCGAGGGCGTCATCAGATCGTGACACCTCTGCGCGACGGCGGCGTCCACGGCGTCCGTGCGGACGTACCAGAGGTCGACTCGCACGCAGTCCTCAGTCCTCAGTCCTCAGTCCTCGGCAGAGGCAAGTCGCACGGGACATGGCTACACCGACGAACGGCGCGCTCACGAACACCTCGCTCTCGGGCGCTCGTCACTTCTGCGCGAACAGGCGCTCCGCGATTTGGACCGCGTTCAGCGCCGCGCCCTTTCGGAGGTTGTCCGCCACGACGAACATGCTGATCGCGCCCGGGACGGCGATGTCGTCGCGCACGCGGCCGACGTAGACGGGGTCGGTCCCCGCGACGTCGACGGGCTGGGGGTGCTTGCCCGGCGCGTACGGCTCGTCGACGAGCACGACGCCCTCGGCCTTGCGGAGGAGCTCCTTCGCCTCGGCGGCCTTCATCGGGCGGTGGAACTGCACGTGCACGGACTCCGAGTGACCGTTCACGACGGGGACGCGCACGGTCGTGGGCGACACGGCGATCGTGTCGTCGCCCATGATCTTGCGCGTCTCGTTGACCATCTTGAGCTCTTCCTCGGAGTAGTCGTCGTTGCCGGCCTTCCAGTCGCAGAGCACGTTGAACGCCATCCGGCCCGGGAAGACGCGCGGGTTGACCGGCTCGCCGGCGAGAGCCGCGCGGGTCTGCTGGAGCAGGTCTTCGACCGCGGCGTGACCCTTGCCGCTCGTCGCCTGGTAGGTGCTCACGATGATGGTCTTGATGCGGGCCGCGTCGTGCAGCGGCTTGAGCGCGACCACCATCTGGATCGTCGAGCAGTTGGGGTTGGCGATGATCCCCTTCGGCCGGTGCTCGGCGGCGGCCATGTTCACCTCCGGGACGACCAGCGGCACCTCGGGATCCATCCGCCACGCGCTCGAGTTGTCGATCACGACCGCACCGGACTTCGCGGCGATGGGCGCGTACTCGCGCGACACGCTCGCGCCCGCGCTGAAGAGCGCGATGTCGACGCCCTCGAACGACTTCGGCCCGAGCTCCTCCACCGTCACCTCGCCGCCGCGGAACGGCAGCTTCTGGCCTGCGCTCCGCTTGCTCGCGAGCGCCACGAGCTTCGAGACGGGGAAGCTGCGCTGCTCGAGCGTACGGAGCATCTCGCGACCGACCGCGCCGGTCGCGCCGGCGACGGCGACGACGTAGGAGGATTTCGACATGGCTGCTTCCATACCAGGACTGGCCGGCGATGGGAGAGCAGGCCGTCCGCGTGACGGCGCGCCGTCCGCGTCGTCGTTTCGCGCGATCCATGGCTCGAATCGCGCACCCGACCGACGCGCTCACCCACACCACCACACACGAGCGCGGCCAGCGCTAGCTCGGCGGAGGGTTCGACCGAACGCGCGTCCCGGCGTTCCGGAGGACCGAGCTCAGCACCTGTGAATTGATGGGCTTCGGCAGCTCGCGGGCGTTGAACTCCGCGAGCCCGTTCGAGCCGTCCCAGCTCCGGCTGAGGACGACGATCTCGGCGCGATCGCCGCGCGGCAGCATCCGGAGCGTTCGGATGATGGTCGCGGGCGGGGTGACCGACGCGTCCTCGTCGAGCACGACGATCTCGGCCGGCTGATGCTCGAATGCCCGGACGAGATCCGCCGCGCTCGTGAAGCACTCGATCGCGGGGACGCCGAGCACACGGTCCGCAGCGCGCGTGATCTGCCGCGCGAGGCTCTCGTCGCGCTCCAAGAGGAAGATGCGGACGGCGTCGGGGCTCGGCGTGCGCCTGGGTGGTGGGCTCGGCCTGACCGAGCGCACCCGCGACGCTCGGTCACCGATCGCTGCGTCGATCTCGGCGATGAGCTCGGCGCAGCTCGCGTGACGGCCCTCCGGGAGCTTCGCGAGCGCCTTCGCGAAGATCGCGTCGAGCGGTGCGAGCTCCGGCCTGTACGAGGAGATCGCCGGCGGAGACTCGTTCAGATGGGCGAGGAGGACGTCGTAGATGCTCTTCCTCTCGAAGACGGGCCGATTCGTGAGCAGCTCGAACGCGGTGCAGGCGAACGCGTAGATGTCTGCGGCCGGAGTCGTCCGCGTGCCGTCCGTGTCGCGCGCCTGCTCGGGCGCCATGTACCAAGGCGTCCCCGCCGTCGTCGTCGAGCGAGGACTCGAAGACTTCGCACGACGGGCGAGGCCGAAATCGACGAGCACGGGTCGGTTCGTCTCTCTCTCGATGACGATGTTCCCGGGCTTCACGTCACGGTGAACGAGCCGTCGCTCGTGCACTGCGCCGAGCCCACGCCCGATCGCCCGGATGATGTCCAACGCACGGCCGAGCTCGATCGTCTCACCACATGCCGCGTGCTCTTCGATGATGGCATCGAGCGTCGGGCCGTCGATGTACTCCATCGCGAAGTAGAAGACGCCCGCGTGCTTTCCGAAGGTGTACACGTGCACGACATTCTCGTGCCGGACTTGCGCCAGGGATCGCGCTTCTTGTTGGAAGTACTTCGCCGCGGCCTCGTCGTGCGCGAAAGCGGCGTCGACCATCTTGATGGCGACGGGACGGCCGAGCCAGATGTCCTCGGCGCGGAACACCACCCCCATCGCCCCGGAACCCCTACGCTCGACGATGCGGAATCGATTGTCGATCTCGACGCCCGGAGCGAGCGGCGCAAGCACAGTTCTGTTCATAACGATCGCAGCTCGACCGGTCAAATCTACTTTTCAGACGTGGAATTCGTGGGCACTGCGATCTTTATCAATCGTGAAAGTCGTGGACACCGCGATTCCTATTACGGTGCGATCGCAACACTCGATTCGATGACCCGACACGTGCGTTCGTTTCGCATTCACGGCCGTCGCGCCATGGTCGCCGCGATCGCTCTCTGCGCCCGATCTCGTCACCGACGAGACGGCGACGAACGAGCACGCGTCAGCGCGGCCGTCGTCACGGCGCACACACCAACGGCGAGCCGAGGGTCGCGTGTTACTCTGAAGAGAATGCGTGGCGTGATCGGACGAAGCTCGGCGGTCGTCGTTCTCGCGGCACTCGCGTGCGCGTGCGGGCACGGCAGCACGGGGCGCAACGCCGAGATGGGAAGCTTTCGAGTGGTAGGCGTCGGTGCGAACGCCGACCCGACCATCCGCGGGGCGAGGCTCCTACCCGAGAACGTGGACGAAACGGTCTCGTACGGCTCCGAGCCGAGCGGAGGATCGCGCGTCATCACCGCCGGGCTTCGAGTGGTCACGTTGCCGAAGGGCGCGATCGTCGCAGCGGAAGACCGCCTCCCGCAGGCGCCGAAGATCACGACCGCCCTCCCCGAACGCCTCGGCGGCGGCTTCCTCTTCGTCATCAACAACACGATCTGGCGCGCCGATCGCTGGCTCGGGCCGGTCAAACCAATCTTCACGTCGCCTCAGCCCGTGCGATCGCTCGTCGCCGGGCTCGACCGCGTCTACGTGCGCACCCAGAGCTCGGTCCTCGCGATCGACGGCCGCAACGGTCGAGTGCTCGACCTCGGACCGTGGCCCGCGAGCCCTTACGTCGCGAGCTACGCAGCCGTCGACGGCTGGCGAGCCGCGGCGATCACGGACATGCGCGGCGTCGTCACCACCTTCGACGCCGGCGCGACCTGGCGCGCGCTCGATCTGCCGCTCGACGCGAAGGTGGTCGACGTCTCGGGCGACAGCCTCGCCATCGGCGGATTCGAAGGCGGCTACGCCGAAGCGTGGTACGAGCTGCGAGCCGACGGCAGCATCGCTCGGCTCGGCGGACGACCGCACGACGTGAAGGTCGCGTTCACGCCGACGCCTCCGCGCTCGACCGCGAGAACGACGGTGTTCGGCGGCTTCCCCGCGGCGGGAGGCCTCGTCGTCCCGACGCCGCCCACGCCCGAGCAGCGTCCGGCATCCCCTTCCCGTCCCGACGAGTCATCGTCCAAGACACAGCCCGAGGAGAAGGAGGACGTCGTCGCCAAGATCTTCGGCAAGCGACCGCTCGCGACCGCGATCGAGGACGGCTGGCCGCTCACCGACGGGACGGCGGTGATCGCGCGCGACGGCGCGCTCGCTCGCGTGCGGCTCTCGGACGGCGCGCTCACCGAGGTCGTGCGTGACGCGTTCCCGCTGAAGCCGGCGCGCTGCCATCCCGTCTCGTTGACGCGCCCGACCAAGGTCGGCGCGTTCGGCTTCGTCTGCGGGGAGCCCCGCGGCACGACCGTCATCTACGCCTACGAGCCGTTGCGCGGCCGCCTCGTCGAGATCAAGCGCTTCGACAAGCCGCGCGTCGTCACGTCGTCCGGGAACGGGGCGCTCGCCGTGCGCGGCCCGTGCGCCGAGGACGGCGACCCCACACCTCCGCCCCGGCCCGAGCCGGCCAAGCTGAAGGAGGTCGACGAGAAGCGCAAGGACAAGGAGAAGGTCGACGACGATCCCGAGGCGAAGGAGAGCCCGCGCGACAAGGACGCGGCGAAGGCCACGACCGAGAAAGCCGTCGAAGACGCGAGCCCGTCCCAGGGTCCTCCGACCCCGGAGGTGCACCCGTACTGCGTGCTGGGCCACGACGACACCTGGCGCGAGATCCACGTGCGCGGAGACGTGAACGGCGAGCGCGTCGTCGTGCTCGCCGACGGCCGCATCGTCGTCGTCTCGCCGCCGCAGGCGTTCGGCGCGCCGGCCCGACTGACGGTGCTCGACAAGGGACGCGCCACGACCGTGCCCATCACGTTCCCTCGCGTCACGAGCGACGTCGCTCGCGTGCTCCGCCTGGGGCTGTGGCTCGACGGTTTCGAAGAGCGCCGGCCGGGCGTCGTCGGCGGTTGGATCGAGGCAGGCGGGGTGATGCTCGGCATCGAGATCGCCCTCGACGGACAGGCCACGCCCGGCCAGTTCATCCGGGATGCCGGCATGCCCTTCGTTTCGGGTCGATACGGCCTCGGGTGGACCGCCTCGCGACGCGGCTACGAGACGACGGACGGCGGCATGACGTGGACGCCGATCGACGTGCCCGATCCACTCGTGCCGGCTGCGAAGGTCGACCGGCGCGCATGTGGCCCGATCGGATGCCTCGCGCACGGCTGGATCCGCGTCGGCTGGGGCGAGCCGACGCGTCCGCCTCCGCCGCCTCCGCCGCCTCCGCATCGCAGCGTGGCCGCGAGCACATCACCGCCCTCGCTTCTGCTCACGTGCGAGCCGCTCGCGCCGATGCCGCCGTCCCTTCCCGACGCGAAGGCAGCGCAGCCGCCGCCGCCGACCAGCCGCATCCGGCTCGGCCATCTCGGAGGACCGCCGGTGCTCGGGACGTTCAACGGGCTGACCGAGCTTCCTCCTTTCGCGGCCCAGCCCGCCCCCACCCTTCACGAGTCCGAGCGCGGGCTCACCGTGGAGGTCCGCGAGCTTCCCGAGCGATCGCCCAACATCGGCTCGCTCGCTCGCGTGTACGGCTGGGGCCCCAAGACGGGCGACTGGGACACGCTCGGCCGCTGGCAGATCAAGTGGGTCTGGCCCTTCTCGGGATGGCCGGACGGGCGTGCGTCCCTGCCCGCGCCGCCGCCGTCGATCATCGTCGACATGACGAAGGTCGGCTACTCGGGGTACGGATGGTCGTCGACCAGCTCGACCACCTTCCAGCTCACGCCGGGCGACGACGCCTCTCACGCGCTGCTCGTCGGCAAGCGCTTCGCCCGGGGGGATCTGTCGTTGTTCGAGCTCGAGGCCGACCGCGCGCCGACCGAGATCCGTCGCGCGGACGGCGAGCCGTTCACGGAGATCGAAGGCGTCGTGCGCGCCGCCGGACGCTGGTACGTCGCCACGCCGCCGACGCCGGGATCGATCACGCCGATGACGATCGTTTGGCAGATCGAGAGCGGCATCGCGCGCGAGCTCGTGCGCGTCCCTCGTGCCCTCCCCGACGACGCGAAGAGCTCGTACGGTCGAACGAGGCTCGCGCGACGCTCCGACAGCCGCGCCATCGGGCTCGTCGTCGACGGACAACCCACGGAGGACCGCGTCGGGACCGTCCGTTGGGCGCTGCCGATCGATCTCGAGACCGGGTCGTTCGGCGAGCCGGAGCCCCTCGGATACACGGACCTCGCAGGGCGCACGCTCGACGTCTGCACGGACGACGTCGTCGGCTGGGTGCTCGATGCCCCGATGCACGCCACCCCCATCCGCCTCCGCGTGCCCAGAGGGAGCGGGGCTCTGACCAACGTCCTCGCGCGGCTTCGTCTGACGAGCGCGCGCGCCTGCGTCGAGCGGCTCGCAGGGAGCTGGGAGGGTCAGACCCAGGAGCGAGCCGCGATGCTCACTCGGCCCGGTGCCCCGGTGCGGGCCCCTGCATTGCGCTCGGGCGAGCTGCTCGTCAGCGCGATGAGCGCGCAGAACCGGTTCCCCCTCAAGTGCGTGTCGAAATGACCCAAACCCCGAAGGGTCATTTCGAAGCATGCGCTAATGTTCAGGTTCCATCCTTCAAAATCGCAGAGCTCACCCTTTCAGAAATGCATCGCGGCCGGCCGGTCGCCGCCTGAGACCGCGAAAAACTCGGCCAATCCGCACATGGGCCCACTGGCACGGACCTCGCTTGCAGGCCGGTGGCTCGCGCGGAGCGAGGCTGCCCCCCCCGGCCCCTTCGCGCGGGCTTTATCGTTTTGCGCGGCACTCTCGAGGAGCCGCGCGCGCGCAAGGCCGTCCCCCGTCACCCGGACGGGTGGTTCGGACACCCCGGGCGGGTGGTCACATGATGACGAGGCTGAACGTGTCGTAGACGACGACGTCGTCGCCCTCGATCCTCGCCTCGTACGTCCGCTGGTCGTTGCAGAGGCCCTTCGGCCTGACGAGCTTGCCGGTGCCTAGCTCGAAGACGTACCCGTGCATGGGGCAAACGATGCACCGCCCCTCGAGCCACCCCTCGGCGAGGCTCGCCCCCGCGTGGTTGCAGGCGTCCTCGATCGCGAAGACCTCGCCGTCGACCCAAGCCACGAGCACGTCGAACGGAGGGTGAGGTACGCGGACGAGCGTCTTCTCTTTCAGCTCCGACAGGGGGACGCGGGCGACGAGCTTCAAGTCAGGCTCCAGGCTCCAGGCTCCAGGGACGCGGACTCTCGACCCTACCTCTCCCCCACTCGCTCCGCGCCTCGCTCCGACGTTGGAACGGTAGCACCACGGGCCACTGGAGCCTGGAGCCCGGAGCCTCGGGCCTCAATTCAGCACTCTCCCCTTCGCCTCCACGAGCATCGCTCCGTGCTGCAGTGCGAGCTGATCCATGACCATGCGTACGCGGACGCGTGGGTCGAGCTCCTCGAGGATCGCCTGGCGGGCGTTGGCGTCGACCACGAGCTGGAATGCGCACGCGTCCGCGATGGCGCCCGCGTCGGGGCCCTTCGGCAAGCGCAGCCCGAAAGAGGGGTCGTGCTTTCTCACCTCCGCCGCGAACATCGTCGCGGCCGCGACGAGCGCGGTGCGATCGCCCTCGCTGACGTCGGCGTCGACGTCCACGAGACGGCGCGCGCGGGCTCGCTTGTACGGGTAGCGAGGCGGATCCTCGACCGTGATCTGCTCGAGCTTCACGCGCGCGCGTCCGGCGACGATGATGTTCGAGCGGCCGTCCGGAAGCGGCTGATGCTCGACGATGGCGCCGACGCCGGCGACGTCGGCGATGCGCCCGCCCACGCGGTCGACCTGCGCGATCACGAGCAGACCGTTCGAGGCCAGGCAGTCCGCGAGCATCTTGCGATAGCGCGGCTCGAAGATGTGGAGCGGGAGCAGCGCCTCGGGGAAGAGGACAACGTGCGGTAGCGGGAAGATGGGCACGTCGGCGAGGGCGGCATCTTCGAGACGGCGCATGGAACTCAGGGCCCGAAGGCTTCCAGACAGCTCCCGTTCATCGCGTCCGGAGCGTCGAGGGCCGTGTAGGCGACGATTCGTGCGACGTCTTCGGGTTGCATCGCCGGTTGGAAGCCGCTTCCCCGAAGCATATCCGTGTCCACGGATCCCGGCATCACGCACATCACCTGGAGCCCCGTCCCTCGCAGCTCCTCGGCCAGTGACTTGACCAGACCCACCGTCGCCCACTTGGAAGCGCAGTAGGCGGCCAGCCGCGGGGTGCCCAGCGTCCCGGAGATGCTCCCGATCGCGATGAACCGACCGCGCTTCTCGGCGAGCATCGCGCGCAAGAAGGAGCGGAACACGAGGAACGTCCCTTTCAGGTTGACGTCCAGCGTCTCGTCCCACTGCTCCTCGGTCGTCTCGAGGAGCGGCACGCGATGGACGATACCGGCGTTGGCGACGACCACACGCGGGACCCCGAGATCCTGCAGCACCCGGGTCGACGCAGCCTCGACGTCGGCCGACGAGGAGACGTCGCAACGGATCGCGAGCGCACGCCGACCTCGCCGGACGATCTCCTCGACGGTGTTGGAGAGCCGATCGGGCGAGCGGCCCAAGACGGCGACGTCGCAGCCTCGATCGGCGAGCTCGAGGGCGATCGCGCGTCCGATGCCGCGCCCGGCGCCGGTGACGACGGCGATCACGGCGCGCCTCCGACGCCGAGGACCGCGCGCGCCTCGGCGGCAACCTCCGGCGGGCCACGGAGCGCCACGGTCTCGACGCGCGTACCGATCGCGCGCTCGCCGCGCGCGATCATGCAGGCATGCGACAGGACGATGCGGCAGCCGACCCATCGCGGCGCGAGCGCCTGCTCCAGGTCCGCGACCACGGACTCGCCGATGTGCTCCTGCAACGCGAGGCGCCGCGCGTGCGCGTCGACGAGCGCCGCCACCGTCCCGAGCCCGACGATGCGTGACCTCGCCTCGAACCCGACCGTCGCGGTCCCGATCGACGGCACGAGGTGATGCGGACATGTCGTCACGACAGGGATGTCACGCACGACCACGAGCCCCGGAGCCGACGCCGGCATCACCGCTTCGGCGACGAGCTTCTTCGTGTCGACCCCGTACCCCGCGCAGAGGTCATCCACGAACATGTCGGCGACGCGCGCGCCCGTCCCGTCGAGCTCGGCCTCGTCGCGACCGAGGGCCCGGAGGAAGGCCTCGATCGCCGCCGCGGCGGCGGCGCGGTCGACACGCGCCGTTCGGGCGCCTTCCGGCGTGGGCGACGGTGGCGAGGCCGGCGTGGGTGCCATGCGAGCAGAGGGCATCGCAGCGAGCGTACCAGAGTCTCGTCTCGGGCCTCGTTCCATCCCCGCCCTCCCTTTACCCGCCGCGCGGATCGCGGAGCCCCTCCCCCGCGCGGACGGTCGCGTGGGCGGAACGGCGGGCGTGGGAGCGACCGACGCGATACGTCACGTGGGAGATCGCGACGCCGGCCTCGGACCGCTGCGGCGGGAAACAGCGTCAATTCCTTCACGGCCCCAGGCCACGGCGTCCAGCCGCGACAACAAAGGCACACCCTCGACGGCACACCCCCGCGCCGCGCCCGACCGGCACGAGCGCACAAGTCGCCGGAACGAGATGCATCGAAGCCGACGTCGCGGACGGCGCGCCGAGGCACGGCGATTGCTCGCTCGATGGGAAGGAAGCGTGGAAGAGCGCGTCCGCTCCGGGCTCGCAGCGGGGCGCGCCGAGTGTGATTGACTTGCGTCGAGGCACGCCGTGCGTTCGCGGAGCCTGCTCGTCTCGGTCGGCATCGTGCTCGCCCCAGCGATCGCATGGGCGAAGCCCGCGGCCGTGCCCGCCCCGATCGCCGACGCGTCGAGCCGACAGCTCCTCCACGACTTCGTCCAGAAGGAGCGCGCAGCGCTCATGCCGCTCCCGAAACGCGTCCTCGACGCTCTCCGCGAAAGCGGCAGGCCCGGGATCCCGCGCCCGCCGACGTTCCGGGACGAGCCGACGGCGCTCGACTGCGAGCATGCCAAGCACGACATCACGCTCGACCCCGCGACCGGTCAGACGACCGGAACGCTCGAGCTTCGCGTGCGGGCCCGCGAAGGCGTGCTCGCATCGATCGGTCTCTCGCTCGACGAAGGGCTCGTGATCGAGGAAGTGACCGCGTCGGATCGCGCCGCGGAGATCACGGAAGCCGTCTTCACCCCGGCGCGTGTCGCGCGTGTCGATCTCTCGCCGGCCCTGGCGCCAGGAGCGTCGACGGTCCTGCGGATCGTCTACTCGGGCACGCTCTCCTGCGCGGCGTCGCCGGACACGAACAAGATGGTGTGCTCGAAGGGCGGGAATTTCTCCTACTTCGCGCACCAGTCGATCTTCCCGTACGTCTTCGATCCGGAGGCTCCCGAGAGCTTCGCGCTCGACGGGCTCACGCGCGAGATCGTGCTCCGCGTGCCGGCGGACGTCGACGTCGTGGCCACGGGCGAGGCGGTGTCGCAGGTCGTCGAAGGCGGCACGAAGGTGTCGACGTGGACGATCGACAAGCCGCTCTCGCGCATCGTCGGGCTCTACGCGTTCGTCGGGAAGCTCGGGTTCAAGCCCATCGCCGGCCGCACCGTCCCGACGACGCTCGTGTTCCCCGCGCCCGAGACGGACGTCGATCATCGTCTCGCGTCGTGGTCCGCGCCGGCGCTCGATTTCATCGAGCGCACGAGCGGCGGCGCGCTTCCCTTCGAGCGCAGCCTGACGCTCGTCCGGCTCCCGCGGACGCTGCGCGATCCCGGGACCGCCACCTTCGGCATGACGTTGCTCTCGGACTCGTACGCGAACGCGGGCGACCTCATGTTCGAGGAGACGTGGGCGCACGAGAACTCCCACCTCTTCTGGGGCATCGTCGTCCCGGAGAGCGACTCGTCGGAGAGCCGCTTGATGAGCGAGGGAATGGCGACGCTCACGGAGCTCGACTACTCGTTCGAGCGGCACTTCGCGACCGAGGATCGGGATCTCTACCTGGCGCGGCGCCTCCTCCCGATGGGCCTCGACTTGCGCGCCGCGCCGCCCTTGCCGGCCGTACAGCTCGCGCCCAACAGCCCGCTGCCCGACGACTTCCGGACGGACCTCTACACGCTCTGGGCGTACTACAAGACCGCCGCGACGCTCGATCACCTCCGCGTCAGCGTCGGCGAGGACGCGTTCGCGCGCGCGATCACGCGCTACGTCGAGCGGTGCAAGTACGTCGGCTGCCGCCCGAACGCGCTCCGCGAGGTCCTCGAGGAGGAGACGGGCACCGATCTCCGACCGTTCTTCGCTCGATGGGTCACGGGAAGCGAACGTCCTCGCGTCCTCGTGGGCTTCACGCCCGTCGCGAACGGCGCGGACGTCGAGCTCACGAAGCCCGACGACCTCCCGATGACGCTGGAGCTCTGGCTCGAGCTCGCGAGCGGAGAGGTGCTCAAGCGGCGCGTCGATCTCGGCCCGCGCGTCACCCGCCTGCGCCTCGACACGCCGTCGCCCGTGCTTCGCGTCGCGGCGAGCCCGCGCCACGACGTGCTCGTGGACGTGCGCTCCGTCGTCGACGGCGATCTCGACTTCGACGGCGAGACGGACGGCTTCGACATCCTCCGCTGCGCGCGACAGGTCGGCCGGAAGTACGAGTGGAAGGGCGCCGTCGGGTTGTGGAACGTCTCCGAGAGCTTCGACCCGCGCTGCGACGTCGACGGCAACTTCGTCATCGACGACGCCGACCTCGCGAGGCTCGCCGAGAGCTTCGGAAAGTTGAGGGCGCGATGACGGGCTCTTGCCTCTCCTCCCTCCGGCCCACTCGACGCGCGACGGCCCTCGCGTGCGTCCTTTGGCTCTCGTCGATCGCCGGCTGCGAGTCGAGCAAGCCCGTCCCCGCGCCTCCGCCCGTCACGATCGACTTCGAGAGGGACGGCGAGGAGTCCTCGGGCGCCGCCGTCTACCTCAAGGGGAGGCTCGAGGACGATCGCGTCATCGTCGACGTCCTCGCCCGCGAGGTGTCCGACGTCCACGGGCTCGCGTTCCGCCTGCGCTGGGATCCCTCGAAGCTCGCCCTCGTCGAGGCCCGCGCCAGCGAAGCCTGGTCGCGGCAAGCCCTCCTCCTCGCGAAGGAAGGCCTGCCGGGCGAGCTCGCCGTCGCCTGGACCGAGAAGGGCGCCGGCGCCGGGATCGACGCGCGAGAGGACACGCGGCTCGGCAGGATCACGTTCACGCTCCGGACGAACGAAGAGGCGGACCTCGCCTTCCGCCCGGACCGCTCGATGCTGGTCGACTCGAAGGGCACGACCATCCCGGTCGCCTGGCGCGGCGGTCGAGTCGCTGCGCGGATGGACACGGGGCGCTGAGCCGCCGGACACGAGCCTCCAGCCTCCAGACTCCAGTCTCCAGCAGGACACGGGACTGGAGACTGGAGCCTGGGGCTGGAAGGGCGTCTCGAGACTTTAGCCTCCAGTGGGTCTGGACTGGAGGGTGTGGGGCTCTTGGAGGCTAGAGTCCCGAGACGGAAGGCTGACGATGGGCCCTCGTTGCCGAGGACCGAGGACGGAACCGTCTCCAGTCTCCAGACTCCAGTCTCCAGCGGACGGAACCGGAGACTGGAGCCTGGGACTGGAACGGGGGCTCGAGACTCAAGCCTCCAGCGGACATGGAGTGGAGGGTGAGGAGGCTCGCACGGAGACCGGAGGCTCGAGACCGAACTCTTGAAGGCGGAGGGCTCCGAAAGGTCAGAGCCGCACCGTCCCCGCGCCGGAGACGTTCTTTCTCACCCGCCCGGCGTCGAAGTTCTTTCCGATGACGGTTCCGGCTCCGCTCACGTCGACGATCGTCTCGTTCGCGGAGCCGTTCTCGAGCAGGACGTCACCCGCGCCGCTCACGTCGATGCGGAGCTGGTCGGCGTTTCCGCGGAAGCGGACGTCGCCTGCGCCGCTGAGCTCGAGGACGACGTCGCTCGGGCCCGTGCGCTTCGTGATGTCGAAGCTCCCCGCGCCGGAAAGGAAGGCGCCGTGGAACTTCGGCATCGTGACGAGGACGCGCAATCCGTTGGTGCAGAAGGAGCCCGTCGAGCCGATCGCGAGGGCGTCACCATGCGTCTCGATGGTGATGACGTCCTGGAGGTTCGCGTCCGTCTCGACCTGGACGCGGAAGGTCGAGCCCTCCTGGACGACGACGTCGAACGCGCCCTCGAAGACGAGGGTTCCCCTGAGGGCCGTCACGACGTCCTCGAAGCCGCTCGCGTCCCGCGTCGTACGCGTGATCTCGCCATTGCCGCGGACGCCCGACCCGATGCTCGCCGTGTCGCATCGCGAGGTCACCGTCTTCACGGGGCCGTCGGGCAGCGCGGCGACGTCGCCGATGTCCGATACGCTCGCTTCGTCATCGGCGTTCGACGAAGACCCCGACTCCTTCGAGTCGCCTCTCCGTCCCTTGCCGAAAGAGGACTCGTCCTCGTATCGGTCCCCGCGTCCATGGTCGGTGTAGCTCACGCAGGCGGCACTCGCGAAACAGGAAGCGATGATCGTGGCGGTGACGAGGCAACGCATGCCCGTCGGTAAAGCATCGAGTGTGCCGAGACGGCCGGCGCGAGATCGCCCGTGATTTCGCGAGGTGTTCGACGAAGAGCCGGTGTCTCTCTCACGGTCGTGACCAGCACTTGCGACCAGCGGAGAGGCTCCAGGCTCCAGGAGACTGACTGCACGCGCGAGGCTCGCGTCCAAAGCTCCTCGCACCTCGCGCGGCTGTTCGAAGCCCCCTGGCTTTCGATGAGGGCCCGGGCGCACGCGAACGCCCGGTCCGGCGAGAGCCAGACGCCGACGACGGAGACTGGACCGACTGGAGCCTGGAGCCTGGAGCCTGGAGCCTCTAGTTCAACAGCCTCTGCCGCATGCTCTGACCGATCCGCTTGCGACCCGCGAACCCTTCTTCGAGCGCGTGGTAGTGGCTCACCTCCGGCTCGCCGTACTTCCAGCAGAGCCAGACGAGCTTGCCGTCGACCGTGCCGTAGAAGTCGAGCAGGCCCATGCGGGCGTCCTTCAGGACGGCGCCGGTCTCTTCGATCTCGCGCCAGCCGTTTCGGTACTCCTCGATGCGGCGGACGAGGTCGCGCTTGAGCTCGCGGATGTCGGCGGGGTCCGAGGGGTCGAGGACGATGCGGTCGGGGACGTCCCCGAGCTCGCGTCCGAGCCGGATGAGGAGCGCCTCGATCTCCGAGCGCAGCTCGAGCTGACGCTTCACGGCCACGGAGAGCTTCGGGACGAGCGCGTTGACCTCTTCGAGCGTGAAGACACGCGAGTCGCGGTGGTCCACGGCTCCGAGGGTATCACGACCGCATCGACTCGAGCGGATCGGATGTCGCCGCGCGCCACGCCGGAACGATGCTGAGCAGCACGAACGGGCCCAGGACCGCGATCGTGATGCCCAAGAGCTGAGAGAGGTCGACGGCGGGGGTCAGCGAGGAGGTCGGATAGAGGACGCTCCAGCCGACGAGGGCCGGCCGCAGCCCGGGCGCGCCGAGCCAGAAGACCCAGGCGTAACCGAGGATCAGGCCGAGCGCGGTGGCGCACGCGCCGACGAGGATCGACTCGAACAGCTTCGCCCACAGGACGTCCGAGGTCGACCAGCCGACGGCCTTGAGCACCGCGATCTCACGCCGCTCGTCGGCGCCGACGCCGCTCGCCCGGTCCCACGCGAGGACGAGCAACGCGAGGATGGCGGGGATCGAGGCGCCGAGGACGAGCCCCGCGCGGCGGCCGTAGGCGAGGTGGTAGACGCGCTCGAGCAGATCCCGCTCGATGACGCGCGTGCCCGGGAGGCGCTCGACGATGGTGCCCGCGACGACGCGCGACTCCGCGGGGTTCGCGAGGGTCACCGCGAGATCGGTCGCCTCGCCGTCCGGGACGCCCAAGAGGGCACGGGCGTCGTCCTCGTCGACGAGGATGACGTCGGAGGTCCAGAGATCGAGCGACGACCGGAACGTGCCGACGAGCTTCATCGGTCGTGCGCGCGGGTCGGGCGACGGGAGACCGAGCTCGTCGCCGGGCAGCATGCCGAGGAAGTGGGCGAGCTCGACGCCCGCGACCATCTCGTGCTCGCCCGGCTTCAGATCGCGCCCGCTCGCGAGCGTCCCGTTCGCGACGGACAGTGCGGGAGCGCCGCGAGGGGTCGACACGATGGTGACGTTGCCTTGCAGCGCGGGGAGGAAGACGTAGCCCCAGACGCGGGGCGTGACGCTTCGTACCGACGGGATGTCCTCGAGCTTTTTGGCCTCGGCGACCGAGATCGTCGTCGGGCGTCCGCCGACGAGCTTCTGGACGACGATGTCGGGATGGGCGGCGTGCGCGCGCTCGGCCTCGGCGCGGAGCGCCTCCGTCAGGAAGACGACCGCGGCGACGAGCGCGACCGCGAAGGCGAGCCCGCCGCCGAGCGCGAGCGAGCGAGCCTTGCGTCGCGCGAGCGCGCCGAGCGCGTAGGCGAGGAGCCCGCCCTTCATCGAGCGCCTCCCGGTGCGGGTCGCCGTCCGGAGCGCTCCTCGATCGCGGACCACACCTCGACCGGCGGCGCCATCGCGCCTCCCGCCGGATCGGGATCGGGGAGCGCGGGACCGTCCGCGAACGCCGCCGCCGGCTCCTCGAGCGACGGGGCGCGCAGCCACCGCGCTCCGCCGGAGAGCGCGAGATCGCTCGTCGGCAGGCGCGCCGCGACGAGCGCGAGCGCCGGCGCCTCCGCGCGGCTCTTCGCTCGGCGATGGCGAGCGTCGAGCGAGAGCACCGCGATGACGATCGCCGGGCTCGCGAGCAACGAAAGAGCGATGGCTCGCGCGCGCGCGTGGGTCACGTCATGCCCCCTGGAACATGATGAAGAGCTTCGTCAGGAAGAAGTCGGCGATGAGGATGGCGATCGACACGGCGACGACGGTGCGCGTCGTCGACATGCCGACGCCCTCGGTCCCGCCGGTCGTACGCAGTCCGAAGTGGCATCCCACGATCGCGATGATGTAGCCGAAGAACGGCGTCTTGGCCGTCCCGGCGACGAAATCCGAGATCCGCGTCGACTCGAGCGACGAGTTGATGAAGAACGTCGGCGGGATGTCGAACTGGAAGGCGCAGATGAAGACGGCGCCGGCCACCCCGAGCACGAGCGCGTAGGTGCTCAAGAGGGGCATCACGATGATCGCCGCCAGCATGCGCGGCAAGACGAGCTTCTTCGCCGGATCGGCGCCGAGCGCGCGGATCGCGTCCACCTGCTCCGTGACGCTCATCGCTCCGACCTCGGCGGCCATGCCGCTGCCGATGCGGCCGCCCACGATGACGGCGGTGAGCGTCGGCGCGAGCTCGCGGCAGAACGAGAGCACGACCACGCGCGGGATGTACTCGAGCCCACCGAAGCGACGGAGGCCGAACGCGAACTGGATCGTCATGACCATCCCGATGAAGACGGAGGTCACGGTGACGATCCCCATCGATCGCACGCCCAGCGACTCGAGCTGCTGGAGCGTGGAGGAGATCTCGAACGGACGGCGGAACAGGGCGCGGAACGTGCGTCCCGAGAGGAGCGCGACCTCGCCGAGGTTCTCGATGAGGCGCAGCGTCCGCCCGATCTGCTGCTCCCAGAACTTGGGCTGGGGCGGAGGCGGCGGCAGCGAGAAGCCGCGCTGGAGCGAGCCGATCGAGGCCGGCGGGATGCTCTCGGGTCCGCCTTCCGAACGAAGGCGGCTGCTCGGCGGGCCCTGCGTCATCGCGAGCTCCCCACGACACCGGAGCCGGGCAGCGTACGGAAGCCGCGCACGAACCGCTCGAACGTCGGCGCGCCGGCCTCGAACGCCGACGGCGGGCTCAGATAGACGAAGTCGTAGACGCAGCCGTCCTTCGACAGGATGAACGCGTCCATCATCATCGGCACGCCGTCCCACTTGGCGCGCACCTTCGTGTGGAGCGCCTCGCGGCCGTCGAACGGGACCGTCTCCTGGCTCAGGTACTCCCGCTCGGTCGCGCCGATGAGCAGGTGGTTCATGAGGGCGACCAGCGGCGTGCGTTCGTCGGCGGAGAAGCAGCGCGCGTTGAGGAGCACGGAGGCCGCGTTCTCGTCGTCGCGGAACGCGAGCGCCGCATCGTCCACGGCGAGCCGCCGCCAGCCCGCCGGAGCCGGAGGGAGCTCGAACGCGATCTTCCCGTTCCGGTAGACCTGCCCGTCGAAGCTGCCCGCGGCGCTGCCTCCACCACAGCCCACCCCTGGGGCGACGCCCGTGAGGACCGCGATCGGCAGGAGGGCCCGGAGGAGCCTCGTCATTCGCCATTCAGATAGCACCGCCGAGAGAGGAAAAAGAGCTAATCTCTCCGGCTCGATGCCGGTCCGCCTCTACAACACCCTCACGCAGAAAATCGAGGACTTCGTCCCCGCGACCCCGGGCAAGGTAAAGCTCTACGTCTGCGGCATCACGACCTACGACCTCGCGCACGCCGGACACGGCCGTACGTACACGACCTTCGACGTGCTCGTCCGGTTCCTCCGCGCGCGTGGCTACACGGTCGAGCACTGCCAGAACGTCACGGACGTCGACGACAAGATCGTCAAGCGCGCGAAGGAGCGCGGCGAGCATCCGCTCGAGCTGTCGCGGCGAATGGACGAGCTCGCGCGCGAGCACCTGCGGGCGATCGGCTGCCTCGAGCCGACCGTGATGCCGCGCGTGTCGACGACGATCGACGGCATCATCGAGTTCACGCAGGCGCTCATCGAGAAGGGGCACGCGTACGTCGCGGAGACGCCGCTCGGCAAGGACGTCTACTACTCGGTGCGGAGCTTCCCCGGCTACGGCAAGCTCTCGCGCCGCAACCTCGACGAGCTCAGGGCCGGCGCGAGCGAGCGGCTCGCCGAGGGCGCGACCGACGTGAAGAAGGACCCGCTCGACTTCGCGCTCTGGAAGGCGGTCGGGCCCGACGCGTTCGGCTTCGACAGCCCGTGGGGCAAGGGACGGCCCGGATGGCACATCGAGTGCTCGGCGATGGCCTTCAAGGAGCTCGGCGAGCAGATCGACATCCACGGCGGCGGCATGGATCTCGTGTTCCCGCACCACGAGAACGAGATCGCGCAGAGCGAGGCCCGCACCGGCAAGCCGTTCGCCCGGTACTGGATGCACGGCGGCTTCCTCGAGATCGACAGCGAGAAGATGGCGAAGTCGCTCGGCAACTTCGTCACGATCAAGGATGTCCTCGAGAAGAACGACCCCGAGGCCTACCGCTACTTCATCCTCGGGACGCACTACCGGGGACCGCTCTCGTTCGACGTCACGAAGCACCCGGACGGTCGCGTCACCTTCCCAGGCCTCGACGAGGCCGAGCGGCGCATGGACTACCTCTACGCGACGCGCGACGCGCTCGTGGCGCTCGCCGGCGACATCGAGCCCGGCATGCCGAACATCCTGCAGGGCCAGGCCAAGATCGTGGCCGAGGCAAAGGAGAAGGTGCTCGAGGCGCTCGACCGCGACCTCAACACGCCCGTCGCGCTGAGCGTCCTCGCGGAGCTCGGCAAGGCCGCCAACGAGATCGTCTCCCAGGCCGCGAAGATGAAGAAGGACCCCGCGAAGTACGAGGCGGTCCGGAAGCTCGCCGCCTCGGCCGTCCGCGCGCTCGCGGACGCCTGCGCGCCGCTCGGCCTCATGCAGGCGAGCTCCGAGGATTATTGGGCCCGCACGAAGGAGCGACGGCTCCGGCTCCGAGGCCTCGACGCGGCCACGATCGACGCCAAGGTCGCGGAGCGGAGCGAGGCACGCAAGGCGAAGGATTTTTCCCGCGCCGACGCGATCCGCAAGGAGCTCACGGACCTCGGCGTGGAGATCTTCGACGCCGGCGAGACGAGCACCTGGAAGATCGGCATCTGAGCCCGCGCGCTCCGAGCGCAGCCGCTACGTCACAACGCGGAGCTCGTGGCGACGAGCTCGGGCGCGAGCACCGCGCGACGTGCACCAGCTTCCGGCTCGCGACGTCCCGCTCGGTCGTCGCGCGGCCGACCGCGGGCTGCGCTTGATTGCGGTGACGGCACTTCTATGCTCTCGGCACGGAGCCGAAGATGGGCCGGTCGCTTCGAGTCCGCCACACGAAACCGCAGGTGCTCGTCGTCGAGGACGCCGATGACGTCCGCGAGATGTACATCGAGTACCTCGAGTACCTCGGGTTCAGCGTCGAAGGCGCGACGGACGGCCGAGACGCGGTCCGCAAAGCCATCGCGCGCGAGCGCTCCCTCATCATCATGGACCTCGCGATGCCGGTCCTCGACGGCTGGGAGGCGATCCGCATCCTGCGCGCCGACCCGCGCACGCGCCGGATCCCGATCATCGTGATCACCGGCCAAGCGCAGCCCGATCTCCTCGAGCGCGCGCGAGCCGCCGGCGCGACGGAGGTCATCGTCAAACCCGTCACCCCCTCCCAACTCGGACGCATCGTGACCGAGACGCTCGCGAACGCAGGCGTCTCGACGAACGGCATCACGACCCCGCCCCCAGCCCCAGCCACGATCGCGCGCCGCTAGCGGCGGGTGGCGAGCCCCAGGCCCCGAGAACCTGGAGCCTGGAGCCTCTCTTTGTTGAGGACCGAGGACTGAGGACTCGGAGGCCGAAGGCCTCCGTCAGTCCGTCGTCCCCAGCTTCCGCTCGATCGCCTCGATGTGCGCGCGGACCTCTGGATCCGTCGAGCGCAGGTGCTCGACCTTGCGCACGGCGCTCATCACCGTCGTGTGATCGCGGTTGCCGAATGCGCGACCGAGCTCGGGGAAGCTGCACTTCAGGCGCTGCTTGCAGAGGTACATCGCGACGTGACGCGCGAACGCGATGCTCTTGTGGCGGTCCTTCGAGAGCAGATCGCTCGTCCGCAGCTTGAAGTGGTGGCAGACCACGCGCTGGATGTCGTCGACGCCCGCCTCGTTGGGCCGCGGGCTCGTGGTGGCCGCGAGCTCCTGGCGCGCGAAGTCGAGGTCGATCGGACGACCGAGCAGCGACGACTTCGCCGCGAGCCGGATCAGCGTGCCTTCGAGCTCGCGGACGTTCGAGCGGATCGTCTGCGCGAGGAAGAGGACGACCTCGTCGGAGAGCTCGATCTGCTCGAGCTGCGCCTTCTTGCGGAGGATCGCCACGCGGGTCTCGAGCTCGGGCCCCTGGATGTCGGCGACGAGGCCCCACGAGAAGCGCGAGATGAGGCGCTCCTCCATGCGCTCGAGCTGCTGCGGGTACTTGTCGCTCGTGACGATGATCTGCTTGTCCGCCTGGTGGAGCGCGTTGAACGCGTGGAAGAACTCTTCCTGCGTCTGCGTCTTCGACGCGAGGAACTGGATGTCGTCGACGAGAAGGAGATCGCAGCGCTCGCGGTAGCGGCTGCGGAACTCGCTCATCCGGTTCTCCTGGAGAGCCTGGACGAACTCGTTCACGAATTTCTCGGCGGAGACGTAGAGGATGCGCGAGTGCGGCCGCTCCGCGCGAACGCGGTGCGCGACGGCGTGCACGAGGTGCGTCTTCCCGAGCCCGGTGCCGCCGCACAAGAAGAGCGGGTTGTGGCGCGGACCACCGCCTCCGGCGGCGCCGATCGCGGCGGCATGAGCGAGCTGGTTGGACGGGCCGACGACGAAGTTCGCGAAGGTGTACTTCGGGTTCAGGCCCTCGATCGGCGGCGGGACGGCCCTCGCAGCGACGGCAGGACGGCGCGACGCGTCGTCGGTCGCATCGTCGCTCTTCGCGCCGCTCGACGAAGCGTAGCGGGAACGCATGGCCGGAAGCGCGCTGCCGGTCGCCACGGGTCGCTCGAGATCGCCGCCGACGCTCCAGGCGACCTGCACGCTCCAACCCGTCTGGCTACGAAGGTAGTCGACGAGCGTCGGCAAGAAGTGCTGGTCCACCCACTCGCGGACGAACTCGTCGCGCGCACGAAGCGAGACGACCCCGTCCGTCATGCCGTCGAACTGAACGCCGGAAAACCACTGCTCGAAGCTCGCGGGCGACTTCGCCCGCGTGAAGGCCACCGCTTCGTTCCAGAGCGACTCGTGCTGCATCTCCACTCGTTCGTTTCCCAGATCAGAATCCTCGGGCGTCTCCACAGCCCTGCGTTCCGCGTTCACGTCCCCCGCCCCTTTTCACACAGCTTTTCCACAGCCCTGTGGAAGACAGGCGCACCCCAGCACTCGCGTGCTCGATCGGCTCGACACGCACAGCCCCGAACTACTCGTTCTCCACATGACGCTTGGCGAACGACCAAACCTCTGCGGCGGACGAGGCTCCCCACAGTCCTCGACACGACGGCAGACGACCCCCCTTCCCGGCTCGTTCAAGAGCGGGCTCTCAACGCCTTTGCCTAAGAAAGGCCGTCGGGGCGGACGATCGTGGATGAGTGCTCCGAGAGGCACCTGCGGCAGAAAGGCATCGCCGCAGGGTCGGGGCGCTCATCGCCGACCTCCCGTCCTGACGGGAAGGATGGAGCTAGCACCCTCCGGGAACGGTCGTCATGTCCATTGTGACGAAAGTACGTAACCCTCGAACTTACTGAGCTTTTTTTGCTTGTAGACCACCAACGAATGCTGCTCGGGTCGTCTGCAAATCCGCGCCGTGTCGATAAGTTGGCGTCACGCTTTCGTTATCCAGCGGTCGCTTCGAGGACGCGATCGATCACAGCCACGTATCCTCGGGAAATCCCACGTTTGTCCGTGTCAAGAGTCGACGATCTGCCGTGATTTCCAGGCGCAGACGTCGATGGCGCACCGCTTCGATTTTGCCGAAAACTTGTCCACCTCCGTCCGGGCTTGGCTAGGGTGCCCGTCAGTGGGACGGAACGAAAGGCGCCTGCGGGCAGAGCGACGAGGCGCGTACGTGCGTTCGCGACGCGTGCGCTCGAGCCTGCCGCGCATTGCGGGGTGTGTCCCTCGACTCGCCTCGGTCGCGCTCGTCGGCCTCGTTGCGCGGTCCGTGCATGCTGCACCGTCCTCGACCTCGATCGAGCAGGGCTACGACCTCGGCGAGGTGCAGCACCCGCGCTCCGTCGCGATGGCGGGCGCGCAACAGGTCTGGGGCAGCTCGACGACGGCGATCTTCGTCAACCCGGCCAACCTCCCGATCTACCGCGTCTATCACCTCGAGGCGCTCGCCGCGTTCGGCCCCGAGGCACGCCGCCAGAGCTACGGCGGCGCCGTCGTCGACTCGAGCACGAGCCGGCTCGCCGGCGGCTTCGGAGGCACGTGGTCGCAGATGGATCCCGACGGAATCCGTCGACAATGGACGGATCTCCGGCTCGCGCTCGCCTACCCGATCGGCGATCGCTTCCACCTCGGCGTGACGGGGCGTTACCTGCGCGTCAACCAAGGCACGGCGCGTGGCCCCTTCGGACCGAGCCTCGCGTCGGACGGCACGTCCGATGAGCCGATCGTCAACGAGTTCACGTTCGACGCCGGCGCGGGCATCGCCCTCACGGACCAGTTCCGACTCGCGATCAGCGGGAGGAACCTCACCGCGCCGGGGACCGGGCTCATGCCGCTCGGCGTCGCCGGCGGGCTCGGCTGGTCCAACCAGACCATCACGGTCGAGGGCAACACGCTCGTCGACTTCACGACGTTCGGCCAGGCGCGGATGCGCCTCATGACGGGCGGCGAAATCCTGCTCGCGGATCGCTTCCCCGTGCGTGCGGGGTGGCGCTTCGACGCCGGCACGAAGACGCATGCGCTCGCCCTCGGCGCGGGCTACGTCGACCGTCGCTTCTCCATCGAGGTCGGCGCGCGGCGCGACGTCGTCGCCGACAACCCGTCCACGATCATCGCGGTCGGCCTGCGGCTGTTCGTCGATGCGGCCGGCGCGGCCGGCCCCGGACCGGGCGACTCGGGCGACTCGTTCTAGCGCGGACGCGCGTGCCAGAGCCGGACGCACAAATCGTCCGAGGCATGACGCACGGCGAGCACGGGCGCGATCGGCGCCGGCGTGCCGTCTTCGGGCGCGTTCGAGTCGCGGGGCTTCGGGACGATGCCGACGGCGAGCGGATGCGGATCCGCTTCGGGGCCGCAGAGGCGCGCCTCCACACGAACGAGCCGCGGCGCGGGTGGCACGGACGTCGCGACGATCCTCCCGAGCGTCAGCGGCACGCTCGGCGTCGATCCGAGTCGGACGAGGACGGAGGATGCGCCCGAGGCGTCCGGCTCCGTCGGATCGACGAGCGAGCGGATGCGGAGCGCGGCCATGTTCCCCGGCGCGAGCGCTCGCCTCATCGACTCGGGACGCACGTTCACGACGATGCCAGCCATCGTCTCGCGGCCGATCAGCGCATACGCGTTCGCAGGCCGGCGGGGCACGCGCTCGACGACGAGGGCCTCGCCGGGATCGTCGTCGGCGGCCTCGAGCGCGCCGTCGGCGATGGGCACGAGCCGAGCGTCGATCGCGCGCGGCGCCGGCGCGCCGAAGGCGACGTGGAAGCGCAGCGGCTCGCCCTTCCAGTCACCGCGAGGCAGGGTCACGTCCTCGATGATCGCGAGCGCGCTCTCGTGGCTCACGATCTTCACGCGCGCCACGCTCGGCAAGAGCGGGAGCGGCGGCAGCGGCGCCTGTGCTGCAGGCTTGGCGCTCGCCCGAGCCGGAGCCGCCACGGCGACGACGAGCGCGAGGGCGAACGCTCGCGCCGCCGTCACCCGAGCAGCTCCTCGAAGGCGCGCGCGATGGGCCGAACGACGTCCGGCCGAGGCACCTCGACGAGCCCCACGGGGCCCGCGGCGATGCTCGCGAGGTGCACGCCCGCGCGCGGGTTGTCGAACCAGTCCTCGTCGAAGCGCTCGATCCATCCGCGCACGAGCTCGTGCGCGCGCACCGCGCCGACGAGGCGAGCGGGCAGCGCCGCGATCGCCCCCGTGCTGCCGGACAGCGGCGCGAGCCCGCCATAGGACCAGAGGTCGCCGAGGTGCATGGGCAGCGGCGCACCGAACGCACGCACGCCGAGCTCCTCGATCTCGTCGCGCGCCGGAACGTCACGCATGCCCGCGAGCACGGAGGCGGCGATCCTGCGCAACGTCGTGAACAGGACGCGCCCCGTCGCGCGCGCATGCGCATCGGCGAGCCGCGCCGGCAAGCCCATCTTGCGCTTCGCGAAGACACGATCGGCAACGGCGGCGGCGAGCGCGCCTCCGAACGCGAACGCCTCGGCCGGGTACGGGTCTCGCGCGATCGCGAACGGCAACGACCGCGCCGTCCCCTCGAGACGGAGCGCGTGGCCCCACGCCTCGGCCGCGCGGAGGAAGCTCGCGCCTCCGAGGGCGCGCGGGAGGCGAACGTTGCGGGGCGGACGAGGCGCGAGCACGCGGAAGACGTCCTCGAGCCATCGCGCGCCGAGCCGCGCCGGCCAACCTTCCGTCGCGTCGCGCGCGAAGCCGTCGACGATCGCGCGCGCCACCGACGGCTCGCCCGAGCGCCGGCGAAGCTGCTTGTGGAGCTCCGTCGCGAGCGGCTCGGTCTCGTCGAGCACGGAGCGCGCGAGCTCGGCGAACGCACCGGCGTCGCCCGCGAGCGCCCACGGATGCGGAAGGCCGAGACGCCGCGCGGCCTCGAAGCGACGCGCACGCAGCTCCTTGCGCGCGGCGGCGACGGGGGCCGCGAGCTCCTCGAGACGCCCGAGCGCGATCTCGGCGGGCACGATCTCCGGAGCCTCGACGAGCGCCTGGAACGCCTCGTCGAAGCTCCTCGCGACGGGCGCCTCCGCACGAGCGCGCGGCCCGAGCTCGGGATCGATCGCGACCGCCGCGTCCGCCTCGTCGACGAGCAGATCCCATCCGACGCGGGTCTGGAGCAGCTCGTGCACCCAACGGCAGAGGGCGTCACGGTGCGGCACCTTCTCCGGCCCGAGCTCGAGCCCCCGGAGGCCGTCGTAGGTCGACTTGGTCGAGACCTCGCGAACGCCCTCGAGCGGTCCGCGCGCGCGCGCGACCGCGCGCCCCTGCTCGGTCGCGAGCTCCGCGACCGCACGCTCGACCTGCGCGTGGGCGTGCGCGACGCGACGATCGAGGCTGGGCAGATCGAGCGCTTCGTCCGAGGTCATGGCTCACCCGTGCACGGTGCCGCGCGACTCGCGGCTCGCGAGCGATCGCACGATGCGCGCCTCCTCCTCGGCGAGCTCGTCGAGCCTCGCCTCGACGAGGTGCCCGAGCGGCCCCGCGGCCTCGATCGCGAGATCGACGTACTCGCGGTAGTGACGAGCCTCCGCGACGAAGAGCTCCTCGTAGAAGGCGCGCAGGTCCGCGGGGCAGTCGGCCGGAAGCGCCTGGAGGAGCAGCTTGAACCGCTCGCACGAGCGCGCCTCGATGAGCGCGCCGACGAGCAGCCGGTCCACGACGAGCGGGAGCTCGCCCGCGGCATCGGCCGGCCGCTTGCGCGCGTGGATCACGCGCCGGAGCTCGGCGGCGTACTCGTCGACCGGCGGGGGACCGAGCGAGAGACCGCGCGCCTCGAGAAACGCGACCACGCGCTCGAAATGCTCGAGCTCTTCGCGCGCGAGCGCCGTGAGCGCCCGGACGAGCGAGAACGACGACGAGTGGCGGACGACGAGCGACATGGCGTTCGTCGCGGCCTTCATCTCGCAATGGGCGTGGTCGATCAGGACCGAGTCGAGGTCCTTCACCGCCTCGACCGCCCAGGCCGAGTCCGTCGGGGCACGCAGGCACAGCATCCGCTCACCGGATAGCACGGAGGCCACGCCGTTTCGAAGGCGTGACGTCAGGCGCGGCCCGCGTCGTCCGGCGACCGGTCCGTGCGCGCGCTCTCGGCCGCGCCCGCCCTCCGCGAGACGCCGACCCGGCCGCCCCACGCGGCGAACCCGACGGCCACCGCGAACGTGACCGCGGCGGCGATGATGGACGACGTCGTGATCCCCGACCACGCCATCGCGCTCGCGATGAACGCCGCGACGGCGCCGGACCACGCGGCCTCGCGGATGCCCGTCCCCGAGCCGAAGCGCCCGACGACGACCCCGCCTCCGAACGCGGCGATCGCCAGCCCGAGCACGGCGGGCAGCGCGACCGTCGCCATCAGCCGCGCGCGTTCGCCGGGCGACATCGCGGCGATCGCCAGATCGATCTGTTCCTTCGACGCGTCCGCCCCGAAGCGCGACGCCATGACCTTCGAGGAGACCGCGCCGCCCACGTAGGCGAGCGGCAGCCACGCGGCGAAGATCGCCACCGTGCCGAGCCCCACCCAGTGCCACGGCGGGCGCGGCGGATCGTCGCCCTCCACCGAGTCGGTCGGCGGCGGCGGCGTGTTCTGGAGGACGGGCAAGCGGCGGCGTTCGGCCACGCACCAAGCTTACCGCCGGGTGTGCTAAGCGCGAGCCGTGAGCACGCCGAACGAGACCGAGCCGGGGACGACCGATCGCCAGAAGAACACGAGCGTGATGGAGATCCGCGTCCGCTTCTGCGAGACGGACCTCATGGGCATCGTCCACCACGCGTCGTACCTCGTGTACTTCGAGGCGGGCCGCGTGGAGTGGCTCCGCCGCCGAGGCGTGACCTACGCCGACTGGGCCTCGCGCGGCGTCCACCTGCCCGTCGTCGAGGCGAACGTCAGCTACAAGGCCCCGGCGAGGTTCGACGATCTCTTGCGGGTCGAGACCACGCTCGCCGACCTGCGCACGGTGTCGATGAAGTTCACCTACCGCATCCACCGCGGCGACACGCTCATCGCCGAAGGCTTCACGCGCCTCGGCTGCATCGACGACAAGCACAAGCTGCTCAAGATCCCGGACCACATGCGCGAGGTGCTCCTCGCGGGCGAGCGCGCCTGAGGGGGGCCGCCCCCTCGTCAGTTCATGATGGCGCTGCAGGCGCCGTAGATGGCGGCGCACGTCCCGAGGAACAGGGCCGCGAGGACGCAGAGCACGGTCGTGACGACAACCAGCGCGGTCGAGCCGTCGGAGCGCTGGAGCGGCCGGCGCACCGCCGGATGACCGGGCGGGAGCGTCCCGAGCGGCGGGCTCGCGGGATAGCCCGCCATCGGCCCGCTCATCGTGCCCGGCGGGCGCGTGCCCAGCGGCGGGCTCAGCATCGCCGATTGCTGCGAGCTCAGCGGCCAGCCGCCCTGCGGCGAGACGGGCCCCGGATTCGGCACGGCCGACGGGCGCGGCAAGACGGGAGCGGAGGCTCGCGCCGGAGGCGCGGCCATCATCGGATCCGATCGCGGCGCGACGCCGGGGGCGAGGCTCGTCTCCGCCATCGCATCCGGCGTCGCGGCGGCCGACGCGGCCGCGGCGGACGGCGCCGCGGCGGCCGCGGGCGGAGGAAGCGCGCTCGAGCGAGGCGCGACGACGACGGACGGCACGACCGACTGCGCCGCGGTCGCCGCGCGCGTGCTGCGTGCCGCGACGAGCGCGGACCAGAGCTCGGCCACGTTCGCGTAACGGCTCTTCGGATCGACGGAGAGCGCACGCAGACAGACGGCCTCGATCTCGTCGGGGACGTTCGCGCCGAGCGTGCGCGGCGTGGGGCGGCGGTTCGGATCCGTCGCCGTCTTGACGATCCCGACGACGTCGCGCCCTTCGATCGGAGCCCGATCCGTCAGGAGCTCCGTGAGCAAGAGGCCGAAGGCGTAGACGTCGGTCGCGAGGCCCGTCGCGCCGATGCGCGGGTCGAGCTGCTCCGGCGCGGCGTACAGCCACGTGAACGAGGCGAACGTGCCCTTCGTCCCGACCGCCTCGCCTTCCTTCATGATCTTCGCGATCCCGAAGTCGAGGATCTTGACCCGCGGCCCTCCCTCGGAGCCGCCGAGGAGGAACACGTTCGCCGGCTTGATGTCGCGGTGCGCGACCTGCTGCCGGTGAGCGGCGGAGAGGCCGTCCGCGACGGGCTCGAGGATCGCGAGCGCCTCGTCGACCGACCGCCCGCGCAGACCGCGCGCGCGCCGCTCCGCGAGATCGGCGGCGAGCGAGCGACCGTCGAGCCACTCGAGGATCATGAACGGCGCCCAGATCCCCGACGGCGTCGTCGCCGCGCCGAAGTCGAGCGCGCGCACGATGTGGAGCGACGACTGCGAGAGCGTGTAGAGGAGGCGCGCCTCGGCGCGGAACTTCTCGAGCACGACCGCGTTGATCGCGGCGTCCCCGCCGTCGAGCCCCTTCAGGACCTTGATCGCGATCGGCTGATCGAGCGACAGGTGCCGGCCCTTGTACACGATGCCGAAGCCGCCCTCTCCGACCACGGCGTCGACACGGTACTGCCCCTCGAGCAGCGTTCCCGCCAGCCCGAAAGGGTCGAGCAGACCCGTGGAGTTGTCCGAAGGGAGAGCCGGCGGCACCTCCGAAAGTCTTATCTCATGCGCCGCCGGCCATCATGCGAAAGCACGTTCTACCGATCGTGCTGCCGTGTGAGGTACTCTGGCGGGTGACGGTCGCCGTCGCGCGACCCGCCTGCCCATGCGCAAGCTCGACCTTGCCCTGCTTCTCGTGATCGCATCGGGATTCGCGTTCCCGGCGCTGGGCTGCAAGCATCCCGGCTCGAAGAAGCTCGAGGGGCGCTGGAAGGGCCAGCGGGCGGAGGGCGTCCCCGAGAACGTCCAGGTCGCCGCGAACGCCTTCGCCGCGGGCACGGAGATCATCGCGCAGGGCAACCAGATCGCGATCCAGACGCCGGGCAAGCAGACCCCGCCGGCGACGTACTTCGTCGACAAGGAAGACGCGACCACGGTGGTCATCCACACCGACCGCGACCGAAGCACCGAGACCTTCACGTTCAACGAGAAGGCCGACGAGATGGTGTGGAAGATCGACGCGGAGCGGGCGATCGTGTTCAAGAAGGTGCAGTGAGCCGA
>Ga0207864_1000837_pt1 | contig 37925 bp, 30 predicted proteins | sample HigsolmetaAR202D_FD_184834 | JGI IMG/M metagenome (GOLD analysis project Ga0207864, IMG submission 184834) | Ionic liquid and high solid enriched microbial communities from the Joint BioEnergy Institute, USA - AR20-2-D (SPAdes) (version 2) ...
TCGGCGAGCACCCCATCCAGCACGCGCCGACCGGCTGGCGCTGTACCCGCTGCCGCGCCGTCGAGCTGTTCGATCGCCTGATCCAGCGATGCCGCGATCGGCGCCCATTGCTGCCCTTCTCCAGCCAGCCGCGTCCGCATGCGCGCCTGCTGCAGGCGATGCCGCGCCGCCTGCGGCGAGCCTCCATCGAGCTGTGCCGCCGCCACGGCAACCTCCGCGCCGATCTCATACGCCTGCCGCAGCGACGCAAATCCCCGCTGCGCCGCGTCGAAATCCTGATGCAGCCCGACGATCCCCCACATTCCCGCAGCCGCCACCAGCACCATCGCTGCGACCATCAGTCCGATCTGCACGGCCAGCCGCCGCCGCAGGGTTGTCACGCGCGTCACTCCCATCGCTGGCACCTCATGATCAACCCACCCGCCCTGTGCAATCTCTGCACAGGCTGCACTCACATGCTACCCGCTGGCGCAGTTCGTCGCATGCCTGTCGACCCCATGCCCAATACCACGATCATCCGGATGTCACGGTGCTGGAGCGTCTGCGCATCATCAAGGCTGTTACAGCCAAGGCGCCTTGCCGCGCGCGGGCTGATTTGCGCCCAAGCGCAGCATCTGACGGGTGCTTTGCTGTAGAATGGCCTTTTGCAGCTAATTGCACACGAAGGAGAGACGTCGATGAAACACGCTGTTGCCACATTCACGCTCACGGCGGCCCTGCTGGCCGCGCCGGTTGGCATGATGCCGCTGGCCCATGCTCAGGATGCTCAGCAGGCTGAGCAGTCCACCCCCGCCGCCCGCGCCCAGGCCATGATCGATCGCGGCCTGGCGTTCCTCAAATCCCAGCAGCTTGAGGATGGCGGATGGGCCCCCGAGCGCCACCCGCCAGCCATCACGGCGCTTGTCCTGCGCGTCTTCGTGCAGGATCCCAACTACGACCATAACACCGACTTCATCGCCCGCGGCTATCAGAAGCTGCTGTCGCATCAGCTCGAAGACGGCGGCATCTACGCCGATTCGCTGGCCAACTACAACACCGCCGTCGCTGTCAGCGCCCTGGCGGCTGCGAAGAATCCCGCCTTTGACGAAGCCCTCCAGAAGGCGGTCGCCTATCTCAAGGGCCTGCAATGGGGCGTGGGCGCCAAGCAGGGCCCCAAGGGCGAATCCGTCGTCAGCGAGGATCACCCCTGGTACGGCGGCTGGGGCTACGGCGGACAGTCCCGCGGCTCGGGCCGGCCGGACCTGTCCAACACCCAGATGGCCCTGGAAGCCCTCCAGGAAGCCGGCGTCCCGCAGGACGACCCCGCCTTCCGCGCTGCCATGCTCTTTGCCACACGCCTGCAGAATCACTCCGAAACCAACGATCAGCCGTGGGCCGGCAACGACGGCGGCTTCGTCTACAGCCCCAGCGATGACGGCTCGTACGAATCGCAAGCCGGCGAGTACACCTCGCCCGACGGCCGGCGCATGCTCCGCTCCTACGGCTCGATGACCTACGCCGGTCTCAAGAGCTTCATCTACGCCGGCCTGGACAAGCAGGACCCGCGCGTGCAAGCCGCGTGGGACTGGATTACGTCCAACTGGACGCTGGATGAAAACCCCGGCATGCGCCAGAACCGTCCCGACTATGCCGAGTGGGGCCTGTACTACTACTACATGACCATGGCCCGCGCCTTGAACGCCTATGACGAGCCGGTCATCACCACCCCCACCGGCGAGAAGATTGATTGGCGCATCGCCTTGATCGACCGGCTTCAGACGCTGCAGAAGGAAGACGGCTCCTGGAGCGGCGAGCGCAAGTGGATGGAAGATAATCCTGTCATCGTCACCAGCTACATCGTCGGCGCCCTGCAGGAAGTCGTGGAAGACCTCCAGCAGCACCCGCCGCAGCCCTAATCCCATCCGTCGTAAGTAATGGGGGCGGCCTTGCCGCCGCCCCCTTTGTCGCTCCGTCGCTACCCCACTCCGCCTCTTCGTCTCCCTGTCTCTTCGTCTCTCCCCGCAGACAACAATTCCGCCCCTCCGGCGTTATTAGAAATGCCATGCATCTGCGATACCGGGCCCTGATCGTCTGCACCCTTCTGCTGGCGGTGACCAACTGGATGCCCGCTCAGTCCTCCAGCCTGGCCCCGCGGATCCAGCAGTTCCGTGACGCCCTCGCTCAGCTTGATCTGTCCCCCGAACAGAAGCTGCAGATCGCCACCCTCTTCACGCGCATCGAGAAACAGGCCGCCGATATCGCCGAACTTGCCCGCGACGACCAGGTCTCGGCGCGCGAGCTGATGCGCGATCTGGCTGCGGACATGCGCGCTGAGATCGCCCGCATCCTTACGCCCCAGCAGCAGCAGGCGCTGCGCGAGAAGATGCAGCGGCGGCCCGAAGACACCCCACCACCGCCTCCCCCGCCGCCGGCAGCGCCGCCGCCCCAGCGGCCGGGCGCGGACAGGCCCAATTCGCCCGCGATGGGCGACGCCAATCGCAGTTCTTCAGATCAGCCGTCGCAGCCCGCCCAGCGCGGCGGAACGGCCGCGCCGTTCAACCGCGCCGGCACGCCCCTGCCTGTCGGCCAGGCAGCCCCGCCGATCAATCTCGTCGATCTGGATGGAAAAAAGATCACGCTCGACACGCTGCCCAACCGGCCCGTCGTGCTGATCTTCGGCAGCTATTCCTGCCCCGCGTTTCGCGACCAGGTCCGGCTGCTCAATGATCTGGCCGAAGCCCATCGCCGTCGGGCGCATTTCCTGATCGTCTACACGCGCGAAGCCCATGCCCTGGGCCAGTGGGAAGTGCAGCGAAACGAGGACGACGGCATCGCCATCGAGCAGCATCGCTCGCTCGACGACCGCAAGACGCAGGCGACCATCGCCCGCCGCACGCTCGATATCCGCATCCCCATTGCGCTCGATGACATGGAGGACTCGACCGTCCGAGCCTACAATGCCTTCCCCAACGGCGCTGTCATCCTCTCACCGGATCGCAAGATCGCCCTCGCCCTCCGCTGGGCTGACCCGTTCGTCATCAACGAACACCTGCTCAAACCCGCGAGGTGATCCCATTACCTCTTGTGGCACGTGCGTCCCGCACCTGCACTGGCATAGCTCCCCTGCGCTCTCCGCGTCTCTGTGGTCAACAAAGATGCCGCGGTGAGCCCCGGACGATCACTGCCGACCCGAAAACGTCGGATCGATCCGCCACTCGGTGGTGAAGCTGTAGCGTTCCCCCGGTTGAAGCTGGAAGCGATCGCTCAGCAGCGTTGCCGGCTCGGCATCGGCGGGCAGCATCCCGGGCGTCTCGCGGAATCCGCGGATGCTGACGAGTCCCAGCGTGCTTTGCATGGTGAACAGATCCGCCTGCGCGATGCGCCGCCCGCCCGGGTCAGCCAGATGCGCCCGCAGCGTCATGGACGAGTCGATCGGCTGATCGCCCGTGTTCTGCACGATGAACGTCGCCAGCAGCGACAGCCCTTCCAGACAGTAGATCCGCCGCCACCCGACATGGGCCTGCGGGTCCTCGCCGATGTACTGCCAGGTCTGATCGTCGCGTTTCTCGACATACCCGACCGGAGCCGACGCCGGCAGGCTGGCCAGTGCGATGCTTACGCCGCGTTCGCCCAGGAGATTGCGCTGCCCGTCAGCCGATCCCCAGTAGACGATCCGCCCGTCGACCTCATCGATGACGATGCGGATCTGCCGGTTTTTCAGCTCATATCCTTCGGCGACGCGCGACATTGCCGTCGGCCCGGTGTGGGGCAGATCGAACCGCTCCGCCAGCGGCAGTTCCGCCCGCTGGCAGCCCAACACGCTGATCAAACCGAGCACGACAGTTTGCCGCGCCACACGCCCAAGCCCGCCAAACCAGCGCTTCATGCCGATCAGGTTAGCGCGCAGCGACCTGTCGTTGCAAGGCGCACCGCTGCCCGGCACAGGCGCAAGTGTCGGAATCACCTCAACCTGCAGTCTTGGGGCTAGCCAGAAACGCGTCCGCCGCCCGCAGCACCTGCCGCGCCGACGCGAAGGTCAGCCGTTTCATCGCCGCCTCGTACGGCAGGAAGACGTACCCGACATGCTCAGAACTCAGCACAACATCGACCTTATCTGTGCTGGCGAGAAAAAACGTGACCTGCTTTCGCACCAGCCCCCTGTCACGGCCGCGAAACTGGTATTGGATGACGTGCTCGAAACCGGGAATGATATCGATACGAGTGATGCCCGTCTCCTCGCGAAGCTCGCGCCGGGCCGCCGCCAGCGCGTCCTCGCCGGCTTCGACATGCCCCTTGGGATAGTCCCAGTGCCTGCCGTAATCCAGCAGCAGATACTTCCGCGGCGCCGCAACGCCGCGCTGGACGAAGATCACAAAACCAGCCGAACGCTCCTCGCGGGCCATGCCATCCCTGTATCACCCGACCGCGGCCCCTGCAAGCAGGCCGGCCGCGGTCGGATGCGCAACAGGTTGTCTGACATGCGGATCCGTTCGATCCGCACTACAGCAGCCCGATAATCAGGAATACCACCGCCAGCACCAGGAATACGAACAGCAGCGTCCGTCCGACGCCGGCGCTCATCCCGGCTACGCCGCGGGCGCCCATCACGTAGGCGATCAGCGCGATCACAAAAAAGACAACTGCAAGGGTAATCAGTGTTTCCATCATGGGAATGCTCCTTTCGTCACCTGCCACCGCACGCGCCACGCGGCGCTCGTCAGCGGCCACCTCGATCGGCTGGCCTGCATCAGCCAGCCGGATCGGACAAAAGGATGCAACCCCCGTGCCGAACGCGACTGCAGCAACGGGCTCGACCGTTCGCCCGGCCGTCGCCCGCTGCTGCGTTTCCCCCATTTACGCCATTTCAGTTGCCCAGCAGCGGCAACTGGACATGCACGCTTCGGTCGGCTCCGTCGTCGATGCCCGGCGCCGAACCGATGTACTGCTTGTCAATCCGCCGCACCTGCCGCACCGGCGGATCCGCCAGCGGCACCAGGTCCGGCGAATCCGGCCCATCATGCCGCCGAAGCACGTTGTAGTACTGATCCCGCTGAACCGGAATCCACCCGGCATCGCGGATCAACCGGCAGATCTCCCGCTCGTTCAGGCGGAACGTCGTCCCGGCAGCCGAAACGACATTCTCCTCCATCATCACGCTCCCCATGTCGTTGGCGCCGAACATCAGCGCCACCTGCCCGATCTTCGGCCCCATCGTCACCCACGACGACTGCAGGTTGGGGATGTTGTCAAAGTACAGCCGCGCGATCGCCAGCATCCGCAGGTACTCATCCGCCCCCGCCATGCGCACCACGCGCCCGCGCAGGATGTCCTCGTTGGTCGAGTCATCAAACGGCCCGTACTTCTCGGGATCCCATTCCTTCGCCCGCCCCAGCGGCGTGTTCTCCCGCTGGAACGGCCAGTGGATGAAGGCTGTGTACGATCCGTAGGTCTTCGGCGTCTGAGATTCGGATGCTGGATCGAACGCAGACTTCGCGAACACGCCCGGCCAGCGCGCCGCCACTTCGTCTGTTCGTCTCCTCGTCTCTCCGTCTCTGCCAAGTCCAAGCGCATAGTCCTGCATATCCCGCAGCGCGCTCATGTGCTCGATCCGCTCGCGGACGAACTCGATATGCCCGATCAGCATCGTGCAGCTCGTGTTCATCCCCTCTTCGTGCGCGACGCGCATCACGCGAAGCCAGTCATCGCCCGAGCACTTGCCGATGCCGATGCGCCGCCGCACACGCGGCGTGAAGATCTCGCCGCCGCCGCCGGGGATCGTATCCAGGCCGGCGGCCTTAAACCGGCGGATGATCTCCCGCGCATCCATCCCGAAGAACCGCTCGAACTCGACAAACTCCGGCGGGCTGAACGCATGCACATGCACCGTCGGGAAGTTGGTCTTGATGTAGCGGAGCAGGTCTTCGTAGTACTCGATCGGCAGCCGATCATTCATGCCACCCTGCATCAGCACCTGCGTGCCGTTGATGCTGACCAGCTCGCGGATCTTCTGGCCGATGGCTTCGTTGTCGAGCGTGTAGGCGTCGGTATCGTCGTGATCGCGGCGGAACGCGCAGAACGTGCACTTGGCTGTGCAGACGTTGGTGTAGTTGATGTTGCGGTCGATGACGTACGTGCGGTAGTCCTCGGGGTGCAGCCGCATCGTCACGGCGTGGGCCCACTGGCCCAGGTCGTGCAAAGAGGCATTGTGATACAGCTCCAGCGCCTGCTGGTCCGTCAGCCGGGCCTTCCCGGCGATCACCGCGTCAATGTCAAAAGACAGCTTCGCCATAGGTCCACAAAGTGTAGGCAATTGCCCCCCGCTCCCCAAGCACCCGCGGCTGGATTCAGCTTTTTCAGCGGAATTGAAACAAACCCATGCCCACCGGACTGGTTCGCGTGTCGCCCCGACCCGATACCTGGCACCGCCTACCGCGGTTCGCCGGGCAACTCCTCGCCCCCCCCGTCGGATTCATCCTCCACCTGCAACTCCAGGCGGAACAGCTTCTCCAACGCGTGCAGATACTGCGTCGTCGGGGCATGCAGGCCGCCGCCGCTGCGAAGGGCCTGCACGGGGTGATGCAGGATCTTGTTCACCATGCGCCGGGCCAGTTCCTCCATCTGCTGCCGCTGGGCGGGCGTGGCATCGGGCATGCGCGCCAGCGTCCGGGCGACCTCTTCCTGCGCGATGCGATGGTATCGCTCGTACAGCCGCTCGATCAGGGGGCCCAGTTCCCGCGTCCGCTGCCAGCGAACATACTCATCCACGGCGGAGCGAATCAGCGACTCCGCCGTCGAGATCGCGTCCTGCCGCGATTCTCGCGTCGACGCGACCACCTGCTGCAGATCATCCAGGTTGTACAGGTAGACATGCTCCAGCCGCCCGACGCGCTCATCCACGTCCCGCGGCAGCGCGATGTCGATCAGGAAGATCGGCCGATAACGGCGGGCTTTCAGCACCGCCTCAAACATCTCAGGCGTGATGATCGGCTGGGGCGATCCGCTGGAGCAGACGACCACGTCCGCCATCGCCAGGCACTCGCTCAACTGCTCCATCGATGCGCCGATGCCGCCATGATCCGCCGCCACGCGCTCGGCCTTGGCTGGATCGCGCGTGCAGACGATCAACCGGCCGGGCGACAGCTCCGCAAAGTGCCGCAGCACGAGCAATCCCATCTTCCCCGCGCCGACCGACAGCACCGTCTTGTCATCGAACCGCTCGAAAATCCGCCGGGCGTATTCGACCGCCACCCCCGCCACGCTCAGCCGCCCCTCGGCGATCGGCGTCTGCGACAGCACCTGCTTGCCGACCGCCATCGCCCGCTGAAACAGCGGATGCAGGTGCGATCCCGCGATACCCAGCGCCGATGCAGCTTCATACGCCTCGCGCACCTGCCCGAGAATCTGCGTCTCCCCCAGTACCATCGAATCCAGCGACGACGCCACGCGGAACAGATGCTCAACGACGTCGCGATCGCTCCGGTCGTACAGGTGCGGCTTGATCTGATCGACCGGAATGCCGTGATAGCCGGCCAGGAAGTCAGCCATCTCTTCCACGCGCGGATGGCCGTGCACCGCCCGGGCGACATACAACTCCACGCGATTGCACGTCGACAGCAGCACCAGCTCCGCTTCGGGAAAACGCGCGCGGAACGATTCCACGGCCTTGCGCCGCGAATCAGCATCGAAGGCAATGCGTTCGCGCACGGCCAGCGGCGCGGTTGAGTGATTCAGTCCCAGCAGCAACAGGCGCTGCATCACTGAACCTCCCGCGGATCGACGACTGCCGGATTGTCGTGATATGCAACCGCTGCAATCATCTCACGCCTCCGACATGTACTGCACGGCGATCAGCGTGCTGATCATCAGCAGGAATCCCAGGACGCTCAGCATCGCCGCCTTGCGCCCGCGGAAACGCGGATTGATCGGCGCATGCAACACCACCGCATACACCAGCCACACCAGCACGCCCAGCCAGATCTTCGGCTCGGAGAACAACGCCTGGGTCATGGCTGCATTCCAGCCTTTGTGCGCGATCATGATCAGGCCGGTCAGCAGGCCGACCGTCAGCATCGCAAACCCCAGCGTTACGCTCGTCAGCGTCAGATGTTCCAGCCGCTCGAGGCTGCCCAGCTCCGGGCCGTTGATCGGCTGCTTGCGCCGCAGGCGACGGTTGGCCAGCAGGTACATCGCCGCGACGGCAAAAGCTACCGCAAACGCGACCGCGCTCATGTACGCCGTCACGTGATGCACCCACGTCCAGGTTTCGGTGACATAGTCATGCGGTCGCGCCTTGCCGAAGACGCCCGCGCCGACCAGCATCGCCACCACCACCGGCAGCACGAACGCCTCGATCCCCGGCAGCGGGCGGAACATCTGCAGATACAGGACAAACAATCCCAGCAGCAGGCCCAGCCACACCAGCGTCTGGAAGTTATCTCCCAGCGGCATCCAGTTGCCGCGCGTCGACGCATGCCACGCCAGCACGGCTGCGCTGATCGCCACGCCCCCCGCCATCAGCCCGCGCAGCAGCAGACGCCGCTCTGCCTGCGGGTGCAGCAGACGCCACCACGCGATCACCATCGCCCCGCCCAACAGCGCGACGGCAACCGCCAGCAGGGCCAGTTGTCCGTTGCTCACCATATCGCATCAGCCGGGCAAAACCGGCTTCCATTGCGGACACATCCGCTGCGCCGACGCGACGAGCCCTTCGATTCCCCCGTTCGCAAACGCCTCAAACGCCGCATCGCTGCCCAGATGCAGCAGGATCTCCCGCCGCTGCTCGGCTGACAGGCTCGCATCGGCAAGCACCATCTCCCGCACGCGCACGGCGGCTGCGGCATAGTCGCCCAGGCGCGGATCGAGCGCGGCTTCGAGCTTCCGGCGAATCCATCGCGACACGGCTGGGCTGCCACAGCCGACGGCAATCCGCAGCGCCCCCTGCTCGCTCGACGCCGGCACGGCGAAATCGCCGCCTCCGTCGTCATCCTCATCCACACGATTGACCCACGCTCCGCGTTGGCGGGCGTCGCGAACGACGGCTGCATTGACCTCCGCCGAATCCGTGGCTGCGTACACAAGCTGGGCGCCGTCCAGGTGCGTGCTGTCGTACGTCGCGTCGATCCGCTGGACGCCCTGCGGCATGGAAGGATCGAACGCCGTCGCAACGACCTTGACGCGCGTCGCGCCGGCCTGCAGCAGCCGGCGGGCCTTTCGGGCCGCGACGGCGCCGCCGCCGACAATCACGACCTGCCGGTCGCGCACGTCGAGCATGATCGGGTAACGATAGGCCACAGCCGGCGTATTCTACAGCCTCTACGCCCGCCCGACAGTTTTGCCGAAAACTGCTGTTCCGGTGGGTGCGAAAGCCGTCGGCGCCCCCGCCCGATCGCGCGCCGGGCTGATGTTCGCGCTGAACAGGATCATCCCCAGCAGCAGGAACAGCACGATGCTCAGCAGCGTCACACTGCGGCGATGCTCGCGGTCGAACTGCTCGCGGGCGGGGTTGGCGATCTCCGGCTCATCGGCGTGATCGAGATATTCCTGGCGAAACCGTTGGATCCTCGGCCAGACGACCAGCCGGTCGAACATCACCACAGCCGCCGCGATCAGGAACATCACCACGCGGATGATCATGGCTGTGAAGTTGGACCCTGCCAGGTCCACCAGGAATAGCTGCGCGATCATGCAGATCAGCAGCACAATCCCGCACAACAACTGCACCCGCGCCAGCGCCGTCAGCAGATGGCTGACGATCGTCCCAGCCAGAAGCGTGCCGTGCTGGCCTTCGAGATTCACGCTCAGCACCGACGGCATGACCGGATTGGCTTCGCGGACGACGCGGAAGATCACCGGTGCGGCGATCGCCACGAACAGCACACCTCCAAACGCCGTCGCCAGCGCGATCCAGTACATGATCTGCACGAGCTGATAGAGGTCGATGGTCATACGCGATATCCGATGCGGCGTTGGTGTCCAGCCGCTGTCAGGGGCAGGTTACAGCTTTACCGTCCACTCCAAGCCGTTGCCCACGGCCACTTCGATGCTGCGGGCGTCACCGCGGCTGCGAACATGCTCGACAAACGCCTTCAGTTCGTCGCGATGGCTGGTGACGTTGTCCGTCAGCACGCAGCCGCCGCGACGGATCTTCGGCCACAGGCCGTCGAAGTATGCCTGCGTCGACGGCTTGTCGGCATCAATGAAGGCGATGTCAATCGAATCGGGCAGCGTCGCGATGATCTGCCGCGCATCGCCCAGATGGTTGGTGATGCACGCCTGCAAGCCGGCTTTGGCGAATGTCTGCTTCGACGACTCGACCTTGCGCGGATCGCGGTCGACGGTGTGCAGGTGGCCGCCGGTCTGCTTGAGCGCCGCGCCCCAGAACAGCCCGCTGAATCCGTAGCTGGTGCCGATCTCGACGATCAGCTTCGCGTGCATCGACAGGGCAATGTGATGCAGCAGTTGCCCCTCCACCAGCGGCACCTGCCAGTGATCGTCGCGCTTGTCGCGCAGCGATTCCAGCTCGGTAATGGCCTGTGCGATGGATGCGTCACTGATCATGCCCCGGTCTCCTGGGTGTAGCCGACGATGGCGATTTTGTAGCGATCGGCCAGCTCCAGCACCTTCTGCTTCTGGAGGATGATGGTCTTGTACGGCTCGAGTACGCAGCACTTGGCGCGGGCGGCGCGGAGCTTCTCGATGGTCGTCTCGCCGATGGTCGGCACGTCCATCCGCATGTCCTGCGCGGCGTTGGCAACCTTGATCAGCGTCCAGCCGCCGGAGCGGCAGAGCTTCCCGGCACGCTCGATCATCTCGTTCGTGCCTTCGAGCGCCTCGACGGCGATCACGTCCTTTTCGAGGATCGCGATCGCCTGGCCGATGTCCATGCGGCTGATCGCCTGGCAGATCTCCCAGCCGGCGCGGATGTCCTGCCATTGGCGATCCGTCGGCTGGGTCCGCGTCATCACGCCGGGCCTGGCAAGCTGGTCGCGGCAGTAGGTGGTCGAATCGATCAAGGTGATGCCCTCGCTGGCCAGTTCGGCGGCGATCGCCTGGAGAATGGCTTGCGGCCGCTTGTCATGCCGCAGGCGCTGGAACCACATCCGCAGCGTTCGCCAGTCGGGAATATACTGCAGATACCGCCAACGCGTGTACATCTGCTCCTTGGCGACGCGGCCGACCATGATCGCCTCGCGCACGCCGCGTCGTTTCAATTCGCGGATCCACTGGCCCATTCGCAGCGTTCCGACCCATCGGAACACGTCGACTTCGCTGCGCAGATCGGGTGACGCCGATCCCCCCAGCGCCACGCACACAACGCGCCGCCCCGCCGCTCGCGCCCCGCGCGCAACCACGAACGGGAATAATCCCTGTCCGGCAATCAGTCCCAATGGCGGCGTTGACATGCGTGTTCCTCTGCGACCCCGTCCACAAGCCGATGTAGGGCAGGCTATTGCCTGCCGAAACGGATTGCGCAATGGTAGCGGCACGCAATAGCGTGCCCTACTTTGCTCCTCAAACACAACCTGTCGATCGCGTTCACAGGTGGCACGAGCTACCACAACACTATGCATCAACATAGGCGATAGTCGCCCCTAATCGTCATCCTGAGCGTAGCGAAGGATGACCTTCGCGAAAGGACTTACGCCGATCATGCATAGTGTTGTACCAACCCGTGATTCTGCTGACCCAGGCACAGGCGGATAGCCCGTGCCACGAAGACTTGGCCAGCCTCAGATTTCGTACGTAATCGCACCGTTTTCGTCTTCGCGCGCCAGCTCGGCATGCAGCGGAGCGACGTCGATCGACCGAGCCACCAGCTCCCGTGCCCGCGCCAATGCCGCCTTCGCACTGGCAAAGACGTTGTCGCCAGCCGGGAAGACATTCTCCTTGCCGATCTTGTCCACCAGCCCGTATCCGCGGAGCGCCCGCATCAGATCCGTCTTCACGCCGCACAGCAGCACATGCCGATTCTGCCGACGCATGTCGTTCACGAACCGCTCGAGCACCTCCATCACCGTCGCGTCGATCATGTGCGTCCGCTTGAGGCGGAAGATGACGACGCTCACCGGGCTGGCCTGGATCGCCGCCAGGCGATCCTGCAGCTCATCGGCGACGGCGAAGAACAGATCGCCCTCGAGCTGCAGGAACATGACCTGCTGCGTGCCGAGGCGATCGCGGATCGGCCGCTCGACAAATGGGCCATACTGCGTCTGCACCATCTCGTGCAGGTGCAGCCGGCTGGCCTTGTTCAGGTACAAGCCGATGTTCAGCAGGATGCCGATGTAAACCGCATACTGCAACGGCAGCGTCAGCGTCGCCAGGAACGTCACGAGGCAGACAACCGCATCCGTCCGGCTGGCCTTCCGCACGCGAAGAAAGAACCGCCAGTCGATCAGCCCCCAGGCGATGACAAACAGAATCGCCGCCAGGGCCGCCAGCGGCACGTAGCGAGCCAGATCCGAGAACAGCACAAAGATCCCCAGAACGATCAGCCCGTTGAACGCCCCGGCAAACGACGTCTGCGCCCCAGCCTGGAAGTTCAGTTCCGATCGCGAGAAGCTGCCCGATCCCGGAATGCACTGAAAGAAGCTGGACAGCGCATTGGTCAGCCCCTGGCTGATCAGCTCGCCATTGGCGCTGATCCGATCCCCGCTGCGGCTGGCGATCGATCGACCGATCGAATACGACTCCAGCAGCCCCAGCAGCGACAGCGCGATCGCGCCCATCGTAAATGTCTCAGCCATCCGGGCGTTCAGCAGCCCGATTTCCGGCCAGGCAAACGGAATCCCCCCCGCCGGCAGAGGGTCGATCGTCAGTACCTGCTGATCCCATCCCAGGGCCCACACCAGCGCGCCCCCCAGGACGATCCCCAGCAGCGGGCCGGGGAACAGCTTGGAGATCCGCCGTCCGCCGATCACCAGCGCCAGCACCAGCAACCCGATCATGATCGATCGCCAGTCGGTCTCCAGCAGCCCCGCCACCGCCTGCTGCACGATGCCCAGCAACCCGGGCAGGCGGTGCGACACATCCGGCAGGCGATAGCCGAGAAAATTGCCGATCTGCCCGGCTGCGATCAGCACCCCCGCGCCGGCTGTGAATCCGATCGTCACGCTGGCGCTGACATATCGCACCAAAGCGCCCAGCCGCGCGGCAGCGAACAGAAGCTGGATCACCCCCTTGGCCAGCGTCAGCAGGACGACGATCTGCAGGTACAGCGCCCCATTGCCCGGGTCCATCTGCCGCAGCACCACGCCCGCAACCGACGCCACCAGCAGGCTTTGCGTGTTAATCGGCCCGACCGACAAATGACGGTTTGACGCAAACACCGCAGCCAGCAGGCTTTGCACGATGACGGTGTACAGCCCGTACTCCGGCGGCACGCCCGCGACGATCGCATAGGCCATCGCCTGCGGCAGCGCAACGGCAGCCACGGTCATTCCAGCGATCGCGTCGCGACGAAACTTGTCGGCTGAATAGTCCCGAACCGTCTCGATCAGTGGCCGAAACGGCTGGGTAAGGAGGGAAAAGTGCTGCGACGTCGTCATTCGCCAGGCGTCAGTTCCGAGCCTTGTGCACCGTCATTGTCGCGCGGTACGTCCGTCTCACGCCAGTTGCGACGCAGGCCCATCAGCGACGACACGATGAACAGCGGCACAGCCATGGCGGCCATCCACAGATCCACCGCCGGCCGGTAGTACACGATCAGCGCGCATCCCAATGCCATTGCCGCCATCGCCGCCAGTTCCACACGATCCGGTAACAGATGCTTCATCGTCTGCCCAATAGCCAAACCCGCCAGCCAAAAGCGCCCAGCACCCCCGCAAGTTAGCGGGCCATGGCAGATTTGTCCAAACCCCATGCGCCGCCGCCTGATATCGTCCCCCCGCAGGGCAAAACGCCCCATCCCGGAGCAACAATCCGCCTTTTTACGGTTCCCGGCGCCGGCGAAGTTCCAGGTTCCAACCCCGAAGTTCCAAAAAAGCTCCAAACGGAAAAGAGCAGGCCGTGAGCAGTGGGCAGTCACGCTGCGTTCATCCGCGTTCATCCGCGGTTCCCATCAATCCGCAATCCAAAATCCGCAATCGAGATCACTCTCCCATCGCCTCCCGCGACAGCACACTCCGGAGCGTCTGTCCGATTTCGTCGAACGTTGCCTGCCGGACATCGGGCTTGGCGACGGTGCCGCTGACACGCACGGTGGTCGCATTCCGCTGCAGGGCCGCGAGGATGTCGTCGACATCAGCCATGAACGGCAGCTTCAGGTCGCGGAACGGCCGGCCGATACCGACGATCGTCGCTTGCACCGGCGCCTGCGGCATATCCCAGATCTGGTCAAACTGCCCCACCGCACGCACCTCGGTGCCGCGGTTGAAGTAGCTCATCTCTGTGAGCAGCAGCGTTTGACCTTCCATGCGCAGGCTGATCCTGCCCTCGCCCGTCGGCTGGGTTGTGTCCGTACCGATGTTCATCAGGTCATACAGCAGGCGGATCGACTCGATGCTGGCCAGGTCCGACTCAGCCAGGTGGACCGTGCCCTCGCCGAAGGCGCGCTCGCGATCGAACGGGTTGCCCACGATCGTCGCGGCGCCGTCGAGCACGCCGGGGAGCGGCCTGTCGTCCTTGGGCACAAACGTGCGCATCACCTGCTCCAGCGACACATCGCGGAAGCTCAGGTTCGACTGCGACGACATCTGCCCGCCCGGATGCCGCGTATAGCGCGCCCACAGGTCGAACACGCCGCCAAACGCCTCCAGCCGCGCGCTGTCCAGCACGATCCGCAAGCCGCCCGGCACGCCGTCAACGGCGGTCGCGCTGCGCGTGTCGATGTACAGGTCGAACGACGCCGATCCCAGATCGGCTGCCCGGAATCTCGCGGGCTGGACCGGATCGACATATCCGCTCAGCCGCAGCGGCCCGACCGGGCGTGTCGGCGTTTGCGCGGGGCGAAGATGCGCCATCCCCCTGAACGATCCGCTCAATCCCTCCAGCCGCGGCCACACCGCCACCATCTCCGCCGCCTGCAAGTCGTTGAACTGCAACGTGCCGGTGCTGCGCAGCGGCCGGTCGATGTCGAACATCGCGCGTCCCCACGCCCGCCCGCCGAACAGCTCGGCATGGATGTTCGGCAGATCGACCCCGCGCCCGCTGAAGCGGCCGTCAAAGGTGAAATGGCCGACGCGTTTGCCTTCCAGCAGCAGATCGGTGATCAGCTCGATCGGACCGGCGATCTCGCGATTGACCAGATCGATCACGATATCGCTGCCGCCTGACAGCCGAAGCGAGCCCGGGCTGCCCGGCAGCACCGCCGGCCAGCGATCCAGCGACAGCTTCACGTTCAGATACCGGGTATCCCGCAGACCGATGGACGCCGATCCCCGTAGCGTGCCGTCCTCCTGCCGCAGCAGCAGATCCTCCAGCCGCAACCGCTGATCGGCGATGATCGTCCGCCCGCTGACGCTCGCCGCACGGAAGATCGGCGTCCGCTCATCGCCCGGCGCCACCTCAACCCCCTGCGCGGCTAGATGCTCCTCCAACGAAGGCAGATCCTCCGCCGCGACAACGGCGTTGGTCGGCTCTTCCTTCAGCGGCAGCTTGTACGACAGATCGGCGATCTCAAACTGCCCTTCGACGCGTGGGTCCTGCTGCCCCTGCGGCCAGGTGATCCGCCAGTCGCCGCCAAACACGCCCGCCAGGCCGTCGACATCGACGATCTGCGCCACATGTGCCAGCGGCAGCTCGCGCACGTGCACGCCCAGCACCTGCGACCGCTGCGTCTGGGCAGCCCGGCCCCAGAAGCGCCATCGTCCGCCGAGCAGATCGGCTTCGGTCGTCTCGAAGGCGACAACATCTGGCTTGATCGTGCCGGAGACAGCCAGGTTGATCTGTCCGACTTGGCGCCGGCGGAATCGCAGATCCCGCCCGCGCACGCCTCCGGTGAAGCTCAGGTTCACCGGCTCGACCTGGCCGGTGATGCAGAACTCGGCATCGACGCCCCCCTCCAGCGGCGGCGCGTCGGCGATACTCGTGCCCGCTGGAGACGGGTGATACGCCGACACCTGCAGCACCAGCGGCGTGTCCCAGCCCTGGTTGTAGTAGCCGTCGCCGGTGATCTGCAGATCGCCTGCGCGAGCGTAGATCTTTTCCAGCCGGATATCCGACCCTTCACCCCACGCGCTGATCATCACCTGCGCGTCGACCTCGCGATATGTCGGCACCGGCAACCGCCGGCCGAGGATATAGATCCACCACTTCCGCTCGCCGCCCAGGTCGAACGCCCCCTGCCCCTCCAGCAGGCCCGCCTGCTGCATCGACATCTCGCGCAGGGTCAGCCGGCCATCCTCGGCGTCGGCCACCGCGCGCAGGCCGTCGAGATCGAGCTCAATCTGCCCTATCCCGACATCGAGCTTCTCAGCCGAGAGCGTCCACTGCATCGTGTCCGACGACTCGCCCAGTCCCTGCAGATGCAGCGTCGCATCCCACTTGCCGCCGGCGGCGGTGCCGGTGTTGTCCAGCTTGACAGTCAGCGCCTGGCGGCCGTCCAGCCGGCGCGCAAGGCCCAGCCGCATGCCGCCGGAATGCAACGCGCCCGCCGGCAGGGCCAGCTCGCTCCACACCGCCGTCACATCGGCGCTGCCCTCGGCAAAGTGCCACTGCCCATCGACCTGCGCCATCCCACGCCCCGCCGCGGCCCGCACCTGCTCGAATGTGATCGCGCCGTCGGCGATCCGCACCACACCACCCACCAGCCGCAGGTCGGCGACGCCTGCGACGCCGCGCACCTGCACGTCCTTCGGCTGAAGCACGAGGCTGTCCGTGGCGCCTCTCACCTGCATCACGCCGGCCAGCCCATTGCCGGCAACGCGAGCCGAACGCAACTCCAGCCGGCCAACCACGGCCCTGCCGTCGATTCGCCCGTCCCACAGCGCTTCGACGGCAACCGGCTGCGGCCACCACGGCACGAGTGCCCGGATGTTCGGATCCATTCCCTGCGCCGTCAGCGCGAGGTGATGCTCCAGCGTCCGCAGGTTGAGGGCGCACAGCAGATCGGCTCGCCCCGGCAGCGAAGCCTCGACTGAGTAGGCATTGGCCCCCTCGTTGCGCCCGATGATTGTCAACTCCTGCACGACCGAGTGACGTCCCTGCGCGTCGATCACGGCGACCGTCGCATTGCCGATGCGCAGATCGGGAATCTCCAGCGGGCGATTCGCCCGATCGCCCGAGGCGGCTGCGGCCGATCCGCCCGGCCGCCCGCGGCCCAGCCGCTGGATGTTCCAGCCGCCGTCACGCTCCTGACGCACCACGACCGTTGCGCGCTCAGCCGATGCCTGCGAAATCCTCAGCGGCTGACCCAGCAGGATCTTGAGCAATCCCGCATGCGTCACCTCCAGCCGCGGGACCACGACGAACGGCTCTTCCGCCAGCGGAAACCGCAGCTTCAGATCCTCCAGCGTCGTGCGACCATTCCAGCGGGTGTTCAGCTTTGACAGCTCGACCTGCACACCGAGCTGCCGCTCGATCTGCCCTGCGACCAGGGCGCGCGGGATGTCCGTCCACAGTACGATCTGCACGATGGCCACAGGCACGATCAGCAGCGCTGCCACGACGATCAGGCCGATCGCCAGGCGCTGTTTCCACCGGCTGCGCCGTCGCGGCAAGGTCGAGGAGTCTGTCGAACTTGGCTTGGCCATTGCGATTGACGTTTACCGGGGGGTTCGGGTCGTGGGAATATCGCCGATGGTCTGCGGGCCCGTGCCGAAGAACCAGTAGTCCTGTCGATGCGTCCGCCCGACAAACGGCCCTGTGCTGCCGACCAGTTCGCCGCTGTCGCGCCAGTAGGCCACCAGCGCCACGCCCGCGAACCCGCGTTGCGTCGTTCGCTTGATGATCGCGAGCTCCGGCGTCGTGATAGGCGGCGCGTTGCTGCCGACGCTGTTGGCGGCTGTCGGCACATAGATCGCCGGGATACCCAGGAGGAACTCCGTCCGGTCGATGCCGATCCCGCCGCTGCGCGGTTCGACGATGATCTCGGCATCGTCGCGGTCATTGACGATCCGCACACCGGCCAGCAGCAGTCTCGCGCGGATCTCGCCCAGCAGGAACGACACCTCCTGCTGCGGAATCCCCGCCAGATAGGTCGCGTCGACATACACGATCCGGTCGCGCAGCGACGCGGCTGAAAGCTGGTCGATCGCCTCGATCACCGCTTCGCTCATGAGGAACTGCTCGGTCGCCGTACGGCCCGGATCGGTGACGCGGATCGTCGCGCAGCCGACCTGCGACATTGCCACCAGCAGCAGCAACGCACCCCATCGCCAGCCCAAGATCCACCGCGCCCTTGCCTGGTGCTCATCCATAGCCGGTAGTTGTAGCTGAATCGCCCCTCAAACGACAACGCACGCAGGCTTTGCGGCCTGCGGCATCCTTGTCCATAAAACGCAACAGGCCGCGGCAGATCGCCACGGCCTGGCTTGCTTTTCACATGTACTGCGGCATGGCAATGCGTCAGACGATGAGGATCTGACCCAGCACCTGACCGCCGATGTTGCGGACGTAGATGTCGTCGGCCTGCACCGTGCCGGTGGGAGCGACGTCCCGGCCGACGTTCAGCACATTGATGAAACCGGTCGTCCGCATGTTGCCGGCCAGATCGCGCTGCACGTTGACCGTGTAGATCCGGCCGCTGGGACCGGCGGCCAGCAGCGACGACGTCTCGGCGAAGTCGCCCTTCACCGCGAACTTCGACACCGGCCCGGCAACCGTGATGTTGAGGTTCGCCACGTGCGAACCGGCGTCGAACGTTCCCAGCTCGCCGGCTGTGATGCGCACCTCGTTCATGGCGCTGCGCGTCTGGAAGGTGCTGATCTTGTTGCCGAAGTTGAAGATGCTTCGGCGGATCCGCTGAGCGTACACCGCATCCAGGTCGATGTTGCCGATGATCAGGCTGTCATCGATGTAACCGCTGTTGGTCACGTTGTCGCGATACGGATTGGCCGGCGTAATACCGAAGTAACGGTAGATATCGGTCAGCCAGTTGGCACGGAAGCCGGTGCGCGGATCGAATCCGTTGCCGCGAACCGCGGTCCCGCGAACATCCCTGCCGAACGCAGCCGGGTTCACCTGGCTGCCGTTGCCACGAGCGTTCACCTCGGTCACCGACGCGCCGCCGCCGATGACCGTGCCGCGAATTCCGTAGCCGTCGGCGATGATCTTGTTGATCCGACCGTCGCCTGTGCTGAGGATCGAGCTGGCAATCAGGCCGAAACCGCCGTTGATCGTCAGGTTCCCGAAGTCCGCGGCGGCAAACAGCGTACCGATCACACCGCCGCCGCCGTTGATCTCGATGTTGACGATCTCGTAACGCGGATTGGTCGAGGTATCCGCTCCCACATCCGGGACCACACGCTCGTCCGTGTTGAACAGGCTGCTCATCTGCAGGGTCTCCCAGACCGCGATCTGCGAGTTGATGATCGAGCCGTTGTTCAGCACGATCTGCGCGATTCGCTCCTGCGAGATGATGTTGCCCCAGATGCTGCCGTTGCCGTTGTTGTTGGTCACGTAGCGAATCTGGCCGGTGGCGTACAGGCCGCCGCGGGGCGACCCGCCGGTGCCGCTCGTGCCCAGGCCCTCGCCGATGTCCACATACTGGATCTGCTGGGCGAAGATCGGGCCGATGATGCCTTCGAACATCGAGGGCGAGAAGTCGATGCGGTCGTGGTTGGCGACCACCGTGTTGAGGATGCCGCTGACCGACACCGCACCGATGGCGCCACTGGCGGCGATGTTGGCCACGTTGTTGGCCTGCACGCCCAGGCGCACGTCCTCGAACGGGAAGGTGTTTAGCAGCACGTCACGCGGCTCGACAAGCGCGCCGGTCGAGCTGCGCGTGATGCCGATGTTCTCGGAATAGAGATTGTGAATCTGATCGGCGATCACGCGGCCGATCTCGCCGCCGCTGACGTTCGAGATCACGTCGATGATGCCGGCGTTGACCTCCAGCACGTCGATCGGCGCCGGGCCGCGCAGGATCAGGTCCATGTCCAGCCCGCCCGGGACGTTTTCCTGCACCAGGAACCCGGTCACAGGATCGACCACCAGGCCGGCGGCCGCGTTGTCGGTCATTGTGATCCGGCCGATTTCCACTGGCGTCGCCATCGTGCCGGTAGCGTTGGTCGACAGGTTGGTGATCTCCAGCCGACGGTCCGATTCCAGCGAGACCAGCACACTGCCGCCGCTGCCGCGAATCGGATATGCCCTGTAGGTGATCAGCGGCGCCTTGCCGAAGAACTCCGGCTCGGGCGTGCCGTCCGGCCGCGTCAGGCCGAAGCGCGGGTTGCGCTGACGCGCCCCCGACAGCCGGATTCGGCCGCCGCCGTCGTCCACCAGCTCCAGATCGTTGTTCAGCAGCACCGTCGTGCCAACAACGCCGCCGCCGAAGAAGGTGTCCTTGTAAATGTCGCCGCCAACGCGGATGTACCGCACGTTGCCGCCGAAGTTGGTGACGATCGCCGGACCGCCCGTCTGCAGCGATCCCATGTCGCCGGCGATGTCGATCAGATCGATCACCCCGTCGCGGCCACCGTCGGTCACCGGGCCGAAGCGCGGATCGAGGTTGGCTTCGGCGTTGACTTCGATGTAGCTACCGCCGGTGAGCTCGCCGGCGCGGATCACGCCGATGCCGCGCTTGGTGACCAGGCCGCGGGCCTGTTGCCGCTCGGCGTAGGTCGTCGTCAGGAACGGAGCGCCCGGCCCGAGCGTCAGGACGCCGGCTGCATCGACGACCTGATAAGCGCCGCCGATCATGCGGTTGTTCCGGTTGCTGATGTACATCAGGCCGCTTTCGGACAGCGTCTGGATCAGGCCCATCGCCCCATAGGGCAGGTTCAGCTCCAGGTTGATGATGCTGTCATCCGCAACGATCGAGCGGGCACTGCCGTACCACGCATACAGCGTGTCCATGCCGCCGGTATAGACGGTCTGAGCCCGCAGAGCGCCGAAATCGCCACGCCGCAGGCTGATGGCCGGTGCGCCTTCGCTCTCAAGGTTGATGAAGGCCCCGGCGGACACCACACCACCGATGCCGATGTCGCCCACGCCGTCGATGCGCAGCGAGTAATCGCCCACACCGCTCGCGCCCTCGGTGAAAGCGCCGATGGCGAACGTGTAGATGCCCGGCCGTTCGACGACGAACTGGAACTCCTTGCCCAGCGTGGCCGAGGAGTCCATCTGGTTATAGTCCGACATGATCAGCCGGCCGGTCGGATCGTAGACGCCGACACCCGGACCCGATCCCCGACCGTCACTGACCTGCACCGTGATCCGCTGGCCCGCCATCAGGCTGACGGCATAGTGGTCGACGAGGTCGTCCAAGCTCTCGCCCTGGAGCGTGCCGACCAGGCGGATGCCCTTGTTGCCGCCGAAGAAGCTGTCGTTCAGCGAGCCGAGATACTGGGCACTGTCCAGCGTGTCGTTGTCGAGGATCGATGCCCCCGTCAACCGGCCCTGGACAAACGAAAGCCCCGCTTCGCTCGACTTGAACTCGATTTCCCGCTGGACGCGATTCAGGAACGGCCCGCCAAGGGCATTAACGACGTCGATATAGCCGGAGATCGCCCCGCCGCTGCGGATCTGCCCCAGCGCGCCGCGCACCTGCAGATCGAAGCCGGTCTGGTAGACGACTGACGGCCCGTCACCTTCCCCACCTTCGACAATGCCGGACGTCCCGATCGAGCCCAGCGACAGGATGTTGCGTGCGTCGCCGTTGACGAAGAAGTTGTCGCGATACCGCGGCGGACCCTGGAGCTGCCCGCGGGTTTCGCCGGTCAGCAGCCAGCCGGCGTAGAAATCGCCGATCGAACCGGTGATGTTGACGAAACCGGTCACCGTTCCGGCGAACAGGAACGCGCCCAGCGACTGGCCGTTGGCGACCGTCAAGCCGGCGCGGAGGATGTTGTTGGGCTGAGGCGGAATCAGGCCGAAGCCGCCCGGCGGAAGGGCCGCGGCGATGATCGGCCGGTTGCCTTCGTCGAAATCCGTGCCATCGATGTCCAGCGTGCGAGCCCCGAGGTACGCCACACCCGTACCGTCGGGCGCATTCAGCCGCAGTTCCTCGCCGACGACCGAATCGCGCACATGAAGTTCGCCGGCTGAACCGGCAAACGGAATCGGCGTTCCGTCGTCATCGACCTGCGTGATGGCGATGTAGCTGTTGGGGTCAGCAAAGTCGACGTAGATGGCGTACAGGTCGGCGCCGTCGACATCATCGGGGACGCTGGCAGGCACGAGATCCGCGATGCGCGCGTTCTGGGAAGCCGCGACCGTTGTATCGCGGACGACGCCGGCGACGAACTCCGCACGGATACGACCGCCGAGCGTGATGCGGATGGTGTGACCGGCTGCGTCCTTGTAGAAGAAGACGTCACCACCATTGAGCGTCGTCAGGAGTTGGCGTTGCTCAAGCTGTTCGAATTGGACGGATTGAGACGACCGCGCTTTGCGATTGCGGGGGGATCGGCGTGCAGACATTAGGGCATCCTCCGCTGGACGCGACCGACTGATATTGCGGCGTCACCTGCATCCCAGGTGGGAGCAGCGGCATCGGCGCGCGCACTGCAGTCAACGTCAGCTTCCACAAAAAAGAGTGAGGCAGGCAGTTGCGATGCTCCAGTGCTCGTTCATTTGAAAGCCTGCCGATGTCTCGAGTCCTCATGCCGGTGGCCAAGTGCGACACCCACATGTCTCGCCGCCACCGATTGGAGATTCACCGCCCGCGCTGGAGGCGGTTCATCTCCCCTCGAGTGCCCGCGCAATGCGAGCTTTCGCACTGTATCGGGCGCTCGTAAAGGTGTCAAAATACGATGACTTGCGCGACAATGCACCGTCCAAACCGCCCGGCGGGACAGGCGAGATCCCGGTCGGCCGATGGCCGTCTGCAAAGCCCTACGTTAAGCATTGGCGCCAGCGGGACTTGGGGCTTACCGCCCCGCCCCGCCACCGCGCCGCTGTTCGATCCACTGCTTGGAGCGTTCGATCGCCTCCCTCGCCCTCGGCATGGGCACGAATTCGACATGGCCGTCGCCGAACAACACGTTGATGCCCCCTCCGCCGTGATTGTCGAAGGCTTCGTGGATCACCACGATGTCCGGCGGGACATTGGCGTTGGGCGGCGCCAGAAACACGTACGGCGCATGGTCGGTTACCCATTGGGCCTGCTGCTCGATCGGCGCCTGCCGGAGATCGAACGGGTACTCGACGTTGCCTGAGGGGCAAGTAAAGACATCGATCCCGAGATCCTGTGTCGTCACCAGTTCGCCCAGCGTCTTGGGATAGCGCTGGCGGTGCTCGATGGAGTACAGCAGCAGCGCCTGGCCCATCTGCCGCATGTTGCTGGCGCATTTCACGCGGTTAGCGGTCTCCCGCGAGCGGTTCAGCGATGGCAGCAGGATGCTGATCATCAGCGACTGCTGGCCGATCGTGGCGCTGGTGATATCGCCGTTGGCCAGGGCCGCGCTGCCCGGAAACGGCTGGATCGCTCGAATGTAGAACCCCTCGTCATCCGCCCAGCTCACCGAAGCGGCGGGCGACGCGTGCTGGAGCAGCACGTGCAGCGGCGGCAACGCCAGCGGCGGGGCTTGGACCCCAAATATGTCCGCCAGGCCAAGGTACAGCCGCGACCCCAGCAATCCGACGCCATAGGTCTCCGGCAGACGGCGGCTGACATCGATGAATTGCATGCCGCTGACCTGCGGTGCATCGAGACGCGTCATCACCGCGCGATAGGTGGGGTTGTCCAAAATGCTGCCGCTGGCCTGGCTGTCATAGGCAGCCGCGGAGACGACGACCTGGGGGTACAAACCGACATAGAGATTGCCGTTTCGCACGGTCCACGCCGGCGACACCAGCGGGATGGCCAGGTACTGCACCTTTCCGCCGTCGGCTTCCATCTGGCGGAACTCGATGCGGACGTCGTCATCATTGATCTGCTGGGCGATCACGGCTGTGGCGAGCTGGGCCAGCTTCCACATCGACTCGTCGACGCGCGCGGCGTCGTCGGCGCGGTTGACCAGCGTGTGGCCGAGCAGGCCGTTGCCGCCGACGCTGGACGCGGTGTACATCACCCACTGATCACCCAGCGGCTCGAGCAGATCGGCCTGGATGTCCATGCCGAGCACCTGCCGCATCTGAGACAGGCCTTCCTCGACCCGCTGACGGGCATCGGGATCGGCCGCCTGGATGCCATCGAGCACATTGCGCAGCAGGCCAGCGAGGTCGGCACGACCCGCGACGGCATAGGTCGCATCCTTCGGGATCAGGCGAAGCGTCTGCTCCTCCAGCGGGCTGCGGTCCAGCAGCGACGCCACGCCCTTTCGCGGCGCCGGCGCTGCGACGAACGCCCGCTCGGACCAGTCCTGGCCGTCAAATCCGCCGGTGTAACCGACGCGCTGGATGCCGCGCAGGCCGAGCGCATCGCGGATCGCAGCCCATTCCTCAGCGTCATTGGCGTTGTAGGTCTGGACCAGATTGTCCACCATCGCGACCAGGCCTTCGACATTGACGTAGGCTGCGATGACCGGCTGGCCCTGCAGCTTGGCCATCGTCGAAGTGAAGCCGGCGTCGGCACTGAGCGTGCCGCCGATCTCCTCAGCCAGATCGCCGAGGACGACCATCACCACGCCCCCCTGTGCGGCTGCCGTGAACGGGAATGGCATGTTGCCCCCGCGCACGACCAGATCGATCTGCTGCTGGAGGCGCTGAGCCAAAGCGTCAGCACCATCCTTGGCTTCGATGAGGATGGCCAGGCGCGGCGTCGGATTCTCCGGATCGGACAGGTCGACACCGCCGAAGTAGATCGCGGTGTTGTACTGGCACATCGGCTGAGCCAACGACGAGATGAGGTTCAGCACAGGCTTGGCATCGCGCTGTTCCCGGCCGATCCGCTCCAAGACGCGCGGCAGGAAGTCGGAGAAGACTTCGCGAAGCTGTGAGGCGTCGAGTATGGCCTTGAGATGCGACTGGGCGTAGTCATTGCCCAGCTCCTGCTCGCCCTGCCAGCCGATGTAGACCAACGCATCCGCCGGCACGGACGGCGCCAGGACCTGCGCCCGCACCCATGCCCCCATCAGCAACGCGCCCAGCACCGCGATCAGACCGATTCGCCTCATGTGAATCCTCCCTTGGATGAGACAATCATGGGAGTATCACGCGGCTGGAGCGAATTGCAATTAGTTTCATGAAAAATCATCGAGGCGCGTTGACGCAGATCAGGCGTCGCGCGTTGCGACGTCAGCGCGCATCATGGCAGACGTTCGTAGATCGACAGGTAGTGCTCCGTTTTCGCATGCGAGCGATGGCCGATCAGGCGATGCGGCAGCTTGGCCATCTCTTCGAGGACGTACGATTTGCCGTGCGTCTGGTCGTAGACGTAGAGCGTCTGGACGGGGTGATTGACGGGCTCCCACGGCAACGGATCGTACCAGCGCGGCAGGTTGACCGGATGATCGAGGAAATACTGGATCCATGGCGATGAGCCGGTGATGAAGTGATCGGGATAGGTGTGGCGCAGCTCGGCGAGCGTCTGGCGGATGAGCAACTGGTCCTGGTTCAGCCGATGCGGCTGGGCGAGCGCAAGCCAGTGCCCCGTCCACATGATCACGGCGATGGCGGTGCAAGTCGCCATTGCGCGTCGCCACGGCCAGATGGCGGCTGCCAGCGCGGCAACGGTGAAACAGGCGATGGCGATCCCGCTCACCAGTGAAATCTCGCCCAATCCCAGCGCGATGGCGCCGGCGATGGTGAGAATCGCTGCGAAAACCCTTCGCACATGCCAACGTCGGCCGGCCGCCGGCTTGGCGAGCGCCGACACGCCCCAGGCGGCGCAGATCGCCGTCCACGGCGCTGCCGGGATGAGGAAGCGCGCATACCCGCCGCTCAGGTGCGTGTTGACCATGTATAGCCACGTGTGCAGAGCGACCAGCCCGAATGCGCCGCCGATGATCAGGAGCGTCACGCGCCCCTGCCGGTGGGAGAGCATTCGCTGAAGCGCATCGCGCCATCCCCCACCCTGCCGAGCCTCGGCGATCATTGATCCTGCGCCCAGCACCGCCAGCGCCGCCCCCACAATCCCGGCGACGGCCATCCATCGCACCACGAAATGCCACGGCGCGCCGTAGCCGAGGATGCCGGCATCGGCTGTGGCGAAGTATCGGCCGATCGGCAGCTGTCCGCTGGGGCCCTGCAGGTCCATCGCCCAGACCAGGGCGTTCCACGCGATCTCCGCCCACGCCAGCAGCATGGCAGCCACCCAGTCGCGCCGCCACAGGAAATACAGGCCGACCGGCACGAGCAGCACGATCAGCTCATGCCGCGTGACGGGCAGCATCGCCAGCACGGCGGCTGCGGCCCATCGCTGTCCGCGCAGCAGAAGGAGCGTCGCCGCAATGGCGTAGAAGGCGGCGATCGTCTCGGTCGTGGTCGTGAAGGACAGGTGAAAGTAAAGCGGCGACGCCAGCAGAAGCACCGGCGCGGCGGCTGGGTACGGCACCTCGAGATGCCTCGCGGCCCGATACGTCAGCCACGCGGTTGCGCCCATCAGCGCAACACTCAGCAGGCGGCAGGCGACAAAGCCCGCGTGCACTGATCCGAGCCATGCAACGGCTGCGTAGGGAATGGTGAACCCCGGCCGGCCCCACTCATCCAGCAGCAGCGCCGGCCGCGACCATGCTGTGCGCGCGATGAGGTAATGCGTGACGTCGTCATCCATGTAGACGCCGTCGGACACGATGGCTAGGATCGCGCCGACGGCGGTGATGGCAAGGATGCAGATGGCGGCAAAACGATCGCGCCGGCCCCTGCCGGGCTCGTCAACGGATCGGCCAGCCGAAACCGGCAGGTTTGCGATCGTCGCATTCGTCATCGCAAGTTCCGTGGCACGGGCTACCAGCCTGTGAGTCTACAACGTGGCACGGGCTGGGTAGCCCGTGCCACGAAAGTTTACGTCGCCACGAAACGCGTCAGCCTTCGACCACGCTCTTTTCGATCGGCTCAACGGTGACGCCCTGCGAGCGGAGATAGTCGAGGGCGTCATTGAGCTCCTGCTGGTCGTCGGCTTCGAACAGCACAGCCATGATGCCGATCTCGTTCTGGACCGAAGCCTGCCGGATGTCGAACTTCACATCCGGGTACTTGCGCGACATCTGCCAGATGATCGGCTGCTCGACCTGGCTGCGCGTGGGGAACGTCAGCCAGCATCGACGGGAATAGGTCTGGGCCATGGTCTTACCTTCCGCCGGCAATGGCCGGCACGATGCTCAGCTCATCGCCATCCTTGACGGGCGTGTCGAGCTTCTGGAGGAAGCGGATGTCTTCGTCATTGACGTAGACATTGACGAAGCGGTTAAGCTCGCCCTGCCCCTTGAACAGGCGCGTCTCGATGCCGGCAGCCTTGGCTTTGAGGTTGTTGAGAACCTCGCCAACGGTCGCGCCGCCGACCTCGACGACATCGGCACCCTGGGTGTAGTTGCGAAGCGGGGAGGGGATTCGAACTTTAACGGGCATTGTAATGATTCTCCTTCGGATAACAGTTTAGGCTAATCTCGGTTGGAACTCACCGCAGAGACGCACAGGCCGCGGAGGAGTCGCTGAAGCTATCTCCGTGTGATATTACACGCTCGCCAGTGCCGGTTCCCGGCTTTTGCTGCTGGCCAGGAGTTTGTCGAAATCGCTGAGCTTCGCGTCGATGACCTGCGGATACGGCAGCTCGTTCTGGACGGCTTCCTGGGTCTTCAGGCCGTTGCCGGTGATGCTGACGACGATGCTCTCGTCCTTCGGGATCCGGCCGGACTGGATCAGCTTGATTGCGACGGCCAGCGTCGTACCGCCGGCCGGTTCGGTCCAGATCCCCTCGGTCCGGCCGAGCAGGCGGATGGCATCGACGATCTCCTGATCCGTGGCGCTTTCGCCCCAGCCGCCGGAGTCCTTGACTACCTGGGCGGCGTAGTAGCCGTCGGCTGGATTGCCGATAGCGATGCTCTTGGCAATCGTGTTGGGCTTTTGCGGCTCGATGATGTCGCTGCCCTTCTGGATGGCGGTCACGACCGGATTGCAGCCGGCAGCCTGGGCGGAATAGATCTTCGCCGGCGTGTCGTCGACCAGGCCGAGCTTGATCAGCTCCTGATACCCCTTGTAGATCTTCGGCAGGATCGTCCCGCCGGCGGTTGGAACGATCGTGTGCTGCGGCAGCTTCCAGCCGAGCTGCTCGGCGATCTCAAATCCGTACGTCTTGGCCCCCTCGGTGTAGTACGGCCGCAGATTGACGTTCACAATCGCCCAGCCGTACTTGTCGGCGATCTCGGTGCACAGGCGGTTGACGTCGTCATACGTGCCCCGGATGCGAACCATCGTCGGCCCGAAGATCAGCGAGCCGAGGACTTTACCCTGCTCCAGATCGTGCGGGATCATCACGAAACAGCGGATGCCCGCGGCGGCGGCGTGAGCGGCTGTGGAGTTGGCCAGGTTGCCTGTGCTGGCACAGCCGACGGTGTCGAACCCGAACTCGACGGCTTTGGTGATCGCGACGCTGACGACGCGCTCTTTGTAGCTGTAGGTCGGGTAGTTGCACGAGTCGTCCTTGATGTAGAGTTGCGAGCAGCCGAGCTCAGCCGCAAGACGCTTGGCTTTGCGAAGCGGCGTCAGGCCGGAGTGCAGGCCGGTGACCGGCTCACCCTCGCAGGGAAGCAGGTCCCGATAGCGCCACAGGCTCTTCGGCCCGGCTTCGATGGAAGCGCGCGTCACCTTGCCCTTCATGGCTGCGTAGTCGTACTCGACCTCGTAGGGGCCGAAACACTGCTCGCAGACATGGACCGGCGCAACCGGCACGCGGTGGCCGCATTCCTTACACTTGAGTCCGAGGACGTAGCTCATGGGTTTGGGGGGTGGTTAGTTGTCCGTGGTCCGTTGTTCGTTGGCGGTTGGCAGTTCGCAGTTGGCAGCCCAAGCGGCCTCTCTGCGTGTATCCGCGTTCATCTGCGGTTCCGAAATCCGAAATCGCCAACCATCCAAAATCCGCAATCCAAAATAAAAAAGCCTCTTCGGCTAAGAAGAGGCGACTGTGGCTTCACTCAGTTGGCTCTTCTTATCTTTCTCGAGACACATCAGGAGACGCGCTCGAGCGGGACTTAGCACCGAAACGCGAAGCGGCGATTCGCACCGCCTGCCTCGCAGGTTGCTGTGGCGTCATCGGGCCCAACCCTCGACCACTCTTGATAAGAAACCTATTCAATTTTGATCGTGATTGTAGGAGCCGGCAGGAGACTGTCAAGGTGTGGATTTGTCCGCTGGGCGCATTCCCAAGGCTTTCTGCCCTTCCGCCTTAACAGGCGCAGGCTCCGGCAGGCCCGATACTGGGCAGCCGGCGAGCCGGAGCGGAACACACCAGCCGGATCGCCCCGGCCCCCATCCCGGGGCGATCCGTCCGCGGCAGATTCACAGTCCGCTGTCCCGGACGCTACTGCGTGTCATCGTCGATTTCAGCGACGGGACCGTTCTTCTTGACCGAAGCGATGCCGTTTTCCATGGCAGCGGTGCTGCTGTACATCTCGCTGCGGCCGATGATCTCGCCATTGGCGGCTTTGAGAACGAAGTAGGGCTCACCGTTCTTGCTCGTCCGCCGGTCATAGCGGGCGTCATCCGGCGAGTTCTTCCTGCAGGATTCGATCCCGTTCAAGGCGCCGGCCTTCGAGGCGTACGATTCGCTGGAGAGGATAGTCTCGCCATTGGCGGCTTTGAGATTGAAGTGAAACCGACCGGCTGAACCCTTGAGGTGATATTTGGCTGCCATGTCTCGTCCTTTCAGCAGAAGACAAGCGGAAAGAAATGCAGTGCTGGGGATCGTACCCCCCTGCCGAGCCCGGTGGCAAAGATCATCGCCGGGCACAACAGGGGATGAAGCGGGCTGATCGGAAGCCTATTCCGGGATGCAGATGCGGGTCTGCTCGCGGGCCTGCTGCGCGAGTTCGAACTCGGACGGCGCGATCGGCTCGTCCCGGAGCGTGCCGACGTAGACGGCCCAGCCGTGCCGGCCGGCGGTGATGAGATTGGTGTAAGTGGTATACATCCCGCCCTCGGCCGTGAACCGCACGCCGGGCAGGTTCGGATCATCCTGGCGCGACACCAGCCGAGCTTCCCCCTGGTCGGCCCGCATGGCATCGAGATACCCCTTCAGCACCCAGTCCATCGGGATCTGGATGACGTCAGCCACCCCGGGCAACGTGAAGTAGATCACGCCGTAAGCCGTTTTTCCGCTTGGACTTAGCCAAACCTGATGGCAGTGTTTGTCGCTTTGTTTGAGGGGTTCACGGCGCCAATCGACCGGCGGCGTGGCAGCGGCGTTGACCGCCGCGACAAAGTGCGGCGGCTGCAGGCCTTGCGGCAACGTCGTCTCCGCGAGTTCCGCCTGCGCAGCGCGCAGCCGCTGGCGATCGCTGCGACATCCAGCGATCACCCCGCCCAGCAGCAACGCTGCCAGCAACAGACAGATCCATCCAGCCTTTTTCATCACAACAGTGGTACTCATCGGATCGAGGAGCCGGGTGCAAAACCCGCTCCAGTGTTATTCCCCGTCGCGGCTGACAAGGTTCGGCCCAATACTGGCAGTCTATGCCGTTTACGCTAGCTTGGCGGGCGTGGATTGCCCGAACATCCTTTATCTGCATTCGCACGACACCGGCCGGTATATCCAGCCGTACGGCTATGCCGTTCCGACCCCCCACCTCCAGCAACTGGCCCAACAGGGCGTGATGTTCCGCCAGGCGTTTTGCGCCAATCCCACGTGCTCGCCCAGCCGGGCGGCGCTGCTGACCGGCCAGTGCGCCCACAGCGCTGGGATGCTCGGTTTAGCGCATCGTGGCTTCCGCCTGAACGACTACCGCCAGCACCTGATCCACACCCTCCGCGATCAGGCGGGCTACGAATCGACCCTCTGCGGCATCCAGCACATCGCCCACGGCCCCGACGCGGCGACGAAGATCATCGGCTACGACCGATTCCTGCCGTCGGACCATCACAACCGCAGCCAAGTCATCGCCGAGTTCCTCCATTCCAAGCCGAAACAGCCGTTCTTCCTGTCGGCTGGTTTCTTCGAGACGCATCGGGAGTTCCCCGAACCGGCGTGCGACGAGCCGCTGACCGATCCCCGCTACGTCCGCCCGCCGGCGTTCCTGCCCGATACCCCCGAGGCGCGGCACGACATGGCCGCCTATAACACGATGGCCCGCACGCTCGATCGCCATTACGGCCGGGTTCTGCAGGCATTGGATGAGTCCGGCTTGGCTGAGAACACGCTGGTGATCTGCACAACCGATCATGGCATCGCCTTCCCGTTCGCCAAGTGCAACCTGACGGATCACGGCATCGGCGTGCTGATGATCCTCCACGGTCCGAAGGGATCGGGCTTCGAAGGCGGCAAGGTGATCGATGCGATGGTCAGCCAGATCGACATCTTCCCGACGATCTGCGAGCTGCTGAGCCTCCAGCCGCCGCCGTGGCTGGAGGGGCGATCCTTCCTGCCGCTTGTCACCGGCCAGGCCGAGTTGATCCGCGACGAGGTCTTCGCCGAGGTCAACTATCACGCCGCCTACGAGCCGATGCGCGCCGTCCGCACCAGGCGCTACAAATACATCCGCCGCTACGACGACCGCGCGCGGCCCGTCCTGCCCAACTGTGATGACAGCATCAGCAAGACGGTGGTCTACGAAGCCGGCTGGTGTGACCGTCCGCCCGAGCAGGAGCTGCTGTTCGATCTGATGCTCGACCCGAACGAAAGCGTGAATCTCGCCAGCCGGCCGGAGATGAGCGACGTTCTGGCCGACATGCGCTCGCGCCTGGACCGATGGATGCGGCAAACCAACGATCCGCTTCTCAGCAGCCAACCCATCCCCCTGCCCGAAGGCGCCGTCGTCAACAACGCCGATGACTACTCCCCCCAAGCTCCGACAAGACCCGCAAGCGCCTGAGATTGTGGCTCATGAACCGCAGAGGCGAAGAGAAATGAGAAGTGGTGATTGGTGATTGATGCGTGACTTTCGAGTGCTTCACGCATCAATCACCACTCATCCAACGTCTCGGGATGCCCGTACCCCATCCGGGCCCCGTTCCCCCACATCATGCATCATCCATCATTCCGCAATCCCTAATCCCCTCAGTTCCCATTCATCATCCCCATCACCTGCTGGTAGATCTCGACGCAGCGGCGGGCTGAGTCCTGCCAGCTCATGCGGCGGATTTCGAAGCTCCCGTGCTGGCGGAGCGTGCTGGCCAGCGGCGGATGCTTGAGCACGGCCACGATCTTGTTGGCCATCTCGTTGGTATCCCAGAAGTCGACCTTCAGCGCGTGCTGCAGCACCTCGCTGACGCCCGACTGCTTGGAGATGATGACCGGCACGTCGTGGCTGATCGCCTCCAGCGGCGCGATCCCGAACGGCTCGGAGACGCTGGGCATGACGTACAGGTCGGCCATCTTGAAGATCCGCTCGACGTCCGGCCCCCGCAGGAACCCGGTGAACAGCACCTTGTGCCCGATCCCCATCGACGCGGCCATCTCGATCGTGCGGCGGATCATGTCCCCCGAGCCGGCCATGACAAACTTCACGTTGTCCATGACCTCCAGCACCTTCCGCGCCGCAGCCAGGAAATACTCCGGCCCCTTCTGCAGCGTGATGCGTCCCAGGAACAGCACGATCTTCTCATCCTTCTGGATGCGGTATCGCTCCGGATCGAACTGCCCGTTGCCGTTGGTCTCGATGGCGTTGTAGACAACCTCGATCTTGTCGGGGTTGACGCCGTAGTGATGGGCACAGATCTGCTTGGTCAGGTAGCTGACGGCGATCACCTTGAGCGCGCCGTGCATGCCGCGCCGCTCGATGTCGTAGATCCGTTGATCGACGTTCTGCCCGGCTCGGTCAAACTCCGTCGAGTGCACATGCACCACCAGGGGCGTACCCTTGAGCGCAGCCACCGCCAGGCCGGCCGGATAGGTCATCCAGTCGTGCGCATGCACGACGTCGAAACTCTCGTGGCGGGCGATCTCCGTCGCCAGTGCCGCATAGCGCTGCACCTCGGCGAACAGGTCGCCGCCATAATGCCCGCCCGGCCCGGATACGGGGCTGGCAGCCGGCGCGGCGGTCGCTGCGCCAGCCGTCGACATGGCCGTCTCGGCTGGACCGGCGATCCCCTGCACCACCTTGCCCTCGCGAACCACCTGCCCGATCTGCGTCGGCCGGGCATAGGGATTGAGCTGCGCATCGACCGTGCGGAAGCTCACGCGGTCGAACTCGTCCAGGCGAAACTCCGTGCTTGGCGACGCCAGCGGCGAACCCGGGCGCGGGCTGACCAGCCGTACATGTGTCGAGAATGGCGTGGATACAGGCCGCGGCAGCACAAACAGAATGTCCGTCCCGATGGCGCTCATCGCCTTGGTCAGCCCGTAACAGGCTGTCCCAAGCCCACCGCTGATGAAGGGAGGAAACTCCCAGCCAAGCATAAAGACACGCATAGTTTCCAACAGCTTTCGTAAATGGGGTAGCGTCGAGCTACCTGGCGCTGCCGCGCCTTCGCAGGTGTTGTGCCGGGACTCACTGTACGCGCTACCGGGGACCCTGCGTTGAGCTACGGTGCAACTCCCTTTCACATACGCCCAACTGCCTCAACGACACGCGCACCCATCGCCTGGATCGAGTTGAGCATGTCAGGACTGGTTCATCCTATGCGCGCAACGGCTGCAGGATGACACAACACTGACAGGCGCTTCCAATATGATCTGCCCGCGCAGGCTGTCAATCGACATCAGGACGACTTTTGGCGGTCAGCGCCCGCTTGGGCATGACACAGATGCGTTGGCATCCATCCAAACCGAGGTCCGCGTGCGTCCACATGTTACACACGACAACGCCGACGTGTTACGGAGAAACTTTTGCACAAACAGATCGACGCGCCCGTGACGTCGGAACGAACCGAAACAGGTGGAGTTGAGCGTCACCGCATCGTTGTCTACAGTTCGCGGCATGGAAGATGTGCCCGTCATCTACTCGCCGCACTACGGCTCGCCGGTCCTGGCGTGGTGGTGGCGCGCGCTGGCGGGTGCGATCAGCCTGGTGTGTTTGGCGGTGCTCGTGCTGGCGTCCCAGCTCACCCCCGCCGCCGGCGGTACAGGGACGCATGAGCAGATCGGCCTCAACGCCTGCCAGTTCCACCTTCGCACCGGCATCCCCTGCCCCAGTTGCGGGATGACGACCAGCTTCGCCTACTTCGCCCACGGCCAGCTCGCCGCCAGCTTTTACATCCAGCCGATGGGGATGGTGTTGGCGGTACTGACGGCGGTGGCCTTCTGGGCGGGTTTGTATATCGCCATAACCGGCCGGCGGGCCCATCGGATCCTGCGGTTTGTCCGCGGGCAGGTCCTGCTGTGGACGCTGGTTGCGCTGGCCGTCGCCGCCTGGGGATGGAAGATCTTCATCCAGCTCAACGGCTGGGACGGCTGGGCCTGATCGCGGCTGCCACGCCGGACTTTCGCATCGCCGGGGGAGAAACGGTACGATGCTCGCAATGAATCAGGTGCGAAACTGGGTAGTGCTGCTGGGTCTGATTGCCACGCTTGGCGGCTGTGGTGGACAGTTCGATCGGGTGCCGGCACGCTATCCCGGCTTGCAGGGGCAGAGCGTAGGCGTCATGGTCTGGGCGAACCGGCCGGTCCGCATCGACTTCCCCAACGTTCAGCTCGACGTGGCAGCCGGCGTGCAGTCCAAGCTGCAGCAGGCCATCAACCTGCCGGAGATGCGCGGCGCCACATTCCCCGTCCGGCCGCAGTCGATCATTCGCTATCAGCAGGACTACCCCCAGATTGAAGCCATGCCCATCGCGGAGGTCGCACCCAAGCTCGGCGTCCAACGGCTGATCTACATCGAGGTGCAGGATCTGCGCACCCGCTCGCAGATGAGCATCAATCTCTACCGCGGATACATGATGGGCTCGGTGAAGGTGATCGAGGTGGCTGAGGGCGTCGGCCGGATCGCCTACGAGGAAACCAGCATCGTCGCCACATTCCCCCAGCATGCGCCGCCGGAGGGCATCCCCAATGCCGACGACGCCCGCATCTACCGCGGAACCGTCGATGCGTTCACGAGCGAAGTCGCCATGCGCTTCGTCTCCCATTACCGAAACTGAATTCGGCCGATGCTTGCCATGGCCATCACGCACAACCTGCCCATGCCGCGATACCTGACCGCCATCCTGCTGCTGATGCTGACCTGCCTCGCCGGCTGCAACGTTGTCGGCGCTGTTCAATACGCCGCGATGGGCCCGCCGCGGCAGGAGGCGATGTACGTCCCGCCCAAGCGGCCGACGCTGGTGCTGGTGGAGAACTACAAGACCCCGTCGGCTGTGGCGATGGACGCCGACCGCCTGGCGATGCTGGTCGGGCAGGAGCTGGCGGCCCAGCAGGTCGCTCCCATCGTCGACCAGGCGCATCTGAGCGCCTTGCGCGAGCGCAAGGGCAGCGAGTTCAGGAACATGCGCATCAGCGAGATCGGGCGGGCTGTGCAGGCTGACCAGGTCATCTACATCAACCTGGTCGAGTCGGAGGTCCAGCAGACGGCTGGGCTTCTCAAGGCCGTCATCGCCGTGCGGGTGAAGGTGGTCGACGCCCACACGGGCGAGACGCTCTGGCCGAAGGACTCAGCCGACGGCTATCTCATCTCCAATGAGACCCCCGTCGTCCGCCCGGAGGAGAACGTGACCGAAAGCACGATCCGCGCGCAGATGCTGGCGCTCACGGCGCGGCACGTTGGGCGGTTGTTCTATAGCTGGAAACCCAGCGGATTCGGCGACGAATGAAGGGGCGGATTACACCTGCTGAGCTGGGACGGCAGGGCCAGCCGGGACGGCCACCGGAACCGGCTTGGGCCGGCGCATGAAGTGCGCAATCCCAATAAACAGCGCCAGATATGGCGCGAAGAGCACGAAACCATGCACCCCGGCGAGGAAGGTGAGCGGCAAATACCGCAGGTGTTTCATAGCCGCGATGATATAGCACAAACCCCCGCCCTGCGACCCATAATCGCCCGGTTATCGACAGTGCGGGTCGTTCGTCTCAGGCGAACTGGGTAAACTCTAACGGCTTTGCGACTCGGAGGTTAGTCTTCACTTACCCCTCGAGCTGCCACTTCACCTCGCCGCCGACGATCGTCGCGACCTGCTGGCCGGTCAGTTCCCAACCATGGTACGGGCAGTTGCGGCTCTTGCTCTGGAACTGCTCGATGTCGACCGTCCATTTCCGCTTGGGGTCGATGATCGTGATGTCGGCATCAGCCCCTTCCGCGAGCGTGCCCTTGTTCAGCTTGACGATCCTGGCGGGGTTGATCGTCATCATCTCGATCAGCCGCATCCAACTGATATGCCCCGGCTCGACCAGGGCCTTGATGTACAGCGACAGCGCACATTCCAGGCCGATGATGCCGTTGGGCGCGTACTGGAACTCCAGTTCCTTTTCCTCCGCCAGGTGCGGGGCGTGATCCGTGGCCAGGCAGTCGATCGTGCCGTCCTTGACGCCCTCGATGACGGCATCGACATCGGCCTGCGTCCGCAGCGGCGGGTTCATCTTGTAGTTGGTGTCGTACGTGCGGCAGCATTCGTCGGTCAGCAGCAGGTGATGCGGCGCGACCTCCGCTGTCACCTGCTGGCCGTCACGCTTGCCGCGACGGATCAGCTCGACGCTCCAGGCTGTGCTCAGATGCTGCACGTGATACCGGCAGCCGATCGTCCGGTTCAGCAGCAGGTCGCGGGCGATCATCAACTGCTCTGCCTCAGCCGGCGTGCCGGGCAGTCCCAGCAGGGTCGACACGGCCCCGCCGTGCATCGCCCCGCCGCCCAGCGTCGGCTCTTCGCAGTGCTGCATCAGCACGGTGTCGAACATCTTGGCGTACTGCAGCGCCTTGCGCATGACCGATGCGTCGGCGACGCCCACGCCGTCATCACTGAACGCCACGGCGCCGCGCTGATGCATCGAGCCGATCTCCGCCAGCTCTTTGCCCTCCCGGCCTTTGGTGATGGCTCCGACCGGGTAGACGTTGGCCAGATTCACCCGCTGGCCTTCGCGGAGGACGAACTCGATCTGGGCCTCGTTGTCCAGCGCCGGCTTGGTGTTGGGCATGCAGCAGACGGTCGTGAACCCCCCCGCCACAGCCGCCGCCGACCCGGAGGCGATCGTTTCTTCTTCCTCCTCCCCCGGTTCGCGGAAGTGCACGTGGATGTCGATCAGCCCCGGCGTGACGTAACACCCGGCTGCATCGATCACCCGATCGGCATTGTCGAGATTCTCGCCGATGCGAGCAATCTTCCCATCCCGCACCAGAAGGTCAGCCCGCGTCTCCAGCTTGCGGGAGGGATCGAGGATCGTTCCGTTCTTGATCAGCAGCGTGCTCATATTGTTCGTAAAGAACGGCGACCGCGAAGGCGCGAAGGGCGCGAAGGGGTCGCGAAGTTAGTGTCTGTGCGTATTGACGATTCGTTTGAGACCTTGCCGCAACACAGCGACATTGAAGTTGATCAACAGACCCAGTTGCAGATCCAGCGCCTGCAGGTATCCAATCACCTGCGCCTGATGCACCGCATTCAGCGCTTCTACCGCTTTCAATTCGACGACCAGCCGCTCCTCCACAAGGATATCCACTCGACCTTCTCCAACAGCCTCGCCCTTGTAGAGGACCGGCACAGGATACTCCTGCTGATGGCTGATGCCCCGAAGCGTCAGCTCATGTGCCAGAGCCTTGCGATAGACCGACTCCGGCAACCCGGGTTTCAAGATTCGATGGACCTCGATGGCCGCACCGATGACAGCCGTCGCCAGATCTTCCGTCCGCTCGTCCACGCCCGACCCGGCCCGCTCCCGGAAGTCGAACACGTCC
>Ga0207864_1000839_pt1 | contig 37832 bp, 28 predicted proteins | sample HigsolmetaAR202D_FD_184834 | JGI IMG/M metagenome (GOLD analysis project Ga0207864, IMG submission 184834) | Ionic liquid and high solid enriched microbial communities from the Joint BioEnergy Institute, USA - AR20-2-D (SPAdes) (version 2) ...
GGTTCATGCAGGCGGATCCGAACGCGACGGGGATGGTGCTGCAGCGCGACATGGCGTTCCACGGCTGGGCAATGGCACCTGGCGTGGAAAACTTCAACTTGGAAGCAAGGTACGCCGACGGCGCGAGCGTATACGAGTATCTGGGCACGAGTCCATTGGTGACGGCGGACCCGCTGGGGCTGTTCGTCATGGACGCAGTGGGGGCGTACTTCGACATTGGGTTTACGGCAGGAAGGATCGCTTTCGGGCTGACGACGGTCTACTCGGAGAATCTGGAATGGGACTTGGACTGGGCGATGGACTGGAGCATGCCCGACGACTGGCACTCACGGGGAGACGCGTCGTGGATTCAAGCGATCTACAACGACGCGGGGATCAACGAGGTGGTCGACGGACAGTTGGATCCGACGGGGGGACTGCTTTTCGGGAGCGCCAGCACCGGGCGGCGTGCGGCGCAAGCGGTGTCACTGCTGCAGCACGGTCGGCGACTGTCGGGGAAGTTCATGCAGTTGCACCACATTCTGCCGCGGTACTTCCGGTACATTATCGACAAATCTTCCAATGTGGGCGCTATGATCCCACGGAACCTACACCGCGACTACCACCGGCATGTCGACCTTGGAATGCGAGGACGACCATTATCTGCTCCTCCTATGAACGCGGGAGAGAAGAGGTGGAAGGCATGGATCGACGAACGTGCGAGGCGGTTGTATGGTGGCAATACGGACATGCGGCGGGCAGTAGAGATGGTTGGAGCCGAGGTAAAGGACTCGCTCCAGATGCTGACGGACCAGTGGGGTAGCCAGAACGGTATCTCTGGGCTCGGGGCGGTGCTGCGGAACCTGCTGCAATGACCAAAGGAAGACTGAAACGAAAGCGCTGCTTCTATAGCCTCAACGATCGGCGCCTCAAGATCCTGGATCTGACACCCGCGTCCGAGATTGTCTTTGATGAGCGATACCGGTGCACGGAGATGGGATTTTGTCGGCACCTCTCCCCCCGGTGGCACGAGCGCCCCGAGCCGATCAATGTGGTGGTCAGACGCGTCACATCGGCTTGGGTAGAGGGGATTGCCGGCACGGACATCGGCACAGATCTCACGGCGCTGGATTCAGAACTATTGGACGCTCTAGCACCATATTGCCGTGGCATGGTCTTTGGGAAGGTACTCCTGGATCGAGGGGAAGGGCGGCCCGAACCCACGCGTTTTGCTACAGTGACAGCACCCAAGTTCTTGCGCATCCAGTCCGACCGGGGTCAGTACTGCGTGCACTGGCAGCATCCATGCTGCGGTGTGGTCGTCAATTCCGTCGGATGGGCCAAGGGAGCGATCGTGGAGCGGACGCTCGACGACCGGTTGGTCTATGTCGATCAAGACGGGAGCATTCTCGTCGCCGACGAGTTGGTCCAGAGGCTAGGGCTCAAGGAGCGGTTTTCTAAACTGTGGCTCCAGCGTATCGATGTTGTGCCCGAGCCGTTGGACAAGGAGACACTCCCGGGCGATCCAGGGTGGGACGGGCAGATTCGCCGGACTTATCACGCCTGGCTCGATGTCATGGTCTCGGTCCCGTACACCGCAACCCGCGAGCGGGAGGAGCGGACGATTTACGACGAATGCGAGCGGCGACTGAATCGGGAGTTGCAGACCATCGGTGCGGAAGCAGCTTTTCGACATGACCGAGGAAGCCACGGGTCGTGCATGTTCTGCGCGCGAGGTGTCGACACTAGTTCTCTCAAAGAGGCCGCGATCCGCGCACTGAGTAACTGGGGTGTACCGGCACGGTTCACGATCGTGGTAGACTTGGTCGATAACAAGAGCAATCAACCGGTTGATAAACTCGAGCTCTCGGGCGATGCCGCCTGAGGTACTGTGGACTTTCTGCGATAATCACGAGCAAAGGGCAATAGGCCCGGAAACGCTGCTCCTGTGGCTTCGGCAATCGTTGCCATTGGATTCTACGATATGAAAGACGCGTGATAGCCCGAAGTGCCTAAGTAGACTGGCGTATCGATGATCCAGTTCTGATAAGACACGGGACCGAGTTGCGCTCCGGGACCGCCGACGTCCAGCTCGTCGGCCCCGATCCCCGCGCTTTGGTGCTGGCGATCAAAGCGGCCGTGGACCGGCGGCGGAAGAAGCCGCCCCGGGGCTGGTACCTGACCCTCCGGATCGGCGACGACGGCGAGCCACGGCGCGTGATCATCTGAGATGCCGGCCGCGTTGCCGCCGCGTGCCGAGTCGCGCCTGCTTGCCCCCGCTTCGCCTCCCGCGTCGTCACCTCGCGATATATGTGAATTCCTCAACCCGTGCCCCTCCTCTCCCCCGCAGGCCCGTGTACGGTTGGGAGGGGCGGAACCTCCTTCAGGGGATGGCCGAGGACGGTGCGCATGACGAGGATCATCGAAGGCGGCGCCACGGCCCGCGGCACGGGCGAGGCTCCGGGGCCCCCGGAGTCGCCCCAAGCCTCCATCGGGAACGCCCCCGGACCCGCCGCCCCCGCCCCCTCCCGCATCCGCTCCGGCGCCTGCTACGTCATGTTCGCCTACGACGTCGGCTTCTCCATCGACCTCGACGAGGCGGAGCGGCGCGTAAAGGAGGCGACCGCCCGCGAGGGGCTCAGGCACCGCCGCCGCGCCCCGCGCCACTTCGAGTTCCGCCCCGCCCCGCTGCGCATCATCCAGCCCGCCGACCCGATCCGCATCGGCGACCGCCCCGGCGCCGGCTGGGCGACCGCCGCGGCCGTCGAGTACGTCCTGTACGACTTCGGCGCCGTCTCCGTCTCCTACATGATCCCCCTAGGCGACCTCGGCCCGGGGGCCCCGTCCCCGCGCGCCGCCACCGCCGCCGCGGCCCCGTCCTCGACCTCCATCCCTCCCACCGGCGTCGGCCCCCACGACCTCGACGGCCTGCTCGCCCTCGGGGATGAGCTGTACGACAACGACGCCCTCCTGGCCGACTCCCGCCGCCGCGTCGAGCAGCTCGTCGCGGCCCTCGGCGCCGCCGTCACCAAGCCGGAGGTCGCCGAGTTCGTCGAGGACTACGTCATCTACCAGATCAAGCAGGTCGAGACCGATGACGGCGGCGCTCCTCCCCCGGCGCCGGCCGCCGCCTCCCTTTCCGATTCTCCTTCTGCGTCCGGCGCTATCCCCCGCTTTTCCGCCGCGGACTGGGTGGACCGCCACGCCCACCGCCTCGCCCAGATCCTCCGCGCGGAAACCAACGAACTCTCGTCTCAAGAGATCTCCGACGCCCTCGCCGCCCGCGCCTCCTACAGCCCCGACGACGTGGCCGTGATCGACTGGAACGCCTCGATCCTGGTCATGGACGACGCCGAGGAGGTCCGAGCCACCCTCGAGTTCGTCAACGTTGAACTCCTCGAGGTTCGGTATCTCGATGAGGTCCTCGACCGCGCCCTCGACCGCGGCTACGACGCCTTGCTCCGCGAGAGCCGCCGCGGCCTCCTCGCCTGGGGCTCTGACGGCGATGGGCTCGCCCGCCTCGCCCGTCTCCAGGTCGATCAGGCGATTCTCTTCGAGGGCGTCAACAACGCCCTGAAGCTCATCGGCGACCAGTACCTCGCCCGCGTCTACCGCCTTGCCGCGCAGCGTCTGCACCTCCCGGAGTGGGACGCGAGCATCCTGCGCAAACTCCAGACCGTCGAGAGCATCTACCAGAAGGTCCACGACCGCCAGGGCACTCGCCGCATGGAGCTCCTGGAGTGGATCATCATCGTCCTCATCGCGATCTCCATCCTGGTCATGTTCGTGCCGGGGATGGGGCACTGAGATCACCCTGAAGCGGGGCGAGGGAAGAGGGGCAGGAGCCGGCACGGCCACGATCTCGTGGCGGCGCGGCATGTCTGGCATGCACGCCCCATCGCAGATGGAACCAACCCGCCATCCGGGCGTCTGACCCGGTGCAACGTCGTCACGCTCCCGTGGCGTCGCCGCGGATGAGGGCAGCGCGGCCGACGCCCCTTCCCACGGCCCGCGCCGGCGGATCCGGCGCGGGCCGTCGTTGCGCGCCGCCCCGCCCCCCTCCTGCCCCTTCTCGCCGGCTTCCGGGTATCCTCCGCCCCGTATGACCACCCTCCCCCAGACCCTCCTCCTCCTCGGCTCCGGCGAACTCGGCAAGGAGGTCGCGATCTCCGCCAAGCGTCTCGGCTGCCGCGTCGTCGCCGTCGATTCCTACCCCGGCGCCCCCGCCATGCAGGTCGCCGACGACTGCGAGGTCATCAACATGCTCGACGGCGACGCCATCGCGGCCGTCGTCGAGAAGCACCGCCCCGACCACATCGTTCCCGAGATCGAGGCCATCCGCACCACGCGGCTTCTCGACCTCGAACGAGCCGGCTGGTCCGTCGTCCCCTCCGCCGCCGCGGCCCACCTGACGATGAACCGCGACGCCATCCGCAATCTCGCCGCCCGGGAGTTGAAGTTCGCCACCGCCCGTTTCGCGTACGCCGAGTCGGCCGAGCAGCTCCGCGAGGCCGTCACCGGCCCCGACGGCATCGGCCTCCCGTGCGTCGTCAAGCCCGTCATGAGCTCCTCCGGCAAGGGCCAGTCCGTCGTCAGGCGCAAGGCCGACATCGACGCCGCGTGGGACTACGCCGTCACCGGCAGCCGCGGCGATACGAGGCGCGTCATCGTCGAGGAGTTCATCGCCTTCGAGTCCGAGATCACGCTGCTGACCGTCAAGCAGCGCCCCGGCGTCGGCGGGGGCAGGACCATCTTCGTCCGCCCCATCGGCCACCGGCAGGAGCGCGGCGACTACCAGGAATCCTGGATGCCCCACCGCATGAAGCCCAGCCTTCTCCGCCAGGCCGAGCGCATGGCGAAGAAGATCACCGACCGCATCGCGGGCGAAAGCGGGGCCGGCATCTTCGGCGTCGAGTTCTTCGTCACGCGCGACCGCGTCATCTTCTCCGAACTCTCCCCCCGCCCGCACGACACCGGCATGGTCACCCTCATCTCCCAGGACCTCAGCGAGTTCGACCTCCACGTCCGCGCCGTCCTGGGCCTCCCTATCCCCACGATCACCTACCGCGGACCCAGCGCCTCCGCCGTGATCCTCGCCGATCGCGAATCCCCCGATCCCCCTTCCTACACCGGCGTCGACCGCGCCCTGGCGATGAAGAATGTCGATGTGCGCCTCTTCGGCAAGCCCTCCACGAGGCGGTACCGGCGAATGGGCGTCGCTCTCGCCACCGCCCCCAGCGTCGCGGCCGCACGCCGGCTCGCCAAGGCCGCGGCCGGGAAGGTCCGCGTCGCCGGGTAGCCAGCACCACCGAGGAAGGAGGCCGGCGCGTGCTGTGGCGCTGGAAAGCCCTTGATACCGGCGCCGCCCGGCGACGGTCCCCAAACTCGTTCTCACCCGCAAGCGGCTCTTCGGCCCCGGCAGCGGGTGGGACCTCGTGTTCGTCTTCTTCGGCGCGCAGTGCCTCGTCGGCATGGCCATCAGCCTCGTGCAGGAACTCCTGGGGACCGACATGCCGCTCGTGGTCCGGGCCGTCCTCGGCGCGGCCGCGGTGATGCTGGTGCTCCTGATCGTCCTCGTCGCGATGGCCCGCCTCGCCACCCCGACCGTCGGCGCCGCGATCGACTCGCCCTCGCCGACGGCAGGTGCCCCTCCTGCGGTTATCAGATCAAGTCCGCTCCCCCGCAGTCCGATGGCTGTGTCGAGTGCCCCGAGTGCGCCGCCGCGTGGCGGCTCGCACCCCCGGGGCAGGCGACCGACCCGGAGACGCGGCCACCATGCAGCGGCGAACCAGATCCCTTCGTCACGCGGCCGCGGCCATAGTCGCCGCGGCGGCCGTCGCTACCCCCGCCCTCGCCGGCCACACCGCGCCCCCGGCCCCTGCCGTCGCCGATCCCATCGTCATCTCCACCACCACCCGCCTCACGCCCGCCGACCGTGATCTCGACCATCGCGACGTCATCGTGGACGGCGCGACCCTCATCATCGACGGCTCCCACCGTTTCCGCAGCCTCTGGCTCCGCAACGGCGCGGTCGTCACCCACGGCATCGGCCAGGACCGATCCCTCGACCTGACGATCGACGAGAGCCTCCGCATCGACCCCGCCTGCGCTGTTACTGCTACGGGCCGCGCCGGGGCCACCGTCGATCGCGCCCCGAGTGGCGGAGCGGTCCGCCTCACGGTCGGCGGCGTCGTGAGCCTCGACGGCTGGATCGCCGCCAACGGCAAGCCCGGAACCCACCCGGGCGAGTCCGGCGGCAACGCCGGGTCCATTCAGATCGTCGCCGCGGCGCTCGTCGGCCAAGGGCGCATCTCCGCCCGGGGCGGTGACCCCGGCCCTCTTGCCAGCGCCATGTCGCCCCCCGGGGGCGGTGAGGGGGGCGACGTCCGAATCCGCGTCGGCGCCGCCCGCGGCAACGGGGTCATCACCGCCGCCCCCGGCGCGGAGCACGGCTGGAGCAACATCGCGCAACTCGCCGCCGCACCGCGCGCCCACTCCCCGGTTCTGGAGATCGACGCCACCCTCTACCCCGAGGCCCGCGGCGTGAAGAGCCAGTGGGCCATGTGGCGGGTGGAGGGAAGCCCCGGGCCCGTGTGGGCGGCGGTCGAAGAATAGCCCGGATCCGGCCCTCTCCCGTGCCACTATGATGGTCACATGGCGCGGGTCTACCTGGAGACCAGCGTCGTCAGCGCGTGCGTCAGCGACCGCACGGACGCGGCGAGTGTCTACTAGCGCGAGGCAAGCCTGGAGTGGTAGCGCACGCAGCGGCACCGCTACGAGTTGTTCGTCAGTGTGGAGGTCGAGTACGAGCTGGCGGACCCCGAGTTCCGCCGCGGCGTCGAAGCGCTGCGGTGGATCGAGGAACTGCCCCTGCTCCAAGTGGACGCACGGGTCATCGGACTCGCCGAACTGCTGATGAAGGAACGGGTCATGCCCGGACCTGTGGCGGGCGACGCGGTTCATGTCGCCATCGCGGCGGTGCACGGCCTGGACTACATGCTCACGTGGAACGTGCGGCGCCTCGCGAACCCAGAACCTCGCGAACCCAAACAAGATCGTTCACCTGCGGGGGATCTGCCTTCGCGCCGGGTTGTTGCCGCCGCAGATTGTCACGCCGGACTTCCTCTGGGAGCCAGAACATGAGCGCCCCTGACGCAAACGCGCCGCGGCCGGACCCGATCATCGACGAGGTATGGATGGCCCGCGAGAAGATCTCCCGCCGCTTCGGCAACGATCCCAGGCGCCTCGCCGTGGAACTCCAGCGGCTCGAGCAGGAGATGAGGGCCAAGGGACGCCGCATCATCCCCGCGCCCGATCCTGCGGAAGGCCGCGGCTCAAAGGTGGGATGAGCCGCGGTGAGCGAACGCCCGCCCCCGTCCCCGGCGACGCCGCCATCCACGCCTAACCTCCCCCATGCGTTTCCTCTTCCTCGGAACCGGCACCTCCGCCGGCGTCCCCATCATCGCCTGCGACTGCGCGGTCTGCACCAGCACGGACCCGCGCGACAACCGCCTCCGCGCCGGCGCCGCGGTCATGTTCACCGACGCCTCCGGCCAGGACCGCGTCATCCTCATCGACGCCACCCCCGACCTCCGCCAGCAGGCCCTCCGCGCGAACCTCCGCCGCTGCGACGGCGTCGTCTTCACGCACAACCACGTTGACCACACCTTCGGCCTCGACGAACTCCGCCGCTTCAACGCCGTCCAGCACGCCCCCATCGACATCTACGCGGAGGAGCACACCATGGGCCACCTCCGCCGCGTCTACCAGCACATCTTCGAGAAGGAACTCAACGTCCAGCCGGGCTTCGTCGCCACGCTCATCCCCCACCTCATCGACCCGCACCGTCCGATCGACCTCTTCGGCGTCTGGTTCACCCCCATCCGACTCCTCCACGGCCGCCTCCCCATCCTCGGCTTCCGCATCGAGCCCTCCGCCCCCGGCGAGAGCCTCCACGGCCGCCCCCGCAGCGCGAAGCCCCCGGGCGAAGACAGCCCCTTCCCGCTGGCCTACTGCACCGACGTCAGCGCCATCCCCCCCGAGTCCTGGAACTCCCTGCGTAACCTCGGCACCCTCGTCATCGACGGCCTCCGCCACCGCAAGCACCCCACGCACTTCACCCTCGAAGAGGCCGTCTCCGTCGCCGAGCGCGTCCGCCCCCGCCGCACGTACTTCACCCACATGTCCCACGACCTCGCGCACGCCGAGACCAACGCGCAACTCCCCGAGGGCATGGAACTGGCGTACGACGGGCTGGTGCTGGAATAGCGAGCGCCGGCCCGCGGCTAGCGGGCGTCCACCTCCCCCCGCGCCACGTCCCGCTTCAGCCGCTCGATCTCATCCAGGATCGCCGTGAACCGCTCCCCCAGCGGCGTCAGGAAGTACTCCACCCGCGGCGGGACCTCGGGGTACGACACCTTCCGCAGGATCCCGAACTTCACCATCTTCCCCAGCCGCTCGCTGAGCACCTTCGTCGTCAGCCCCTCCGCCGAGCGCACCATCGCCCCCGGCCGGTTCACTCCCCGCCGCACCTGCTCCAGCACGTGCAGCGACCACTTGCACCCCACGATCGACTCGACCATCCCCGCGATGTCGGGGGCGTCCTCGCTCCTCCCCGCCCCACCGGCCGCGGAGCCCACAGATTTTGTCCCGCCCATTTTCATGCATTTGCAACCGAAAAGTGCCTACCGCACCAAACGGTGCCCGGTTGAACGTCTCGGATCCGCGGCTACGTTCAACCGCATCAGCGGGCCCTTCACCCGCCGCCGACAACAGTCATCATAGAAAGGAGCCGCACCATGCCGAGCACCGCCACGTTCTACCACGCCGGGTGCCCCGTCTGCGTCGCCGCGGAGCAGAACATCGCCCGGGCGTTTGACCCGAATCGCTATCAGGTCGAGGTCGTCCACCTCGGTCAGGACAAGTCCAGGCTCGGCGAGGCCAGGGCCGCGGGCGCTCAGTCCGTTCCCGCCCTCGTCATGGACGGTCAGGTCTACCACATCAACTTCGGGGCCAGACTCGCCGACCTGGAGTAAGCCGCGCTTACGCCGCCGCCCGCACCGCCTCGACCACCCAATCCTGCGTCTGCTCCACCGCCCGCCGCACGATGCGCCCGCGCGTGAAGTAGTAGAGCGCCATGAGCCCGGTGACGACCGTGCCCGCGAGAGCCACGGCGCCGTAGAGCACCACGCTGGCGGTCCTTGTCAGGTCGGTGATCATCGCGTCCATCGCCGGGTCCCCGGTCGTGCCCCCCATCGCCTCCAGCGTCGAGGCCGGCGACGCCGTCGCGAGCGACCACGCCGCGTAACCGACGATGAGCACGCCCAGGGCGACCTGGTTCCACCCCAGCCTCGCGGCCCCGCGAGGGTCGAGCCGCCGCAGCATCGCCCCGCCCCGCAGCTCGTTCCACGCGGCCGCCCCGAGCGCGAGCGAGACGACCAGCGACTCCGTGCTTCCAAAGAGCACCCCGAGCATCGTCAGTCCGGCGAAGGCCGCCATCGACCACCCGCTCACCGCCGCGACCGCCGCGGCCCGCCGGGCCTTCCTCATGCGGAGCCGCCCATCGGCAAGGGCGCGGAGTTGCTCGGGCGTGAGCGGTGGGGGGGTGGGGGCGGCGAGTTGGGCGTTTTGGGCTGAAATGGCCGTGCCCTCCTGTGGCATACGGCACTATCGGCGGCCGCCGCCGCGGCCTTGCATCCTCCCCGCGGTTGTCCCATACGACGCCGCCGCAATCGGCCCTCGATCACCCCTTTCGGTCGAGCAGCCGGTACTGGATCGCCTCGGCCACATGGGGAACGCCGATGACGTCCTGCCCATCCAGGTCCGCGATCGTCCGCGACACCCGCCGGATCTTGTCGTACGCCCGCGCCGACAGCCCGAGTTCCGTCATCGCCTGCCCCAGCAGCGCCTTCGCCGCCTCGTCGAACGGCGCCAGTTTGTCGAGCTGCTTCCCGGTGAGCCGGCTGTTGGGCACCCCCGCCCCCTGCCGCGCATCCTGCCTCGCCCGCGCCTTGAGCACCTGCTCGCGCATCTGCGCCGTGCTCGTCCCTACCGGCGCCGCCGAGAGCTGCTTCCACGGCACCGCCGGCGCCTCGACGTGAATATCGATGCGGTCGATCAGCGGCCCGCTCAGGCGGCTCAGGTACTGGTCCATCGCCCGCTTCGACACGGCGTCCGTCGCCATGTCCCCCTTCGGCGTCGGGTTCATCGCACAGACGAGCATGAAACTCGCCGGGAACCGCACCGCCGAGTGCGCCCGCGCGATCGTCACCACGTGGTCCTCCAGCGGCTGGCGCAGCGTCTCCAGCACCACGCGCGGGAACTCCGGCAGTTCGTCCAGGAACAGCACCCCCCGGTGCGCGAGCGAGATCTCCCCCGGCCGCGGCACGACCCCGCCCCCGACGATCGCCGCGCTCGACGCCGTGTGGTGCGGCGCCCGCACCGGCCGCAACTTGATCAGCCCCTCTTCCGCCGGCAGCGCCCCCGCCGCGGAGTAGATCCGCGTGATCTCGATCGCCTCCTCCGCCGTCAGCGGCGGCAGGATGCCGGGCAGCGCCCGGGCCATCATCGTCTTGCCCGTCCCCGCCGGGCCGAGCATGAGGATGTTGTGCGCTCCCGCCGCGGCCACCGTGATCGCGCGCTTCACCGCCTCCTGCCCCCGGACCTCCGCGAAGTCCACCGGCGCCGTCGCCGTCCGCAGCAGGGTGTCGATGTCCAGCGGCGGGTGCGGCGAGGGCTCGATCTCCCCCTGCAGCAGCCCCACCAGTTCCGCCAGCGTCCGCACCCCGATCGCCTCGACTCCCGGCACCAGCGAGGCCTCCGCGGCGTTCTCCGCCGGCACCACCACCCCCCGCATCCCCTGGCTCTTCGCCAGCGCCGCCATCGCGATCACCCCACGCACCGGCCGCACGCGCCCGTCCAGCGCCAACTCCCCGGCGAACAGGAACTCCCGCGGATCCAGGGGCTCGAACCCAGGCGGTTCGCCGTCCGCGCCCCCTTCCCCTCTTGGCGCCCCCGCCGGCGCCGGCACCGGCATCCCCCGCGGCGTCCGTCGCCCGGTCTGCTGCGCGGCCCGCGACCGGATCACCCCCGCCGTCATCAGCACCCCGATGGCGATCGGCAGGTCGTAGAGCGGCCCCTCCTTCCGCACGTCCGCCGGCGCGAGGTTGATCAGCAGCTTCCCCGTCGGCGAGTAGTACCCGCTGTTCGACAGCGCCGCGTGCACCCGCTCGATCGACTCCTTCACCGCCGCGTCCGGCAGCCCGACGATCATCTGTTTGCGTCCCCCGCCCATCCCGCCCCCCAGCGCATCCATGCCGGCGCCCGCCGATTCATCAAGGTCGATCTCCACCTCGCATGGAAGTGCGTCGATCCCCTGCAACAAGTAGGATTGGACCCGGGCGAGCATGGTCCGGACAGCATACCGGAAGAACGGCGAACTCCAAGCGGAATCCCCGGTCCCCGGATACTGATTCCCCTATTTCAGGGCCGGCCATCCTTGACCGAGAGGTGCGGCCGGACGACTCTGGCGTCCCCGTCCTCGGGCTCGCCCCCGATACGCACGGATTCGGGTATCCCAGTGCAATTCTGGCCGCTGTGTGCAGACACCGGTGTCCGTCGCTGCGCGGCTCCCCCATTCAAGTGTGAGCCGCCCCTACGCCCCTCGGATACAACTCCCGGAACATTGGGTCACTCACCCAGATCGCATCCCCCCAGTCGATCCGCAGGTTCTCGTCCCAGATCAACCCGTAGAACCCCCACAGGTGGTACCCGAGCCCCGCGAGGTGGTTCGCCAGCTCCAGGAACTTCACCGCTCCCGGCCGCGGGTCCTCGATCCGGAACTCGGCCATGATCACGTCGATCGCACCTGCCTCCAGCAGCCGCGACGCCCCCTTCAGCGCGGCCAGTTCATGCCCCTCGACATCGAGTTTCAGCACATCGACCCGCTCGATTCCCTGCGCCTCGCAGAACCCGTCGATCGTCTCCACCCGCACCCGCACACTCGCCCCCCCCTCCCCCCCCTCCCTCTCCTTCTCTCCTCCTCCCCCTGTCCCCACAGGAGGAACGAGCGAGTTGCTCTGCTCGTCGCCTTCCTTCAAATAGAACGGGATCTCTCCCGCGACGTCCCCCACCGCGGCGTTGACCGCCGTGATCCCCATCACCCCCGCCACGTTCGCCTGCAGCACCTTGAAGGTCTCCGGCGTCGGCTCGAACGCGAAGACCTCCGCCTCCGGGAAACTCTTCTTGTACAGCCGGCTCAGCCGCCCGTGGTGCGCGCCGCAGTCGAGCACCACCCGCACCTTCCGTGCACGCAGGATCCGCCGCTGCACCGCGATCGCGTCCTCCGCGTCGCGCCGGTGGCGCGTCTTGAGGTCGATCCCCCAGGTGCGCAGGAACTCCAGGAACGGGCGGACACGGTCGCGAAGCGATGGCATGCGTCGGGGCTCCCTCCTCGGCCGCCGTGCGGCCCGCAGAGTGTACCACGCCGCCCCCTCCCGTGCCCGGGCGTTCCGGCGGGGCCGGCACGCTCTGTCCTTCCCTCGCCCACGCGCCAACGCGGCCTGCTCACGAAGCCAGGGGTGATCCCTCCCCAGGGACTCCACCAGGAAAGCACCGCCTCGGCCGCGATGAACGCTTCCTTCGAGCAGCGCCGACATGGCGGCGAACTACCATGGACAACGAGCCCCCGGCGTTGCTTCCGCGCCGTCGCAAGCACCCGGCGCCGCGGACAAAGGGGATCTGCCATGCCCGTCAACGTCCAGGTGATCTTCTACAGCACCTATGGGCACGTGTACCGCCTCGCCGAGGCCGTCGCCGAGGGCGCCCGCGAGGTCCCCGACACCAACGTCGAACTCCTCCGTGTCCGCGAGACGCTCTCCGAGGAGATCCTCACCAAGATGGGCGCCCTCGAGGCCCAGAAGGCCTTCGCCCATGTTCCCCTCGCGGACCCCAAGCGCCTCGCCGAGGCCGACGCCATCATCCTCGGCACCCCCACGCGCTACGGCTCCGCCGCCGCGCAGATGCAGGCCTTCCTCGACGCGACCGGCTCCCTCTGGGCCGCCGGCGCTCTCATCGGCAAGGTCGGCAGCGCGTTCACCTCCACCGCCAGCCAGCACGGCGGCCAGGAGACCACCCTCCTCCACATGGCGACCTTCTTCTACCACCAGGGCATGGTCATCGCCGGCGTCCCCTACAGCACGAAGGAACTCTCCATCCTGACGGAGATGTCCGGCGGCACCCCCTACGGCGCTTCCACGATCGCCGGCCCTCGCGGCGAGCGCTCCCCCAGCGCCAACGAACTCGCCATCGCCCGCGCCCAGGGCCTCCATGTCGCCACCATCGCCGCCAGGCTCGCGGCGAGGTAGGCCCGCTCGCTACTGCCCCCCCTCCGAGTAGTCCATCCACAGCACGTACGCCGTGCACCACACCGGGTACCGCACATCGCACCGGAACCCGATGAACTCCTCCGCACGCCACCCGGCCAGGTCGAACAGGAACCCCGTCAACTCCCCCAGCCGCACCCACGCGTCGCTTCCCGCGTTCCCCAGCCCCTCCCCCAGCACCTGCAGCACCGGCGTCCCCGGCAGCCGGTTGTACCACGCCAGGGCGGGGTCCAGCGGCATCCCGGGCTGATAGATGAACGCCCCCACCTGCGGCATCCGCACCGGCGCCAGATCCCGGTGGACCCAGAAATCCAGGACCAGCCGCCGCGACGGCGTCCGCACCTGCACCGCCGCGCTCTGCGTCGGCGTCGCCTGCATCCGCGGGATCGGCATCGGGCCGCGTCGAGTCGCCACCGCCACATCCACCGCATTCGCCCCGTAGAGCGCCTCGGGATCGACTACCTGCGTCACCGACTGCGCTCCCGCGTTGGCCGTCACGACCGGCAGCGGATCGGTGCTGAACGCTGTCAGCAGCGTTCCCCCGGGGCCCGTTCCCGAATCGCCCAGCACGCGCGTGACCCGGCTCGGCCCCCCCTCGTCGCGCGCATCGAGCCGGTCCGCGAAGGTCACCGAGAACGGCATCCCCCCCGGCCGCCCCCGCACGCCGGCGTGCACGCTCGCGGTCAGCCCCGTCATCGTCCCGGGGCTTTCCGGCTGCGGGGCCATCATGCTGATCGCGCCGTAGAAGTCCTCCCACACTCCCGCCAGTTCCGCCGCGGCCCTGAACATCCCCTCCCGTTCCCCCTCCTGTCCGTGCTCCGGCCGGTCCACCCCCGCTGTTCGGTCCTCGCCGAGCGTCGCCTCCACGCGTGCCCGCAGGCGCGCGTGGCTCCCCGCCAGCAGGGAGATCACCTCCCCGAATCTCCCCGCGGCCATCTCCAGCCCCTCGACGATGTGCCCCGGGCACCCCCGCTCCCGCGCCGCCTGCGCCAGCAGCCGCAGCCCCTCCACCCCGGGCACCCGCATCAACGTCAGGATCTCGGGCGTCTCCGGTTGCGCCCCCGCCAGCGCACGCTGCGCCAGGCTCTGGTCGATTCCCAGCATCGCGGCCAGCGCGCGGACCTTCCGCGCTTCCGGCGGCGCCCACATCGCCAGCGCGCGCAGGCTCCCCGCCAGGTGCCGTGCCGCGGATGCCGCGAGGGCGACCTCCTCCGTGTTCAGTGCCCGCACCGGTCCGTTGCCGCGACGTCCCCGCCGTGGGCGCGGCACTCCGAGTGTCTCCGCGGGTTGTGCGGTCAAGGTTCGGTCCTCCGAGCCGCGAGGGCGAGATCAGATCTTGTCGGACGTTTCTTGACACCCATGAATCTGGAAGTATTTTAAGATTCAGATCAGAATCACGCAAGCGGGTTTGTCAGGAACGCCGATCGACCCGCGGCAAGCGGTCCCATTCTGCACACACCACCCGGAGGAGTTCAGTTCATGTCCCGAACCAGTCTCGCTACCCCCGCCGCGATCGGCCTTCTGCTTGCCGCCGCGGCGGGTGCAGCCGCGCAGCCTTGTGCGCAGCCGGCCGGCCACTGTCAGAGCCAGTTCCAGCAGGCCATTCAGGTCTCCGTCCCCACCGGCCCCGTCGTGGCCGACGACTTCTCCCCCGCCGAGTCCGGCGAGATCACCTCCCTTTGCGTCACCGGCATCTACGCCACCCCCTTCGGGCCGTGCTCCTCCACGCTCGCGGACAACTTCCGCGTCCGCTACTACCAGTCCGTCAACGGCCTCCCCGGCCCCATCGTCGCCGAGTTCTCTCAGGCCGACAGCACGCTCACCGTGGCGCCGCCCACCCAGACCGGAAACATGGTCTACGGCGTCGTTCCCGAACTGGCCTTCACCCTCTCGCACGCCCCCGTCGCCGTCGAGGCCGGGGCGTGCTACTGGCTCGAGGTCACCAACGAGGTCGCCGGTCAGCAGTTCTGCAACTGGCACTGGACCCAGAGCGCCAGCGGCGACGGCGAGTTCCTGGTTGACGGCAGCTTCGGCAGTCCCGACGGCTACAGCGGCAGCGACATCCTCTTCGGCGACATGTCCTTCTGTCTCTCGATCCCGCTGGGGCCCTCCGGCGCGTGCCTCCCGCCGCGGGAGCCGAATGAGACGTGCGACGGCGCGATCGAACTCGCCTGCGGGCAGACGGTCTACGCCAACAACGAGCCGCGCCAGCCCTTCGACTACGACCTGCCACCGACCTATGGGTGCGGCAACTGGAGCACCAGCGGCATCCTCAACTCGCTCTGGTACCGCATGACCGCCACGAGCGAGTCCGCCGTCCTCGAGGTCGGCGGCGATCCGGCCCTCGACAGCGTCCTGGCCGTCTACAGCGGCTCGTGCGGGAACTTCGTCGAGGTTGATTGCAGCGACAACCACGACCCCTTCGGGAACCACTCCCGCGTCGTCCTCCGCAATCTGGAGATCGGCCAGACCTACTACATCCTCCTCGGCTCCTACCCCTTCACGATGGGGGGCGATTACACCCTCACGCTCACCTGCTCCGCCCCCGAGCCTCCCGCCAATGACGCCTGCCACGCCGCCGCCGCGGTCGAGGTCGGGGCCACCGTCGTCGGCTCCAACGAGAACGCCACGCATGACGTCGAGGCGGTGGGCCACTGCATGGCGGCACGCGGCCCCATCCGCGGCGTCTGGTACCGCGTCGCCGGCACCGGCACCACCATGACCGCCTCCACCTGCCTCTCCGAGACCCTCTTCGACACCGAGATCCGCGTCTTCTGCGCCGACTGCGGCGACCTCCGGTGCGTCGCCTCATCCGCCGACAACTGCGGCCCGCTCTCCGAGACCTCCTGGTGCTCCCAGGCCGGCGCCGAGTATCTCATCCTCGTCTCCGGCGGCAACGGCGACACCGGCGTCTTCACCCTCACCATCCTCGCCGACGGCACCCCCTGCGAGGCGTCCATCGACTGCGCCCCCGCCGGCGGCTGCGCCGCTGACTGGGACGAAGACCAGCAGGTCAACTCCAACGACATCAGCGCCTTCCTGACCTCCTGGCTCCAGAGCGTTCAGGACGGCGCCCTCGACGCGGATTTCGACCAGAGCGGCGCGGTCAACTCCAACGACATCTCCGCGTTCCTCACCGCGTGGCTCGAAGCGGTCCAGAGCGGCTGCTGACCCTTCTCTCCCCGTAGCGCGGGCTTCCGGCCCCTGCCTCTTCCTCGTTCCTCCCTCCTTCTTCTCGACCTCAGACGTCCGCCACTTGCTGCACAAGGACCGGGCCTCCGTCCAAGACGCCGGAGGCCCGGTCCTTTCCTTTTCTCCTCACCGCCGCGGCGACAGCACGAGCACTCGCACGCCCCCGCCCGCCAGCGTCACCCCGCGCAGCACCGTCCCTCCATCCCGTTCCTCTACCGCGAACTCCGCGCTCCCCACCCGGCCCAACTCGTCCGCCGCGACGATCCTTGAGAACTCCCCCGGCACCCAGAGGTCGATCGTCTCGCGCCGAAGATCCGCCGCATCCCCCTCCGGCGTTCGCGGCCGGTCGGGCGTCACCGTTCGCAACCACGCGAAGATCATCACCGTTCCGTCCGGCCGTTCGAACGCGTGCGTCTCGGCGTCCGAGCCGATCGCACGCGTCACCAGCACGTGGCCGTCGATCACCCGCAGCGGCCGCGAGAAGACCGCCGCCGCCAGCCGCAGCGCTTCAAACGCCGGCTTGGGCTCCCACTGGGCGCCGAGCACGCCGAGGTGGCGGTTGTTGACGTCGCCGATGACGGGCTCCCCCGTCGGCAGGTCGCGCACCTCGTACCACGCGATCAGGTCGATCTCCCCTGTCGCCGCGAGCATCGCCATCGTCTTGAGCAGGTGCGCCGCCTGGGAGCGCTCCGTGTGCTCGTACGCGTACGCGGCCCGGTACACGTCCGACACGCGCGACCCCTCGCGGTACGTGCTGTACCCCACCTCCGCCATCCACAGCGGCTCCCCCTCCCCATAGGCGTCCGTGATCTCCGCAGCCCGGGCGACGTGCTCCCGCACCGTCTCCGCCGGGTCGGGGCTCCACGTCTCGTTGTAACTGTGCAGGTTGACGATATCGACCCACGGCGCGATCCCGTGGTCCCGGAAGAGCGCCAGCAGGAAGTCCAGGTCCCACGCCAGCCCGCCGAGGACGACCGCCGCTCCCGGATCCGCCTCGCGCACCGCCGCCGCGGCCGGGGCGAACATCGCCGCGAACTCCCCCGCGCTCCCGGTCCAGTAGGCCGGGTTGTCCGGCTCGTTCCAGAGTTCCCAGGTCCTGATCCGCCCCCGGTACCGCTCCGCCGCCGCTCCTGCGAACTCCGCGAACGCCATCGGGTCCGCCGGCGGGCTCGCCTGCGCGTTCTCCGCCCCCGGCGGTGCCGCCCAGTCCGGCGTGTAGCACAGGTACGGCAGGAGCGTCAGCCCGTACTCGTCGGTGGCGACGCGGATGAACTCGTCCCAGAACGCCCAGTCGAACCGGTCGTCCTCCACCTCGATCCCGTCCCATCCCAGCGAGATCCGCAGGTGCGTGATCCCCGCCGCCCGCAGCGCCTCGAAGTCCCGCCGCGCCTGTTCGATCGAACGCGTCTCTTCCGGATAGTCCTCGCACAGGCCGATCTCGATCGTGCGGAGCGCGGCGTGGGAGGGGGGCTGGGCGTCGGCGAGAGCGACAGCCAGGAGGACCACGGCGGCCGCAAGTTGCCGGGTCGCCGTCCCAGACCAGGGCACGCAGCGCCGAACCGAGCGAGGTAAAGGAACCATGGCGCGATTATCGGCGCGAGGGGATGCGATTCGATGTGCGCGGGTTCAGGCGCTCGCCCGAGCGCCGAGCCGGGGATTCCGGGCCTGAACGGCCGGCGGCCTAGCGCCGCGGCCCATCGCGCCGCAACCACTACAATCTCGCGCGTGACGCGTCATCCCCGGCGTCAGCCAACCCGATCGCGGGAAACTGCATGATGGCCGAACCAGAGCGAACGACGTTCCCAGTCGAGTCCGCGTTCGACGGAGCGCTCGTCGGGGCCAAGCACGCCCCGCGCGAGCCCGCTTCTCGGGCCGCTCTGCTCGACGCCATCGCCGCCGCCCTCGACCGGCAGCGTGACGCCATCATCGCCGTGACGTCCGAAGAGACGGCGCTGACCCCCGACGAACTCGCCCCCGAGTTCGCCCGGATGACGGGCACGCTTCGCATGTTCGCGGACCTGGTGCGCGAGGGTTCGTGGGTCCGCGCCGCGATCGACCCCGCCTCGCCTGGCGGGGAGGGCGTCATCGGCCCGAACCACGACGTCCGCCGAATGCTGATGCCGCTCGATGGCGTCGTCGCCGTCTTCGGCGCGAGCAACTTTCCTCTCGCCTACGGCGTCTGCGGCGGGGACACCGCCAGCGCCCTGGCGGCGGGGTGCGCGGTCGTCGTCAAGGAGCACCCCGCTCATCCCCGCACGGGCCGCCTCATCGCCCGCACCGCCCAGCAGGCGATCGCCGACGCGGGCGCGAGCCCCGGCCTCCTCGGCTACGTCGAGCACACCGACCCGCGCGACCACTCCGTGGCCGGGGCGATCCTCAGGCATCCCGCTCTCGCCGCCGTCGGCTTCACCGGCTCCGTCGGCGGCGGCCGCGCCATCGACCGCCTCGCGCGAGAGCGGGATCATCCCGTCCCCGTCTTCGCCGAGATGGGGAGCGTCAACGCCGTCGTTGTGTCGGCTGCCGCGGCGGAGCGCCGAGCGGAGGAGACCGCCAACCTTCTGGCCGATTCGATCCTCGCCCGCGTCGGCCAGCAGTGCACGCGTCCCGGCCTCATCCTTGCCCCCGAGGACGCCGACGCGTTCGTTCACGCGCTCGCCGCGAGGATCGCGGCCGCCCCGGTGCGCGACATGCTCGCGCCGTGGATCCACGAGTCGTACCTGCGTCGGCTTGAAGAGGTCTCGCAGACCCCCGGGGTCCAGCGCCTCACGCCGCAGCGCGACGCCCCGGGCCCACGCGCCGCGCCGCCGGCCCTGTTCAAGGTCAACCAGCGGTCGTTCATCGAGCATCCGGCGCTGAGGGAGGAGATCTTCGGCCCCGCCGCGATCGTGGTCGGCGTCGCCCGGGACATGAACCTGTCCGACATCCCGCTTCCGCGGGCGCTGGTGTGCTCCGTTCTCGACGACTCCACCGATGAGCGCGGCGGCGCGGGCGTCACGTGGTCCCGGCTCGCCCTCCAGCACCTCAGCGGCCTCGCCGGCCGTGTCGCCTTCAACACGCCACCCACCGGCGTCCGCGTCGCCCACGGCATGTCCCATGGTGGTCCCTGGCCCGCCACGAACCGTCCCGACACCACCGCCGTCGGCCCCTACGCCATCGAGCGCTGGTGCCGCCCCGTCTGCTTCCAGAACTGTCCCGACTCCCTTCTTCCCCCCGAGTTGCAGGACGCCAATCCCCGCGGCATCCTCCGCCTCATCCGTGGCATCCCCACGCGCGACCCCGTCATCCGCGGTGGATCTCGCACGGCCTGAATGAATAAACCCGGACCCGGCCGCGGAGACGCACGCGCCGAGTCCGGGGGTGTGGGGGTTGCCAGGGCCGGAGCCTCCTCGTCCTCCGGCGCTGGCTCTTCATCTCTCTTCCGCGCGGCCAGGGGCGAGCCTGCCCATCACTTCATGTCTCCACCCTCCTCGCCCCATGCCCGACCGGACCACAATCCACCCGCGGCGAGCCGACGCCCGTACTTCCCCCAGCCCGCCGCCGATGCGCGCTCTGCTGCCATTATCCAGACGTTGAAAGCACGCTCATCGCATCATCCGGCTGATGAAACAGTTTCCTGCGCCGCCGGATCGGCCGCATCCCCACCAGTGTCCAGATGCCCTGATGCGCCCGCCTGAATAGGGGGTCAATCCATCCCGAACGACGGCGGGACTTTCACCCGCTCCGCGGAGCGATGCCGATAACACCGGGATATGGGTGACCATGCGATCAGTCGTCGCGCGGGGCGTGGTTGGGGTGCGCAATCTTCGCGCTCGAAGCGGGCCGTCGTCGCCGCTTCGGAAACCGACCCATCCCTCCTTTGGAGACGCGTCCTGTGGATCGGCCTCGCCGGCGCATGGGTCTTCTTCACGATCAGCGCCCTGAGTTTCTCCTCCGCCGATCCCCCGTCGGTCGCCGTCGTCCCTGCGAACGATCCCGTCGCCAACTGGTGCGGCCGTGTCGGGGCGACCCTCGCGTACTACGGCTATGAGATGTTCGGTCTGGGGCTCTGGGTGCTCATCGGCCTGTGGGGGCTGCATCTGGGCGTCATGGCCACCGGCCGCCGCGTTGGCCACCTTGGTGTCCGTTTTCTCGGCGCCATGATCATGGCCGCGAGCGTCGCGGCGATGCAGGGCCTGCTCCTTCCCTCCACCGGCCCCGTCCGCGGGCTGCCCGGCGGGCTCCTGGGCACCGTCGGTTCCGCGGAACTGCTCCTGCGCTTCAACGCGCTGGGGTCGTTCCTCTGCCTCGTGCTCATGTTCGCCGTCGGCGCCGTCGTCGCCCTCGACGCGTGGGCCGTCATCGCCTTCCTCTGGGCCGGCAACGTCATGGTCCGGGGCGCCAAGCCGGTCGGGCGCGTCGCCATCGCCGCGGCCAGGACCGCCGCCGGCCGTCTCGGCCAGATCGGCGAGAACGAGCCCCCGCCGGCGCGCATCCGCATCAACGACGTGGACGACGACGAGGACCTCCCCGGCAAGAACGCCGGCAGTCGCGCCGGCCGGCGGAAGAAGAAGGACGCCGAAGAGGATGCCGGGGAGTCCGAAGCCGCCCGCTCCGAGTCGAAGCGTCGCCCGGCGACGAAGGACGACGCCGCGATGGTCGCCGTCGCGGCGGTCAAGGTCGAGGAGGAACTGGCCGCCGACGAGGACGAGGAGGAGAAGCCCGACGCCAAGCAGGCCGGTCAGTCTGACAGCGCCGCCGCCAGCCCCGCTCCGGCCGCGGCCTCCTCGGATGACGGTGAGGAGGACGACGACGAGGAGGCCCCTGGCGCACCCCAGGTTTTCACCGCCGAGCAGCTCCGTGAGAAGATCGCCAAGCTCCCCCTGCGCTTCGCCGCGGCCAATCGTCGCTCCGCCACCCAGGAGGACCTGCAGGACTTCCAGAACACCGCCGAACTCGAGGGGTACCAGTTCCCCCCGCTGGACCTGCTGGAGGAGCCCGAGCAGAACTACTCCGAGCGTCTTGAGGCGTTCGTCCGCGAACAGGCCGAGGCGCTGGAGCGGGCCCTGAAGGAGTACAAGATCGACGGCTCGGTGGTCGGCATCGACTCCGGCCCGGTGATCACCAACTACGAGATCCGCCTCGCTCCCGGCACGAAGGTCGCCGCGCTCCAGGCGGTCTCGAGCGACCTCGCCCGGGCGCTGAAGGCGATCAACATCCGCATCGTCCCCAACACGCTCGGGCGCGACACCGTCGGCATCGAGGTCCCCAACGCCATCAAGGAGAAGGTGCGCCTCAAGGAGCTGATGACCAAGACCCGGAGCGACGGCACCGCGAACCCGGCGTCCAAGATGGCCCTGCCGATGTTCCTCGGCAAGGACGCCAGCGGCGAGCCGCTGATCGCCGACCTGGCGCAGATGCCCCACCTGCTCATCGCCGGCACCACCGGCTCGGGCAAGAGCGTCTGCATGAACACCATCATCATGAGCTTCCTGTACACCAAGAAGCCCAACGAACTGAAGCTCGTGCTGGTGGACCCCAAGATGGTCGAGATGTCCCAGTTCAAGGACATCCCGCACCTGATGTGCCCGGTCGTCACGGAGATGTCGAAGGCCGCGGCCATCCTCGAGTGGGCCGTGGGCAAGATGGAGGAGCGCTACGAGCTGCTCGCCGAGGCCGGGTGCCGCGACATCGCCAGCTACAACGCCCTCTCGTGGGAGGAGCTCAAGGACGCCTTCTGCCCGGAGAGCCCGGAGGAGGAGGCCCGCATCCCCCGCAAGCTCCCCTACATGGTCTTCGTCATCGACGAGCTCGCCGACCTGATGATGACCAACAAGGAGGTGGAGCACTCCATCGTCCGCATCGCCCAGAAGGCCCGCGCCGTCGGCATCCACCTCATCATCGCCACGCAGCGCCCCCAGGCCAACGTGGTCACGGGCCTGATCAAGTCCAACATGCCCGCGCGCATCTGCTTCAAGGTCGCCAGCGGCATGGACTCCCGCATCGTCATGGACCAGAAGGGGGGCGAGCTGCTCCTGGGCCAGGGCGACATGCTCTACCTCTCGCCGCGCTCCCACAAGGTCACCCGCTCCCAGGGCACCCTGGTGGACGACCGCGAGATCCGGCGCGTCGTCAAGTTCATGCGCGAGGTCGCCGCGCCGACCTTCGAGCGCCAGCTCGTCCAGCTCCGCTCCGGCGGCGAGGGCCTCAGCGAGGCCGAGATGCGCGACGGCCTCGCCGCCGCCCAGGAGGACGAGCTCTTCGACAAGGCGGTCGAGATCGTCCTCGAGACGCGGCGCGGGAGCGTCAGCATGCTCCAGCGCCGCCTGGCCATCGGCTACACCCGCGCCGCCCGCCTGGTCGAGATGATGGGCGAGGCCGGCATCCTCGGCGGCCACAAGGGCACCGTCGCCCGCGAGGTCGTCATGACCATGGAGGAGTGGCAGGCGCTCAAGGCTCAGGCCGCCGCCGACGCCGCGGAGGCCGAAGAGGCCCGCAAGAACCCCGGCAAGCAGCGCGAACTCTTCCCCGTCAAGCAGAGCACCCCGGAGGAGGCCCGCGCCGCCGCCGGCGTGAAGCCACTTGCTGAAACCCTCGCCGGTCAGGCCGGCGCCGGGAAGCGTGAGGAGGTGGAGGAAGCGCCGTTCGAGGTCGAGGACGCCGCGGCCGAGGACGAAGACGAGGACGACGAGGAGTACGAGGAGGAGGACGGGGAGGACGAGGCCGCCGACGAGATCGACGAGGAGGACGAAGACGGCGACGAAGAGGACGAGGAGGAGTACGAAGAAGACGACGAGGCCGTGGACGAATCCGAGGACGGCGACGGGGACTACGAGGACGACGAGGAGTACGAGGAGGAAGAAGAGGAGGATGAGGACGAGCCCGAGCCCGTCAAGCGGCGGCGCTGAGCACGCTCGTCCTGCTCGCTTGAGCGCGGCGACTCACGGGGCCGGTGCGGCATGATCGGGCGCCTGCCTCGCGGTCGTCTGCTTCATATTGCCCCGCCGCTCAACTGATCGTCAGCGTCGGCGTCCTTGCCCCCATCCGGAAGCTCGCCAGCGCCACCTGGTTCTCCAGGTTCGTCACCAGCCCCTCCAGGTGCTTCTCCAGCGCGGTCCCCGGCGTGAAGTTCGCCGTCGGATCCCCCCGGTCGCCGTTCTCACGCAGTTTCACCGTGATCGGCAGTTCCCCCAGGAACGGCAGCCCCAGCCGCTGCGCCATCAGCTGCGCTCCGCCGCGGCCGAAGATGTCGTACTCCCGCGGGCCCCCCTGCTCCGCCGGGATGTCGTCCGCGATGAACGTGCTCATGTTCTCCACGATCCCCAGCACCTCCACCCCGAGCTGCTGGAACATCCGCACCGCCCGCACCGCGTCGTCCTGGGCCACCTTCTGCGGCGTGCACACCACCACCGCGCCCGTCAGGCGCAGCATCTGCGCCATCGTCAGCGCCACGTCCCCCGTCCCCGGCGGCAGGTCGATGATCAGGTAGTCCAGTTCGCCCCACTGCGTCTGCTCGGTGAGCTGCTTGAACGCCCCGTGCGCCATCGGCCCGCGCCAGATCAGCGGCTTCTCGGGGTCCACCAGCTTCCCGATCGTCATCACCTTCAGCCCGTGCACCGCGAAGGGCTGGATCATCCCCTGGATCACGACCGGCTCCACGGCGCTCAGCCCGAGCATCGTCGGCAGGCTCGGCCCGTAGATGTCCCCGTCCAGCAGCCCCACGGCGTGCCCCCGCCGCGCCAGCCCGACCGCCAGGTTCACCGCCACCGTGCTCTTGCCCACGCCCCCCTTGCCCGCCCCTACCGCGACGATGTGACGCACCTCCGGCAGCGTTCGCGGTGGCTGCTGCGCCTGTGGCCCGCCAGTCGCCCCCGCCCCGGTCCCCGCGGCCGCCGGCCCCGTGGGCGTCGGCCGCTCGTCCGTGACCTCCACATGCACATCCTCGATCGCCTCCCCCGCCTGCTGGGCGTGCAGCCGCACCGCGGCGTTGACCTGCTGGCGGAGTCCCGCGAGCTGGTCGTTGTGCAGCCCGCCCCCCGCGATCGTCACCGACGCGTACCCATCGCAGTAGGCGATCTTCTTCACCGCACCGGCCGCGACGATGTCGCGCCCGGCGACGGGGTGGGGGACTCGGGTCAGGGCGATACGGATGGACTCTTTGGTGATCGGCATGCGGTCGGGCCTCCCTGACCGATGATAGGGGTGGGCAGTGGGAGGGGGGCGAAGCCACGACAGCAGCGGGAAATGGGGCGGATTCGGGTTGGCAGCGGGCCTCCACCCGCACGACGAAGGCGCTAGAGCGGCCGCCAGCAGGCGCCGTCCCATCCGACGCACGCCCCCCCGCCGGTCCTCCTCGTCGGGTTGGCGCTTCTCGACGTGCCCGCCTCCATCTCCGCTTCGCTTCCGACCCGGCTGCCAACGCCACGATGGTCGCGGGTCGTCGGCCCCTCGAACGCCCCCGCGGGCTTCGGCGAGGCGTCCGCCAGGCGCGGCCGCTCGGCGGGAAGGCATGAGGTAACTGCCTCTCGGCGGCGCACGGGCGTTGGATCACTCAAAGTCCTGCGACGGCGATCCACGACGGACCAGAGCCCATGACGGGTGCGAAGGCCCCAGGCCCCCGTCGCGGCACCCCGCCGCGGGCCAACGCGATGAAACGCGCTGAGATGAACGCCCCGGCCCACAATCGAGAGCATCGATCGAGACTCGGCGACGCCCCCCGCTCCCGGTCTCCGACGTCCGGTGTCGGTGTGTCGCCGCGGGCACGATTGACTCATCCGTGTGTCTGGCCTGCCGTCGGCCAACGTGCAAGAGCCTCTGCTTCGCCGGCTGACAGTGAGCGCCGCCAACCTCCACCCCAATCAGGACCGGTCCGTCCCGCGCCGACCGCCCCCGCCGAGCGTGGCATGGACAAGGTCGGATCCGCCTCCCGATGGAGCCGATCCGCGCTCGGTCTTGCCCATACCGATCACGACGGCGGCCCCACCCGCCCCCAATCACCAGGTCGGAGAATGACCTTCTCCAGCACACGCTGCCGCGGCCGCGCCAGCCCCGATGACACCCTTCATCCGGGGGTGAGAAGCACGTGGAGACGGCGCGGTTCGGGTGCTGGATGCACAGCGGGGCTGGCGGGGTTCAGGGGCGATCCAAGCGCCGCGGAACCTTGCCGCCACCACGAGCGTAAGGAAGATTGGGCGGGAGCCCGGGGCGCAAAGGTTGCGGATTGCCCCGGCTCGGACGCTTGGCGATGCGTCGAGGTCCGAGAACTCTCGCGGGAAAGGATCAGGGGCGCCGGCCGCGACGCTTGGCCGGCTCAATGAACGCGGCTTGATTTTGGATTTCTCGCTTGGCCGCTTTTTGAGTCCGGTGGACCCGTCCGGTCGATAAGGGGTAGACTCACTCAGATCTCTCTCTCCTCCAGCGGGGCGCTGTCTAACGATGGCGCCCTGCTTGTTTTTTGTTCTCATCCGCCCATCCCGCGCCCGGCCCGATACTGGGTAGCATCGACGGCCGGGGCGCACGCCGCGGGGGCTGACGCCGGAACCGACGGAGGAGGGACCGACCCATGGATCAGAGCGGCAGGCCGATCGTCGTCACCGGCGCGGCCGGGTTCATCGGTTCGCACGTTGTCGAGGCGCTGCTGGCCCGCGGCGACCGCGTCCTCGGCATCGACAACTTCGACCCGTACTACGACGCCGCCCGTAAGGCCCGCAACGTCGAAGCCGGCAAGCGCGCCGGCGGCGACCGCTACGAGTTCGTCGAGGCCGACATCTGCGACCGCCGCATCATCGACGGCCTCTTCCAGCAGCGCCGCCCCGCCTCCGTCATCCACCTCGCCGCCAGGGCCGGCGTCCGCCCCAGCATCGCCGATCCGATCGGTTATGCGCACGTCAACGTCACCGGCACCGCCGTCATGCTCGAGGCCGCTCGCGCCGCCGGCTGCGCCGCCTTCGTCATGGCCTCGTCCAGCTCCGTTTACGGCAACTGCCGCGTCCCGCCCGGAACCCCCTTCTCCGAGACGCTCGACGTCAGCGAGCCCATCTCCCCCTACGCCGCCACCAAGCGCGCCTGCGAACTCATCGGCCACACCCACTGGCACCTCACCGGCATGCCCACCGCCTGCCTCCGCTTCTTCACCGTCTTCGGCCCGCGCCAGCGGCCAGACCTGGCCATCGGCTCCTTCCTCCGGCGCGTCGCCGCCGGCGAAGCCGTCCCCATGTTCGGCGACGGCTCCACCAGCCGCGATTACACCTTCATCGCCGACATCGTCGCCGGCGTCCTCGCCGCCCACGACCGTATCCCCCGCTACGGCTATCGGGTGTGGAACCTCGGCGGCAGCGAGCCGATCACCCTGATGGACATGATCGCGACCGTCGGCCGCGTCGTCGGGCGCGAGCCCATCATCGAGCGGCTCCCCATGCAGCCCGGCGACGTCGAGCGCACCTACGCCGACCTGACCCGCAGCGCCGAGGAGCTCGGCTTCCGTCCCACCACTCCCTTTGAGGCCGGCGTGGCGCTGCAGTGGGAGTGGATGCGGGCCGAGGGCCTGGCCTAGGGTGGCCGAGGTCGCCACGAACCGGAGAGGCGCGGTGCGGATGACCCGGCGGCAGCGCCGTTTACGACGCAGAGACCGACGCGGCCGCCGCGGCCCGATCCGCCGCGCCGCCCGCGCCCTGCTCACCGCGGTCTACGCCTCCTTCGCGGCCCTCCTCCTCGCCGCCGCGCTCGCCCCCTTTCTCGCCTGGGCGGAGTGGCGTATCGACCTCGCCGCCCAGTTCGCCGCCCACGCGGCCGCCGTCACCGCCGTCGCGGCCGCCTGGTGGGCCATCTCCCGCCGACCGGTCTTCGCCGGCGTCGCTCTCGTGGCCCTGACCCTTCATGCCGCCACGCTGCTCCCCGGACGGGCGCGGTGGGCCGACCCCGGCGATGCGCACCTGGGCTCCCCTGTCCGCGTCCTGCAGTTCAACGCCCTGGCCACGAACCGCGACGCCGACGCCGTCATCGAGCTGTTCCTCACCAGCGACGCCGACATCGTCTCCCTCCTGGAGCCGAGCTACCAGGTCCTCGACGCCGGCTTCCGCAGGGCCTACCTCAAGGGCGCGTACCCCTACTTCGACCAGCACCAGCGCGGCGCGCACCTCGGCTGGCAGTATCTCCTGAGCAAGTGGCCGATCCGCGAGTTCGTCTCCCCGCAGTCCACGGTCGATCCCGAGGGCCCGGCCTCCGGCTCGGTGATCGCGGTCGTCGTCGAGCGTCCCGGCGGCGCCTTCGGCGCGGTTCTGATCCATCCTCAGTCGCCGCGCAACCCCGGCCGCTGGCGCAACGGCAACGAGCTGGTCGAGCGCGCTGCCGTGATCGTGCAGCAGATGCGGGCCGCGGGCCTCCCGGTCGTCCTGCTCGCCGACCTCAACTCGACCCCCTCCGGCTACCGCAGCCGCCTGCTGGCGCGCAGCGCCGGCCTGCGCCGCTGCAAGCCGCTCCTGCTCGCCGAGGGGACCTTCCCCGCCCGCTGGCCCTGGCCCCGCCGCATCGCCATCGACGACGCCTGGGTATCGGACGAGATCCGGGTCACCTCCTGGCAGACCGCCGGCCCTGCCGGGTCTGACCATGCCGCGGTCATCGTGGACCTGCTCGTCCCCAAGTCCGCGCCGAACTCCCCGACCCCGGATGCGGACCCGTACGTGACCTTCGGCCTCCCGTGATCGACCGGCCGGGCTGCTGCGTCAAAGCGGATCGGAGGATGCGGCCGATGCGCGGATCGGGGGTGCACCGATCGCCCGACCAGGGCCGCGCCGTGCTCCGGCGTCCATCGGGCGCGACTTCAGGCCCGCGGTCGCCGCCGCGGCTCGCCCCTAGGCTGTCTGCGGCTCCTCCCCGTACCCCTCGAACTCACCGTATTGCCCGTACTCCCCGTCGCCCTCTTCCGCCGCATCGTACTCCGCCTGCAGCGCCGCCTGATCGCGGATCAGCCGCGGCACCCGGTCCATCATCCCCAGCGCGAACGGCAGCAGGAGCCCGTTGAGGTTCGTTCCCTGCAGCGTGCTCGACTCCGCCATCCCGTGCGCCAGCGTCGCCCCCGCCAAGGAGAAGGCGAAGAACGCGTACGGCGCCGACCCCGGTGTCTTGCGGACGTCGTTGAGGATCTTCAGGGATTTGATCCCGCACACGACCAGCGTCAGCCCGAACAGCGCCGCCCCGGCCAGCCCCGTCTCCGCCAGGATCTGCACGTAGATCGAGTGCAGGTTCGCCGTCGCCGCGCTCCCGCGGACCGAGGTGTCGAAGACCCACCCCGCTCCCGTCGCCGGGTTCTCGAAGAACAGCTCCAGTCCGTGGTGCCAGACCATCTGCCGGTTCGAGAAGTCCACTTCCCCGATCCGCTCCAGCGCGTGGCTGGAGACCGCCTGCATGAAGAAGTTCACCGCCAGCCCCCCGATGATCGCCAGCGTCGTCAGCAGCACCGGCCGCCGGAACAGGGGCGCCAGCATGATCATCGCCGAGATCGCCGCCATCCCCGTCGCCGCCCGGCTTCCCGTCGCCAGGATGATGAACCCGAAGAACCCCGCCAGCGACAGCGCGTACAGCTTCCAGATCTTCGTCCGGTCGTAGACGCCCACGAACAGGCACAGCGCCAGCGCCGCCGCCGCGTCGTGCCCGATCCGGTTCGCGTTCCATCCCCACACCGACAGCCGCCCGCTGAGCAGTTGCCCCGGCTCCCGCGCGATCCCCGCCATCACGAGCAGCGCGTAGAACAGCCCCGCGATCGTCAGGATCCGAAGGCCCGAGTGGAAGTCGGCGAAGCTCCGTACCGATGCCGCCAGCAGCAACCCTCCCACCGCCACGATCGCGTACATCACCTTGAACTTCACCGCCGCGACCGGCACCTCGCTCCAGATTCCCGCCAGCGTGTAGAACCCCAGGAACAGCAGGAACGTCGCCCCTGCCGGTCCGATCCGCACCACCCGGAACGCCAGCGCGTACACCACCAGTATCAGCATCGCCAGGTACACGCGGACCCACTTCAGCCCCTCCACCCCGGGCAGGTCCACCGCAACCGACATCGGCGACACCAGCACGAACGCCGCCCCAGCCAGGAACACCACGTTCACCCACCGCGCCGCCACCAACAGGGCCACGTGCGCCAGGACGGCGCCGATCCCCAGGATCACCAGCAGCGGCATGTCGATCGACTGAAGCACGGGCGACGGGTCTCCCGGGGCCGGCGGCTCGGGGCGCGACCCGCGGGCGGCTCCCGATTCTGCGCGGGGACGTTCTCTCTGGCGGCGAGCCCCCGCGTACGGGGCCGACAGTCTAGACCGTTACGGTCCCGAGCCGGGCTTGGTTCGGGGTTTCCGCCACGGCGGTTCCGACGCCCGCACCCGCGGCCGGCTCGCCACTTCCATCTTGTTTATCGGCCAATCCCGTCCCCGCCTTCGGCCCCGCTCCCCGATCCGACCCCTTCCCCGGCATGGAGCACGCCCGCCACCCGCAGGGCCTTCCGCAGCCCCGCCACCGGGTCCCCCTCCCGCCGCCATCGCGCCAGCACCCCCTTGGTCGCCTCCTTCATCTCCGCCAGTCGATCCGCCTCCGTCACCTCCCGAAGGCACCGTGTCAGCGCCCCCAGGTCCCCCGGCGGGAAGAGCCGTCCGCTCACCCCGTCCTCCACCAGTTCGGCCGCGGCCCCGACCACGTCCGTCGCCACCACCACCAGCCCGGCGCACACCGCCTCGTTCACCACCAGGGCCCATGGCTCGTAGTCGCTCGGCAGCACGAGCACGTCGCTCGACCGGTACACCGCGCTCACGTCCCGCTGGTCCCCCAGGAACCCCGTCCAGATCACCCGCCCCCTCAACCCCTCCGGCACCCGTGCCGCGAGCTGCTCGCGCAGTTCTCCCGTCCCCACGATCACCAGGTCCCACTCCGGGCGCTCCGCCGCGATCGCGCAGAAGGCGTCGATCGCCAGGTCCACCCGCTTGACCCTCACGAGCCTTCCCGTGAACACGATGCGCCGCCGATCCGGCGCGAGGCCGAGCCGTGCCGCGGTCGCCTTGATGTAGCCCTCGTCGAGCGTCTCGATCAGGTCGTAGTCGGGCTCGAAAGGTACGAGGAACACCCGCTCCGGCTTCGCGCCGTACTTCAGGAAGTACTCCCGCCCCAGCGATCCGAACGGCATGCACCCCGTCGCGGCGCGCACCGCCCATCGCACCACCATGTTCTTCACCAGCCGCCGCACCCCCCGCGCGAGGTCCCCTCTGATGTTCGAGTCGGACCACATGAAACACGGAATCCCGCGCGATCGGCACCAGCGGACCACCCGCAGCTGCGCCGGGTCCGCGTACCCCCCCGCCACCACGAACCGCACGTTGTGTTCCTCGAGCCACCGGCAGATCCGCCCTCCCTTGCGCCACTCGTGCAGCGCGTAGCGGATCTTCGCCCGGTTCTCCACCGACTCCCCCCGCCCGAACATCACCGGCCGGATCTCCGGATCTTCCGCCAGCCTCCACGGCGCGTCGGGCACGTCGTGGGTGAACAGCGACCACAGTTGCACTTCCGGGATCTCGCGTGCGAACCGGCGGTGCACCTGGATCCGGTAGGGCGTCTGCACGTTCCCGACGATGGCGATGGTGGGGCGGGGCATGGGCTCGGATGGTAAGGCTTCGCGCATCATCCCGCGGCTTCTGCCGGCGCGACCGACGCGTCGCGCGCTCGCCCCGCCCCCTCCGCCACCGATGCGTACATCCCCTCCAGGTCACGCCCGATCGCCTGCGTCGAGAACGTCTCGATGACCCACCGCCTCCCCGCCGCCCGCGCCGCATCGCCGGGCGGCGCGGCCAGCATCCCCGCGATCGCCTCGCCGAGCGCCCGAGCCTCCGGCGCCGACACGCGTGCGAACCCGTGCCCGCGGCTCGCCGCCGTCACGTCCCCCGCCAGCGCCAGGTTCTCCGTCATCACCACCGGGGTCCCCACGCCGAGCGCCTCCGGCACCGTGTATCCGAAGTTCTCGTGCAGCGAGTTGAGCACCAGCACGTCCGCCGCCCCCAGGGCGAGCCACTTGTCCCCACCCTTGATCCACCCCGCGAAGACCACGCGCTCCGCGATCCCCAGCGACCCCGCGAGTTCCCGCAGCGACGCCACGTACGCCTCCTCCCCCGAGCCGAACAGCGCAAGCCTCGACCCCTTCCGCGCCCCCGCGACCGCCGCGAACGCCCGCAGCGTCAGTTCCAGTCGCTTCACCGGGTGCAGCCGCCCGAGGAACGCCACCACCTCTCCTTCCGCCGGCAGCCCGAATCTGGCGCGCCCCTCCGCGCGCAGGCGTCCGATCTCCGCCTCCGTTTCCGGCACCGTCACCGGCAGGTACACCACCCGTCGCTCCCCCACGCACCCCCGCGGCAGCACCGAATGATCCCGCTCCCCCGCGCTGCAGAAGACGAACGCGGCCGCTCCCCGCAGCGCCCTTCCGAGCCCCAGCCGCATGAACACCTGCTTCTTCAGCGCCTTCTGCGCCAGCGCGTGGTCCAGCAGCATCCCGTGCGGCTGCCAGCAGCATGGAACCCCCGCCCGCCGCGCCGCTCCGGCCGCCGCGACCAGGTCCGGCGACCACACCCCGTGCAGGTGCAGCACGTCGATGCGTCCCGCCCGGATGTCCTCCGCGACCATCGCTCCGAGTTCCCCCGGCCCCAGCCTCCCCAGCCGCCGCGCCAGCCTCCACCGCCGCGGCTCCGCCTCGATCGCCGCCGCGGCCGCGTCCCCGGCCGGCGGGCGGAGCGTGTACGCCATCGGCTCCAGCCCCGGCCGGGTCGCCGCCGCCGCCATCAGTTGGAGGAACGCGGTGGACGTCCCTCCCGAGCGATCGTCAACGCACTGGATGACCTGGGCGATGCGCAGCATTCCGGGACCGGTGATCACGGCCGCGAGACCGGCGCGGCGGAGTTGACCTCGCCCTCCGGGATCGCCAGCCCCTGCGGCGGCAGCCCCAGTTTCGCCACCGCGTCCGGGCCCGACTCCGCCGCCGCGGCTCTGAGTTCGGCGAGCTTGAGCGAGATGAGCATGTCGTACGTCGCCAGGACCAGGCAGAAGCGGAACCCCGCCACGCCGTCGAGGAACCCGAGCCGGATGAAGTACATGTAGATGAACCGGCTCAGCCCGGAGAACGGCAGCCGCGGCAGCACGTTGTGCTTCAGCCATCGCCGCACCGCGATCCCCCGCTCCAGTCGTGTGGCGGCCGCCACGTTCCGCTGCGTCCTCGCCAGGAACAGTTCCCGCGCCTCCAGCGTCGAGTACCGGTTGTGCTTGGCGAAGAAGTGCTCCAGCCCCCGCCGGTCCTCGTGCCGCATGATGTGCCGCAGCCGTCCCGTCGGCCCGTCCACCACCATGTGTTCGTGGACGTCCCGCTCCTCGTACCGCGCCCGCCCCCGCTTGAAGAACCGCAGGTTGTACGACGGGAAGTAGCCGCAGTGACGGATCGGACGCCCCATGAAGTACGTCAGCCGGTTGACGTAGAACCCCGCCTCCGGCACTTCCTCCGCCGGCTTCGACGCGATCGCCAGCAGTTCGTCCCGCAGTTCCGGCGTGATCGACTCGTCCGCGTCCAGGATGAACACCCAGTCGCTCTTGAGCGGCAGGTTCTCCAGCGCCCAGTTCTTCTGCTTCGCGTACCCCAGCCACGGGCGCTCCACCACCGTCGCCCCCATCCGCTCCGCGATCTCCCGCGTCGAGTCCTTCGACCCGGAGTCCACCACGTACACCGCGTCCGCCCACTCCATCACCGACCGCAGGGCGTGCGGCAGGTTCGCCTCCTCGTTGTACGACAGGATCATGACCTCGATGTTCGCACGGGGCGTCCCGGCCGCATTCGCGGCCGCGGAGGTCTCGTGCTGGGTCGTCGTCGTCGTCAAGGTCGTCGGATCCGGCCGGCCTCGGGCCGGCGAGTCAACTGCGCCCCCGCTTCGTCCGCTCAGATAGTAGCCGTCGCCCCGCCGGGGCCGCCAGGGGGCCTCTTGAACACCCGCGGCCGCACCGGCCGCGCCGGGTTGCCGACCGCCAGGACCCACGGCGGCAGGTCCTTGTACACCGACGATCGCGCCCCGACCACCGTTCCCTGGCCGATCGTCACCCCGGGTCCGACGTACACGTCCGCCGCCACCCACGCCTTCGCCCCGATCGTGATCGGCGCCGTGATCAGCGGGTGGTCCGGGTCCTCAAAGTCGTGGCTCGCCGTGCACAGGTAACTGTACTGGCTCACCGTCGAGCACGCCCCGAGCGTGATCGTGTCCACCGAGTAGATGTCGGTGTGCTCCCCGATCGCCGCGTGCTCGTGCATCACCAGGTTCCACGGCGCCCAGATCCGAGCGGTCGGGCACACCCGCGCCGTCGGGTGCAGTTTCGCCCCGAACGCGCGCAGCACCCAGTTCCGCCAGAAGTGGATCGGGCGCGGGCACGTCCGGAAGATCGTCCGCCACGCCACCGCCCACAGCACCCGCTTGATGTTCAACCGCAGCGGGAACCGCTGCCGCGGCGGCACCGGGATGGCGCTGCGCGCCAGGCTCCCCGCCCCTACGGCCGCCTCTCGCGGCGCGGCCGGCGCCGCGCCCGCGGTTGCGGTCGTCAGTTCGGGTGAGGTCGGCGTTGTCGCCGGCGGGTTCGGCACGCGGCATGCTCCCTTAGTTCACGGTCCTCGTCTGCGCCACCGGCCCCGGCGTGGATGCCGTCGCCGGCTCCGCCCCCGCCCCGCGCGTGAGCGTTCCTTCCACGATATCACAGAACCTTCCGCACAGGGCCCCCTTGCTCAGCTCCGCGCTCACCGCGTCCCGCGCCCGCCGCCCCTTCGCCTCCAGTTCCTCCCGCGGGGTCTCGATGATCTGCTTCAGCACCCGCACCGCCCCATCGACGTCCCCGTGCTCGACGTGCCACCCGATGTCGAACCGCTCCAGGATCTCCGAGACGTGGCACGGCCGCGGCCCGAGCAGCAGCACCGGGCGAGCCACCGCCATCGCCCCGTACACCTTGCACGGGTGCACGATCCCGACCGCCTCGTTCCCCACCGTCACCAGGTGAACGTCCGCCGCCCCCAGCGAGTACTTCAGTTCGCTCATCGGCTGGTACGGCAGCGACACGATCGACGCGTCCGGGTGCTCCTTCATCACCCGCTCGACTTCCTTCTTCCCGATCCCGCCGCCGACGAACATGAACACGAAGCGCTTGTCGTCCTTCAGCCGGACCGCCGCCTCCAGCAGCGTCTCGATCGGGTTCGTCGGGCCGTGGTTCCCCGAGTACATCACCACGAACTTCCCCCCGCTCTCCAGCGGCCCGCCCAGGTTGTGCACCGCCCGGAACGTGTTCCGCTCGTGCGGAACCAGCTCGTAGTCCTCCAGCGGCCACGGGGGCATCACCGCGATCCTCCCCTCCGCCCGCGGGAGTTTGCGCACCAGCCGGTCCTTCATGAACCGGTCCAGCGCCACGATCGCCCGCGCCCGGCTCAGGATCCGCCGGTTGAGCCATTCGAAGGCCCGCACCGCGAGCGACCCCTCCCGCACCTTCCCCAGCGCCACCACCTGGTCCGGGTTCAGGTCCATCGCCCAGTACGTGATCGGCGCTCCCCGGACCCACGACACGACGAGCGCGGCGATCGAGCACATCGGCGGCGACGTGCTCACCACGATCCCGTCCAGCCGCGGCATCAGCAGCGCCCGCACGATCACCTGCGCCAGGAAGATCGACTGCCCCGCCAGCCGCACCGGGATCGACTTCTTCCCGAAGCTCGACAGCGGCAGCCGCCGGACCTCCACCCCGTTGAGCGTCTCCCGCGCCGGGTACTTCACGCTCGGGTCGTCGTACCCGCGGGCCGACGTCAGCACCACCACGCGATGCCCCCGCCGCGCCAGCTCCGCCGCGGCGTCCGCCATGTGCTGGCCCACGCTCGCCGGGTCCGGCACGTACACCTGGCTCATCACCAGGATCGTCTTGGGTCTCGCGCTTCTCGACATGCGGGCGTTCTTCGGGACTCACCACAGAGTCGCAGAGACACAGAGGGGGCACAGAGGGAACAGAGACAAGGATTTGAAGAGGGCCGGGGCAGGGATGGGGCTCGGGGCGGGCCCGTGCGCTTGGAGAGGCCTGGGGGCTCATCCGACCTGATCCCCCCCCGCGTCCCTCCGCTTCCTCTGCGACCTCTGCGTTCCTGCCTTTCTTCGTGCTCTTCGCTGCCTGCGCGTTGAAGAGGTCGTGTTTCCGTTCTTCCGTGGTGGGTTCTCTTCCTTCACATCACCGGCGGGCCTTCGCCTTGACCTTCTTCTTCGCGGCCGGCTTCTTCTTCACGCTCGAAGCCGCCGCCGTCTTCTTCTTCGCACCGGCCTTCGCGGCCTTCTTCTTCGCGGCCGCCTTCTTCCTTCTCACCGGGGCCTTCATCGTGTAGCTGTCACGCGCCCCGGTCCCCTGCCCGGTCAGGGACACCATCGCGGCGGCCGCGCTCTTCGCGTCGTACTTCGCCGTGAACTCGTCGTAGATCCAGCGGTACGTCTTCTCCATCCCGTCGCGCAGGCGCGTGTCCGGCTCCCAGCCGAGGTACTGCCGGATCAGCGTGTTGTCGCTGTTGCGGCCCGCCACCCCGCGCGGCGCGTCGAGCTTGTACCGCCGCTCCAGCTTGACCCCCGCGATCTCCTCAGCGATGTCCACCAGCTGGTTGATGCTCACCAGCTCGCTCGACCCCAGGTTGATCGGCTCCAGGATCTCGCTGTGCATGATCTTGTCGATCCCCAGCAGGCAGTCGCTGATGTACATGAACGACCGCGTCTGCGTGCCGTCCCCCCAGATCTCGATCTCGTGCCGGCCGGAGACCTTCGCCGCGATCACCTTCCGGCAGATCGCCGCCGGCGCCTTCTCGCGCCCGCCCTCCCACGTCCCGTACGGGCCGTACACGTTGTGGAACCGCGCTACGCGCGTGTGCATCCCGAAGTCCTCGCGGAAGTGCCGGCACATCCGCTCGGAGAAGAGCTTCTCCCACCCGTACCCGTCCTCGGGCATCGCCGGGTACGCGTCCTCCTCCTTCAGCGCCGTGACGTTGGGGTCCTTCTGCTTCTCGGCGTTGTACACGCACGCCGAGGAGCTGAAGAAGAACCTCTCCACCCCGTTCTCCCGCGACGCCATCAGCATGTGCGTGTTCGTCAGCACGCTCAGCATGCACAGCGCCTTGTTGTTCTCGATGAACCCCATCCCCCCCATGTCCGCCGCGAGCTGGTACACCTCGCTCGCCCCCCGCGTCACCCGCCGGCAGTTCTCCAGGTCGCGCAGGTCCCCCCGCGGCCCCCCGACGTTCTCCGCCCCCCGGTGGACCTGGTACCACTCGTCCAGCGGCTTGATGTCCACCGCCCGCACCCGGTACCCCCGACGGAGCAGGTCCCCCGCCAGGTGCCCGCCGATGAACCCGCCCGCCCCGGCGACAACGACCAGCTCACCCTTCGACGACGACGAAGACATCAAGAAATCTCCCAACCCCCGCCCCCTCGCGGCCGGCGTTGCTCCGCCGGCGGTCCTCCGCATATCCCCTGCGCGCAGGGGCCAACGACGACGCCTCCCCCGCCCACAGCCGTAGCACTCCGTACGAACCCATCCGCGCCCGGTTCGATCCACACCGGCGCAGGGAGATCACTATCGGCCGTTTCCGCCCCTTCCTTCCTTCTCTCTCCCCCCTCTGCCCCCCTCTCCCTTAGGGAGGAGAGGCCTGGGGTGAGGGCTCCATGGCTTCCCGACTCCCCCTCTCCCACTCCTCTCCCTTCGAAGCCCCCGCCCTGAGGGCGGGGGTTTGGGGGCGGGTTCCCTCTTCCCCTCCCTCACCTCCACACCTGCTCCCCTCTTCACCTTCACCCCCCCCGCCGCCCTTCAAAAAACCTTCCAAAATCCCCCATCACCCCCTTGCATAACCCGCACAAACCACTACACTCCCAACCATCACCCAAGCGCACGGAGCGTCCCACCATGATCGCCCTCGCCCCCTTCCCCGACGACACCCACGACCCCGCCGCCGCCTTCGACCTCGAACTCCTCCACGCCCGCCGCGAGGCCCTCGCCATCCTCCGCGCCTCCCTCCTCCCCGCCGACCCCGACCACCGCCCCCCCGACGCCCCACCCCCGCCCACCCGCGACGCCCGCCTCGCCGCGGCCGCCATCCTCCGCATCCGCCCCCTCGCCATCTCAACCCCGACCGCAACCCCCACTACCTCCGACCCCGCCCCCACCCCGCCGTCCCCACCCCAAGCCCCCTCCCCCCGCACCCCGACTCCCACCCCCACCACCCCCAACGCCGCTCCACCCCCC
>Ga0207864_1000843_pt1 | contig 37698 bp, 31 predicted proteins | sample HigsolmetaAR202D_FD_184834 | JGI IMG/M metagenome (GOLD analysis project Ga0207864, IMG submission 184834) | Ionic liquid and high solid enriched microbial communities from the Joint BioEnergy Institute, USA - AR20-2-D (SPAdes) (version 2) ...
GTCTTCATGCCGAGATCGGCCAGATACCGCGCCAGGGACATGGCCGTCGTCGTCTTGCCGACTCCACCTCGCTGATTACAGGTGACAAGTTTGATCATCGGAACTCTCCGGAAATCCGTTGGCGGCTTAGCCGTTCACTTCTTGGCGGAAGCCGCCTCGCCGTAACTGTGGCCTCGGCCAGCTGCTGCTTGATCTGCTCAAGTTCAGGCAGGGTCCAGTAGCGATAGCCGTTTTCTCGGATGTGAGAAGGGCGGGGAACGCGGCCGTCGAGGATCATCCGCTCCAGAGTGCGTTTGCTGACGCCGAGTGCCCGGGCCACCTGTGTCGCACTGCACAAAGTAAAGCGTTCCTCAATCCTTCGCCGCATCTGCTGTCATTTGAAGAATATCTACCTGTTGACACAAAAAGCAATGTCTTGCAGCAAAACCGATGACACGATTTACATATAAGACCTTCTGTCATCTCCGGTCATAAGGGCGTGTCTCGACGTTATGACGGGTCCTGACCATCCAGAAGCTGCTCAAACCGGTCGTAATCGTCGCTAATGGCGCGGGAGAGATCGGCTAACTGTTGCAGGAGGTCGACCGCGTTCTTGAATTCGATCTCCAGGCGGCCTTTGGTCAGGCGCGTTGTCACTGGCAGCCCCTCCACGGTGATTCGGTGCGCCGGGTTCCGAACAGGAATGGAAATTCTTCGGGCCTTCCACTCCCGCTGGGTTTCGGCCAGCCGCTCAGATAAACGCTCGCGGCGCCGAGCCTCCTGTTGATATTCGTCGGTTCTGAAAAGAGCTTCTAGTCGGGTGATCAGTTCCAAACGATCGATGAGGAAGGTACGTCCGGCTTGAAAACCTCCGAATCGATGCAGCAGGCGGATTGCGTCACGGCGGCTGACTTTGAAGAGTTTTTCGACTGTGCTACGGTCGACCACGGGGGCAGGGAAGGCCCGCAGACACTCGATTGCGCTGGGAACTTGTTGCAGCCAGGCAGCTTTGCGCGGCATGACGCTACGATAGCAATATACCTATTGTTTTGTCACAGGTGTGACATATCGGGAGTTTCTGACCAGCAATGAACAGTCACGAGTCGAGAAAAGAAGCGCGGTTCTGACTAGCGATAAGAGAAGCTTATCGATAGTCAGAAACAGGTCGACGCCTTTGACCCTCTCGGCAATACGTTATTACACTGGTAATAACGAAGGAGCGCGTGTATGGTGGAACTGAAAGTCCGAAAATTCGGGAATTCGTTAGGCGTTGTCCTGCCGAAGGAAGTCATCAATCGCCTGCACACCGGGGAGGGGGAGCGACTCTTTCTCATCGAGGCGGCCGGTGGCGGCTATCGGCTCACGCCCTACGATCCGGCATTCCAAAAGAAAATGGCAAAAGCCGAGGACATCATCAGCCGCTACCGCAACACCCTGCATGAACTTGCCAAGTGAACGAGCCGACCTGGATCGACGAGCGCGATGTTCTTACGCTGCATGACCGGCTCCTTGCCTTGTACGGCGGCGCTCCCGGTCTTCGGGATGAGAATCTTCTAAGTTCCGCTCTGGCCCGTCCGAAGCAGCACCTCGCCTATACAGACAATGCCGACATCATCGCCATGGCTGCTGCTTACACCGCAGGCATTGTGCGCAACCATCCGTTTGTCGATGGCAACAAGCGAGTCGGGTTCGTTGCCGGTGTCCTGTTTCTGGAGCTTAACGGGTACCGGTTCACTGCGCCCGAAGAAGAGGCAACACAGGCGGTCCTTTCCCTCGCTGCTGGAACGCTCAATGAGTCTGAATACGCAGCCTTCCTGCGCGCTAATGTCACCAGCGCTCAGACGGCCACTTAGGATGTGCTAGCATTCGATCGATGCATCAGCCGCCAGCTCCTCTTCAGGCCTCCGTGCTGGCAGTGGACGCCGCCCGGCGGCGAGCAGAAGATTACTTTCACGCTGCTCAATCGGCCAACACCCGGCGTGCCTATGCCTCGGATTGGCGTCACTTTGAAAGCTGGTGCCTGGCTGCAGGGCAGGGAAGTCTTCCCGCATCGCCAGAGACCGTAGTGCTTTATCTTTCGGCGCTGGCCGATACAACCAAGGTCAGCACGCTGACCCGCCGCGTCTCGGCAATCTCTCAAGCGCATCAGACGGCGGGCTTCCAAACGCCAACGCAACACATCGCTGTACGTAAGTTGATGGCGGGCATCCGCCGCCGCAAGGGAAGCATGCAAACCGGCAAACGGCCGGTTTTGACACACGAGCTAAAGATGATCGTGGCGCGGTTGTCTCCGGAGCGCCTCCTCGACGTCCGCGACCGGGCCCTGCTGCTGTTGGGCTTCGCCGGGGCGTTTCGCCGGTCGGAACTGGTGAGCCTCGACATCCAGGATCTGAGCTGGAGCCAGGAAGGCCTCGTGGTCACGCTGCGGCAGTCAAAGACGGACCCGGAGGGATACGGCAGGAAGATCGGTATCCCCCACGGGTCGACGCCTTCCACCTGTCCGGTTCGTGCGGTGAAGGTCTGGACGGAAGCCTTGGGTGCTGATTCAGGCCCTCTCTTCCGTAGAATCGACCGTCACGAGCGAATTGGAGCGCGGCTTACGGCGCAGTCTGTGGCGCTCGTATTAAAGAAGCGTGCAGCGCAGGCTGGTCTCGAACCTGCCCAATTGGCGGGACATTCCCTCCGCGCCGGTCTCGCCACTGCTGCTGCCGCCGCGGGTGTTTCCGAGCGCGTCATTATGGCCCAGACCGGACACCGTTCCTTACCCGTTCTCCGTCGCTACATTCGGGAAGGCTCTCTATTTCTGGAGAATGCCGCGGCAAGAGTCGGGCTGTAGCAATCAGACTCGAGATAATTACCGGGTGTCCTACCCCCTCATAGCATTTGCAGATCGCGCTACGTGCGATTTCTTCGATAGGAATTGGCGGATCGCCTCGGCAATACGCTCGCTGGCCCGGCCGTCGCCATAGGGATTGTGAATCCAGGCGCGGCGTTGATACTCCTCCGGATCGTCGAGCAACCGCGATGCCTCCGTCACAATCCGGGCCGTATCGCTGCCAACCAGCCGTACAGTCCCGGCTTCAACCGCTTCCGGGCGCTCGGTCTTCTCTCGCAGTACCAGAATCGGCTTCCCGAGTGATGGGCCTTCTTCCTGGATGCCGCCGGAATCTGTGAGCAGCAGATAGGCACGACACATCAAGTCGACAAATTCCACATAATCGAGCGGTTCGGTAAGATGCACGTTCGGCAGAGCCGATAGGTATCGCCTCGCCGGTTCGGTAACGTTTGGATTTGGATGAACCGGATAGACAATCTCGACGTCTTCACGGGCGGCCAGCCGCGCTAACGCCTCGCAAATCCGCTCGAAACCAGCGCCAAAGCTTTCCCTTCGATGTGCTGTCACCACAATCAGCTTTTTCGAGCCGTTGAGATGCGCCCAGGAACGAGAGGACGACAACTCCCCTTTGATCAACAGATCGCGCACCTGCAAGACAGCATCAATTCCCGTGTTTCCGGTGACGAATACCGACTCAGGCGCAACTCCTTCTTTCGCCAGATTCTCAGCGGCTCCTGGAGTTGCTGCAAAATGCAGCGCCGCCAGGCGCGTCACCAGCAGGCGGTTCATCTCCTCGGGAAAAGGCTGTCCAGGATCCCCAGTGCGTAAGCCCGCCTCGACATGCGCCACAGGCACGCGGGCGTAAAAGCCAGCTAAAGCGCCGCACAATGTCGTCGTCGTATCGCCTTGTACCAGCACCAGGTGCGGCCGCTCCGCAGCAAGAACGCCTTCGAGACCGGACAGAATGCGGCTGGTCGATGCGAACAGCGATTGCGCGGGCCGCATCGCATTCAGATCATGATCAGGCCGTACACCGAAGACACACAGGACCTGGTCCAGCAGGTCCCGATGTTGGGCGGTCACGCATACCCGAACATCAAAGTCATCCGGGTTCATGCGCAAATATCGAATCACGGGGCATAACTTGACGGCCTCGGGGCGAGTGCCCAGGATGATCAGGATTCTATGGGGGTTCACACGTGTTGGATCCAATAGAAACTGTATTATCCTCCCCAAACCGCTCTCATCTAAAGCCAATTACATAATGCTCCCGCTCTCCCGTCAGAAGGTCGCCTCCCGCCGTTATGAGCATGCCTGTTGATGCGATCCCACTCAGACTGCAAGACTTTGATTGTCGAATGAGATCACTGCTTTGGTACGTGCTTGCTGCCTTTGCCGAGATCGCCGGTTGCTTCGCGTTTTGGGCGTGGATTCGCCTGGGTAAGCATCCTCTCTGGATCGTTCCCGGCATTGTATCCCTCGTTATCTTTGCGTTGGCTCTGACTCGCATCGAGACAACGGCTGCAGCCCGTGCCTATGCAGCTTATGGCGGAATTTATATTCTTTCCTCCTTGCTGTGGCTTTGGCTTGTAGAGGAAACAAAGCCGGATCAATGGGACCTGCTGGGCGCAGGTGTTTGTTTTCTCGGAGCTGCCGTCATTCTGTTTGGCCCGCGCTCTCAGTGAGCGGCTGGCTTACCGCAAGCGCCTCGGTCCCCCGCTCAGACACCACAGAATGCCCCGACTTTATGACAGGGCGATCTTAAGAGGCTGCTGGGTAGGCCTTTGCAACGATCACCCCGGTTGTGCCCATGAGTGATCGGGATAGAAACAGGCCGCAGGCGGGGGTAGACACTCTGCGAGGCTCCCGCATCACGAGATCCAGGTGGCAATCGGGTTCCGGATTCTCCAACCGTGCGATCGCGGGCAGAAACCCCTCCGCAGCCGCTGACAAACCCAGAGCAAGTTCAACCGCGGCGGTGGCCGCGCCCAGGTAGCCGGTCCGGCTCTTGAGCGCAGTTACCGGAACATGTTGCGGCAGGACATTCTGCAGCTCGCGGAGTTCGCAGGCATCCTCCTTCACTGTTCCGAGGCCTCGCGCCACTACGAAGTCAATCCTATTCCCGTCAATCAACCTGCTGATCTGCCGCTCGATGCCATCTCCGCCGCAATCCAGGCCGATCAGTTCTCCGTAAACCCGCGCACCTCTTACTTCCACACTTTCACGCCGCTCGAGCACAAAAAATCCTGCGCCCTCTCCCGGCACCAGGCCGGACCTGCTTACATCAAAAGGCCGGTAGGCGACCTCCGGAGGATCCGTGGAGAGCATGCCGGCGCGCTGGTAATCTCCCCATACGGTCGGAAGCAGAAGAGAGTCGTAGCCGCCTGCAACGGCTACATCGCAGCGTCCTTCCAGGAGGTCATAACAGGCGGTATGCAAGGCCATCACCGCCGCTGTTTCACTGTGTACGTAGTTTGCGCTCGGACCTTTTGCTTCGAGCTCGACAGAGAGCATGCCAACGCCGCCGTTCGATAAAGTGCGCAGGGAAAAATAACGATCGATCAGCCGCGAAGGACGCCCGCCGAGAGACTTATAATCACGCTCTGAATCATCCTGCCAGGCAAAGCTGAGGGAACCTAGAAACTGCTCGGGTTCCATCCCGGTTTGCCCGCTTCCGACATAGATACCGATCCGCTCCGGAGGTATTTGCCCCACTGTGAAACCGCTCGATGCCATTGCCTCCAGCGCGCTTCGCATTGCGAATTGGACTCCGCGGTTCATGAATTTTGTCTGCTTGGGCCGCCGGAGTCCTTCGTTTACAGGGAAGTCCCGAACTGCTCCGCTGGCCTGGCACAAGTCTTCGCTCACCTCAAACCGGTCCAGGCGCCCGATGCAGGAATCGAGCCCGCGAAGTCGGGTCACATTCTCCCGAAGTGAAAGACCAAGAGGAGTTACCAGACCAATTCCGGTTATTGCGACGCTTTGCATGGGTTAGATGGAAGCAGCCGGCAAATGGCTACCCTTGGGGTGCTTCTGGTGCAGCCTGCGCCTGCTCATACTCCTCGCGATAATATTGCTTCACCCACTCGCGGTTGAGTTCGTCACCGGAAAGCAGCGTCACTTCTCGGCCGCAATCCTTGCATTTCACACGGAAGCCGGTGCTTGCTACCATTGCTCCTCCGCAGGCCTCGCAATTCTGAGGAGACTGCTGGACCAGGCTATGAATCATGCGCACCCAGGTTTTGACCTTGAGGAAGTGCTTGTTCACCTGATCGACGGTAACCTCGCCGTCAAGGAGCTTGTGCTCTGATTCATCGAGACGGCGGCGAAGAAGCGCCTTACCAGTCTCAGTGAGAAGTCCGTTATTCACCAGGACCCCGGGACCGAAAATCTCCTCAGCTGTCTTCAGAATCGATTTCTCGGGGAGCCAGATATTGAACTCTGATTCTGTCTGCATGCTGATCTCAATGAGATCCAGCGACTCGGCGCCAAGATCATCAAGAGCCGCATCCGGTGTGACTTCACTCGGATCGATCTGCAGGCTCTTGGCAACGATACCTTGGAACTGCTGCAGGATTTCCTGTTCTGTCATGAGCTTCTACGTCAGCAACGTTTTATGTATCCCAAGCTTTTACGGCGAGCACTGCATTCTGGCCGCCAAAGGCGAAAGCATTCACTAATGCTGCCCGTACTGTTGCCCTCCGGCTGTGATTCGGAACATAGTCAAGATCACACCCAGGGTCCGGATTACGCAAGTTCAAAGTCGGGGGCACTTGGCCTTCGCCCATCGACTTGACGGCAGAGATCAGATTACACACGCCTGCCGCCGAGATTGTGTGTCCGATATGCCCTTTAATCGAAGAAACAAGAAGCTTGGGACTGTGTTTGCCAAAACAAAGCTTTATTGCGGTTGTTTCGACGGCATCATTCTTCGGGGTCGACGTGCCGTGTGCGGCTACATAGTCCACTTGCTCCGGCGTCATGCCCGCCTCCTCGAGAGCCAGCCTCATGGCCCTTGCCTCGCTGTTTCCATCAGGTGACGGATCGCTCAGAGAGTAGGCATTCAAAGTCGAGCCGTAGCCAACTAATTCGGCGTAAATGCGGGCCCCGCGAGCCTTAGCGCTTTCCAAACTTTCGAGGACAATCGCCCCGGCTCCCTCGCCCATGACGAAACCGTCTCTTAACCGATCAAAGGGACGCGATGCTTCCTCTGGATTGCCGCTTTTGCTCAATGCACCAAGCAACGCAAAAGCCAGGATGCCAATGGGATTCACCAGAGCAGCGCTTCCACCTGCCAGCATCGCCCGGACCTTGCCCCGCTTTACCAGACGGTATGCCTCTCCAATGGCGTGAGCACTGGCAGCGCAAGCCGTATCCATCATGAATTGCGGTCCGCCAAGCCGCAGAAGCCGCGCTGGAACGGCCAGCATCATCTCTCCCATCCGCCGGTAATAGCCGCGTTGCGACTGCCCCTTCACTGGATATCGCTTGAGATCGAGCGCCTTGCCGTCCTCTGTGCGGAAGTCAAAGTATTCCCTTCGCAATTGCACGACATCAATCCAGTTGACACTCCCTCCGCCGGCAATTCCGATCTCGGATGACGGCAGCGGATCCTCCTCCAGCCCTGCATCCCGATAGGCTTCCTGCGCAACGGAATAGAACAGCCTTACGTACCGCCGGCACCACTCCCTGGGCGCCCGATCGGCATCCACTTCAGCAGGTACATAGGGGCATTCCGCCGCTACTTTGATGTCGTACTGGGAAGGATCGTAAAAACTGATAGGCGCAATCCCGCACCGCCCTTCAACGAGCGCCTGCCAGCATGTAGAAAGACAAGGACCGAGCGATGTGCTCAGTCCCATTCCAGTGATGACGACCCGATGCATCAATCCGCCTCGGCCCGCCAGGCAATCAAGGGACTAGAGTGCAACTGCCATCCGGTGCGCCTGGTTGTCGAAGAATTCCGATTCCGGCTCGAGAAATCCTTGACTCTCCAGATATTGAATAACGATTCGCGCATTTTCCTCGGCCGTCACTTCCGCGGTTACCAGTCTGACTTCTGGATTGAGGGGCGGCTCATAGGGATCATCAACTCCCGTAAACCCCCTGATCTCTCCGGCCCGCGCCTTTGCATAAAAGCCCTTTACATCCCTTTGTGCACAAACTTCCACGGGCGTATCTACAAACACTTCAATAAAGGAACCGTCGCGCATCATGTTACGCACCTGGTTGCGCGTGGACCTGTAGGGACTGACCGCGGCGCAAATCACCACACCGTTATGGCGCACAATCTCACTCGCCACAAATCCGATGCGGAGCACATTGACATCCCTGTCTTCCCTGGAAAAACCAAGACCTTTAGACAGGTGGGTTCGAACGACATCGCCATCGAGGACCGTGACCTGACGGCCGCGTTCCATCAGCAGCACAGTAACGAGTTCGGCGACAGTACTCTTTCCGGCCGAGGGCAGGCCAGTGAACCAAAGACAAAATCCCTGCTTGCGGCGGGGCGGGTAGGCTGCGGCTAGAATCTCGGCTGTCTCCGGGCGGGTAAACCAGTCCGGCAAGGGGAGTCCTTCGGCCAGGTACTTTTTCCGGACCTCGGTGCCTGAAATCGAGAGCGTAGTTGCACCTTCGGGGACCGCTGTGATTTCGGTATAACGCCCTTCCTCCGGCAGGTACACCAATTCATCGAAAGGATATGGAGTGACGCCAATCTCCTCGCTGTACTTCGCCAGTGCTTCCCGAGCCTCGTATGGTCCGTAAAAGGGTTTCCCCTGAGAATCCCTGCCCGGACCGGCATGGTCCCTCCCAATAATGAAGTGATTTGCCCCAAAATTCCGGCGGATGATCGCATGCCAAATGGCTTCACGAGGGCCCGCCAGGCGCATAGCCAGCGGTAACAGGCTGAGAACTGTTCGGTTCGGATCGTAATACCGCTCAACCACGGTCTTGTAGGTCCTGACACGGGTGTAGTGGTCAATATCGCCAGGCTTCGTCAGGCCCACGACGGGATGGAGCAACAGGGTTGCGTTCAGGGAATCGGCCGCTCGCTTTGTCAGTTCTTCGTGAGCCCGATGGAGGGGATTCCGTGTTTGAAAGGCCACCACATTCGGGTTGCCTAAAGCCGACAGGATGAGGCGCGTCTCGGCCGGGGTCCTCCTCAATTCCGGAAAATCCGGATGGCGCGGCAGCTCCACCACCTTCAGCGGACCGCTCAACCGGTACTTTCCCCACGACCGCATTTCCAAGACCAGCGGATGCGCGTCATCCACGGATCCGCAGATGGCCCGGGCTGCCTTTTCGAACTCCGCCTCGTAGATCTCTTCTACTTGGAGGATCGCAATCAGATTGTTCTTGGGGCTGCGGAGGGCGAGGCCTTTGCCTTCCTGAATTCCATCCAGACTGCTCACGGGAAGAGTGACGGGGATAGGAAACAGCGTCCCGTCGGCCAGGCGCATCCGTTCGATTACCGAAAGGTAATCGCGCTTGCCCATGAACGTACGCAACGGAGAAAGGCCGCCGGTTGCAAGCAATTCCAGATCGCACATCAACCGCGGGGAAAGCTGCAGGGAGTGAAGTCCCTTCGCCTGATTCATCAGCTCCCGGCGCTCCTCCTCGCCCACCAGCAGATCTACGAGATACCCCCCGTAAGGCTGAATCAGTTCGGCGTTCTTCGACACCCGGGGATTGTCCTCCTCCAAGAAATCCTTTGTTTTTTACTACCTATATAAATTTGACCAGTTTCCAGCCGGTAGCAAACAGCAGGACGCTCAGCCCGACGCGGAGAGTCTTCGCGGGCAGTCTTGGAGCGAGGTAGCTTCCGACCAGTACGCCGGGAATGGACCCTGCCAGCAGGATCGGCACAAGCTGCCAGTCCACGTTGCCGGCATTAGAATGAAACGCCGCCGTTGCGGTCACCAGAATGGCAGCGTGAAAGACGTCTGTTCCAACAACTCGAGCCGGATTCTTGGGAAACAAAATCATCAAAAACGGCGCAATCAACGAGCCGCTGCCGACCGAGGTGAAACCTACAGCAAATCCGATTATCCCACCCCAGAGGACTGTTGCCAGTTTTTCGTGCTTTAAGATGAAATCTCCCCACCGGGGATTCGGGGTGAATCCGAAGGCCTTGGCAAATACGATCAAGGCCACGAGAAGCAGAGCGATTCCAAGAGCAGTACGGACATATTGATCGATGTCCAGGCCGAGCTTGTGAAGCTCTGACATTGACAGGACCCCGAGGATGCCGCAAGGAACACTGGCAACAGCCATCCGGAAACAGACCCTCAGATCTACAGTGCCCTGTTTCCAGTGCATCCAGGCGCCAGCGATTTTGGTTAAAGAACCGTAGACCAGGTCGGTGCCTACAGCAAGGACGGGACGGACTCCGAGAACAAGAATCAAAAACGGCGTCATCAGCGCCGCTCCCCCCATACTGGTCAGCCCCACCATTAGTCCGACCAGAAAGCTCATCAGCAGCAAACCGGTAATCATCCTTGCGCTCCCGAGGTCGATTCAGGCTCAAGACCTAATGCGACAAATTCCCTGATTCGGCTTCACCCATGCTGTTCAGCCCTGCATCCTGAGGGAGGAGGGAAGAAGTTGACCATGCTTCTCAGCCCTTCATCACGTTACACGGCTTTGTACGAAGACCGAAGAAATAAACTCTTGTGTTTCTGCCCGTTGCGTATACTGCGCCCCTCAGAGCCCCTGGCGCCTGAGCCAGGAAAAATGGCAACGGTACAGACTGCCTTGACAAGCTGTTCGCCCTTTCCAGCCTCGCCCTCACTACGGCTTGCTCAAAGATCTATCGACCACCCTGCTGAAGTGGTGGCTATGTGATAGCCCTAACGACGGGTTTAGCTACGACGTTTTCTGACAAGGCAATACATAAAGATAGCTGACGGAGGCCGCCAAGTCCAGAACCTCTTCCGATGATCCTAGTAGATTAATAGGGAGTCTCGGGTACTGCCTGCTTTTCCAGCCGCCAGTGTGATTTAACAACCTGCCAGGTCCAGGCGGTCTGTCGCGGGGGCCGCCCTGCAGATCGGCCGGACGCATGGGTGGATTTACGGCGTGCTCCGGATCCGCTGAACTGGCTGCCAAGGGCGAAGCGTCAGGACTGCCGCTGGCGTTCAGGCCCGGCGTACCTGCCGGAACCTGTAACCCCTCCGTCCCAACACCGGACTCTGCACACCCCGCGTCAATAATTGTTTAGTGCGTACTCTCGTCGAATGGCGAGCTCGATACGGGCTCATTGTGACCTTTGGCATTCTTAACGCCATCACGTATTCTGCGCTCCTGCCGCTCTGGGAAGGGTTCGACGAGCCCTTTCATTTCGCCTATGTTCAGCATCTCGGAACTGAGCACCGGCTGCCGCAGCTCGGCACGACCACGCTTTCTGCGGAAGTGCTGCAGTCACTCCAGCTAGCGCCGGCCAGCCACGTAGTCCGCTCCAATATTCCTACTCTGATGACCTACGACGTGTTCTACACGCTTCCCCAGCATCAGCAAGAGGATCGGTTGCGACGCCTCCAACACATTGACCCACAGCTCCGGCATCAACCTAGCGACTTCCACAACTACGAAGCGCATCAGGCGCCTCTGGCCTACATGATCCTCGCGCCTCTCGAAACCGCCTTGCAGCGCGTATCCATCACGGACCGGGTTCTTGCCCTTCGGCTATTTGCCGGGATCCTTAGCGTTGGCCTGACGGCTGCTTCCGCACTGTGGCTGGCCTCCGAGCTCAGCTTATACGGCATTTGGGTTTCCGCTCTCTTGCTGTGCACATTCTCTCATCAGATGTTTTATGCGACGGTGGCTCACGTGGCGAACGATTGGCTCAGTGTCCCAACATTCATCGCCTGGAACGCGGCACTCTGCCGGTATGTACGAACCGGCACCCCGCTCAGTGCAGCCACGGCAGGCATGCTAACCTCCATCGGCCTCCTTTCCAAGGCTTACTTTCTTGCGGTTCTGCCCGTTCTCTTCCTTATCTTTGCCTGGCGCCTGATGCGTGATCGCCAGTACTCCTCCTTGATCGCCGGACTGGCTATGTTAGGCGTCTCGATCCCCTGGTATTGTCGAAACGTTCTTCTCTATAACACTGTGTCTGGAACAGTAGAGGCTGCAAATGGGATCGGAGTAAGAGCCGTTATTGCTAACCTTCTTGAGGTTCCCTGGCTATCGAGCATTGCTTATATGGCTCGCGCCAGCGTGTGGACAGGAAACAACTCCTTCAATACTTTTTCTGACACAACCATCAATATGCATCTCGCACTGCTGGGAATCATGTTCATTATGTACTGTCGATACCGTCTGCGGAAAACAGTATGGGGACGAGACGCCATTGTGCTTGCATCAACGGTTGTATTCATAGGAGCCCTGGCCTACGCTACCGTCGCAAGCTATCTTTTCACCAATGGGCGATCCGCGGGAGCGAGCCCATGGTACATGCAGCCGTTGCTTGTTCCACTACTCGCGTTATCTCTGATCGGCGCCTCTTCGTCAGGCAGGCTCGGAAAGCAGCTGGTAGCGTTGTTCACAGCACTCAATGTTTACATTCTTCTTGTCTCTTATTCGGCTAAGTTATTTCCTGCTTACAATGGGTATCTTGCAGGGAAAGTGACAATCGCCTCGATCCTCACCTGGTATACGGAAGTCTTTAGCCGGGGCGCGGTCAGCCTATCACTCGCATCGAGTTCTTTCGTCGGCGCTATGATAGGCGTGACCACAGTGTTAGCAGTCTATTTGTGCGTACAAGTATGCCTGCCATTAATGAGGAGCCAGTAAGCTCACTCCCTTGAACTAGGGTCCGCTCTCCTACTCTTTCCCATCCCTCAGCGGCGGAGACGACTTTGCTTTTCAAGCGTCTCCCATGTCACAATCAAAAGCCCTTGATATCAGTCATTTTGGAAGATGGACAAATTGCCATCCGGCGGCAGCCCAGGCCTCGCCTGCGCGAGGGATTTGCCCTGATCCGGCTTCTTTATGGCGGAATCTGCAATACCGATCTGGAGCTGCAGCGCGGTTATTACGGCTTTCGAGGCACACCCGGCCATGAGTTCGTCGGTGAGGTAGTCCAGGCAACGAACCGAAAGCTTATCGGCAAGAGGGTTGTGGGAGAGATCAATCTTGCCTGCGGCAAGTGTTCATGGTGCTTGCAGGATCTCGGCAGGCATTGTCCGAAGCGGACGGTTCTGGGGATCGTGAAACACCCGGGCGCTTTCAGAGAATTTATCGATTTGCCAGAACGAAATTTGCATATCGTGCCAAATTCGATCCCCACCGAGGAGGCTGTCTTTGTTGAACCGCTAGCGGCAGCCTGTGAGATATTGGATCAGATCCGCATTGCCCGCCGGCAGCCGGTGGCTGTCCTGGGCGACGGCAAACTTGGCCTGCTCATCGCCCAAGTGCTTCACGTCCACGGTGCAGAAGTCCACCAGTACGGGCGTCACAAGGAGAAGCTGCGGCTTTCCGAAGCCGTCGGGATTTCGACCGAGGCAGCAAAGCGGCGGCCTCAGGCAGCCTACGACATCGTCATTGACGCGACAGGGTCAGCCGCAGGGCTGACCGAGGCCGTTCAAATGGTGAAACCGCGCGGCACTGTTGTCATGAAATCAACGGTTCACGGAACCGTTTCAATGAACACCGCTCCGGTGATTGTGAATGAGATTACCCTCGTTGGATCCCGCTGCGGGAGGTTCGAACCGGCATTGCGATTGCTTTCGGCACGCAAAATCCGGCTGGACGGCTTCATTTCGGAAACGGTTCCTCTTCACGAGGCGCGTCGTGGTTTCGAAAAAGCCGCCACCCCAGGAACCCTTAAAGTTCTTCTGGAGAATCAGGGTTAGGACTAAAGTTAATATCTACCGGACTACGAAAAATTCGACCGTTTGTCGTGTAAGCTAAACACATAGCGATCCTCCCTTCCAGGCGGAAGGGATCCAAAAATCTGTCCGATGATTCAACTCTTTCGCGTTTTTATACCGAGCAGTGTCATCGGTCTCATCTTCTCCGAAGTTGTACTCATCCTGAGCTGTTATACGGCTGCCACAGCCTGGTTTATAGGAGAAGAGCTGCAGTTCTACCTCTTCTTTGAGGACGGTTTCCTGCGGCTGCTGCTCGTTACAAGCAGCATTCTCATTGGCTTATACTTCAGCGATCTTTACGACAATATCCGCGTTCGGCAGAAGACCTTGCTGGTGCAACAGGTCTGCCTCGTTATTGGGGTGGCCTTCCTGATTCAGGGCTGTTTGGCCTATGTCGAAGCGGACTGGCGACTGCCCCGCTGGATCATGATTGCCGGCAGCGGATTGTGCCTCGTTTTGCTGCCTGCATGGCGCATTCTTTACCAGCGTTTAGTTTTCAGCGTCCTCGGAGCCGAGCGGATTCTTTTTGTCGGAATCAGTCCCAGTGTTCGCCAAATTGTACGCCGGATCAAGGAGCATCCGGAGCTGGGCTTTACCTGCGTCGGGTATCTGGACCTGGAGGAAGACGGCGTCAACGATTCGGAAATTCGATCCCTCGGCTCCATTCGAAAACTGCGGGAAGTGGTGGAGGTTGTCAAGCCGGACCGAATCGTCGTCGGCATGTCTGAACGCAGACAGCGCCTTCCCGTCTATGAACTGCTAAATCTGAACCTTTCAGGCATCCGTGTTGAAGAGACATCGAGTCTCTATGAGACGGCCTTTAACCGGGTCTGCCTCCACGATCTCCGCCCCTCTCAGTTAATCTTCTCGGGCTGGGGACCGCGGAAACGGACGCTCATCCTGCAAGGCACCGTTTCCCTGGCCATTGCCGCAGTCGGAATCCTGCTGACGCTGCCGGTGATGATTCTCGTCGCGATTGCCGTACGGCTCTCTTCGCCTGGGCCGGTACTTTTTCGCCAGACCCGCGTTGGTCTCAACAACCGCCACTTTACGGTCTACAAGTTCCGATCGATGTACGCGAATGCAGAAGCGAGAACAGGCGCGGTTTGGGCGCAGAAGGATGATCCAAGAATCACGCCCGTAGGGCGATGGCTGCGCCTGCTCCGCCTCGATGAGCTTCCTCAGCTATTCAACGTACTCAAAGGGGATATGGCTATTGTCGGCCCCAGGCCCGAGCGGCCGGAGTTCGTGAAAACCCTGGCTGAGCAGATTCCTTTTTATCGCCAGCGTTTTTGCGTATTACCCGGCATCACCGGGTGGGCCCAGATCAACTACAAGTACGGCAATACCCTCGAGGATACGGTTACCAAGCTCGAGTACGATCTCTATTACATCAAGCATGTCTCTCTGGCGCTGGACTTCTACATCATGTTCCACACGGTGAAGATCATGCTCCTCACTCGTGGCGCCAATTGAAGTGAGAGATTTTTTTCATTCCTGCTACTACCTCTTGAAGGGCTGATGCCGCAGACACAAACAGTTCAATTCGGGTTGCTCGAATATCCAGAAGAGGCAGTGATTGAGTTTCCATACGGAGTGCCGGCATTCGAGAGTGATACCCGATTTCTGGTGCTCCATCGTCCCGAGGCCGCTCCCATCATCTTTCTCCAAAGCCTGATCCACGCCGGACTTTGTTTTCTCACCCTTCCTGTCCTGTCGATCGATCCCAACTACCGCCTGAACTTGCACCCCGAGTATCTGGAGGCATTGGAGCTTCCTCCTGATACCCGGCTTGAAATCGGCGGGGAGATCGCCTGTCTCGCCATCCTCACGATCCCGCCAGTTGGCCCTCTAACAGCCAATCTCCTGGCGCCGGTAGTAATACGCACTGACATTCGGCGGGGCGTGCAGGCTATACAAGTAGATTCCGGCTACTCTCACCAACACCCAATCCTGCCGGAGCCGGAGAGATCGTCATGCTCGTAATCAGCCGCCGTTCCGGAGAATCGATCCTCATCGGGGATGAGATTGAACTGCAAGTGATGGATATTTCTTCCTCGCGCGTAAAGATCGGAATTGCCGCTCCCCGGCATTTGCCCATTCTGCGCAAGGAAATCAAACTGGCAGCCCAGCAGAATCAAGAGGCTTCCCGGTCCTTGTCCGAGGAAGAGTTGAAGAATCTGATACGCTCGCTTCAAACCCAGCGATAGCTTAAGGGTTCAAACTCGCTCATACCTTCTCTCCCCTTACCGATAAGGGCCTCGTGGAAGAGCGACCTGTCCCCGCTCTTCCAGGGCCGGGAATGGATTTCCGGTGAGATTTTCAAGGAGAGAAGAATGGCTTTTCAGATCAATACGAATATCGCGTCGATGCAGGCCCAGGAGAATCTGCGCCTTAGCAACGAACTGCAGGCCAAAACCATTAGTCGCGTCACCTCCGGTCTGCGCATTGTCGCCAGCGGCGACGACGCTGCCGGACTGGCGATCGCCAACGCCTACCGTTCCGATATTTCGGTATTGACGCAGGGTGTTCGCAACGCCAATGACGGTCTGAGCCAGTTACAGATCATCGACGGCGGCCTCAGCAACATTTCAAAGCTCCTGGACCGGGCCCGCACTCTGGCGACGCAATCCGCTTCCGGTACCTTCACCGGATCCCGCACGGTTCTTAACGCCGAGTTCCAGAGCGTAATTTCAGAAATTAATCGACAGGCGCAGGCAATTGGCCTGAACACGGGCGGTTTCTTTGCAAAAAACCTCTCGGTGTTCATTGGCGGCGGCAAGTCGAGCGGCGGAATCAGCGAAATCTCCAACGGTTCGGTAGCGGTCGATCTCAGCGCATCCACCGTCGATGCCCAAAGCCTTGGTCTGTCCGGTGTTCGTGCAGCCAGTATCGAAGGCACGGATCTCAGCACCAGTTCCAGCACCAGCGTTCAGAACATCCTGAACGACACGACCAACAAGAACTCCCTGGCGGTTTCCGGCTTCAGCGACTTTTACTTCCGGGGCGCGGGCTTCTCGGACGACAATGCCATCAAGGTTTCTGTAAACCTGGCTGGCATTACCGATACGTCCACACTGGTAACCGCCCTGAACTCGGCCATCGAAACGGCCGGTAACGGAGGCAGCGCCGCGGCCACGGCTTTCAAGAACGCCAATATCAAAGCGGTTGTCGTCACCGATACGAACCCGGACGGAACCGTGAAAGAGCGGATCGGTTTCATCAGCTCGAACGGAGCTTTCCAGGTGGAAGCGGGCGACCGGGTCTCAAACGCAATTCTCGGCAACTTCGCAGACGGCGCTACCGGCAAGGATCTGGAAACAATACTGGTTGGCGGCTCGGCTGTCAGTAACGCCACCACAACGGGCTCCGGCGCGGCGAACATCATTGTTCGTATCCAAGGTGCAGGTCTCTCCGCCCCCGTCGATCTCACGATCGGCATCACGCGCGGCACTACGACAGGCGCTGACATCTATAACGAGCTGAAGGCGCTGGTGGACGCCAACGAAACTCTGAAGGCCGCGGGTATCACTCTCGACACTCCGACGAACGGCCAAGCTCTGGTCTTCCGTTCGAGCCGTGGAGGCCGGCTTGATGTGCAGGCGGCTGGCGATACCGATAACCTCCTCGGCCTCGGCACCTTCAAGCTTAGCTCGCCGACGGCGACATCTTTCGACTACACGAGCATCACAGGTTCTGTCGCCACCGTAACCACCAGCTCCACACAGACGTTCGAATTTTCCCTTAGCGGCGGTGCGAAGACTTCCATCACTGTCACAAACCTTGTCTCGGCCACAGCCACCGCCTTGCGGGATGCGTTCAACGCCGCTTTTGCGGCCAATAGTGAATTGAACGCCGCTGGCTTCTATGCAACTGAGTCGGGCGGTGCAATCACCATCACCAACAGCTCCGGCACTGCGTTCCGCCTGAATGCGATCGCAACCGGCGCAGTCGGAACTTTCGGCTTCGGCAGCGATGCCTCCACCGGCGCCGGAACCGCTTTCACCGGCAACTACGCCGACGCTATTTACGGCACAACGGCGGGGACAACCGCCAACATCACTACCTCCAACAATGTCTTTGCCTTCAGCATCAATGGAGGCCCCACCATCACCGGGACCATCACCACCGGCACGGCAGTCGACATCACCCAGATCGAAGCCGATATTCAAGCGCTCATCGGTTCTAACGGCAACGTCGATGTTTTGGGCGATCGAATCATCATCACCGGCGCCCACAACACCAAGATCACCATCCAGGATGCAAGCAATTCCATCAATTCGACGCTTGGGTTCACCGTCGGAGATTCCAATTACGCCGACAAGAGCACAGTAAACTCCGGAGGCGCTTACACCACCGGCGTCGGCAATAATAATGAGGTCTTCAGTTTCTCAGCGCTGCGTAACGGCAATTCAGACCAAACCATCACCATCTCCGCCCTCGATCCGCAAGGACTTGAACGGAGCCTGTCGGTGGTTCTGCAAAACGACTCCACGGTCCGAAATGCCCGCACTGTGGACGAGGCGGTCAAAGCGATCAATGAAGCTCTGCAACAATCCGGAGATCCGACGCTAAAGAAGATCGTCGCCGTGAAAGAGCAGAACGCAGACGGCAGCGAAGAGGGCATCCGTTTTCTGAGTACTCTTCAGAACTTCAAAGTTGCCCTCGGTACTTCGGCGACTTCTACCGCTGCAGCCGAGACTGGCATTTACGATGGCTCCACCGGGTCAACTACGCTCGGTCAAGGGATCATCAATTCGGCGACGCAATCGAGCGGAGGCGGCCAGCTTGATATCTCCACCCTCAGTGGCGCTCAGGCCGCTGTTACCGCCCTGGCGGAAGCCGTGACCAGACTCGGCCACGCACAAGGTGTCGTCGGCCGTGGTCAGAACCAGTTCGCGTACGCTGTGAATCTGGCGCAGTCGCAGCTGTCGAACATCGCGGCCGCTGAATCGCGAATTCGCGATGCGGATCTTGCAGCTGAAGCGGCTAACCTGACCAAGGCCCAGATTGCAATCCAGGCTGGCATCGCAGCATTGGCGCAGGCTAACTCAGCGCCCAATGCCGTGCTTGCACTCCTTCGCGGATAATCACTGACCTCCTCAACTCCCCATTATTAGCAGGCGCCGTTTCCATGGTGCGGCGCCCGCTAATCTTTCTTTTGCAAGGTGTCGATCCACCATTCAGATGATTGCGACTCCTTCCCTTGAAACCGCCGTCGAGCATCATCGCGCCGGCCGCCTTGCCGAAGCCCGCCGGTTGTACCAGGCTATACTGTCCGCCAATCCCGATCAGCCCGACGCCCTTCATCTGCTGGGTCTTCTTTGCCAGCAGTCGGGCGACCTGTCCAACGCTCTCGAACTAATTGACAAGGCGACGCAGGCAGCTCCGGAACAGCCCCTCTTTCACTTGAGTCTCGGAGCCATTCAAGAGGCTGTCGGAAATCATGAAGGCGCAGTTCTGTCTTACCAGCGAGCCCTGCACTTAAAGCCTGGATACTTTGAAGCTCTATTCTCACTGGGCAATACTCTCGCGGCGCTCGGCCGCCATGCAGAGGCCCGCGACTGCTTCCTTAAAGCCAGGCTTCTGCGGCCTGATCTGCCTTCCGTATGGCTCAATCTTGGCAATGCATACCGGCCGCTCGGAGAAACGAAACTGGCTCTTGAGTGCTATCAGGAGGCGGTGCGTCTCAAGCCGGATTACGTTGAAGCCCTCAATAACCTCGCCCTCATGGAGCAGTTCCACGGCGATCCGCTCAAGGCGATCGATCTTTACCGGCGAGCCATCTCGCACCGCCCGGATTACTATCAGGCACACGCTAATCTGGGCGGGGCCCTTCACCTGCTGGGCCGTGACACAGAGGCTGTTGCCAGTTACAGGCAAGCCCTCGTTCTTCACCCGAATTCAGCCGAAACCTGGGCCAATCTGGCTCCTTCCCTCGCTGACCTTGGTTTGCTCGATGAGGCTCTCAGCGCCTGCTGCAAATCGATTCATCTCGCGCCAGACGCCCGCCTTACTCTCGCTAATCTCACCTACGTCCACTTGTTGCGCGGCGAAACCGAGGAGGCCATCCAATCAGCCCGCCGCCTCATAACCCTCCATCCGGAGCGGGCGACCGATCACAGCAACTATCTGCTCACCCTGCACTACAGCCCTTCCATTCCTCCCGAGACGATCTTTGCCGAGCACCGCGCCTGGAACGAGCGGCATGCTCTGCCACTGCGCCCCAGCCGACCGAAGCTGCTCTCCGTCAAAGACCCCGGCCGCCGGCTGCGCATTGGCTATGTGTCGGCTGATTTCCGGAGGCATTCGGTAGCCTTCTTCCTCCGTCCTTTGCTGGCCGCTCACGACCGCCTCGAAGTTGAGGTGTTTTGTTATGCGGACAATCTAAAGCGAGACGACTTCACTGCGGAGTTCCGACTCTTGTCGGATCACTGGCGGGACTCCTCTCGTTTGACGGACGAGGAATTGACCGATCAAATCCGCCGCGACGAAATTGACATTCTCGTCGATCTCGCCGGCCACACCTCCAGTAACCGGCTCCTCGTCTTTGCCAGAAAACCGGCGCCGTTACAGATCACCTGGTTGGGGTATCCCAATACAACCGGCCTTGACACAATCGATTACCGGATTACGGACTCATGGGCGGATCCGCTAGGACAGACCGAGCCTCTTCACTCGGAACGTCTGCTGAGGCTTCCGAAGACCTTTCTCTGCTACTGGCCGGACAGCGTTCCGCCGCTTCAACCTCCTCAAGGCCCATTCACCTTCGGCTGCTTCAACAATCTGGCCAAGATCAATGAACCGCTGATAGATTTGTGGGCTCGCATTCTGATCGGCGCTCCGGGGTCCCGGTTACTGCTGAAAGGTAAGGGACTGCGCGAGCAATCCATCCGCGACCGCTACTCGAGAGCCTTTGAAGAGCGCGGCGTAGACTCCAGGCGTCTGGCTTTCCTGCCGTATCTGCCCGACCGCGAGCGGCTGATGGCTTACAACCAGGTTGACGTGGCGCTTGACACTTTCCCCTATCACGGCACGACAACGACGTGCGACGCTCTGCTGATGGGTGTCCCGGTAGTCACGCTCGCCGGTCGCGCTCATGTATCTCGAGTTGGGGTGAGTTTGCTCGAGCAGAGCGGTTTAGGAGAATGGATTGCGAGAACGCCGGATGAGTATGTGGCTCTGGCGGTTCAAGCGGCAGAAAGAGGCCGCGCGGCAACTCGTCAAACGCTTCTCGGAAGCAGTCTTACAGACAACGTTGCATTCGCTCGGGATATGGAAAGAGCGTACCGGGAGATATGGAAGACCTTTCTCTCTACTTGCGGTTAAGCGGAGCAGCTATTTCCTACCGGTGAGCGATGCCCTCGCATCCGATACAGCCTTCCGGCGTCTCGATCTGAATGGTGGTGTGATTAATGTCAAAGCGTTCTCTGACCATTCTTGAGATATCTTCCACGACGGACTTGACCTGATTTTCGGCCGCGACGACATGGGCGGACATGGAGACAATGCCGCTTGAGATCATCCAAACATGAAGATCATGGATTGCCAGCACGCCGGGAACGGAACGGATGCTATTTCGAACCTGATCGACATCAATATCGCCGGGTGCAGACTCCATCAGCACCGAGACACTCTCTTTGAGCAGGGACCACGATGAGTACATGACAAGCAAGCCGATCAAAACCGCCAGTGCGGGGTCGGCCCAATTCCATTCCAAGCGCCATACCAAGAGCCCTGCGAGGATGGCGCCGCTGCTGCCAAGCGCATCTGTGAAGACGTGAAGCCAGGCACCGCGAACGTTCAAGCTTTCCGACTTGCCGTTGCCTAAAATTCGCAGCGAAATGATATTCACAACCAGACCTCCGGCTGCGATTACCATAACGTCCAGTCCCTGAACCGCGGGCGGCAAGATGAGCCGTTGGTAAGCCTCAACGAAAATATAGATTGCAACCACAACCAGGGCGACTCCGTTAACCAACGCCGCGAGAATTTCCGCCCGATAGTAGCCGAATGTCTTGTGAGGAGTAGCAGGTCTCTGGGCGATCCATACCGCAAAGAGGGAGAGTCCCAAGGCAGCCGCGTCGGTCCCCATGTGGCTGGCATCGGCCAGAAGCGCGAGTGAGTTCGTCCACAGTCCGCCAATGATTTCAGCCACCATGTAGACCAGAACGAGTCCAAGCGTGATCTTCAGGCGCCGGCTGTTCACTCGCCGTTCGTTGGGACTGTGTCCGCCACGTACCTGTTCCCCCTGATGTCTTTCCATCGCAGTCTGAAATATGCACGAATCCGACCAAGCTGCGGTAAGGAGAGAGCGGCCGCCAAAACATCCTTGGGCAAGACGGAGGGCTGAGTTTTTATCGGTGTTCTTCTAGGGACTGTCCGTATCCCTCCCAAGAGAGGGAGATATTCAGATTCCGCTTTTGTCTGACGATCAGTGCAGGGATGTCTATCACCTCTGCCCCTCCAGGTTGGATAGAGCGAGCGCTCGCAGTCGCTGTGAAACACCATCAAGCCGGTCTCTTGGACGAAGCCCGGCAACTATACATCCGTATTCTCGAACATGAGCCCCGTCACTCCGACGCGCTCTACCTCCTCGCCACCTTGGCGCTGCAGTGCAACGACATGGAGCTCTCTGCCGGCCTCATCGCTGAAGCCCTGGCCGTGAATCCATCGCAGCCCATCTATCATGTGCTCCAAGGGAACTTGTGGCAGCGGCGAGGCGCTCTCGAAGAGTCGGCTGCCTGTTATTTGCGCGCCCTCACTCTCGACCCCAATTGCGCTGACGCGCTCTACAACTTGGGGAATACCAGACAGCAACAGGGCAGGCTTCGCGAAGCGATGCGATGCTTCGAGGAGGCAATCAAGGCAAATCCTCTTCATGTCGAGGCGCACAATAACCTGGGCAATCTATACCGGGACGACGGCCGGACACAGGAGGCGGTGGAGTGCTACCAAAGGGCCATCCATCTCGACCCGGCATGCACCATGGCTCATAGCAATCTTGGCATTGCTTACCGTCAGATTGGAATGACACCAGAGGCAGCCGCAAGCTTTGAACGCGCCGTCGCTTTGCGGCCTGATGTCCCGCAATTGCATGTAAACCTCGGCAATGTCCGAATTGACCAGGACCGTCTCGGTGAAGCTATCTCATGCTTTGAGAACGCGATTCGCCTCGATCCGCGCCTGGCGGAAGCCCACGTCAATCTAGGCAATGTTCTACTAGCGCAGGGGCGTATCAAGGCCGCTCTCGGCAGCTATCGCCGCGGCCTCTCCATCAAGCCCGAGTTTGCAGAGGGCCATAGCGCCTTTCTCTTCGCCCTGCATTATGATCCCGCTCTCGAACCGGAAACCATCGCAGCCGAGCATCGGGAATGGGGCAGGCGTCATGCCGCTCATCTGGCGCTCGCAGGGACTTCTTTCCGCCGCCACAGCTCGCGGATCCGCGTTGGCTATGTCTCCCCCGACTTCCGCCGTCACTCGGTAGGCTATTTTGCACTACCGGTCATTGAGGCGCACGATCCTGCCGATTTCGAAATCTTCTGCTACTCCGATGTCAGATCCCCCGACGATATGACAGCCCGGTTTCAGGAACGGAGTCACTGGCGCAATACGACTGCCTGGAGCGATGAACAACTTGCCGAGCAGATCCGTAAGGACGAGATCGATATTCTGATCGATCTGGCCGGCCACACTTCCGGTAACCGTCTTCTCGTTTTCGCCCGTAAACCCGCTCCGATCCAGATGACCTGGCTAGGCTATCCCAATACCACCGGTCTCGAAGCGATCGATTACCGCATTACAGACTCGTGGGCAGATCCGGGAGGATTGACAGAATCTCTCCATACGGAACAGCTTCTGCGGCTGCCCTCCGGCTTTCTCTGCTATCAGCCGGATCCGGCCGCGCCGCTGCCCGAATTCAAGGACAAGCCTTTCACCTTCGGCTGCTTCAACAACTTTGCGAAGATCAACCCGCCGCTGCTCTCGCTCTGGAGCCGCATCCTGCAGCGGGTACCCGGGTCGGTGCTCATGCTCAAGAACAAGGCGCTCGGCGATCCGCATACCCGGGAGATCTTCACCTCGCGTTTGCTGGAAGCTGGCTTTGATCCGCAGCGTGTGCGATTGGAGGGCTTCCGTTCAAAGCATGTTCATCACCTCGCCGCATACCATGAGGTGGACATTGCCCTCGATACCTTCCCTTATCACGGCACAACGACAACTTGCGAGGCGCTATGGATGGGAGTCCCGGTGCTTACGCTGGAGGGTCAGACGCACGTCTCCCGCGTCGGCGTCAGCCTGCTAAAGCGTTGCCGCCTGGATCAGGAATGGATTGCGGCCACACCGGATGAATACGTGGATCGAGCTGTAAAAATGGCCACGGACAGAGCGTATCTCCGCTCCCTTCGGTTTGGCCTGCGGGAGCATATACAGTCCGCTGGCCTCACCGACGCCAATACTTTTACTCGCCATCTGGAATCCGCCTACCGCCAGGCGATCGACAGTGCGTTCCACAAGGAGGCTTTAGTTGACAACTAATTACGATGCTGCGCCGGCACGAGAACAGCTTCTTGAACGTGTGCTCGAGATGCCGTATTGGTACCACAAGATTGAATTACCGGGAGGTATTACGACACCGGGTTGGGCCCCTCTGTCACGCGATGCTTATCGCATACCAGAAGACCTTACCGGCAAGCGCGTTCTTGATGTCGGCGCCTGGGATGGCTACTGGAGCTTCCTTGCTCTGCAGCGAGGGGCACGGCAAGTGGTCGCCATTGATGACTTTTCGGACTACCTCGGCACTCTGAAAGAATCCGACCGCCGCGCCTGGCAGACCTTCGACCTCTGCCGCTCTGCCTTCGGTTACGATCCAGACCGGTGTGATCGCATCGAAATGTCGGTGTACGACGTGTCGGAAGAGCGGCTAGGCCGGTTCGATATCGTCTTCTGCTTTGGAGTTCTCTACCATCTACGGCATCCGCTGCTGGCGCTCGATCTGCTGTCATCCGTTTGCGACGGCGAGATCTACGTCGAATCCGCCATCCTTGATGATTTCAGTCCATATCGGGGCGGAATCGGCGGAGGATACCCAGGCGGACAAATGGTGATGGAGTTTTATCCCGACAACCAGTATGGGAACAACAACACAAACTGGTGGGTACCAACGCTGCATTGTCTCGGTCATATGGTGCGAGCTGCCGGCTTCCCGATGGTTGAAGGCTGGAAGCTTACGGACCGTCCATCCCAGCTCTCTTTATGCCGCGGCTTTGTGAAAGGTGCAAAGCAGCGTGTTTAGCATATTCAACCTTCCCGAGTTCAGTGACCTCACGATCCGGGTAGCCGACGTGGGAGCGATGGCCGTCGGTCGTGAGATCTACTATCCTCTTGTACGGCTTGGGCGAGCTCATGTCACCGGCTTTGAGCCCATCATTACCGAATGTGAAAAGCTGAACTCTGCGGCCCTCACCAATCATCGCTACCTCCCATACGCGGTAGGCGACGGTACACGCCGTACCTTCCATCTCTGCAACTATTCGATGACCAGCTCCTTGTACGAGCCGAACACAGAGCTGCTCAATCTCTATCAGAACCTTGGCGAAGTGGTCCAGGTGGTGGAGCGGAAGGAAGTAGAGACGGTCCGGCTGGATGATGTAGCCGGACTCGGCGAAGTGGATCTCCTGAAGCTGGACGTTCAGGGAGCGGAACTAGATGTTCTCCGAGGCGCAGCAAGAACTCTGGAGGATATTCTGGTGATTCACACTGAAGTCGAGTTCCTGCCTCTTTATAAGAACCAACCGTTATTTGCCGATGTAGACCGGGAGCTGCGTGGCCGCGGCTTTATGTTCCATCGCTTCCAATCCCTAATGGGCCGCACGGTAAAACCTCTTGTCTGCAATAACGACCCTAATGCTTCCATGGGGCAAATTCTTTGGGGAGACGCTGTTTACACCCGCGATCTTCTTCGTTTGCGAGAACTCTCTCCGCCCAAGTTATTACGGCTGGCTGCGATCTTGCACGAAGTCTACGGGGCCTACGATCTTGCAGCCAAGTCTCTCCAAGCTTATAGCAGCACTCTTTACAGCCAGTACTTGTCAGCTCTCTGCTCAGGCTGATGTATCGAAGATGGATCCGCTGGTTTGATTCCCTGTTGCTGCCAAGGCTTTGAGCATAGCTTCTTCCTGGCTCAGGCGCGCCATTTGCTGAGCTATTAGCATACGGAACAGCGTCAGGCGGCGGAGAAGCTCTGCATTGTTTTCGGTCGCTGCTCTGAGGCCGTGAATCCACTCTTCTCTTGCGTCAATCTCACCGGCCTCTATGCGCGCTACAGATGCCGCCACTCGCTGCACCAGCTCGCTGCTACGCTGGATGGCAGCCGCGAGCCGATCCAGATCGGAGGGATCAATCCGCAGCAGCTCTTTCTGGTTCTCGGAAAGCTCTGCGATCTCCTGTTCCATTACTCCTTCGATTTCCCGAACAGAACCAGCTGGAGGCCTTTAATACTCGCATCGATGACTAACTGATTGGATTCGAGCTGGCCAATGAGCGCATCCGCCTTATAGAGCTTATCCGCTAACCCCTGCTGCATTTGATTGATCCGATCCACGAGCACCGCGATTTGGTTACTGAGATAGCGGTCTGTGGCGTCGTACTGATCCTGTTGCAGCTTGGCGAGGCCCGTTACCGGGTCGCTGATTGCAGTGAAGCTCTTCGCTAGCGCTCCGAGGCCTGTGGTTTCGGAACCCAGGAACTCGAAGGCGGAGAGAATGTGTGCCTCCGACAGCTGGTCAAACGTAGTCTGATTAAAAGACGCTTTCCCTGTACTGTCAAATTCGACTCCAAGATCAGCGAGCCCCTGGACAAGCCCGCTGCCCCGATAGCCGGCCACCTGCCGCAGACTCTCCTGCAGGTTGCGCACCAGGAAGTCCCCGCTCAGTAACCCAGCCGATTCTCCCACCTGCTGATTCACCTGATCCACGGCGGCGTTGTAGGCCGAGACCAGATCTCTTAGCGCGTTTGAGATCTTCGAGCGGTCCGTTCCCACCTGCACCGTGATCGTCTCGTCAGCCGCCGTTGTCTGCAGGATATTGAGAACGAGGCCTGGGATCACATCGTTAATTTGCGTCGTCGGCTTCGACACAGTCACGCCATTCAACTTGAAGACGGTATCGCCCCCTTGGTTCAGTGAAGTCAGCAATTGCACCGGCGTCCCGTCGGGGTCGTCAACGAGTGTCAGTGTCGTAGCGCCGACCGCGTTTGCCGTCACGGACAGGTAGTTTTCTGTGGGACTGACGGTAAGGATTGTAGCAGTCACGCCCGCGTTCAGCTTATTGATCGCATCCCGGAGTCCTACCAGGCTATTGTTCCCGCTGATATCGAGCGTGTAGGTTTTAGACCCTACGGTCAGTTTCAGATTGTCCGGCGTCGTAGCCACCTGGGTTTCGGTGGAGCTGGCATAGCTCAAAATCGAGGTTTCCGACGCAGCCTTGGCGATCGACGTCACCTCACTGATGGTGAAGGTCGCTGCCGAAGAAGCACCGGTGTTGAGGGCGGTCACTTTAGCCGTGTTCGAACTCGTCGCCACCAGCGCCTTGTTCTTGCCGATCTCCCCCAGTGCCGAGAGCCGTGTAGCCATCGTAGCGGCCGAAGCACTCAAATTGCTGACCAGAACTTTCTTCGACAGGATATCGGCCTGCTCGTTTTGAAGTGATTGCAAAGGAATCGAGGCAATGGCTACGGCTCTGTCCAGAATCGTTTGAAAATCAGCCGAATAGCTGCTGATGCCGGTAAAGACAAGTGGAGCTAAACTCACAACCTCCCCCGCTCAAGTCTTATCGGCGGTTGTTCGGCGAAATCTGAGGCGGGACGGTCCTTACGATGAAACCCACGGCGAGGGAGGCTAACCCATGTGCTTCATCGTAAGAAACAGGCCTTTCTCGTGTGACTCATCGTAAAAAATCGCCTTCCGGCGTGTGCTTCATCGTAAGCCGTATGTGCCTGATCGTAAAAATATCCTTCAGCCGGCTGGCGCACCGTCGCTAAACATATAAACCCAAAAGGGTTACACATTTACGATGAAACCCACACCCCTCGCTCTCGCAATATCAATCACTTAGCCGGCTCTTACGATCAAACCCATGGCGTTTACGCTCAAGCACACGCCGAGCTCCGGCCCGAATTTTGCACGTAACTTGTTTTCTATCAGTTGTTTACATGTATTCAGGCCTGATCCGGCCAAATCCCTCATATGGTTTATGGTTCATGGTTTTAATCAATGTATATGGTTATGGAGGTGGTTCCTCCCACTACCTAAGCCATGTGCTTCATCGTAAAGGCCATGTGGTTGATCGTAAATCTGTAGTCAGCGCCTCCAACTCGATGTAAAAACAAGAGAGCGGGATTTTGTTGTTTCCAAACGGCAATGAAGAACAAATCCAAAGCGCTCAGCATGCTGAACCTTTCCGTCGAGGAAGAGAACTTCGGGGCCATACCGTTCGCCGTTCTCGAACGCCGGGTTGGCAAGACCGTCAGCAAAATCGAAATCCAGGGTGTAAAGGTTCTTCCGGACGGCAGTGAGCGCCGGGTGATATGGCAAGTCCAGGGGAACAGTGAGTTGGGCTTGCCTACCGAACAGGATCTGGACATCTTCGTCGCCTTGGGTGTCCTCACCTTCCGCAACAACTTCGCCAAGACGGTCTCTTTCACTGGCAGGGAGATCGGAAAGCTTCTGAACATCGGCAGCGTCCACGGCAAGTTTTACCGGAGGCTGAAGCTGGCCATGGACCGGTTTATCTCCCTTCGCTTCCGGGCCATCACTGACAGCGACCGTCAGGAAGAAGTCAAATGGCTGAACGTTTTCCAGGAGGCGAGCTTCCTGCTCGACCGCGCTTCGGGCCGCTGCGTCGGGTCCGTCACGTGGACTGATAAAGTCATCCAATCGATGGACAGCGGCTTTTTCCGTCTCCTCGACGCCAGCCGCTATATGGAGCTGGACGGAATCACGCCCAAGCACTTGTACCGCTTTCTCACCGTCGCCTTTGAGAAGACGGACCTCGTCGTGATCGATGCCCGGAAGCTTGCGACCGAAAATCTTGGCATCGTGAACCTGCCGAAATACTTTTCGCGGCTGCTCCAGACACTCGAACCCGCCTTCGATCAGCTTGTCCGCATCCAGGTAATCGGTTCCTACCACGTGGTGTCGCAGAAGGAGTGGAAAGTTGCTCTGCATCGGCACCCAAGCTATGTGCCTGAACGTAAGAGCCTGCTCCTGCAGCCCCTGGAATCCATAGAGGCACGTCAGTCCTGGTGCAGGACGATGCTTGAATCCGGCGGCTTTCCGGCAAACGCTGCCGCAGCTCTTGCTGAAGCTGCTACGACGCACGAGACGCTCTCCGTCCTGGAGCGAGCTGCACGGCTGCTCGAGGCAATTCGGGAAGAAGGCGTATCTACGGTAATGGCGGTCGGGGCAATTCGCGAGGCTCTCGAGTTTGGTCTCGGTTCGACGGAATGTACGGAGGGAGTTTGGTCTCGGTTCGACGGAATGTACGGAGGGGCTCGACTGGTGTGAGATTGCGGTTGAAGTCTGCCGCGAAAAGAAGCGTTCCGGACAGGCTCTGCGCAATCCCGCGGGCCTTCTGGTGAAGATTTTGAAGGACGTCAATGCGCGCCGCCGCTTCGTAAACGAAGAGGCAGAAGCGCGATGGAAACAGAGTTTCCGGCAGCGCGAAGAGGCGCTGCTGCGGCGCAGGCAGCAGGAAGAAGAACGCGCGCTGATCCTGGAGTACGAACGGTTTCGCCAGGATCTGGCCCAATCGGTCTACAGAGAGCTGCCAGACGATAAGCGAGCGGCTCTTGTACGGGAGAAGCTCGAGGTCCTGTCCCAGCACGACCGCTTTCAGCGCATGCCGCGGGAAGCTCGGGAGCAGGAAGCGGAAGACCTCGTTCTACAGGATTTGGCAAAGAAAGAGGCTCCTGCTTTTGAAAAGTGGCTGCTGCGGCGCAAAGCTGCGCAGATTGTTTTGCCCTTCGCTACGAATTCAGAACTCGCCGCAGAAGTGGCCTGAAAGCCGGACTAAGAGCGGACTTGGCGGTCGGAAGCGCGCTGGATCAGGTTCAAGTACAGATCGCTCATCCGCTCTACGGCGACCCCTATGGAAAACTGCAGGTGCGCGAATGACGCAGCAGTCGAAGCAAGCGTCCGCCTCAGTTCCGGCTGCCTGATGAGCAGAGCCAGCTTATTCGCCAGATCCTGCGAGCTCCCGCTTTGGAACAGCAAGCCGCGCTTTCCGTCTTCGATCAGTTCGGGAGTACCGCCCACGTTCGAGCCAACAGGGCAGCATCCGCAAGCCATTGCTTCGAGCAGTGCGTTGGAGAAGGCTTCGGAGCTCGACGGCAGGACGAATATGTCCATTGCCCGGAGCCAGGGCGCGACGTCGGATTGCGCGGGCTGAAAGACGCAGTCCTTCCTAATGCCGAGCTGTTCAGCCCTTTGCTGTAACCGGGATGATTCGGAACCGCTGCCGACAATCAGGAGTTTCGCGCCGGGTGCGAGCGGCCGAACGTGAGCAAAGGCGTCCAACAGGAGATCGATTCGTTTTTCCGGACGAAGCGCAGCCAAGCAGCCTATGACGAGAGAAGCCCCGGCGAGAGAGGGAGGACGTTCTTCCTGTTTTGGATAGAAGACTCGAGTGTCGACACCGTTGTAGCAGAGATAAAGCTTCGACTGTGGGACACCTTCGTCGTCCGTCATGTGGCGCCACATTGCTTTGCAATTCACTACGATTCGATCGGCCAGGCGATCCGTAGCCCGAAGCAATTGCCGGTAGATGGGCGGCACAAGGGAGCGATAGGAAAGCTGGCTGGTCACGATCGATGGCGTTCGATAAATGCGGCCCCACGGAGCCGAGAACAGGGTCAATGGGACATCATAGCTGTGGATCAACTGGATCCGGTGCTGCTTCAGATACCGTCCGAAAGCTAAGCCCTCTTTCAACATAGAAGGCGAGCGAAAGGAGGTGACAGGAAAGCAGACAATGGGCACCTGCGACTCTTCCAGTTCGCTCCGGCGAATGCCCTCCGGACGAAAACAGCCGACATGCGGGGAGAATTTGGAGCGATCCAGTCGAGTGGCTATCTTTGTAACGTCTCTCTCACAGCCTCCGAGATTCAGTTCCCTTACAAGCAGCAGAACCGGAAACGGCTCGTTCACGCGATCAAGGATAACAAACGTTGCAGGTTCTTCCTGAAGCTAGCGTATTGAAGCTAACCTAATGGGGTGGTGGAAAAGCCTCCCATCCTTTTCATCACTTACTATTACCCGCCGGATCAGGCTTCAGGCGCTATTCGCCCAGGCCGTCTCGTGAAGTATCTGGAGCGTTTGGGGCACTCTGTACAAGTTCTCTCCGCCACAAATGAACTGAAGCCGGTGATACAGGGGAATGTACACAGGCTGCGCGCAGCAGAGGCGAGCAAGCCGGGATTCGATCCGATCTACCGCTTCGATCGGGAGATTTTGAGGCGTTCTTTGTTTGTGCAGGATGCCGGGGCCACCTGGGTCCCCCGGGCGGTTTCCTATGCGAAGCGGTGGATGCGTGTAAATCCCAAGCCGGTTGTTATCTCCAGTGCGCCTCCGATCACTATCCACTTGGCCGGACTCTGGCTGAAAAAGCGGTTCGGCGTCCGGTGGCTCGCTGATTGCCGCGACCCGATTGTCGGCAACCCGTTTCGTCTTGACCCCCGCCACCGCTTCTTTGACCCGATCTTCGAGCGGGCCATTTTCTCGGCTGCCGATGTTGTCATCGCCAATACCGATACGGTGCTGGAGAGCTGGAAGCGGCGCTACCCGAAATGGCAAACCAAGTGCCACGTTCTTTGGAATGGATTTGACCCTGAGGAGGTGGTCGTCCCACTGCCTCTTCCGGATACTGGCTGCCGCGTCATTGCCCATATCGGCGCTCTTTACGGCGAACGGAATCCTATCCCCTTTCTCGAATCGTTGAGGCGGCTTCGCCAGGCTGAGCCGTCGGCCCGCAATGTGCGGACTCTTTTTGTCGGTTCTGCGGATGGTCGCATCCGCAGAGGCATGGAGCCGTTTGTACAAGAGGGTCTGGCCGAAGTGCGAGCCGAGATGCCCCGGCCGGAAGCACAGAGGCTCATGGGCAGTGCCCATTACCTGCTCTTGCTGGATGTCACCGGACAGCAGGCAGGGCTGCAGGTGCCGGCAAAATTGTTTGAATATGTGCGGATTGGCCGCCCCATCATCGCCTGTACAACGGCAGACTCGGCTGTCGACCGCATTTTGAGGCGCAGCGGCGTCCCTTACCTTGGTCTCTATCCCCAAAGATCCTCGGAAGAGAATGACCGGCGGCTGCTCGAGTTTCTGAAGAGCGAATGGCCGCCGGCTGAACTATCCAAATGGTTCGTAGAAACGTTTGAGGGTAGCCGCCAGGCTGCATTTCTGTCGTCTCTGATTGACTCCCTGTGGGAGCGTAGCCGGGCGTGATGAGGAATCGAAGTTGCGAATAGCATACTTGGTCAGCCAGTACCCGGCGATTAATCACACATACATTCTCAGTGAGATTCTCGGCCTGCGGGATCAGGGCATTGAGGTAAACACAATCTCCATCTCGCCGCCTGATCGGCCTTTGTCTGAGCTGAGCGACATCGAGAGGGCCGAAGCGAAGCAAACCTTCTACGTGAAGCGCTGCGGCGGGGCTCGTACTGCTGGAGCCCTCCTCCGAACATTCTTCGCTTTTCCGGCAACGTTCTTCCGCAATCTCTTCTTCGCCGTGCAGCTGAGCCGCCTTTGCCCGGTCGAAACTGCCCGCTGGCTGCTCTTCTTTGTGCAGGCCGTGTTAGTCGGAGACTACATGCGCCGCTCAGGCTTGAAGCATGTGCACGTTCACTACTCTTCCTCAGTCGGACTGCTGGTCGGCCGGATCTTTCCGCTTACGGTATCGCACACAATTCATGGTTCGGGCGAGTTTGAGAACGCCGCGTTATTCCACATGTCCGAAAAGGTGCAGAATGCGCGTTTCATCTGTGCGATTAGCCGGTACGGGAAGAGTCAAATCATGCGGCTTTCCCGTCCTGAGCACTGGGACAGGATTTACGTCTGCCCTCTCGGTGTGGATCCGGAGCGCTTTGCTCCCAAACAGGGAGGTCACAAACGGGATGAGCCCATCGAGCTGCTGACCGTCGGGCAATTGGCGCCCGCAAAAGGAATGCATGTCCTCATTGCCGCCGTTGCTCTGCTGCGCACTCGCGGCCGAGACATACGGTTGCGAATCATTGGGGACGGGCCGCTCCGGCAGTCGCTTGCCCGGTATGCCGAGTCGATAGGGGTTGGCCGGCAGGTGGTGTTTGAAGGTTTTTGCAATAACGCTGCCCTGTACCGCTTCTACGCTCACGCCGACATCTTTGTGATGGCCAGTTTTGCTGAAGGGATTCCGGTGGTTCTCATGGAGGCGATGGCCATGGAGCTGCCGTGTGTTTCGACCCGCATCACGGGAATTCCCGAGCTGATCGAGGATGGCAAAACGGGATTGCTTGTGAGCCCGGCCGATGAGGCTGCTTTAGCCGAAGCCGTTGAACGCCTGATCGAGGATGAATCGCTGCGGCGCGAGCTTGGACGAGCTGCTCGAGAGCGTATTGTGCGGGATTATCACATTGCTAGAAATACTGCCCGGCTCGCGGAAATCTTTCGTTCGCACTTGAATGAAGGAGAACTAGGCCGGTCCGTGCCATACTGAAGCCTGCTATGCCTTCCCTGGATCCTATGGATACTCGCATTGCTGTTCTGGGTCTTGGATATGTCGGCTGCGTCACGGCCGCGTGTTTTGCGCAGCTTGGTTATCGCGTCATTGGGGTTGACAAGGATCAGAACAAAGTAGAGGCGATTCAGTCCCGTCGCGCGCCCTTCTTCGAGCCCGGGCTGGAGAAAGTTGTACGGGAGACTGTCGCCGCCGGGCGGCTGGCAGCCACAACATCCCTGGGCGAAGCCATTGCGGATGCGGATGTGGCGATGATTTGCGTAGGCACTCCCTCGGAGCGGAATGGGAATCTGGGGCTGGGGCAGCTCCACCGGGTCTGTTCGGAGATTGCAGCTGAAGTTCAGAACCGGACAAGCCAGCTCATTGTGGCGATCCGCAGCACGGTATTTCCTGGAACCTGCGAGGAAGTGATGGCCGCAAGCTTCGCCGGGATGAACCATATCTCCGTGGTCTGCAATCCTGAGTTTTTGCGTGAAGGAAACGCGGTGAAGGATTTCCTGGAGCCGTCCCTTGTTGTGGTTGGCTCCCCGGATCGCGGAGCTGCCGAGAGCATTGCGCGCCTGTACGCGCCCCTCAACGTCGAACCTAGTCTGGTCTCACTGCGTACGGCCGAGATGATCAAATACGCCTGCAATGCATTCCACGCTGTGAAGGTTGCATTCGCCAATGAGATCGGAACACTCGCCGGCCATCTGAGCGTCTCGGGCGATGAAGTGATGGAAACTTTGTGCCGCGACACGCGGTTGAATATTTCGGCGGCTTATCTGAAACCAGGCTTTGCCTTCGGCGGATCTTGCCTGCCCAAGGATCTGCGGGCCCTGGTCTTTCGCGCTTCGCGTCTCGATCTGGACATGCCGCTGCTCGCCTCCGTTCTGCCGAGTAATCAAAGCCATTTGCGGCGGGCCATTGAGGCGGCGCTGGATCTGCCCGCGGAGCGCTTGGGCATTTTCGGGCTCGCTTTTAAGGAGAATACCGACGATCTGCGTGAGAGCCCGGTTGTCACTCTGATCGAGCAGCTTCTAGGGAAGGGCCGGGAGATTCGCATCTTCGATCCACACATCAACCTGGACGAGATCTACGGGAGCAACAAGAATTTCATCCTCTCCACTGTGCCTCACATTGGCAAACTGCTCGAGCGAGATCTCGACACGATGCTCCAATGGTCCAGTCACCTGATCATTGCTCAGAAGCCCTCGGCTGCTTATGCAGAAAAGCTCGCGCAAAGCGGTCTTCCCATCCTGGACCTCACCCGAGCCAACGTGACGGGGCAGGCAAAGGCAGCGGCGGGATCGTAGATCCCGTGTGCGGCTGAGTCTTGCTGCCTGCAGGCATCGCTTGCCCATCTGTTACAGCTCATTCCGCACGAGGTGAAATTTATCTTCCTCGGGCGCTCAATCACTTACAGACACCGAGCGCGATTTCCGGGCGCTGAATGCCAGGGCTGGGTGAGTATTCTTCAAGCGAATAGAAGCTGAAGGAGGCTCTATGGCATTACAAGCACAGACTCGCGCATTACAGGTACCGAGGGCCGTCGAATTTGGCCAAATGACGCTGTTCGACGGCAAGCAAGGCAATCTCTTCAAACGATCCGCAGCCTTGTGGCTGTCGCTGCTGCTGTACTGCCTGCCTTCGTTCACACAGACCCGAGTGGATCTTCGCAGTCAGGCCAAGACAATCGATTTTTCCCAATCAATCTTTACGAAGCCGGTTAAGACCGGTACGGCTTTGCCTGCGGTATGCGAAGTCGGCGAACTCTTCTTCCGGACGAATAGCACCCCCGGAAAGAATCTTTACTCGTGCACGGCGACAAACATCTGGACATTGATTGGAGATTCATTGTCCATCCCGCCGGGAGCGAACGGGCAATTTCTTTCTACAGACGGACAGTCGTTGACGTGGCGTAGCTTTGCAGGAGGGGTGTCCGGGGCATTGCAAAGCACGAGCGGAGCGGCGGATTTTACAGTAGACATCGATACGGCCGTTCTGCCAAGGAAAGCGATGGCCGAGACGATCGGAGGGTTGTGGAACTTTGATCGAGGCATCATTCTGAATCCGCGCAGCGCGCCCTCCAATCCTGTGAATGGTCAGATCTGGTACGACGCCAGCTTGCAGCGTTTCCGCTGCCATGAGAACGGAGTCACTGTGGATTGCACTGGCGGAGGCTCGGGAGCGTTGATGAGCAGCAGTCTTTCCACCGTCGATCCCGGTATGCGGACGGAATGGGTGGACGAGTTCTGCGGAAGCGGTGAAGCGCCTTCTCGTGAGGATATCGGGGCACTCCCCTGGGCAATCGCCTTTACCGGTAATGGCCTCCGTGTGGGTAACAAAAAGGGCGATCTCCGGCACCCCTGCATTGTTGTAGTAGAGACTGGAACAGAAAGCGGAGGAGGCAGCGTGATGTCTCTAGGCGAAGCAGCAGGGTCAGCATCTCTCTCGGGATGGGATCAGACAGACTTTGAGCTAAATCTGGTATTTCAACTGGATCCTGTGACGTCCAATCACACATTTCGCTTTGGTCTCGCTGATGATCCTCTGAGAACGCAGCCTGCGAATCGCCTGACCGTCCGCGCCAACGGAGGGGAGAACGCTCAGTTCACTTTTGAAGCCTGCACGGAAGGAGTATGTGCTCCGGAGGTGGAATCGGGGGTTCCGGTAGATGGCAACTGGCACCGGGTGAAACTGTTTCGACGCTCCGGTGACGCTCCCGGGACCGTTCGATTCTGTATGGACGCTTGCCTTGAATCTAAAGAACTGACAGAGCGGGTTCCTTCCGGGGAAATGGTTGTTTTCACGTCAATCTTCAATAACTCGGGTGAATCCGCCTCCGCGAGGCTTGCGCTGGACTGGTTTTCGGCATCTCGGAAAGGGGCCTTGCGATGGTAAGACCGGTGCTCCTGCTGCTGATTCCGCTGTTCTGCGGAGCGCAGACGTTCACAGTACCTCCCAAAGTTACCAACATCTCCCATGCTTCAGCGCGGGTGACATTTCTCCTCTCCGAACCCGTGACCAATGCGGACGTGCAGTGGAGTCAGGACTTGTCTTTCTCGAAATCGGCGCCGGTGACGATCAATACTTCGGCCCCGGTGACGGGCAGTGCTGTCCTGATGGGGCTGACTCCGGGCACAACCTATAATGTGCGGGCCCGCCTGAATAACGGCGCTGTCGTCTCGCCTACGGTCCAGTTCACCACCGCGGCAGACGTCGAGCCGCATCCTGCATTACCGCTGCCGCCCCAAGTGGTGCCTGATACGTCCATGCCGGCAATTAACGGCAATACCTACACAATCAATTCCGACTGCTCGAATCTCCAGAGTGTTTTGAATACACTCGCAACCCTAACCGGGAATTTGAATCACGAGGTTGTGATCCCGGTAGGGACCGTTTGCGAAGGACAGTTCACGTTTCCGGCGAGACCGAATCATAGCGGCTGGGTGATCGTGCGGAGCAGCGCCGTAGGGACGACGGCATTTCCCCCGGAGGGCGTTCGTTGGACTCCCAAATGGCCTGTAAGCTCGACGCTCGCCACTTTCCGCACCAACGTAATTTCCGTCGCCTTCACCTCCATGAATCATACCTTCGTGAGCTGGACGGGTAGTCCGAACTGCGAGGGCATCTTTGGGAATGATGCGATCGTGGGGGTGCTGAATATCGCTCCTGGTTTGACACCCTACTTTGATTGCCGCACGGATCGTCCGGCTTATACCGGCCCAACGGCAATCACCAATATGACTGGTACGAATCCGGTGACAGTGACAGCGCCCGGGCACAATCTGGAGAACGGGATGGTGGTCTACTTTTCCAATAACGGAATGGTAGCAGCGGCTCCAACCACCTGGTACATGGTGTTCAATGTCTCGGGGGATACCTTTCAGATCACACCGAACAACGTCATCGGGTCCTTCAATGCGAGTTTGAATCCAACTTTTACCGTGGTGCCTGCGTGGCGCCAGCTTGAGAGTGAGAATGGTCCCACCGACCCCAGCGGGCCATGCACGGTCGGGGAGTGGTACTGGAAGCACGGAGACGGGCAGAACGGCATCTGGTGGTGCCGTGACGACGGCTGGCAAAAATACGTGCTCAGAAGCACTTCCGGCAGCTTCGAGGCGATTAGTCTGGCCTCCGGCGCAAGACGGTACCGTTTTATCGGTATTGAGGTCACACAGAAACGAACGCCGCCCTTCCCGGCAGGATGGAACACGCCGACTGCGAGCGGCAGCGCCTATCAGGGCGTGGTTCAGGCACT
>Ga0207864_1000844_pt1 | contig 37693 bp, 29 predicted proteins | sample HigsolmetaAR202D_FD_184834 | JGI IMG/M metagenome (GOLD analysis project Ga0207864, IMG submission 184834) | Ionic liquid and high solid enriched microbial communities from the Joint BioEnergy Institute, USA - AR20-2-D (SPAdes) (version 2) ...
CCGCTTACCCCGCGGGGCAGGCCCCAGAATCTATCCGATCGATTCGCCTTGGACAGTCTCGGGAATAACACCGCACCCGGCGTGGCGATTTGCCTGTGGTGATCGGGCTTTTCAGCCCTCCACCTCCACCGCCCGCCGCACCGGCTCCCGCTGGAATTGCTGGCGCACCAGGCGGGCATACAGCCCGTTCTGCTCCAGCAGCGAGGCATGGGTTCCCCGTTCGACAATCTCCCCCTCGTTCATCACCAGGATCCGGTCGGCATTGCGGACCGTGCTCAGGCGGTGGGCGATGATGAAGCAGGTGCGCCCTTCCATCAGCCGATCCAGCGCCTGCTGGACCAGAGCTTCAGACTCGGTGTCCAGAGCGCTGGTGGCTTCGTCGAGGATCAGGATGCGCGGATTCTTCAGGATCGCCCGCGCGATGCTCAGCCGCTGGCGCTGGCCGCCCGACAGGTTCACGCCCCGTTCGCCCAGCAGCGTGTCATACCCATCCCGCAGCCGCATGATGAAATCATGCGCGTTGGCGGCCTTGGCGGCTTCGACGATCTCATCGTCGCTCGCCTCCGGGCGGCCGTAACGAATATTGTCGCGGATCGACCCGCTGAAGACGAACGCGTCCTGCTGCACAATCCCGATCGCCTGCCGCAGCGAGCGGAGGGCATAGTCGCGGATGTCGATGCCGTCGATGACAATCGCCCCCTCGCCCACGTCATACAGACGCGGCAGCAGCGACACGAGCGTCGTTTTGCCGCTGCCCGACGGTCCGACAATCGCCAGCCGCTCCCCGGCTTCGACCGTGAAGCTGATCCCCTTGAGGATCCAGGGATGCTCCTGTCCCGACTGATCGGCTGAGCTGCCAGGGGTGTCTTCCATCCCGACGCGCGACTCCTCGCTCTCGTCGTAATACCGGAAGTAGACGTTCTGGAACTCGACCACGCCGTTGCGAGGCGGCGTCTGCACGGCATGGGGGCGGTCGGCGATTTTCGGCGTGATGTCGAACACGCGGAAAACGCGCGTGATCGACGCCAGGCTCGCCTGGTAGACCGTGTTCAGCTCCGCAAATCTCCGTACCGGATCGTACATCAGCATCAGATAGCCGATGAAGGCTGAAAGCTGCCCGGCTGACATTCCGCCATGCAGCGCCAGATACCCGCCATAGCCGAAGGAAATCACCGTGCCGGTGTGAACCAGCGCCTCGCTGATCGACCCCACCAGGTGGCCGACGCGCGACTGCATGATGATGCGCTGGTAGTGCTCCTGCGACTCGCGGGTGAAGCGAGAGCTTTCACGCTCCTCGGCTGCGTAGGTCTTGGTCAGGGCGATGCCTGAGAACTGCTCCTGGATCGTGCCGCTGATCTGCGCGTAATACTGATGCACGCGTTCGCTGGCCTTGCGGACGCGCGGGTTCATCATCGTGAACGTCAGCCCATACAGCGGCAGGACGATCAGGCACGCCATCGTCAGCTTGGGGCTGATGCCCACCAGCAGCATGACGGCCATCGCCAGTTTGATCACGTCCATCCCGACGGTGATGATCCCACCGTTGATGATGGCCGTGGCTGACTCCACATCATGCAGCAGGCGCGCCGTAATGCTGCCGGTGCGCGCCTTGGAATAGAAATGCAGGCTCAGCCGCTGCAGGTGATCGAACAGATCACGGCGGATCTGCACGACGATGCGGTGCGTCAGCGTTGCGCGCGTGTGCCCCAGCACATAGCTGACGATCGCCAGCCCGAATCCCGCGCAAATCCCGAAGAAGATGTACTGCAGCAGCAGCCACTGGCGCTGCTCGATCACCTCCGGCGGCAACGCCTCACGCTGCACACCGCCGGTGAACAACTGCTGCACCGTCGTGAAGATGCCCCCGGTATCCCCCTGGTCCGGGATGACGATCCGGTCGATGACCGATCCGATCAGCCACGGGAAGGCGTACTGCAGCCCCACCTGCGTGAAACCGGCCAGGATCGTCAGCGCCATCAGCCACTTGTAGGCCAGCGCATACCGCAGCAGGCGGACAATGTTCCGCTCACCCGGTCGGTGTCCGACCGAGACGCGCTCCAAAGGTGCCACTGGGGGGATCCAAGCCAAGGCGGCTCCCGCAGATACTTCTGTGCGATGCGGTTCGGGCCTCCCCGATCAGGCGCCGAGCTCCTCGCCGTTCCGCCTCGACAACACCGGGGGACGAACAGGATGATTTTGCCACGCCCCCGCCCAGCACACAATGCCCGCCCCGGGATGTGCGGTTATCGGACCCCTCCCGCCGGCTGGCGCAACGGGCCGCGGCACGCAAATCCCGAACCTTTGCCGACTTCGGCGTGCCGGATTGCCGTCCAGAGCATACAATGCGTCCGATGACCGAGCTGATGACACCCCAGCCCTCGCCGCCGCCCGCCCATCCCCCGGCTGGCCGGTCCTGGCCCCTGATCCTGCTGATTGTCGTCTCACTGCTGCTGGGTCTTGCCGTCGCATGGGCGTTGAGCGAGCGCGATGCCCGTCACCGCCTTGGCAGCCATGTCCAGACCGCCGCCCTGCAGACAACAATCCTGGAGTCGCGAACCGGCGACCTGATGCGTCTGCTGGGCCGATCCGATACACAGATCCAGCGGCTTCGCGCCGGCGATACGGCGCCCGGCCATGCCGCCACGATCGTCTGGAACCACAGCCACGGCTGGGGATACGTCTTCTGCGATCTGCCCGCGTCGCTGGTGCTGATTGGCCATGTCGACGGCCAGCAGACCGTGCTGCTGCGTTTCACCGGCGGCGATCGCGTGTGGCGATTCGAACTGCCCCCGAAAGCCACGCCTGAGATGCGCTTCACCATCGAGGACGCTTCATCGCCTGCTGCCGGCGGCGGCGCGACGTTATTCTCTGTCGCACAGCCGTCAGATCACGGTATTAGGGGTTTGCAGCAGGACAGCCGGGGTTAAGATGGCCTCCATGGCCTCCACGGAGACTCTATATGGTCAGCCTTGTCACAGATCCGCCGTTCGGTAGCTTGTCGCGCGAGATGAGCAAGATCGTCGATCAGCTCCAGCGCGGCTATTACGGTTTCTCGTCTGCCGAAACTTGGCAACCGGCGGTCAACCTGTATGAAAATGACACCGCCTATCTGGTGTGTGTCGATCTGGCTGGGGTGGACAAGAGCAAGATCGACATCGAAGTGCACCAGCAGCGGCTCACCCTCCGCGGCACGCGCCCCGTCCCGACGCTGGAACCCTCCAGCCCGGGGGCTGAGGGCGGCAAGCTGCGGGTACATCTGATGGAAATCGATCATGGCGCTTTCATCCGCCAGGTCGAGATCCCCGCTGATGTGGTGGAACAGAAGATCACGGCGACCTATCGCAATGGATTGCTGTGGATCGAGTTGCCTAAGAAATAAGTGACGGCATGTGCGGGTTGCGCCACAGCGCGTCCGCGGACGTCGCGTTTCCTGCCAACCCGTCTCACTCAACACGCCGCGATGAACATTATGGCTGAATCACAGATCATCAGTCGCACCCCTGATCAGACCATCATCCGGGCCGGCAGCAACGGCCAGCAGATGGCCATTCCCAATCTGCTGCCGATTCTCCCCATCCGCAACATCGTCGTCTTCCCCGGCACGGTCATGCCACTCAACGTCGGCAGGCCCAAGAGCAAGGCTCTGCTGGACGATGTCATGCCGGCTGAGAAACTGATCGGTGTCATCACCCAGCGGAACCCCGACACCGAAGACCCGGGCATCAACGACCTGCACCCCGTCGGCGTCGTCTGCACGATCCTCAAGCTCTTCAAACTGCCCGACGGCAACCAGTCGATTATCGTCCATGGCCTGGCGCGCTTCCGCCTGCTGCAGATCGAGCAGGAAACGCCTTTTGTACGCGGCCGTATCGAGATTCTCGAGGAGCAGTTTGTCCCCGGCCCGAGCATCGAGGCGCTGGTCGCCAGCGTCCGCCAGCAGGCCAATCGTGTTATTGAGCTGTCGCCCAACACACCCGACGAAGCCGCGCAGGTCCTCAACAGCATCACCAATCCCTCGGCGCTGGCGGACTTCCTGGCAGCCAACCTCCAGGCTGACGCCAACGAGAAGCAGGAGATGCTCGAGGAGCTGCATGTCGAAAAGCGCCTGCAGATGATCGCATCGCGCCTGGCGACGCAGCTCGACGTGCTGGAGCTGCAGAACAAGATCCAGTCGCAGGTCAAGGAGAACATCGACAAGAGCCAGCGGCGCTACTACCTGCAGGAGCAGCTCAAAGCCATCCGCAAGGAGCTGGGCGAGCAGGAAGGCGGCGCCGGCGGCGAGATCGAGAATCTCCGCCAGCGGCTGCAGGAGGCCAACCTGCCTCCTGTCGTCGCCAAGGAAGCCGAGCGCGAGCTGGCGCGGCTTGAGTCGATCCCGTCAGCCTCGCCTGAGTTCGGCGTGATCCGAACCTGGCTGCAGATCGTCAGCGAGCTGCCGTGGAACAAGCTGTCGCAGGATCGGCTGGACCTGAAACACGCCCGCCAGATCCTCGACCGCGACCATCACGACCTCGACAAGGTCAAGCGGCGGATCATCGAGTACCTGGCGGTGCTCAAGCTGAAGCACGATCGTGCCCTCAAAGAGGCAGCCAAGGCCGCGCGCAGCAACCGGCGCAAGAAGAGCGCCGCCGGTTCGCCCGTTCCCGCCAACGAAAACGGCAGCCAGAACGGCGAACAACAGGCGATCTCCGGCAACACCGGCGAATCGAGCATCGACGGCGCAGGGGCGATCCTCTGCTTCGTCGGCCCGCCCGGCGTCGGCAAGACCAGCCTTGGCAAGAGCATCGCCGAAGCCATGGGCCGGCAGTTCATCCGCGTCGCCCTCGGCGGCGTGCGCGATGAAGCCGACATCCGCGGCCATCGCCGGACCTACATCGGCTCGATGCCTGGCCGCATCATCGCCGAGCTGCGCAAAGCCGGCACGCGCAATCCGGTCATGATGCTCGACGAGATCGACAAGCTCGGCGCCGATTTCCGCGGCGATCCAGCCAGCGCGCTGCTGGAGGTGCTCGATCCAGCCCAGAACCACACGTTCACGGATCACTACCTGGACGTGCCGTTCGACCTGTCCAAGGTGCTGTTCATTGCGACAGCCAACACCATGGACAGCGTTCCCGGTCCGCTGCGCGACCGCATGGAGGTCATCGAGATCCCCGGCTACACGAATACCGACAAGCTGGCCATCGCCAAGCGATATCTCGTGCCGCGGCAGCTCGATGCCAACGGCCTGTTCCCATCGCAGGCCAAGTTCCGCGACGACGCGCTCCGCTGGATCATCGAAGCCCACACGCGCGAAGCCGGCGTGCGCAACCTCGAGCGAAATATCGGCTCGGTCTGTCGTGCCCTGGCAGCGGAGCTTGTGAACTCCAACGGCTCGATGCGCTTCGTCGTCACGCCCGAGGATGTCACGCGCATCCTGGGCCCCCGCCGCTTCGAGCCGGAGCTGGCTCAGCGGACGAGCGTTCCGGGCGTCGCGACCGGCATGGCCTATACGCCTGTCGGCGGCGAGATCCTCTTCATCGAGGCCACACGCATGGCCGGCAAGGGGAACATCACGCTCACCGGCCAGATCGGCGACGTGATGAAGGAGTCCGCAACGGCTGCATTCAGCCTCGTGCGCTCGCGCGCCGAGGCCCTGGGCATCGATCCCAAGCAACTGGCCGAAAGCGATATCCACATCCACGTCCCGGCTGGGGCGATTCCCAAGGACGGCCCCAGCGCCGGCGTGGCGATGTTCACGGCCCTGGCGTCGCTGCTGCTCAACAAGCCGGTTCGGCATGACGTGGCGATGACCGGCGAGATCACGCTGCGCGGCCTGGTGCTGCCGATCGGCGGCTTGAAAGAGAAGACGCTGGCTGCCAAGCGCGCCGGCATCAAGCACGTGATCGTCCCAGCCCGCAACGAAAAGGACATGCCCGACCTGCCGCCGGAGGTGAAACAGTCGCTGAAGTTCCACTTTGTCGAGACCGTCGACCAGGTGATGGAGATCGCCCTCGGCACGGCTCCCAGCCGCAGAAACGCTTCGATCGGCAAGAAGGCCGCCAAAGCGCCCCGACGGAAGAAGGCCGCCGCCCGCTCCTGAACCCCGTGGTGGGAAGGATTCTTGCGCCCGTGTTGCATCGACGGGCATCCTGCACTATTACAAAGCCCACAACTGGAGGCTCCGACAGGGAAGGCGGATAGATGAGCAGCGTGCCCATTCGCGTACAGCAGGTGGAAAAGGCGACCGTGGTCGAGTTCCTGACCTCGTCATTGATGGATCCCATCGAGCTGGAATCCATCAGCCAGGCGATCTTCCACCTCGTCGACGACCAGGACAAGCGAATCCTCGTGCTTGATTTCGAGCGCGTGCAGTTCCTGTCCAGCCAGGCGATCGGCATCCTCCTGTCGCTGAACAAGAAACTGTCCGCCCTGAAGGGCAGCCGCCTGATCCTCTGCGGCGTCGGCGAACGCCTCATGCAGCTCATCAAGATCACGCGCCTCGACCGCGTCCTGGTCATCAAGCCGACCCAGAAAGAAGCCGTCAACAGCGTGAAGTGACGCCCCCCTTCGTCGCTCCGCCGCTTCTTCCGCCTGGAGACGCAGCCCATGGCGGCGTATCCTGTATTGACGCAGGTCCAAACTGAAACCGGCGCCGCAATTGTTTGACGGCGCCGGACAGTCAAACTACAGTCCCAGCAATGCGCTTTTCTCTGGTGGGGTTGCTCCTCTGTGCTCTGTCCGCAGCGGCGTGGGGGCAGGTTCGTGGACGGGTGGAATCCATCGGTTTCCAGAACCATTATCGCCCGGACTGCTGGACACCCATGCTCGTCTCGCTGCAAGCCGAGACGGCTGAAGACGCGACGTACCAGATCCAGATCCATCAGAAGGACGTTGACGGCGATATCGTCGTCTACACCGCCCCCGTTGCCGTCACCGGCCAGCGCGAAGGGATGGGCGCGCGCGACTTCAAGAAAGAGGTCTACTTCATCCCCAAGGCGACAGCCGAGCCGGGCTTTGGCAATGGTCTGCCCGATCCCACAGACGGCCTCCGGGCGCTCAACGAGCAGCTCAAGGTCTTCGTGGCCACCGAATCCGGCCGGCAGATCGCGCAACTCCCGATCGACAAGACCATCACCAGCATCGACCCGCGACGTGCAACCCATTCCCAGCAGCGCGGCGTGAAGCTGATCCTGGCGGTTGCAGACCCGGATACGGGCAGCCAGCCGGTGTGGACGGAACTTCACCCCGATTCGGGCATCCTGGGCATTCAGGAAGATGTCCTGATGATCAACGTCCGCCCGCGCGAGCTGCCTGAGAGCCTGCTCGGCTACGACGCGGTCGATGCTGTCATCTTCCTCAATGCCGATCCCAATGAGCTGCGCACGCCCACGGACGAGCGGATGCGCGCCTTGCGGCAGTATGTCCGCGAAGGCGGCACACTGGTCATCTGCCAGCCGGCGCAGTGGGAAAAGACGCTTGGCTTTGGCGACCTGCTGCCGGTCTTCATCCCGCGCCCTGGCACGCCCCCGGGCGGGCAGGTGATCGTCGAGCGCAGTCAGCCCCAGCCGCTGCTGGATTTCGTGATACGCGGCCTGCCGCGACTGAGCGACCAGATGCTCTACACACAGTTGCGCCGCCAGATGTTGGATCGATGGTCGCGCGCCCGGGTGCCGTTCCGCATCGCGCTGGCTGAGCCTAAGCCTGATGCCTTCGTGGCGGAGTGGATCGAGTGGGACACCGCCGACGACACGAAGACCCGCTCGCCCTACATCGTGCGCCGGGTGACGGGCGCGGGATCGGTCATTTGGGTCGCGCAGGATCTGGGCGATCCATCGGTGACGGTGGTGAAGGACGGCTGGGCGTACATCTGGAGCCGCGTATTCGGCTGGCCGTACACCCCCTACATGCCGGATTCCAACAATCGCGACCGCCAGGAGCGGTTCCGCCGCGAGTACGACCGCACCACCGGCGTGGACATCGGCCCGACGCTGCTGAGCGGCATGGAGCATGGCAGCCGCGGCGCCGGGCTGGTCGTGCTGGTCGTGTTCTTCTTCATCGCCTACTGGCTGATCGCCGGGCCGGTGTCGTACATGCTGCTGGCGGTGAGAAAGCGGTCGAACCTGAGCTGGTTCGCCTTCGCACTGGCGGCTGTGGCGGCAACGGCCCTGACCGCCGGCGTGGTGGAGCTCGTGCTGCGCGGCGATCCGGAGGTGCGGCATGTGAGCATCGTGCGTCTCGCGCCTGCGGAACCAGCCGTTATCCACAGCCGCATCGGCTTGTACATTCCGGATGACGGCCGCCAGGAGATCGAGCTGGCTGACACGCTCGCCGGGTCGCTCAGCTACATCACGCCCTACTCGATGCATCCGCAGCACATCGGTACGCCGATCGAGTTCACGGCTGTGATGACCTACGAAGTGCCGATCCCGGACGCGGCCCGCCTGCAGGCGCCGCGGATTGAGGTTCCCTTTCGCAGCACGCTCAAGAAGCTGGAGAGCAAGTGGGTCGGTCCGTCGCGCTCGCAGATCACGGGCAAGGTTCGCCTGCTCGAGGGCATCAACCGCGCCCGCTGCCGGCTCGATGGCAAGATCACCAACAACACGCCCCATACACTGATACACGTCTACCTGGCGTTCATCGACCAGATGGGCAATGACGCGCTGTGCTACATCCCGGTCTGGGAGCCGGGACGGACGATCGACCTGCAGCGCGACATCGAGGAGTGGAACCTCGTCGGTCGCACGGGCGACCGGCAGGCCGTGCCCGGCATGGGCAAGCCGATCGCCGATCTACTGCAGTCGCGCGGCGGAGCCCAGTTCGCCTGGACGCAGGAGTACCTGTTCAACAACATCCGCAGCGGGTTGACGTCCAGCACGATGGACGACTCGAGCGACGAATATCGCCGATCGATCGTGCTGCTGTCGCTGTATGACAGGATCGCGCCGATCCGCTCCACGCCGCAGTTTCAGCGGTCTGAGCTGCTGCGGCGCGACGCGCGATGGCTGGACATGTCCGATGTCGTGGCAGCCGGCGGGCTGGCGATTTTCGCCGTAGCGCGCGATGTGCCGCTGCCCGCCCCGCTGCTGGTTGAAGGGGAAACGCCCGAAGGACGAGGTGATATCATTTACCAGGCGGTGCTGCCGATCGAACGGCCCATTTCCATCGACACCGAGTCGGAGGAAGAAAGCGGCGAGGGTTCGGCGGCCGGACCATCTGACGCGGAGTAACCGGCAATGGCGGCTGTGATCAAGACGGTCAACCTCACGAAGCGCTACGGCTCGCTGGTGGCGTTGTCGAACCTGAACCTCGAGATCGAGGAAGGCGACTGCTACGGGTTCATCGGTCCCAACGGCGCCGGCAAGAGCACGACGATCAAGATCCTGGCGACGCTGCTTCAGCCGACCTGGGGCGAGGCGCGGGTGTGTGACTACGTGATCGGCTACCAATCGCGCCAGATCCGCCCGCTGATCGGCTATGTGCCGGACTATTTCGGCGCGTATGAGGACATGGTCGTCCAGGAGTACCTGGAGTTTTTCGCAGCCGCGTACAACATCAACGGCAGCGCGCGCCAGAAGGTCGTCAACGACGTGCTGGAGCTGACCGACCTTGGCTACAAGCGTGACTCGCCGGTGGACGGCCTGTCGCGAGGCATGAAGCAGCGGCTGAGCATCGCGCGCGTGCTGCTGCACGATCCGAAGGTGCTGCTGCTGGACGAGCCAGCCGGCAACCTCGACCCCCGCGCCCGCATCGAGATGCGCGAGCTGCTCAAGGAGCTGCAGCGCATGGGCAAGACGATTTTGATCTCATCGCACATCCTGCCCGAGCTGCAGGATCTGTGTAACAAGGTCGGGATCATCGAGCAGGGAGAGCTGTCGTACTCGGGCCCCTGGACCGACATCGTCCGCCAGGCGCGCGTCGGCATGGTGGTTCATGTCGGCGTAGCCGACAACCAGACTGCCGCCGCCGCCCTGCTCAGCCAGGACCCCAACGTCGAAAACGTCGCCGCCAACAACGGCTACATCGAAGTGTCGATCAAGAACGGTGTCAACGACTACACCTTCATCCCCCAGCGCCTCATCCAGAACGGCTTCCGGCTGACGCTGCTGAAGGAAGAGGAAGTCAACCTCGAAACAGCCTTCATGCGGCTGACGAAGGGGATGGTGCAATGACGGCAGCGGGCAGCAGATCAGTCTGCAGTCTGAAGAGAAGGCGCACCGGGCAGTGGGCAGTAGGCAGTGGCAGGAGTTGACAGTTGGCGGTAAGAAGCCAAGCCATCTGTGTTGATCGGGGTTCGTCGGTGGTTCCAGCTGATCCGCAATCCGAAATCTGCAATCGTAAGTCATGCTTGGCATAGGCGATTATCTCTGGCGACTGATTCCTGCGAATCCGATTCTGCTGCGCGTGGTGGAGACCGGCGGGAAGCGGAAGCGGGATCTATTGATCCGCTGCGGATACCTGGGACTGCTGGTCGTGGCGGTCATCGTCACGCTGTTTGCATCGCTGGATAACCTGTCCAATGTCGAACTGGGCAAGCTGGCGTCGGCGTCGGGCGTCATCTTCCAGACGATGAGCTACCTGCAGCTCGGCCTGGTCGCGCTGCTGGCGCCGATCTTCACAGCCGGCGCGATCACTCAGGAAAAAGACTCCCAAACCTACGATATCCTGCTGTCCACACCACTGACCAACGGCCAGATCGTGCTGGGATCGCTGCTGTCGCGGCTGTTTTTCGTGATTGCGCTGCTGATCAGTGGGATTCCGATCTTCTCGATCACGCAGGTGTTCGGTGGAGTCGCGGTGCAGTCGATTGTCTGGTCGTTCCTGATCGCAGCCGCGACGGCATTCGTCACCGGCGCCGTTGCGATGGCGATCGCGACGTTTAAGGTCGGCACGCGACGGACGATCTTCAGCTTCTACCTGTTTATCGTGATCTACCTGGTGGGCCTGTTCCTGCTGGATCAACTGCCGTGGTTTCATCCGGTGATCGGATATGAGACCGATTCGACCGGTGTCGCCATCCTCGATGCCAGGGGCAATCCGGTGCCAATCCGGGCGGATACGAGCTTCCTCACTCCGCTGCATCCGTTCCTGGCGCTGCAGGTCATTTTCAATGACCCCAACTACCGCCCGCCGCAGTTAGGCGAGCTGCCAGAATCGCTGCAGGGCTGGCCAATCGGCTGGGCGCTGTCGCGGCCGCACACGTTCTATATCGCGCTGATGTTCTTCATGAGCTTCGTGCTCGTCACGCCGTCGATCATCCTGCTGCGGCGCGTGGCCCAGTCGACACTCAGCCTCAAGGGATGGCTGCTGCAGAAGCTGCATTTGGCGCGGGCGACGCAGAACCGCGCGCCGCGGCCGGTGTGGAATAACCCCATCGCCTGGCGCGAAGCCAAGACCAAGGCCTCGGCCTTCCGCGCGACGCTCATCCGATATGCCTTCATCCTGGCGGGCGTGGGTGGTGCGATCACCCTGGTCGTCATGTACGGCACGACCACCGAGCCCAAGCAGTACATCAGCCGCGTCAGCTACAACCCCAACTACCAGACGCTGGCGATCTACACCAGCGGGACGCCGCAGACGCTCAAGATCGATCCGAGCACCACGCTCATCACCTACAACAACCGGCCGGCTGACACGATGGTGCTATACGACCGGCTGGCTGTGCGGTCATTCACAACGCAGCGCGATCTGCTGACGTCGATCGACCTGATGCCGATCGACCGTCGCCTGCCGGCCAGGGATGCGCGCAACTTCCTGCTGGGGGCGGTGTTTATCGAGTTCGCGGTGATCCTCCTGATCGTGACCAACGCCGCCGCGTCGACTGTCACGCGCGAGAAAGAGGACGGCTCGCTGGATCTGCTGCTGAGCACGCCGATCACCAGCCGCTACTACATCTGGGGCAAGCTGCGCGGATTGGTGATGTTTGTGCTGCCGCTGATTGCGGTGCCGGCGGTGAGCGTACTGCTGTTTGTCGGCTATGACACGCTGCGACGGCTGAGCGGCGGGGAATCGGGCGTTGAATGGATCGTGTTGCCCGAGGCCATCGTGCTGCTGCCAGCCATGATGATCATCGTCTGTGCGTTTGCCGCCATTCTGGGGATGAACATGTCGCTGCGCCTGCGGCGAACGGTGATGGCTGTGATGAGCAGCGTGGGGATCGTGGTCGGACTGTGCGGCCTGCTCGGCTGGTGCGGGTTCTCGCTGCTGGAGAACTCCTCCAACGAGATCTCGCTGGCTCTCGCGTCGTTCAGCCCGTTCACGCTGATCACGGTTCTGATTGACCCGGAGAACTTCGCCGGGCGAATCTTCGATTCGAACTACGCGTATGTCTCCCCCACCGCGGCCCGCGGCATCATGTTCACCGGCACAACGATAGCCGTCGGTCTCTACGCGGTGATCGTGTGGGCGATGTATCGCTCGATGGTCAAGAACTTCGACATGACGATCCGCCGGCAGGCGCGGTAGTTGGCTGTGCCCCCTTCTGTAGGGTACATGGTAATGCACCCCGCGTCCGGCAAGGGCGTCGCTATCTGCATATCGGATGACGTTCCAGAGGGGCACATTGCCATGTGCCCCTACAGGAGAGATCACCGCCCTCTTCCCCCTTCGTCGCTCCGTCGCTGCTGCTCAAAACGGCATCGCCTTGCCGAGCAGGTGATACCGAAGCATGGTCAACGTCATCTTGGCTGAGCGGTCGCGGATCATCTCGCGGTCGCCGGAGAAGTTGAAGGTGCGTGCCCTCGTCGCATCGGCAGCCGCGAGGGCGATGCAGACGCGGCCGACGGGCTTGTCGGGCGTGCCGCCTGTTGGGCCGGCGACGCCGGAGACAGCCAGCGCATAGTCGGCTTGCGACAGCCGCCGCGCGCCCTCGGCCATCGCGAGCACGGTCGGCTCGCTGACGGCCCCATGGGCCTGGAGCGTCGCCTCGGGCACCTGAAGCTGGCGCATCTTGGCTTCATTGGCATACGTCACCCAGCCGAAGCCGAACCAACCGCTCGACCCCGGCACATCCGTCAGATACTTGGCCAGCAGGCCGCCCGTGCACGACTCAGCCGTGGCGACGGTCTGCTTGCGCTCCGCCAGCATCGCCCCCACCACTTCCGCCAGCGAGAGGCCGTCGGCGCCGTAGATCAGATCACCCAGGGCCGCCCGGCATGCGGCTTCCGTCTCCGCCAGTTCACGCTCAGCCACGTCGCGCGACGTCGCCCGCGCGTTGATCCGCACGGACACGACGCCGCCGGAGACGGTCGTGCCGACGGACGGGTTGCGTCCCCGCCGCATCAGCTCGCCGAGCATCTCACCGACGCTGCTTTCGCCCATGCCGAAGGTGTGCAGCGTGCGCGAGAGGATGACGCCGCCGTTGCCCGCCGCACGCAGGCGCGGCAGCACATCCCGCTCAAACATGATCATCATTTCCTTCGGCACGCCGGGCATGACGTAAATGTCGGCTTGCCTTGCGGCGCCTTTGGCCTCCTGCGGACGCGGGACGACCGCGTGCATGCCCGGCGCGGTGCCGGCGAGGTTGTCGATCGGCTCGGCGCCGCGCGGGATCATCGCCTGGATGCGGTTGCTGGGCGGCATCTGCCGGCCAAGCCGCTGGAAGAACGCCTCCAGTTGTCGCAGGCAATGCTCGTTCATCTCCAGCGGCGCCCCCATCACATCCGCCAGCGCATGGCGCGTCAGGTCGTCCTCCGTCGGGCCCAGCCCGCCCGTCACCAGCACCAGCTCGCCATGGCCCAGCGCATGGCGGATCGCATCGGCGATGGCTTGCCGATCGTCCGCGATCGTCATGTGCAGTGTCATGGCGATGCCCAGCCCCGCCAACTGGCGCGCCAGCCAGGCTGTGTTGGTGTCCACCGTCTGGCCCAGCGCCAGCTCATCACCGATCGAGAGTATGACAGCGTTCATGTGACAAATCAGCCGAACGCCGATGGCCCGGCGTGCAACGTCGCCCGCCGTCGCCCTCGGTACACTGACAGCATACCGTCAGTCTCAGCTTTTGACCTGCGTCGCGAGGATGCGCGCAATCGCTTCGCAGATCTCGGTGCGGTGAATGCCGTTGAGCGCCAGCGCAAGCTGCGTCTCCATCAGGCCATAGGGAATGCCCGTGTCGTATCGCTGCCCCTGGACGTGTACGACCCAGTATTTATCAGTCTGTTGCCGCAACAGCTCCTGGGCAGCCGTGAGCTGGATCTCGCCCTTTTCGCGGATGTCGTTCTTGATCAGGTACTCCAGGCAATCGAAGATCTGCGGCGAGAAGACATGCTGGCCGAAGTGGCACAGGTAGTTGCCTGCCGGCAGGCCCGGCGTGACCAGTTGCTCGCGTGCCACGTCGATGGAGGGCTTTTCCACGATCAGCTCGGCTTTGTAGATGCCCTTGGCCGGGTCGATCGGGTTGCCGCGGATGGTGCCGAACAGGTGCAGCAGGCGTTCAAGCGTCGGCTGAACGCTTGTGGCGGCGTCGAGCATGTACTGCTCGTAGACGCGGATGAGCTGCCGCGCGCAGCGCTCGCGGGTGTCGGAGATGTAGACGTGATCGCCGAGCATCAGCAGGAACGGTTCGTCACCGACGAACTTCTTTGCCTGATAGACGGCATGGCCGAAGCCTTCGGGCGAATGCTGCTCGGCAAAGTGCAGCCGCTCGCCGAAGGCGGCCAGCTTCTCGGATTCAAGAATCGCCCAGTCTTTCCCGCGGAAGCCCTTGACGTTCTCATCGTCCAGGCGGCGGAAGTATTCGCGATACTGCTTCTCCTCGCCCGGCTGGGTGATGATGCACAGTTCCTCGATGCCGCTTTCGATGGCTTCTTCACCAATGATCTGGATGACGGGCTTGGTCAGGCCGTCGCGGTCGACGAGGGGAAACATCTCCTTCTGAACGGCGGTGGAAGCCGGGTACTGTCGCGTTCCGCGACCGGCAGCGGTGATGACGGCTTTGCGAACCTTGGCCATAGAGCTCCTTGATGAGACGGGAACGCATTGAGGCTACGACCAGACCACCGGACATGCAAGACGAGCGTGCATGCGTCGCGAGGGGACATGCCCCGCGCATTTTCACATGCCGAGCGCGCCGCGACAGGCCATTTCACGTTTGAAAAGAAGCGGCCCGACAGGCGGCATTGCCGCCGCGAAACAGCGGACTTCGTCTCTCTGTCTCTTCGTGTCTTTTTCGACCTGGTTCACACCCGCCGTCGCCGACACAGCGCCAGTCCTCCCAGCACCATGAGCACGGTCGCCCCCGGTTCCGGCACGACGCTCACCAGGCCATGCGAGTACAGCATCGACGTGTCCCAGCTCAGCCCGTTGTCGAGCGCCGGCAGGTCGAGGGTGAATGTTCCGCTCAACGCTCCCCCAAAATCGAACAGGTCAAACTGGTCCCCCTCTGCGGGCGCATAGTTCTCCAGCGTGATGCGGAAGGTGATGGTGTTCAGCGTGATGTTGCCGCCCACAATCAGACGGCCATAGTCCTCCTCTTCCGCGCCGGAAAGAACGAACTCCAGCACATTGCCATCCCGCGAACCTGTCCGCATGTTCCCCTCAATAAGCACCTGCCCGCCAGCAGCGATCATCAGGTGCCCCGTGCCCTCATCCGTCGAGCCGGCGTCGCCAATCACGAGCGAGCCTGCTTCCACGGTTGAGCCCGCCCCGCCGATGACGGCCATTCCATGTCCGCTCGGCCAGCCAAGGATGAGTGACGAGGCCTTCGCCTTGCCGCCGGCCCCCACGAGCAACTGGCCATCGCCCCACCGGCCGACGATGAACTGGCTCGAGGTCTCCCAGATCGCCCCCTCACCCCGGACGATGGCATAGCCCGGCGCATCGACATTGCCGATCTCCGCCAGCGTTGACCAAACGCTGCCGCCATCCTCGACAATCACGGCTGCTCCAAAATCGAAGGGCGATCCGACCGTGATGCTGCCCACATTGAACCAGGTCGATTCGGCCCCGGTGACCATCACCAGCCCCGTCGACTCCTCCTCCCCGCCAATAATGGCGCCCAGGCTGGCGAGGCGGCCTCCGTTTTCCACCAGGATCGATCCTCCGCCCCGTTGACCGACCTGCAGCGTCGACCCGATGGTCCACTCCGACTGCGCGCCCGTGATGATGACCTGGCCGCTGGCGTTGCTCTCGACGCCGACGACCGCGCCGCCATCGCTCGAGACGTCGCCGCCATCCTCGATGACCAGCTTTCCCGAGCCCCACGTGCCGATCTGCAACTGTCCGCTGGCGTGCAGGACCGAGTCGACTCCCTTCACCGTGACCACACCGGTGTTTGTCGTGGGGATTGTCCCGATGAACCCGTCGATCGTCTCAATGCGACCGCCGTTCTCAACCGTCACGGCGCCGGGCCCGACGTCCAGATACTGCGCGTTTGTCCAGAGCGATCCCTGGCCCGTAACGGTCACCATGCCCGGCGTCTGGTAGAAAGCCACGAACCCGTATAGGTTGTACACACTGCCGCCGCCCGAAATCGTCAGCGATCCCTCTCCGTCGATGCCGACCAGCAGACTTCCCAGCATCGACCAGCTCGAGCCGCTGCCGGAAACCCTGACCTCCCCGACACTCCCCGGCCGGAAGCCGATATTGCCCGACTGGCTGAAGGCGCCGCCGCCGTTCTCGATGACAAGCGTGCCCGTGCCGCCATGGCCGACAAACAGGCTGTCTGAACTGCCGAAAATCGCCGCTGCGCCGCTGACGGTCACATGCCCCACCGCGCCGCTGTTCAACCCGATATAGCCGGCGCCGCGCCTCACACTGACGGATCCGTAGGTCCCCAGCGTGCCGGTTCCGCCGTTGCCGATGTAACTTTGCGGTCCGATCAGCAGACGCCCCGATTCGCCGCTCAGCGAACCAACCACCACACCCTCGACCCCGTCGCTGTCGCTGAAGTTGGTCAACGTCAGCAGCGGGTTGTTGGTGGCATGTGAGATGATCAGCCCGCTGGGCGGATCGACCGTCAGCGTGCCGTTGCTGATCGTCGTATCCACGTTGATGACCCGGTCCGCCCATGCCGCGCTGCCGGCCATGCCCAGCCACGCCAGAAGGCCAACTCCCACAAACGGATACGAACACACGGACGATCTGATGGACGCCTCAGGCGCAGACTCTCCCGATCGACGCAGTTTCTGCATTGTCGAGCTTCTCCCCAGCTAAGATTACGAACCGTCGATTTACGGGATCCGCGATGAAGCTGGCACCGCACTCCCCGCTGAAATGCGAGAACATCCCGTATCAGCCGGCCTAACGGCTGGCCGGCTGCCACATGCGGCGCAAAATAACGGCCCGCTCCGCATTCCGTCAAAGCAAAATCTGATGAAAATCCGATCAGCCCCAGCCGTTTCTGCCCCAGCCGGGTGCCCGGCGTCGGCTGGCTGGAGCATTCGGCAGATCCGTTACGATCGGGGCGCAATCGTCTGCGGGCGCCCCGGTCGCCGCGGCGTCTTGACACGTATGAACTGGATGGCTATTTCTGATCCATGGACCACCCCAAGATCCTCACTGACGGCATCACCTTTGACGACGTCCTTCTGATTCCCGCCCGAAGCGACTTCATCCCCGCCGAAGCCGATACGCGCTCTCGGCTGACGCGGAAAATCGAGCTCAACATTCCGCTGGTCTCCGCTCCAATGGACACGGTGACCGAATCGGCCCTGGCGATCGCCCTGGCGCAGGAAGGCGGAATCGGCATCATCCACAAGAATCTGACCATTGAGCAGCAGGCCCGCGAAGTTGAAAAGGTCAAGCGGTCGGAGAACGGCGTGATCGTCGACCCGATCACCCTCCCCCCCAACGCAACGATCGGCACCGCCCGGCGGATCATGCAGGAGTTCAACGTCAGCGGTATCCCGATTGTCGACGGTCCAGGCGTCGGCGACGACCGCCTGGCCCACCGCACGACGGCTGTGCCGGGCCAGCCCCGGCCCAAGCTGCTGGGCATCCTCACTCGCCGCGATCTCAAGTTCCAGGAAGACGACAATAAGCGCGTCGGCGATGTGATGACCCGCGACAACCTCATCACCGCGCCGGAGTCCACTACGCTCGATGAAGCCGAGCGCATGCTCTATAAGGCCAAGGTCGAAAAGCTCCTGCTGGTCGACAAGGAAGGCCGCCTGACGGGCATGATCACGATGCGCGACATCGACAAGCTGCATCAGTTCCCCCAGGCCTGCAAGGACTCGCGCGGCCGCCTGCGTGTCGGTGCAGCCACGGGCGTGCTCAACCTCGAGCGGGTCGAGGCGCTGATCGCCGCGGACGTCGACGTGGTCGTCGTTGACACGGCTCACGGCCACAGCAAGAACGTCATCGAGACGGTCAAGCAGATCAAGAAGCAGTGGGATATCGAGGTCATCGCCGGCAACATCGCAACGGCTGAGGCCGCCAAGGACCTGATCGATGCCGGCGCCGATGCCGTGAAGGTCGGCATCGGCCCGGGGGCGATCTGCACGACGCGTGTGGTCACGGGCGTCGGCGTGCCGCAGATCACGGCGATTTTCAACGCCGTCAGTGTGGCTGAGCCCGCCGGCGTGCCGGTCATCGCCGACGGCGGCATCCGCCACAGCGGCGACATCACCAAGGCTATCGCCGCGGGCGCGAATACCGTCATGATGGGCAGCCTGTTTGCCGGCTTGGATGAGTCGCCCGGCGAGCTGGTGATCCACCAGGGCCGCCGCTACAAGACCTATCGCGGCATGGGCTCGATGGGCGCTATGATCAAGGGATCGTCGGACCGCTACGGCCAGGCCGGCGTCCGCGACCGCGGCAAGCTGGTGCCCGAAGGCGTCGAGGGGCGCGTCCCCTATCGCGGTCCGCTGGGTGATTTCGTGTATCAGCTCGTCGGCGGCCTGCGGGCCGGTATGGGCTACTGCGGCACACGCGACATCGAGTCACTCCGCCGCAATGCCCGCTTCTGCCGCATCACGGCTGCGAGCATGACCGAAAGCCATCCGCATGATATCCTGATCACGACAGAGGCCCCCAACTACACGATCGACAAGCTCACGGAGTCCCGATGATGCGAGCATTCCTCACCGGTGCGGTCATGCTGATGGCGTTCGGGCTGGGCTGTGCCTCCGACAGCGAGCCCGACACCTGGAACGCCAGCCAGCGTCGGGCCCTGGATGACCCGATGAACTACCGCCCGGAGATGAATACGACCGATGTAAGTGGTGGCGAGATCCACGAGTTCGACCGCAAGGGATTCAAGCGGGATCTGGATCTTCTGCTGATGAACTGACCGCGTGGCGGGGCCAGGGCAGTTTCAGCCCTCGGGCAGGTCACAACCAACAGACGGGAAAGGAGTCACATGCGTCGCACAGCACTGCTCTTGACGGTTGCAGCCGTTAGCGCTGCCGGTTGCCAGCGAACCGCCGACATCCAGGCGGATCCGGCATTCAGCATGAAGCCGCTGGTCATCGACCCCGCCATCCAGTACCGCAACTGGGAACCGAGCGTGGCTGAGTATGCCAACGGCGCCGTCGTCGCCGGGCCGACGCTGTACCCCTACGAGACCGCCCGCTACCGCCCCGACTGGCAGCAGTCGCTGTTCGCACCTGTGCTGTTCATCGGGCAGACGGTGATGGTCCCGGTGACGGCCTTCCAGAACAAACCCTGGTCGCCGGTCGTGAACGAAGGTGTGGCCTTCGAGCCGACCTACACGGCGGTCCCGCCGCTGCCGCCCAGCACGCCTGAGGTCTATGCGGCCATCGAAGAGGCTGCCCTGCAGCCGCCTCCGCCGCCCGACACCCCCGCGCCGGCACGCATCCCCGATCGCGCCGCCCCCCAGCCGCGCCGGACGCTGCCGCCGCGCACGTCCACCCCGTCGCAACCGCAGACGCCTGAAGTCCACTTGGCACCGGCCCCGGCCCCCGCGCCGGCGCCCCAGCCGGCTGAGACTCCGGCCGCGACCGATGCCGTCGATCGAGCTGTCCAGCAGCTCACCCAGCCGACGGAGCCGGCGCCGACAACCCAGCCGACAACACTGCCGGAGTTGAACAAGTAGTCGCACCCGTACGAAAGCCGCTGACGATGCAGCTCACGCGCCAGCAGATCTGTCAGACTGTCCCCGGAAAACTCCGCGCCGCAGCAGCCACGCTCGCCAGCAAGCGGGCCCTGATCGGCCTGGACGGCTTTGTCGACAACATCATCGCCGTCGTCGACAAGCGCACCAGCGACCGGGAGTTCACCCCCGTGCGCACGATCGGCGCCCTGGGTGACAAAATCCAGCGTGCCTCCGGCCAAAGCTCCAACTACGAGCTGGTCATCAAGCAGCAGAAGCTCGGCGGCAACGGGCCGATCATGGCCAATGCGCTGGCCTGCGCCGGGATGAGCGTGACGTACATCGGCAGCGTCGGCTATCCCACGATCCACCCGGTTTTCCAGGAGCTGGCCAACCGGGCGGAGGTCATCAGCGTCGCCGAACCCGCCTTCACCGATGCCCTCGAGTTTGAAGACGGCAAGCTGATGCTCAACAAGAACCAGTCGCTGGGCGAGATCACTTGGGACAACGTGCTGTCGCGCGTCGGCGAAGATCGGATGAAGAAGCTGGTCTCCAACGCCCAGCTCATCGGCATGGTCAACTGGACCATGCTGCCACACATGAGCCGCATCTGGGCGAAGCTGCTGGATGAGGTCATCCCCAACATCGAGCGGCACGACCGCAAGCTGTTTGTGGACCTGGCGGATCCCGAGAAGCGCACGCAGGACGACATCCTCGATGCCCTGCGACTGTTGACGCGCTTCCAGGATCAGGTGGACGTGATCCTCGGCTTGAATCTGAAGGAATCGGTCGAGATCGCCGATGTGTTGGGCCTGCCCGGGCGCTCCGAACCGGAAGCCTACATCGAAGACACGGCTCGGGCCATCCGTCAAAAGCTCAACCTCGCCTGCGTCGTGATCCATCCGCGCCGCGGCGCGGCTGCCGCGACGGCGACCGCGTCTGCCCGCTTTGACGGGCCCTTCGTCCGCCAGCCGAAGATCAGCACCGGCGCGGGCGATCACTTCAATGCGGGCTTCTGCCTCGGCCGGGTGCTGGGCTTCAGCCTGGAGGAATCGCTGTGTACCGGTGTCGCCACCAGCGGCTACTACGTCCGCACCGCTCAGAGCCCCACGGCTGAGCAACTGGCTGACTTCATCAAGGAACTCCCCCCGCCGCAGGAGTGAACAGCAAGCGACGAAGAGAAACATCGGCCGCGAAGGCGCGAAGGTCGCGAAGGCCCGGCTGAAGCGCAAAGATCGCAGAGAAGTCAAAGATTGCAAAGGATTGTTTGGTCGGGACTTTTGTCGGTCGATCAGCGCAACTCCTCCTCCGCTGCCGACTTGAGGCTTGTACGCTTGCACCTTGGAGCTTCTTTGGAACTTGGCGGTTGGATCTTGGAGCTTCCGCCACAGTAGGGTCTGCCTTGGCAGACCACACCCCCGCGCATAACCGGCCCATGTAGGGCGAGATATTGCGTGCCGCCGTGGTGCAGGCGCGGGCCATCGTCTTCCATGGCCATCTCGCCATCGATCGGCAGGCAATAGCCTGCCCTACGGCTGCGCCCTTGCATCGAAACACAAACACGGCACGGGCGCCTCGCTGATGCGGGACGCCCGTGCCATGGTGTTTCTCTCGGCTGGCGGTCAACCGTTGATGACGTAGTAGTAATTCAGCACGTCATGCGGCAGGGTCTTGACCGTCACGTCATGGAAGCCGGCTTCGGCAAGCATGCGCAGCGCCGTCTCCTTTCCCCACATCGCCCCCAGGCCCATGCCGTTGTTGGCCAGCGACACGCTCATGCAATGCATGCACGAGATCGTGTAGATAAAAGGGGCAAGAGGGTGCTCCATGTTCTTCTGCACATAGCTCGAGCCGAGGATGTCCTGCATAAGGTACGTGCCGCCGGGCTTGAGGGCGCGACGGATGTTGGCCAGCATCAGGTCCGGCCGAGCCTGGTCGTGCACCGAGTCGAACGTGAAGATCACGTCATACCTGGCGGTTTCGTTCCAGGTGGCTGCATCCTGCTGGCGGAAGGTGACATTGGTCAGCCCGCGGTCCTGGGCTTCGAGAATGGCATCGTTGATCGCATCTTCCAGCAGATCCAGGCCGGTGAAACGGCTGTTGGGGAACAGCTCCGCCAGGTGCATGGTCGCCCGGCCGCGGCCGCAGCCGACATCCACCACGTCGACGCCCTCCTCGAGCTTCTGCCGAAGCCCCGGCGCCAGCGGCAGGATGTGCTCCTCCAACGCCGCGACGACCGTCTGACCGCTTTCCTCAGCCATGACCTCGTTGAAGCGGCGATAGGCTGAGTACGGCACGCCCCGGCCATGCCGGAACGCCTCGACCACCTGGTCCTCAACCGAGCCCAGCACGGCGATCCACTGGAACACCGACGCCAGGTTGTTCGGCGTGGCAGCACGCGTGAGACACGCGGCATGCTCCGCCGGCATGCGGTAGGCGTTATCGACCTCGCGGTACTCGAGAATACCGCCGGTCACCATTGCCCCAGCCCACTCGCGGACATATCGCTCGCTGAGCTCGGCCTTCTCGGCCAGATCACGCGTCGTGATCCACTGCCCGTCGCCCAGCGTGTCAAACAGGCCGGTGCGGTGGCCGATCGAGATCATCAGCCCGATCGCGGCGGAATTGCAGTGTTCCAGCAGCTTCTGAGCGAACGCGTCGCTGCGGCTGCGATCCAATTGTTCCGTCAGATGCGCGATGCACATGGGTGTCTCCTTTCCGTAGGTTTCGTGGGACGCTTACATCGACCTGCGGAACAATACCCCCCCGAGGTCCGCTGAACAGTTGACTTTTGGTCAATTTTTGCTTGACTAGAGGTCAACCTGGGGGGAAAGATCCGCTTGGGGTCCGATCATTCGCCACAGCAACCATCGGAGGCGTCAAGCCGATGAGCAGCACCAGACAACGACTGATCGACACAGCCTTTGAGCTGTTCGGTCGCAGCGGTTTTCATGCCGTCGGGCTGGATCGGATCCTCGAGGAAGTCGGCGTCAGCAAGCAGACGTTCTACAACCACTTCGAGAGCAAGGATGACCTGATCCTGGCGGTGCTGGATCACCGGCACCAGACGCAGGACAAGTACTGGTCGGATCTGCTGCAGCAGATCGCCGGGGATGATCCGCGTGCCAAGCTGTATGCGGTGTTTGACGCGCTGGAGACGTGGTTTTCCCAACCGGATTGGCGCGGCTGCATCTTCATGACGGCGGCTGCGGAGTTCCCCACGCCGCAGGAACCGGCCCACCAGAAGGCAGCGGAGCATCAGCGGCTGTTCCGCGAGAAGCTGCAGTATTTGGCGACGCTGGCGGGCGCGCACGATCCCGCAGCGCTGGCGCACCAGTTGACCGTCCTGATCGAAGGGATCATCGCCTATCGGCACGTATCCGCCGATCCTCGAGCCGTCGAGATCGGCCGGGAGATCGGCAACATGCTGCTGGAACAGCACCTGCCATCGCCCGCCGTTACGGCTCTCAAGCCCCCCACCCTCGCCCCCGGCGCCGTGGCATAGGCCCTGTAGGCAGGCTATTGGCCCGCCTAACGTCGTCGCGCCACCCCGAGAACGTCAGAACCGAAACTCGCGGTTGTCGGTGGTGCGCACCAGCAGAACCATCTCGCGCCCGTCGGGTGGCGGCGTTTGGGTCTCGGTGAACCGGTCGGCTGTCAAATAGCCGAGGCGGATGGACGACACGTCGTAGCGGTGGATCTTCCGCTCCCCGGCGTAGCGGTCGCGGCGCGAATCGATGATGAGCTGTGCGCCGCCCTGCCGGGTCACGAGGTAGAAGTCCATCGGATCCCCCTCGATGGTCGCCATCGGCTTTTTCGCCTCAGCCGGCTGACCGTTTTCCCACGCACGCCACAGGTTAATGCGGATCTCATTGTTGCGAGCCGATTGCTCTTCGGTGATCGCCCGCACGCCGGTCCAATGCAGCACCATCACATCGCGCCCGCGCGGCAACTCCGCGGCGCAACCGGCCATGAACAGCACGAGCAGTACGCTCATCGTCCGGACCATCGGTCGGCTCCTGCGGATGTGGCTTAAGCCCCTTCGATCGGCAGCCCCTGCTCCGTCCAGCCGCGATATCCGCCATCCATCGACCAGACGTTCGTATACCCCATCTTCTGGAGATTGTCGGCAGCCAGCGCCGAGCGGTATCCCCCGCCGCAATACAGCACGATCGGCGCATCTTTCTGCGGGATCGTCGTCTCGATGTCCCGCTCGATGATCCCCTTGCCCAGGTGCATGGCGCCGGGCAGATGTCCTTTGGCCCATTCGTGGTCTTCGCGCACGTCAATCAGATAGAACTGCTCGCCGTTGTCCAGCTTCTGCCGGACATCGTTGATGGTCAGTTCCCGAATGCGCGTGCGCGCGTCATCGACGATCTTGAGGAATGCGGGGCTGTGCTTGGCCATACGCGCCCCACGATAGCAAATGGCTTGCCGCAATCAATCGCCAATCCACAAGGATCAGGCGTCCTCAACCAGCGTTTCGCGGACGACTTCCTCGATGGTCGTGATGCCGTCGTAGATCGCCAGCAGACCTGCCTGGCGAAGCGACCGCATGCCGCGCTTCTTGGCTTCCATGCGAAGCACCTGCGTGCTGGCATGCTTGATGATCATGTCGCGCATGTCGTCGTCGAGCGTCATGATCTCATAGATACCCATACGGCCCTTGTAGCCGGTGTTGTTACACACCTCGCAGCCCTTGCCGTAGTAGAACTTCTGCCCGGCCACGTCTTCCGGACGAAGCTCCAGCTCCATGAGCTGCGCTTCGCTGGGCGTGTACTCGGTCTTGCAGTTGCTGCAGATCTTGCGGACCAGTCGCTGGGCGACGATGCCTTCGAGCGTAGCCGTCACAAGGAACGGCTCGAGGCCGAGGTCCAGCAAGCGGGCGATGGCTGACGGCGCGTCGTTGGTGTGCAGCGTGCTGAACACCAGGTGACCGGTCAGAGACGCCTGCACGGCGATCTCGGCTGTTTCCTTATCGCGGATTTCACCGACCAGGATGACGTCCGGGTCCTGACGCAGCATCGCGCGGAGGATGCGGGCGAACGTCAGATCAATTTCGGGTTTGATCTGACACTGGATGATCCCGTCGATGTCGTATTCGACCGGATCTTCAGCCGTGATGATCTTGGTGCTGGGGTCGTTCAGCTCGCGAAGCGCGGAGTAAAGCGTCGTCGTCTTACCTGAACCCGTCGGACCCGTCACGATCACGATACCGTTGGGCTTGTGGATCAGCCGCTTGATCTGCTGGAGGTCCTCGTCGCGCATGCCGAGCTTGTCCAGGTCGAGCGCGACGTTGGAGCGGTCGAGCACACGCATCACGACGCTCTCGCCGAACATCGTGGGCAGCACGCTGACACGCAGGTCGATCGGCTGGTTGTTGACGTTCAGCTCGATACGGCCGTCCTGCGGCAGGCGACGCTCGGCGATGTCGAGGTTGGCCATGACCTTGATACGCGAGGCGATGGCCGGGGCGATGTGCGCCGGCGGCGGCATCATCTCGTAGAGCACGCCATCGATGCGGTAGCGCATCTTGAACTCGTCCTCGAACGGTTCGAAGTGAATGTCCGAGGCCTTGTCCTTGATGGCCTGCAGCAGCACCAGGTTGATCAGCTTGCGGACGGGGTTCGAATCGGCAGCCTCCTTGAGGCTGTTGAGGTCGATCGACTCGCCGCGGTTCTTCAGGTCGGCCAGCGTTTCGTCGGTCGACAGCTCGCCGAGGATCTGGCCGAGGCTTTCGGTGTCCTTCTGGTAATACTTGTTGATCAGCCGCTCGACCTGTTCGGGATCGGCGATCACAGCCTTGACGTTGTACCCGAACAGCGAGCGCAGATCGTCCAGCGCGCGGAAGTTCTCATGGTTGGCCATCGCCACCAGGAGCTTGCGCGAGGCCTTGTCGAACTCCAGCGGCAGGACCTTGTTGGTCGTGGCGATCTGAGCCGGGACGGCGTCGATGGCTTCGGGCTTGATCTCCCGGCCCTCGAGGCTGACCAGCTCATAGCCCTTCTGGGCCGCCAGCGCGATGTTCAGATCGCTGGGCTTGATGGCGCCCATGTCGATCAGGATCTGGCCCAGGGGCGTGCCGCCGCCCTTCTGCTTCTGGTAGGTCAACGCGTCAACCACCTGCTCGCGCGTGACCTTGCCCATCTTCGTCAGCACGCGGCCGATCGGTCGGCCCTGGAGCTGGTCGATGGGCGGGATGCCGCCCGGACCGGCGGGCGCAGCCGCCGCCGGACGCTGCGGCTGACCGGGCGCGGCGGTTCCATTGCCTGCCGCCGGACGCGGGCCCGACGCCGGCGCTGTGCGAACGCCACTCTGACGCAGGCCGCTACCCTGCGGAGCCGAGCCGGCAGTACCGGCGGGAGCCTTCGGAGATGTCGATCCAGGTCGATGCGCCATGCCGCCAGCGGACGCCTGTGCATGCGGGCGGTGCTGCGGCTGGGGGTCGCCATGATTGGTCGCCGGTGTCGGTCTGGACATTCTGAATCCTTCGCTGGTGCGTCTGTTGTGTTGTTCGTCTGATCAGCGGCGCTGCTGAAGTCTCAGCATGCGCTCGCGATTCGCCTGGATCTGCGCCTGGCGCTCGGCTTCCGACTGCGCGGGAGGTGCCCCGGGAACCGGCCGGGCGCCGTTGGGCGCGCCGGGCGCGGCTGCCCCGACTTCTTCGGCCTCAGCCGAAAGGCCCTCATCGCCGACATTCATGTACCCAGCCCGCTGCATGCGGTCGACCATGGCGCTGGGCACCTTGGACTTGTCGATCGCTTCCTCAGCCGCGATCTTGCCGGCCTGGAACAGCGCCCACAGGTGGTCGTCCAGAAGCTGCATGCCGTACCGCTTGCCGGTCTGGATTTCCGAGTCGATACGGAAGCTCTTGTTCTCACGGATCAGGTTCTGGATGCCGGGCGTCACGTACATGAACTCGTACGCCGCCACCATGCCTTCAGTGTCGACGCGAGGGCACAGCGCCTGCGACAGCACGGCAATCAGGTTGTTGGCCAGCTGCACGCGGACCTGCTCCTGCTGATCCGTCGGGAACGCGTCAATGATACGGTTGATCGTCGACGCGGCACCCGAGGTGTGCAGCGTACCGAACACGAGGTGTCCGGTTTCAGCCGCGGTGATCGCGGCGCTGATCGTCGCCAGGTCGCGCATTTCGCCGACCAGCATGACGTCCGGGTCCTGACGCAACGCGCGTCGCAGCGCCTCGGCGAAGTTGGGCACGTCAACCCCGATTTCACGCTGCACGACGATCGACTTCTTGTGCGGGTGGTAATACTCGATCGGGTCTTCCATCGTGATGATGTGCCGATCGAAGTTCTCGTTGATCCAGTTGATCATGCACGCCAGCGTCGTCGTCTTGCCCGAACCGGTCGGACCGGTCACCAGGAAGATCCCGCGCGGACGGCGGCAGATCTGCTCAGCCATCGACGGCAGACCGATCTGCTCGAACGTCATGATGGTGTTGGGAATACGACGCAACACCAGCGAGCAGTGGCCCTTCTGCTTGAAGATCGCCACGCGGAAGCGAGCCTCTTCGCCGTAGGCAAAGCCGAAGTCGCCTGAACCCTCTTCTTCGTATTCCTGCTGAATACGCTCGGGCGTAATCGACTTCATCAGCGAAATCGTGTCTTCCGGCTCGAGGACCTTGGTCTGCAGCTCGCGCAGATGCCCATGCAAGCGAAGCGTCGGCGGCTTGCCCACCGCAAGGTGAAGGTCCGAAGCTTTGCGCTTCACGCATGTTTCAAGGAGTCTATCGATCTGAATGGTTGCCATTGTTCTCGCTAATTGGTGTTTGGTGTTTCGATGTTTTGATGTTTGGACGTCGGGACCTTACGGGTCACCGCGGACAAATAGGCGTTCAACCGAGGGCTAAGTTCATCCAGCAGCGGGCCGATCGCCGCACTCTGCTCGTCCGATACCAGGTTCCGACGGAAGGCTCGTCTGAGCCAATACCGCGTCTCCAGCAGTGAACCACGAGCAATGCGGATGAAACGCCTGTTCTGTGTTGGGGAGCCGCGACCAGCGCCTTCGGCGATGTTCGCCCCGATGCTGTCGGCAGCGCGCGCCAACTGCTTCCCGATCGTATCGCGCGAATATGCATCCCAGTGCCGCGCCATCGTCCATACACAATCCGCCAGTTGCTCAGCCAGTCGATACACCTCCAGCTTCTCAACCGCCTCAAATCCCATGCGTCCTCCCAAACCGAGGCGATACGCACACAAAACACAAAACACGAAACAACAAAACACAAAACACTAGATAACAATGCCTTCCACCTGCGCCACCTTCACGACCTCTTCCGCCGTCGTGACGCCGTTGAGGACCTTGATTCTGCCGTCCTGGAGGAGGCTCTTCATGCCGCCGTTCAGAGCGGCTTTGCGGATCTTGTTGGTCGGGGCGCGTTCGAACGCCAGTTCGCGCAGCTCGTTGGTCATCTGCATCAACTCGAAGATGCCGATACGACCGCGGAAGCCGGTGCCGGCGCAGTGCTCGCAGCCGCGCGGCTTGTAGAGCGTGCGGCCTTCGATGTCCTTGGGCGTGATGCCCGCCAGCTTCAGCCACATCGGATCCGGTTCCTTGTCCGGCTGCTTGCACTTCGGACACAGCACGCGGATCAACCGCTGAGCCATCACCGCCTGGATCGAGCTGGCGACAAGGAACGGCTTGACGCCCATGTCAATCAGACGCGTGATCGCCGACGGCGCGTCGTTGGTGTGCAGCGTGCTGAACACCAGGTGACCGGTCAGTGCCGCCTGAATCGCCACTTCAGCCACTTCCAGGTCGCGGATTTCGCCGACCAGGATGATGTTCGGCGCCTGACGCAGCATCGCGCGGAGAATCTTGGCAAACGTCAAGCCGATGTTCTCGCGCACCTGGCACTGGTTGATGCCGACGAAGTTGTATTCGACCGGGTCCTCGGCTGTGATGATCTTGCGGTCCGGACGGTTCAGATCGTTAAGCGCGCCGTAGAGCGTCGTCGTCTTGCCCGAACCGGTCGGCCCCGTCACCAGGAAGATGCCGTTGGGCCGGCGGATGATCTTCTGGAATGTCTTGAAGTCCTCTTCATCAAAGCCCAGGTTCTCCAGGCCGATGCGGACGCTGTCAGGCCGCAGAATACGAAGCACCACCGACTCCCCGTGATACGCCGGCAAGGTGCTGACACGGAAGTCGATGTTCTGCTTGTCGACCGTCATCTTGATGCGGCCGTCCTGCGGAAGACGCTTCTCGGCGATGTCGATGCCCGCCATGATCTTGATACGCGAGATCAGAGGGCCTTTCATCCGCAGCGGGATGCGGTCGCGCTCCACGCACTCGCCGTCGATGCGGTAACGCACGCGGACGCGGTCCTTCATCGGCTCGATGTGAATATCCGAGGCTCGGCTTCGGACGGCTTCGCTGATCATCGCCGCCACGAGCTTGATGATCGGGGCCTGGGTCGGGTCGTTGGCGGCATCTTCCCCCATGCCGGCGACGTCGATCGACTTGTCGATCGAGCGGTCGACCGACTTGTCCATCGTCGCGTCCAGCGACTTGTCCAGGGAGTCGCGCAGACGGTCGAGCGTCTTGTCCATCGTCTTGTCAATGGTCTTGGACGCATCCGAGCTGAACAGCTCGTCGATCACCGCCTTGATGCGGCTCTTGGGAGCCAGCACCGTCGTGATGCGTTTGTTCAGGCGGAACTGGAGGATGTCGAGCATCTCCAGGTCCTGCGGGTCGTGGGTGACGACGCGCAGTTTGCCGCCTTCCATCCCCAAGGGCAGGATCAGATGCTTGCGCATCAGCTCATCGGGGATGAGGTTGACGGCATTGGGCGGGACCGACTTCTTGTCCAGGTCGAAGTACTCCATGCCGTGCTGGGCGGCTAGAGCCTTGTAGACCGCGGTCTCGCTGGCCAACTGCAGATCGATCATCGCCTCGCCAAGGCGCAAGCCCTTGGCTTTGGCGTGCTGCAACGCCCGATCGATATCCTTCTGGGTGACGGCGCCCCACTCGACGAGCAGGTCACCAAGCCTCTTTTGCTGTCTTGCCATAGGGGTAATTCCTGAGGAACCGATTTCCGGGCAATATCTGAAGACACTACACCAATACTACATACTACCCCCCTGCTTCAGGGGAGGTTCAACGCCCGGCTCTTTCGCCGCGGGACGCCGCCCAACCCGCCAGGTCGGCGCAATTCCCTTTAGTTTAACGAGTAGCGACACGAATCCTCAAGGAATTTTCGTGCTTTGCACCGCATCGCGAAGGTCCGGATCGCCGCACCAGCGACCCCTGCTGCGCCCGCACCGCGAAAGTTGACACTCCCCAGTGCGGACTTTACCGTCTGTACCAATACTAAAACGCTTTGTGCAACAGGATTTCGGAATGCAAACCAAGACAGCCGTCAGCCGTGCCAAGGCCTATCTCAAGGTCCGTCAGAAATCTGTCCGGACCGCGATGAAGAGTCTGAAGCTCGACGCCCTGTTGCTGACCCATGCGCCAGACCTGGCGTACCTCAGCAATTTCACCGGTGATGATTCGGTCGGTCTGATCACCGACAAGGACATGCACCTGGTCACCGATTTCCGCTATCAGGAGCAGGCTGAGCTGGAAGCCGGCTGGATGAAGCTCACCGTCCGCGAGGGCCCGATGGCCCCTGCTCTGGCCGGTACGATCCAGAAAGCCAAGGTCCGCCGCATCGGCTTTGAAGCCAACTTCACCACCGTCGGCCAGATCGACGCACTGCAGCGTGCCCTCAACGAAGCCGGCGCCAAGGATGTCGAACTCGTCCCGCTCGAGGACGTCATGACCAAGATCCGCATGGTCAAGGACGATCACGAGATCGACCTCATCCGCAAGAGCGTCGCCCTGGCTGAGGAAGCATTCGAGGCTGTCCGCAGCGAAATCAAGGTCGGTCAGACCGAAAGCTATCTCGCCGGCCTGCTGGTCTTCGAGTTGCGATCGCGCGGCGCGTCTGACAGCAGCTTCCCCGTGATCGTCGCGGCCGCAGCCGCCAGCTCGCTGCCCCACTACCGCCCCACAGAGGCCCTGGTCCAGCGCGATCAGCCGCTGCTGATCGACTGGGGCGCGCTGTTTAAGGGTTATTGCTCGGACCTGACACGCACGCTGATGATCGGCCGGGTCCCGCCCAAGATGAAGGAGATCTACAACATCGTGCTGGAGGCCCAGCAGGCTGCCGTCTCCTTCCTCCGCCCCGGCGTGACGACCACTCAAGCCGACCGCGTCGCCCGCGATGTCATCGAGAAGGCCGGTTACGGCAAATACTTCGGCCATGGCCTGGGCCATGGCATCGGGCGAGAGATCCACGAACTGCCGTCGCTGCGCAAGCTTGGCGGCGAAGAGGAACTCCGCCCGGGCATGATCGTCACCGTCGAGCCGGGCATCTATCTGCCCGGCGTCGGCGGCGTGCGGATCGAAGACGATGTGCTGATCACCCACAGCGGCTGCGAGGTGCTCTCGAGCCTCGACCGATCATTCGAGGGCAACCATCTGTCGTAAGCCCTGCGGGTATCCGCGGCTGGCGGTCAGGGAATGACCCAGCCAGCAGCGGCTAGTGACTACCAAAGAGGATCTGCCTTGAAACGGAACAAGAAAACGAACGACGCAAAGAAAGCAAAACCCGCCAAGTCCGCGGCTTCGACAGGCCCGATGGACGTCGATCTGCTCCAGCGGATCGTCGATCTGATGGCGTCCAACGATCTGAACAAGGTGGACCTGCGCGACGGCGACAGGCGGATCATCCTCAAGCGTGGCCCGGCGCAGGCGCCGGTCGCGCCTGCGGCCTATCCGTATCCACCGCAGTTCGCAGCGCCGGCAGCGCCGCCGCAACTGCCGGCTGCGCCCGCCGCCTCCGCCCCGGCTGAGTCCGCGCCGCCGGCTGAGGATGAATCCAACCTCGTGCCCATTAAGAGCCCGATGGTCGGGACCTTCTATGCCCGGCCCAGCCCGGATGCCAAGCCCTTCGTCACCGTCGGGTCGCGGGTTGAGGAAGACACCGACGTCTGCATCATCGAAGCCATGAAGGTGTTCAACAACATCAAGGCTGAGACCCGCGGCACGATCGTGAAGATCCTCGTCGAGGACCGCCAGACCGTCGAGTTTGGCACCGTCCTGTTCCTGGTGAAACCTTAAGACAGCTATCAGTTGCCAGTTTCCAGTTGATACTTCCGTTCCCACGGCCAACTGGTAACTGGCAACTCTGCAACTATGTTCTCAAAGATCCTCATAGCCAATCGCGGTGAAATCGCCCTCCGCATCATCCGCGCCTGCCGCGAGCTGGGGGTGCAGACGGCGGTCGTCTACTCCACCGCCGACCGCGATGCCGCCTACCTGTCGCTGGCCGACCAGGCGATCTGCATCGGTGATGCCCCGCCGGCTGAGTCGTACCTCAACATCCCGCGGATCATCTCCGCAGCCGAGATCGCCGATGTGCAGGCGATCCATCCGGGCTATGGGTTCCTGGCTGAGAACGACCACTTCGCCGAGATCTGCCGTAGCTGCAACATCGAGTTCATCGGCCCGTCGGTCGAGGCGATGGCCGCCGTCGGCGACAAGGTGGAGTGCAAGAAGCTGGCGAAAAAGGCGAAGGTTCCGACCGTCCCTGGATCGGACGGCGCCGTCGAGGATGAGAAGGAAGCCCTGAAGATCGCCCGTGAGATCGGCTATCCGGTCATCATCAAAGCCGCTGCCGGTGGTGGCGGACGCGGCATGCGCGTGGCGCACAACGACGTCTCCCTCCGTGCCGGTCTGAAGCAGGCCCAGGCTGAAGCCGAGAACGCCTTCAAGGACGCCACGGTCTACATCGAAAAGTTCGTCGAGTTCGGCCGGCACGTCGAAGTGCAGGTCCTGTGCGACAACTTCGGCAACGCCATCCACCTGTGGGAGCGCGACTGCTCGATGCAGCGCCGCCACCAGAAGCTGGTGGAGGAATCCCCTTCGCCGGCGCTGGATCAGAACGTGCGCGAGGAGCTGTGCGCCGCGGCTGTCCGCCTGCTCAAAGCCGCGAAGTACACCAATGCCGGCACAGTCGAGTTCCTGGTCGACAAGAACCAGAACTTCTACCTGCTGGAGGTCAATGCGCGCGTGCAGGTGGAGCACCCGGTGACGGAAATGATCACCGGTGTCGACATCATCAAGCAGCAGCTCCGCATCGCCGCGGGTGAGCCGCTGACGCTCAAGCAGAAGGATGTGCCGCTCATCGGCTGCGCGATCGAGTGCCGCATCAATGCGGAGGACCCAGCCCGCAATTTCGCCCCGTCGCCGGGGTTGATCGAGGAGATGCGCGTCCCCGGCGGCTTGGGGGTTCGCCTCGACAGCCACGCCTACGCCGGCTATCGCATTCCGCCCAACTACGACAGCATGATCGGCAAGCTGATCGTGCATCGCCCCACGCGCGCCGAAGCGATCGCCACGATGCGCCGCGCTCTCAGCGAGTTCCACATCAGCCCGATCAAGACGACCATCCCCCTGCACCTGCAGATCATGGACAATCAGTACTTCCAGCAGGGCGACGTCGACACCGGCTTCGTGGAACGCGTGCTGCTGGCGAAGTGACAGCTTCCGATCAGCGTTAAGCGCAAAGTCCTCAAAGACCGCAAAGATAACAACGTAGCGAGGTACTGTGTTGCGCCCTTTACGTGGCACGGGCGTCCCGCACGTGCATGATCAAACTGAAAACTGCACGTGCGGGACGCCCGTGCCGCGGTAGAGGCGCTACACCGCAAACCCTCTTTGTAATCTTTGCGATCTTTGCGCTATTCCCATCACCACCCCACCCTTCGCGGCCGCCGTTTCTCCCCCAATGCCCAACTACCACGGCCCCGGGCGGCAGAGGCAGGAAGTATTGATCTCGATATCCGCCTTCGCCCAGACCTGCTCGAACTGTTGCCGGAACGGCGCGGCATCGTCCTGCCTGCCCTGCGCCTCCAGTGCGCGCCACAGGCCGTACAGCGACCAGCCGTTGTTGGGCAATTGACGCAGATCTTCGCGGTAGACAGCCTCGGCATCTGCGAAACGCTGGTTCTCCATCAACACCGCCCCCAGCGCATGCCGTACAGGGATCAGCCAGGCTGGCGGTTCGTCATAGTGAAGCTGATCCTCAGCCTCCACCGCCTGCCGCAAGGCGGCGATCCCCTCCTCCACCTTCCCCTCAGCCACTAAGATCTCGCCCTCCACCATCGGCGTGACAACCTTGAACACGTCCGCTGCCGGATTGTTGCCCAAATACGTGTCCTCCGGCACGCGGGCACTGAGCGCCAGGTATTGCTGCTGGCTGGCGCGAGCCGATGCGACATCGCCCCGGGCCGCATGGGACACAGCCTTGGCCGCATGGCGGAACGTCGCCGAGAACGGCATCTCGTCGAACGACAGGTCCGGCTGGGCGATGATGTCATCCCACATGCCGAAACGCACCATCACCTCGTTCGGCATGGCGGCGAACGGCTCAGCAACGGGTTTGAACTCGGCGATGAACGATACCGGCAGGCGATCGACCATGTCGCGGATGTGCTTCAGCGCCAGCTCGCGCTGGCCGGTCATCATGGCTGCGAACGTCAGCATGTGCTGGTTGTGGGCGGCGTAGAGATTGATCAGCCCCTTGGGCTCGCCGACGATCGCGCGATACTTCTGGTCCGCCTCGATCGCCGCGGCGTTGGAATCGATCGCCTGCTGCCATTTGCCCAGGCGGATGTCGATGTGCGTGGGCATGTGGACGTTGTGCGCCAGCCCCGGCTGGAGCTTGCGAAGGCGCTCAGCCGCGGCTTCCGCCCGCTCGGGATGGGGTGATGCCTCGACGGCGTGGACATACAGGTGATTGGCCAGCGGATGGTTGATCTCCAGCTTCAGCACGGCGTCGAGGGTGGCGATGATCTCCTCGGTTCCCGGCTGGGCTTCGCCTTCGGGCGTCCACTGGTCCCACGGACGCAGGTCCATCATCGCTTCAGCGAACCACGCCCCCACGTCCGGATCGTCGGGATGCTTCTGCCAGACCTTGCGCATGGCGTCGGCGTAGGCCTGGTCCAGGGGCGATCGGTCTTCCGGCTGGGGGTTGGCGTAGCGATGGGATAGCGTCTCGACCAGGTCGCGCTCGACGGGCGAAGCCTTGTCGAGGTTCTCGCGCGCCAGTTGCAGGTGCTTCCAGGCTGTCTCCGCAGCCGGCGGCGGTACGAGCGGGAAGTTGATGTGCGGGCCGTAGGCGTAGGCGATCCCCCAGTGCGCCATCACGCACTGCGGATCATGGCGCAACGCCTCCTCGAATGACCGGATCGCGGCTCCATGGTTGAACCCATGGAGGAAGGCGATCCCCTGGTTGACGTACCGCGCCGCCACGGGCGAGGCGGCTGTCACCTGCCTTTGGTATTCGCCCAAGCCTTCATAGAGGGGTTCGGCAGCCGAGACTGCGTCGAGGCACAAACTGATGGTCAGGACGCCCGCATGGAAGATCGTGCAGGTTCTCATGTCTGCCCATTTTATCGGACTATCACATTCTTGCCACACAATTTACGCAGATTCCCTCGCAGACCGGCCAGCCAACGCCGCCGAACCGGCGCCCCCGCCCCGCACCTCCACACGGCGCAAACCGCGCTATTTCTTGACCGTACATGTCGGCGGCCGGTAGATTTACATCCAATCGGAGGGGCCGCCAGATGTGCGTCCCGGCGTGACCCGGGATCGAAAGTGCTGTGCTTATCCGAAAAGGAACCTCGACGCCGATGTCGCGTGCCCCGTACCGCCGTGACGCGGTGACTGATTGATTACTCACCCGGTCCCTGCACCCAGTTTTTGGAGGTTTGTATGCCCCCCCCAGCCAATCCAGGATCCCGTGGCGGCCTCATCACGGCTGTCGTGATCTTTGCGATCCTGTTCGTGACCGCGACCATCTTCGCGATTTACTACGGCACGCAAGCCGCCAAAATCCAGCGCGATCTCGATGAGACCGCGGCCAGCATCCGGGACATCGTCCGCGATCCCAGCCGCAGCAGCGCCGAGCTCGAGCCGCTGATCCAGGCCCGCCAGAGCGGCAACATCCCCGGCGTGCAGCGTGACACCCCGCTGATCGAGGTCGCCCTCGCCCAGCGCAACGCGCTGGCTCGCACCATCGCCGGCCCGCAGGCCGACGCCGCGACCGTCCAGACGGCTGTCACCACAACGCTCGAGCGCGTGGCTCAGCAGACGCAGATCACGCTCCCCAGCACGAATGACAATCTCCTGGGCGCCATCACCGCCCTGGGCAGCGCCGTCGACACCACGCGCCGCCAGCTCGCCACCACGCAGGCCGATCTGGAGAACGTCCGCAAGCAGTTGACCGAAGCTGCCGCTGCCAACGAGGCTGAGATCGCCCGCATGCAGCAGCAGATCACCCAGATCCGTGAGGACGCCCGCAAGCAGGTCGCCGAAGCCACGGCGGCTGCCCAGTCCTCCCGCCAGACGATCCAGACCGTCGAGCAGGCCCGCGAAGACGAACGTGCCCGCGCTCAGCAGGCCGTTGATCAGCTCAACGTCCAGCTCGCCCAGGCGCGCCAGGAAGGCCAGGCGCTGCGTGAGCAGCTCGAAGCCGTCCAGCGCAAGCTCGCCAGCTACCGCGTTGACGTCAATGAGCCCCTGCTCCGCCAGGCCGACGGCGAGATCATCAGCATCGCCGGCAGCGAGACCGTCTACATCAACCTCGGCTCGGGCGATCAGATCGTCCCCGGCCTGACGTTTGAGGTGTACGACAAGGCTGAGGGCATGCCCCGCAGCACGGCGACGACGCCCTCCGGCGATCCGATGCTGCCGGAAGGCAAGGCTTCGATCGAGGTGGTCCGCGTCGGCGGCACCAGCAGCGAGGCCCGCATCATCCGCAAGGCCAACGGCACGATCCTCCAGCAGGGCGACATCATCGCCAACCTGGTCTACGACCGGAACACCCGCTATCGCTTCATGGTCTATGGCCGGTTTGACCTGGACAACAATGGCGTGCCCACCTCCACCGACGCCGAGGTCATCAAGCGGCTGATCACTCAGTGGGGTGGCCAGCTCGTCAACGACGTGACGGTCAACACCGACTTCATCGTCCTCGGCGCCGAGCCGCAGCTCCCCGAGTTCGACCAGCAGGCCCTGCAGGACCCGCTCAACTTCGCCGAGCTCGAACGGGCTCAGCGTGAGCTGGACGAATACCTCGACGTCGCCCAGCGGGCTCGCGAGCTGAGCATCCCGATCCTGAATCAGAACCGATTCCTGTACTTCATCGGTTACTTCGATCAGGCTCGCCGCTAAGCCGCGGGTTCAGCGAAGCCGGTACCACAGACGAACACGGATGAACACAAGTTGTTCATCCGTGTTTTTCTTTGCGCAAGCGAAGGTCCCAAGGGAACGAAGTCGCGGTCCTGTAGGGGCGCATGGCAATGCACCCCGCGCCCGAACAAGCCATCCAGCGCAGAGGCACCGATCAACCCACAAGGGGCACATTGCCATGTGCCCCTACAACATTGTCCGGTTGAAGCCCCGATCCATCATCCCTCCCCATACCTGCGTCCCCTCCCATACCCCCGCACTGCGTGATCGGAGATCCCCATGTAGGGGTGCATGGCAATGCACCCCGCACCTGAACAAGCCATCCGGCCCAGAGACGCCGATCAACACACAAGGGGCACATTGCCATGTGCCCCTACAACATTGTCCGGTTGAAGCCCCGATCCATCATCCCTCCCCATACCTGCGCCCCCTCCCATACCCCCGCACTCCGTG
>Ga0207864_1000847_pt1 | contig 37640 bp, 52 predicted proteins | sample HigsolmetaAR202D_FD_184834 | JGI IMG/M metagenome (GOLD analysis project Ga0207864, IMG submission 184834) | Ionic liquid and high solid enriched microbial communities from the Joint BioEnergy Institute, USA - AR20-2-D (SPAdes) (version 2) ...
AAGAGCCTTATTCTTACGAACAAGCTTTTGAATGCGTTTTGTTACCCCTTTTCCTTTTGCCGCTTTCTTTTCGCCATCGTCTTCGTCTTGTGCCTCATCGTCCGTTGATTCGGCATCATCAGAAGACGCGTCACCGTCGTCAGTTAATCCGTTTTCTTTGGATTCTTTCTCGGCATCCTGCTTGTTTTCCGGTTCATTCTGCGCTTCCGAGGTCGCAGTCGATGCTTTTGCATCGGCGTTTTCGCTGGCGCTAAGTTCTGCCAACGCGGAGTTTTCGCTAGAACCGAAGAGTTCTGCCGCAGTGATGCGCTTTGCTTCGCTATTGACTGTTTCAGACATGGTCAGCCTCCATGGGTGAACCCGGTGCTATATCCCCGCCGGTAGGGAGTTGATCATTCGGCAAGCCAAAAGCTTCGGGCGCTAGCATTCCCGCTTGCTCTAACTCGCCGGTTTCAATTCCGTTTGATTGCATTGCCGCAACGTCTGCTGGCATTTCTCCAGGAGCTACTTGCGGCGGCATTTGCGCTGCATTCATTTGATCAAGGAAATTTAAACGCGCTTCGATTTGTGCGATTTGCGCTGTGATCGCTTGAAGCGCGGCACCAAAATCGCCAAGGTTCGCTTGAAGCTTCATGCGCTCAATTTCGAGGTCTTTTTCGATCTTGAGCGTTTCAATCCGCTCTTTCGATTGAAGTTCCATTTCTTTTGCAATGAGCGGATTTTTCGCTTTCTCAAGCTCAGCTTGCAGCGTTTGAATTGCGGCTTGCATTTGCTGGACTTGCGCCTGCACTTCGGGCGGAAGCTGTATTTGATTTTCATCGCCCAAGATGTGCGGCGGAATCGTTCGACGAATACGTTCAGCAACTTCTTGTGCTTTCGGCCAATCCATCGCCTTGACCATAAGGTCGCCAGCAATGCCCATGATTTGCGGCGCCGCTTGTGCAATCTGCATCATGCTTGCCGCAGCTTCTTGACGCTTCGACATGTAGCTTGGGCCGCTCGTAATTCGAATGTCGTATTTGCAAGCCGAAAGATCGTAGATACGGCCATCGCCGTCCGGATTTTGCGAGTTAATGATCACAGTCTTGATTTCATCTTCGTTTCCAAGGATGCGAACGGCGCGCTCGGTGTCGTAAATCTTCGGAATGAGATCGACCAAAATGCGGCCGCAATGCTGCAAAGACGCGTCGAAATTATCTTGATAGTGATAGTTCGACGTTTGCGCCTGCATCGTGCGCTTTTGAATTGCGACACCGGACGTTTCGTTTGATTGCGCACCTAAGGCCGCATCGAAAACGCCAGTTGTGGCTTTTAAGTTTTCTGCCGCATGAAGTGCTGCTTGCGTGATTGCCGCAATTGGAGGTTCGACCGAAATCCGCTGCGGAACAAAACCGCTTTGGTCCGGTTCAAACGGCAAATAAGGCAAGTTTTCATCCGAACGGTCCCAGATTGGCTTAAACCGGTCGATGTTTTTCGGCGTCACAAGCCACGGCGCTTTCGGTGCAAGCGCAATTGCCTCGATTTTTGCCGATTCAAGCGCGTTAAACGCCATTTGCGGGTCACGCGCATCGGCCACCATTCCGCGGCGATGGATTTTTCCGTCGAGATAATACTCTTCACCGTAAACCGGAATAATCGGAATCCAACGGCCAGGCCAATCGGTCGCTTCCAAAATCTCGCAACCGTTGGTTTTCACCCACTTGATTTGGCGAACCGTGACTTTGCGAGTTGTGCCTTCGATGACGCTTAGACCATTTGCGAAAAGATACTCTTGGTCTAATTCATCCTCGAAAAGCGTTTGTCCGTTTGAAAGGAGAAGAAGCGTTTTCTCCTGATAGTCGGAATAAAAATACTCCGCAATCCGCGTTGTTTTGTCGTTGAGGATGAAAGGATTGTCGCCGGTTCTAAATAGATCGTGTTTTGCAAGATCCGACTTCCGATAAAGACGCTTGTATTTTTCAATCGAAAGTTCTTCGGTAACAAACGCCCATTCGGCGTCGGATCCGTCGACTTCCGTCGAATGCGGGTCAAAATAAACCGAAAGCGGGTTGATGATGCGCTTAATTTTGATGTCGAGATTAAACGATCTTTCATCCGCGTACTCGGTGAGAACGCGGAAGAATCCAAATCCGCCCGTGACTGCGTGTTCAAACGCCGTCGAGAATGCGGCCTTCGCGTTTGAGCCGTTCAAAATATAGCGAATCATTCCCTGAATGACTTCCGCAGTCGCCGGATCATTGTGATCGTCAACCGGAATCGCTTCAGGAGACGGGCTGTTTTGTTTTTGATCGTTTGTGATTTGGCGAATTGTGGGATTGATGCGGTTAAAGACCAAGCACGGTTTCCCGCGCTCTTTTCTTCTTCGTAAATCTTGATCGTCCCATTGCTCGCCGTAGCGAAAGCGAACGTCGCGCTTAAACTGCTCGCGTGCTTCGGAAAATGCATCTTCCGATTCTTTGAAACGCTCTTTAATTTCTTGTAGGAGTTCGGTTTCCGCTTTCGCCATTTCTAAGCAAAGCGTCGGGCGGAAATATGTTTACATCAAAGTAAACATGCGGATAGATATTGAGATGTTCAAAATCCCAACCCAGTTGAATTAACATCGTACCGAACACCGATCGTGTCCGGCGTGAAGATCGATGCCGATGCATCAGGAAACTTGGCGCCAAAGTCCGAATCAAGAATGCGCGACATGCAATCAAGCATGTCGTCGTGGACTGCGACCGGAAACGCCGAATATTCGTCTTCGATAAACGCTTTCACAAAATCCACAACGCGACCTTCGTAGTTAACGAACGTGTGTTTTTCAGGGAGATAAAAGCGACCTTGCTCGAAGATCGGAACAAGACGCAAAATCCGATCTTCTTTAGCAAGACTTCCGCCTAGTTCAGTGATGTTGAAACGATAATTCTCTTGCTCTTGAACATATTTGATGTGTTCGATATCCGACTGCATTCCGTAGCGTTCGTAGCCGACTGCAATCGGCCGATATTTGCGGTGAAAATCAAAGAGTTTTCTTGTTCTTTCGGTGAGGTTTAGTCGATCTCTCACGCCATCAATTAAATAGTAGTTTTGGTCCGGCCCAAGACCAACTACATTAATCACAGTGTAGTCGCTTGTTCGCTTCTTTTGACTTGCTGGATCAACAAGGATGTAGATGTTGAAGTTCGTGGTCGAATCAAGCCTCTTATAGAACCTAAGCCACTCTTCTTTAAAGCCCATTGCTTTATCCGCTACAGGGTTTTGTAGCATTTGCGAGCCGAACGTATACGGGCCCATGTCGCGGCGTTTTTCCATAAGTTCTTCACGACTAAGGAGAACAGGCTCGCCGTCAAGTGAGCCGTCTTTTGTTGCAGGATAGATGCGAGGCTTTGCTGTGCCTCGTTCTATGATTGTCCGATACGTGTCATTTGCATGATAGCGCGTGCCGATAAATCTTCTTGCGCCGCCTTTTGCGCCGAGGTTGTAAGAGAGCTCAAGTGCTGCTGTTGTCTTTGCAATCTGCTCAGGCGTCGTAACTGATTCACGCGTCACAATATCGTCGTAAACAAGAATGTCGAAGTGTTTCCCCGTTGGCTGTCCATCGACAACACCCCAAGCTTCGACCGTCGCTTCTTTTGGGTTTTTGTCGCGTTTTACGATGATACCAGAATCAAGCGACCACTTTTGCGCTTCTTTTTTCGGATCAGAATAAAGAATGTCAGGGAAAAGCGATTTCAAAAACGTGTTTTGCTCTAGTTCACGTTTGATTTGATCAAGGAACGCTTTCGCGATTGGTCTAGTGTGAGAGAAAATTCCGATCGTGATGTTTGGATTAATCAAAATGTCTTGGATGGATTTTCCGAACGTAAGAAGAGTCGATTTGTAGTGTTCACGCGCCCACAAATCCAAATGTCCGTTCGGCGACGCTTCAACTTCTCTGCAACGATCATAAAGCCAATCGCGATCGATGTCTTTTCGCTTGCACGCAACCGTGAGAAGAAAAAACAAATCTTCTCGGCAAAGCCTGCGCATGGCCTCCGTATCGTTTGCCTCAAGGACTTCGAGATAAAGCCGATTTGATTGCGTGCGAGTCAAACCTTGGCAGAGCATCAATCGCCCTTAAGCTGCGAAAGCCTTTCTTCAATGTCGATCTTTGTGACCGTGACTTCGCCCTTGTGCGTTGTTTCGTTCGTGTTCTGGACCTTTTCTTTCTGATCAAGATGCTGTTTGCCAAGCCAAATGAGCATCGTGGTGTTACCAGCCATTGCGGTCTCAAATTGCTTGCGGCGAAGGCTGATTTTCCCGCGAGCCGCCTTTTTGGCGTAATGCTCCGCAAAAGTTACGCCGAATTCTTCTTTTACCCGGCGCTCGATCGTGTCTTCCGAGCAATCAAAAAAGCTCGCAATCTCTGAAAGTGTGCATTGCATATGACATAGTTTATCAAACTGATCCCAGTCGATTTCGATGCGCGGCCGGCCCATTTTTTTCTTAGCCATTGATTAACTCCGCTTTCTTGCCTGTGTACTTTTCCCAGCGATTGATGATGATGTCGCAATACTTGGGGTCTATTTCCATCCCATACACGCGGCGCCCATGTTTCTCACACGCAATGAACGCAGTGCCAGATCCAGCGAACGGCTCATATAATAGGTCGCCCTGTTTGGTATGATTCTTAATAGGTATTTCGTACAAAAGAATAGGCTTCTGAGTGGGGTGTGGAGTCTTATCCTCTTTCGAGCCGCCCATTATGTGAGCTGGCGGTGCCGCATCCCAAACTGTGACCTGTTTGCGATCTCCGACCCAATTCGCATCACATCCTTTTCTAACTGCATACCAACAAGGCTCATGCTTCCAGTGATATGCAGATCTCCCCATTATCATTACTGACTTGTTCCATATTATCTGCTGTCGCACCTCGAAACCGGCTCGTCGAAGAGAATCCATAACAACATCAGTGAACGCTGATGCGTGCCAAACGTATGCAATATCAGCATTGCAGATCGCCCAGGCGTCGTACCAATCAGCCCTGTCATCATTACTAACTAGATTGGCGTTACAACTTCCAAGCTTCTTGTCGCCAAGAGCATCGTCTCTCCATGACAGATCCAGATTGACGCCATAAGGAGGATCTGTGACCATAAGCAGCGCCTTCTCACCAGCCATCAACTTCTCAACATCATCAATGCTCGTCGAATCCCCACACATGAGCCGATGCCGTCCCAATCGCCAAATGTCTCCACGCTTTGTTATTGGCTCAACTGGCGCCGTTGGAACTTCATCCTCATCGCATTGCGGCTCAAATTCCTCCGGCAGTTTAAAATCCGGAATACCAAGAAGATCGAAGTCAAAATCAGGTCCCAAATCCAAAACGTCGTTCAAAACCATCGAAAGATCGGTTTCTGCGAGTTCTGCGATTTTGTTATCGGCCACCATATCGGCGTATTCGTCGGCTTCATTCGCGTAGTCCTGCCGATCAATCGGCGCTTTGGTCCAACCGTTGAGTTTTGCTGCCTCGAGCCGAGCATGGCCTTTAACGATGAACCCTGACCGATTCGACACCACGATCGGCGCTCGCCAACCTTGGTGCCTCATGATTTTTGCCAGAAGCTCGATTTGCCTTTTCGGATGTTTGTTCGGGTTCTTTGGATTCGGAACCAATAAATCAATATCGATAATTTCAGTGTGAGCGCATTTGATTTCCATGCTTTCATTGTCGTTGCTATCCTGTTTACATCAATGTAAACATCGCTCGAGTTTAATTTCCGTTTGATCTTCGAGAATGTTTTCATAGAATGTAAACATGGATTTGAAAGAGAGAATCCGCGAACTTCTTAAAAGCTTTCCTGTAGAGCAAAAAGTTGAACCAAAAGATCGGAAGCCGCTTACAATCTGGATTCGACCAGAGGAAAAAATGCGATACGATATTCTGCAGGCAAAAAGCTCTCGTGAGTTTTCAAAACTGCTTCAAAACATCGTGAGAGAAACGATCAATTCAGTTGACACGCCTTGAGTTCCCGCCCTGATTCCCGCCAAAATAAAAAAGCCCCGATCGGGGCGTCCTCTGCGGATTGATATATGATCGAACTGATATTTGCGATATTTCTGATCTCAGAAAAACTCGTATTTCTCGATGAACCGATTCCATCGAGTCTTTGTCTAGAACTAAATGTTCTCGCGTCGCATGTCGATGAGAGAAAACTCATGAGTGAGGTCGAAAAAAGATGGCGCGGAAACGAACCGCGCCTTGAAGCTTTTCATACGTTTTGGGAAAACAGAGATATATGCACTATTTCTGACCGACCTTGATTTGCCATAGTTCCCATTTCGCCGGATCCATTTTTCTATCGCCAGCTTCCCAATACTGCCAAGCGCGCAGAGTCGCTCCGATCAAAGCGCCAGCTTCTTTTTGCGTGAGACCGGCTTTTTCGCGTGCCTTACGGACCTCGGCGGGCGTTGGGGTTTTGCGTTTTGGTGCTGATGTCATACAATCACCCATTCAAATGGTCTCTGTATTCGATCATTTTTTCTGCCAGTGCCTCGGCACCGCCAACGATTGCCCAGTTGTCGGCGGCAAGCTCTTCGCAAATTTTCTCGGCCTCTTTTTCAATCTCTTCGTCACTAGTTTCGGCGCTAACATCTAACGTGTCGTGGTTGTCGTACACGAAATCATCAGCGGTTAAAAACTGCGCACAATCAGCGTCGTCAATGTTCGTTTCGAGCCAATGTTCGAGTTCAGCGATTGCTGCGGTCGCGTCGTCCGAGTAGACGCCGACAACGTTTTTGCCGTCGAACTCTGTATCGTAACCGTCGATTATTCGTTCGCAGAGGCGGCGAAATTCGGCATTCTGAAACACGCGGTTGAGCGCCCGACCGGTGATGTTGTTCGGAACACAAAATTCCAGACAATGACGATAATAAACATCACTCGGAGTTGCGTCTGTTATATATCGCGTTGCAGCCGCCGTCACTGTTTCTGTTTTGCAGTCAATTTGAATAGCGGCAGGCTCTGGCTCAAATTGCCCAGCTGGCCAATCCAAAATCGGCAATAAATCATTTTCGTCGAACTGTTCAAACGTAATCATTTTTCACCTCGCTATCGCTCATCCTCATTTTTGTTCAAAAATCTCCTCTTCCAGCTCGTCCGGATCGCAGTAGACAGTAACAACGTTTCTGTCGATGTCGTAATCAGCTCCTAGTTTCGCGACTATAGAGAGCAACTCGTGCAGCGGAATTTGACCGAACTCTGTACCGTCAGCGGTTCTCACCCACACTTTTTTCATTTTTCACCTCGCTATTTTGCTCCAACTAAACACAAATACTTTGATGCGTCAGCTTTATTGGAACTTTGCGAAATCTTCTGAAAATTCAAACTCGGAGTTCAAAAAATCGACAACCTCATCGAGTTCCGCTGCGAGATTCCTATCGTGCCTCACAACAAAAAGCATTCCATTGTCGGCTATTCCGAGTTCGAAATCGGGCGAGTAGTTTTTGTCATGGAACGTTTCTCTTACTTTTTTTTCGAGATAGTTAGTAATGAACTGCTCGATAACAAACTGGTAGTTTCTCATTTTTCACCTCGCATGTTTTGTTTTTTGTTTTGTTGTTTCAGCACCATTGCCGCATCAACAAATTCAGTATACGAACACTGTTCGCAAAAATCAACAAAAAATGCTGCAAAACGTAATTTTTTCATGCTCAAAAACCCACGTGATTTCAAGTACTTATGCTGCCTGCGCGAATAAGATCAGCGCTTTGATCTTATTTTGATACGTCCTGGCGGTCTATTTGGCGGGCATGGGTATATCTATATATATAATCAGTCACGAATAAGACTGAAAGCAACCTGCAACTGTTCGCCGTTCCGGCACTGGATACCGAACACGTCCAAACACCATTTAATGTTAGAGCTTATTGTTTCAACTTTATCGTCGTGTGATCGAACAACACGCCCCGTGTATCTTTGTAAACAAAAATTATTTTCGCGCATGAAGCGTTTTGATGTTCACCCATTCACAACAAGGCGCCTTGTCGATCGCTTTGTTATCAAAAACGATCAACAAACACCGTAGCTGTTATCCAATGAGCGACAAACCAGCGGCGAGATGTCGATATGTATTGTCATTTGCCGGCGGTCTCGCGACCAACATTTCCGACACTTCGGACACACGAGCGAGTTTAGTTTCGGAATCGGTTTCACATACCTTCTGCAAAACGGACATCGTGTTGAGCGCATCTTACATACCGAGCGGCGTTGAGATAGCAAACGCCCACAACATTGAAACCGCAACAACCATGAAAATGATCGCGGTACAAACGATGATGACGTTGATTGCGAGTTCTCGGAGTTTTGCGATCATTTCCTCGTCCCCAAAATTCTCTCAATCATTTTAATCCGCTCTTTGATTCCAGCAATTCGCTCTTTCGGTATCTCGCCAGCGATCTCGTAGAACTGAATCACTGAACGAATCTCATCAATCAAAACTTCCGCGGCGGCTTTCACCATGCGGTCCATATCGGCTCCATGAGCGGCATTGTGGCAATGAGCACAGTTAAGTGCGATGCTTGATCAAGCCCGATCACGACAAAGAAATTATGCCGATCGCCTTTTTGGTAAAGATACGACGTAAGTCGTGACGTGATAGCGTCAGTCACGAAATGCGCGAGACCATTCACGACAGCAAACGCAAACCCAAGCGGCAGAAGACATGCCGTGTAGACTGCAATATGAGCCGAAAGCCACTTCCACGACCTGCTTTTGTTTAGAGCCATCTTGTCTGTTTGCAAGATGAAATCAGCAATCCAGTGTATCCAAAACAGAAGGTAGATCATTTTGCAAACTCCTTAAGCGCCTCTTTTGCCAATTCGTTTATTTTTCGCGATCCACAATCGCATTCATCCCAGCATCCGCAGAACGTCGTGCTGATCTTTTGAAGCGCCCCGCGCAGCAGCTCTACTTGCTCTTTCAGTCGCTGAATCTCTGTTTCACGAACAGGTTTGAAGTGAAGCGTCATTTCACCTTCAACGATGCATTCGGTTCCACACATTAGGCATTTGGTTACTTCCGGCTTGTTCATAATTCGACCTTTCCTCGCTCAATTATTTTCACTTCACCTTCGAGCGTTCTAGGATTGTAGTTCGAGAAGTCAACAAAAAGACGCCAATGCAGGCGAGCAAAAACATCGTGAGAATACATTTTGTTTCATCACTCATCCCATCCCCTCACGTTCGATGCGATCAGCGAGCGCGGTACGGTCGCGCCGCTTTTTGCCCATGAGCGCGTCTACTATTTCTGTATTCTCAGCCAAGCGATCCAGCAGTCTGCTAAACCACAGCTCGAACACTCTTTTGTCAGCACTCGTGTGAAACTCTTTTGGCCCTTCGCCAATCAGATTTTTCAGTCGTTCACGGATTTCGGATTTATCGATCATTCCTCACCCCTGTTTCGTTTCAGCGTCACCGCTCGGACACTCACACGCACTCCAGTTATCGCAAATAGCGCAGTACCTTCGATCATCTGCCATTTGAGCCAACATTCTCATGCTATGAACTCCTTCGCCGCTTTGATGAATTCCGCCGCCGCTTGGGCAACGATTGCATTGCCGTAACACCGCAATCGTCCCACTCTTTCGGGAGCCCCATTAGCCAACGGGAATGTGCCGGGTTCAACTGGCCGAAATTTCCCGTCTCGGCAAAAGATCCAGTCAGCAGGCCCCCAGAATCCACGAGTTGCGCTTGCAAATTGAGGGATGTCAGCGACACTCCGATACTCAAGCCTGATTCCTTTACAGCTTTCTTCCTCGCCAAGAATTGCTCCGGTGTGCTGCCCGTGGCATCGTTCGCGATCGGTGATGGCCATGCCGCGAGTGACGCTATCGTGAAAAGTTTCCGACCCGTGGACTTCATCGGTTCCACTCCGCCCGTGCAATCGCAGGCCCGCGGACTCGGCCAAGTCGCAAGCGCTGCCGCTACCGGTAATCGATCGATCTCCTGATTCGAGCCGCCATTCGGCCCATCTTGCGCGCACGTTGTGGGCCACGAACCAAATTCTGGATCGGATGTGCGGCGCGCCGACGCCACAAGCTGGAAATACGATCGGCGCGATGGCGTAACCTTCTCCTTCCAAGTCAGTCGATACAATGTCGAGCCAAGCGATGCCGTCACGAGACGCAACCTGTTCGCCAAAGATTGTGTCAGGGCGATACTCTCGAATGAGCCACTGCCATGCGGGCCATAAGTGCCGCTCGTCAGAAGTCCCTTTTCTTCTGCCTGCCGCGGAGAAAGGTTGACATGGACACGAGCCAGTCCAGACCGGCTTGTCATCGGGCCATCCTGCGAGTCGGAGCGCGTAGGACCAGACGCCGATTCCGGCGAAGAAGTGATGTTGTGTGAATCCTTCAAGATCGCTTGGTCTGACATCCCTGATATCCCTTTCATCGACTTCGCCAGCAGCGATAAGTCCTTCCTTGATGAGTTCACGAAGCCATGCTGCTGCTTTCGGATCGATCTCGTTGTAATAGGCCCTCATCGAGCGTTGTCCTTCAGAATCGTTGTCGGACCGTGAGTTACTAAATAGATGTCGCATCGAACGTAATAATCATGCCTCACACTCCTTTAGCGCATTCTCTGCGATCTCGGTCTTCGAGCGCAGCCTTTAAACGCTCTACTTGCGCTTGCAATTTTTCTCGTTGCTCTCGAAGCATTCCAATTTCCATGCACCGTGCGTCGCTTGGGTTCGTGAGCGCCGAAAGTTCTTCCTTCAATCGCTCGTTTTCTTCTCTCAATCGCCGGAGTTCTGATTCGCTCTTCTCAAGTTCCCAGCGTTTAATGCTGCCAAGACCCATGCAAGCGGGGCAGAAAATGAACTCATCGCTTTTGTCGGTAACGTCTCGGCTCATCGCTTTTCGCTCCCTTCCAACCCAAACAAAACACGCTCAATCGCCAATCCAAGAGTCGCATCAAGCTGTTTGTTGGCGTTTTCTAATGTCGCGTAGGCTTTAGCGAATGCCTCCCGAAACTCTTCTCGAGTCAGCGTGATCTCGCCAGGCAAAACTTCGCGAGCCAGGAAAACGCCGAAGCCGCGCTTCATCCGTTCGGTCGTCACCTCGTCCGCAATGACTTTCGTTTCGCCGAAAGCGTATTCAATCTCTACTGTCCGCCTGTTGGCGGCTGGGGTCACATCTGTCTTGGGCATTTCAAACTTCATCTCTCACTCCCCTTTGTTAGTTGTCTCTTTCACGTCAAAATGTTGCCTTGCTTCAATGGCCACATGCCAACAAACACCGCTCGCGCCGCTTAAACGCCAGCAGCAACCGCGTTCTCTTACATCCTTCGCGCACGCCAAAACCTTCTGGGCTTAAGCTAAACATAGTCTCTCCATTGCGGATGCTCGTGGTAACTCAAGGCCCACACGACAAGCGCAATCGTCACGACAAAGCCCGAACCAAAGCCAATCAAAAACCATGCGAGTGCGGTCATCGCTACTCCAATGCATAAAGTTCTATTTCCGTTTTCGCCTCGAGCGGCTTCTTACGATCGCCGTAAATACGCGTGGCGTGAATCACTTGAATCAAACGATCGTCTTCAATCACGCCTGCTTTCGTTAGCGCATCCTGTGGTGCCTCTAAAAGATTCGACAAATCAGGCAGCGATCGTCCGTTTTCGAGCGTGAAATGGATTTTCATTTCAAGCGGTTCTCGTATCGTATCCATTCCACGCATCGCTCGTTTCATTTCAAGTAACGCTCTTTGCTCCCATTCGTAGAATTGCGGCGTGTACACGACACGTGTCTGTCCCCATCGTCTCACAACCTTCTGTTGATTTTTTTTAACCGCAGGTCTGCCAAGTATCGTGCATTTAAAAAGAAGACGTTCATCGCTCATGTTGTTCTCGTTTCAGTAACTCATCTCTTTCTGCCATTACTTCCTCAAGCCGCAGTCTTAAAGTGCAGTTTTCATCACGCAATTCCTGAACTTGCTTCTTTAGATTTAAGATTTCCAAGTCACTTCCTGCGAGCAAAATCTTAAGCGCCTCGATGAATTTATCCCACCATCGTGTGAAACCAATCATCTGCGCCCTCCGCGCTTGATTCCAATCCGCCACTTTTCCAGTTCATCAAAACGCTTGATCCAATCAAGCATCGTCGAGTGACTAACGCCGAGCGATTTCGCCGCTTTCACGGGATTGCCTGCAAACATCTCAAGTCTTTCATTCGCAAGTTTCAGTTTGATTTCGTGAAGCGTTGGTAAGTTGTTCATGCGATCTCCAACTCAAGTTGCGTTTTAAAATTCCAATCCTCTATGCGCTTCAAAGCCATTTCCCGATATTCCGGGTTTATTTCTATGCCGAGAAATTGGCGTCCGTGTTTCTTACAAACAATTCCGGTTGTGCCAGCCCCGGCGAATGGGTCAAGCACCAAATCGCCAGGTCGTGAGCCAGCGAGAATACAAGGCTCGATCAAATCTGGGGGGAATGTTGCTAGATGAGCGCCTTTGAATGGCTTGGTCGAAACCGTCCAGACCGAGCGTTTGTTCCTCGTGTTGTTGGGAATCCTCTGCCTTACTTTTTGGGCACGACCAAGTTGATGTTCCCCGGTTTTCCCAGTGTGAAACTGAGATCCGCGCCAGCCGCAAGTAGCCGGTTCTTTAATCGCCTCATTATCGAAGAAGTAACGCTCCGATTTCGCGAGTAAAAAAATGTACTCGTGCGCTTTGGTGCATCGATCGCGCACTGATTCAGGCATCGGGTTCGGTTTGTGCCAGATCACATCCTGCCGGAGATACCACCCAGGCTCTACAGCAATCCTCGGTTCGACCATCCAAGATGGAAGATCGACATTCTCACGAGCATTCAGCTTCTGGAGTATTTCTCTGCACAGCAACTGCTTTGCGAGAGCGTCCTCTGGGATCTTTGCGCCTCGCTTCGTTTCGTAGCTGTCTCGAACGGTTTGCAGGTTGTAAGCGACAACAGCCTGCTTTCTCTTAACCAACAGGTACGGATAGATCTCGGCCAAGATGTCGGCAGCCTTCCTGCTGTGTATGCGCCACTGGTAGGAACCTCGCTGTCCGCCTTGGGACGGCGGTTCCTGCTTGGGAGATCCCTTTCCGTACCCGGTAATTTCACAGCAGCGAATGATTGGCTCAGGGTCGCACATCCGCACCTGAAGGATTGGCGGGTAACTGTTTCCTGACCCATGCCCGGACTTGCACTCAAGCGCGGTGATGCAACCTTCACCGTCGATCAGCGCCGCCAGCCATGCGCGGTCGATCCTGTCCTTGATCCGGACGCGCTCGTACGGCTGTTGCAGTGCGAATGCAAGACGCCAAGGAATGCCGACTAGGTCTTTAGGTTTGAGGCCATTTGGAATTTTGCAGGACTTTCCTAGCTGAAAATGAGTCCCTTTGTTTGACGATTGTTTGTCGGAAAGCTTTAACGAACCTCGGCCCTGTCCACCGGCGTAACTATCGCCAAGGTTGAGCCACAGCGTTCCGTCATCTTTCAAAACACGTCGAACTTCTCGAAACACTTCAACTAACTTCTCGACGTATTCTTCCGGCGTTTTCTCAAGGCCGATCTGTCCATGAACTCCATAATCGCGCAGTCCCCAGTATGGCGGGGACGTAACGCAAGTTTGCACCGACTCAGACTCAAGAGTTTTCAATGTTTCTAGCGCGTCGCCGAGAAGAATCATGCGTTCCTCTTCATGCGTTGAATTCTCGCCTCGAGGCGAATGCATCTGACTTCGAGTTTCAAAATCCGCTCTCGTAACGTTTTGTTTTCCTCGATCGTGCGAATGAGTTCCTCGCGCAGCCAATTCATGTGCTGTTCGCGTTCATCGTTATATGTGTTCGGATGATAAACTGTTGACATCACAAGACCCCGGAAGTCTGAGAAATGAACTCAAAACTTCTTTTGCTGATGCGAGCTCGCCTTGCGCTTTAGGTGTTGCGCTTGGAAGGCCGATCGCGTCCGCAATCGCTTCGTCTGAATGCGTAAGCTGTGTTTTCGCAAGCTCCCGCACTTGCGCTTGAAACACGGTCGGATCAATCGAAAGGCCAAGATGTTCGCAGATGTATGACCACCCGCCTTGTTTTTGAACGACTCGCCAGCCAACTTCGCCAATATAGGCTCGCGCTTCTTGCGGATTCGCCCATCCGAATTTCGGGACGGCCGCAGTGATTCGTGCGGCGATTTCGCGTGCAGCCGACTCAGGATCGACTTGCGGCTGAACGATCTCTCGAATTTGTGCGGGTAGCGGCATCGTGCGATTTTTCGGATTGCGTCGATACTTCTCCATTGCATCGCGCACCTGCGCGAAGTCGAGATCCGAAAGATCGTCGGCGTACATTCGCAGGACAACATCGTCCAGTCTCATGCGGTAATAGCCCGCATAAGCCGCCCAGAGGGCCGCCAGTTGATTTTTTTCAGCGGGGGTCATAGTCACCCCCTGCCAGCCTGCGGATTTGGTTTTTAAGCGATTCTGACGCTTCGGCGTTTTTCGCATCTTGCGCTGTGACAACTTGACCGGTCGCGAGAAAGTTTTGGACCTGGTTTAAATTCGCAATCAGCGTCGCGACATCATGCGCCTTTGTGATGAACCACGAGTTGTTCATCGCGATGTAGGCGTTGATGAGGGCCTTTGCTCTTTCCTCGCCAACCGACTCCCCAAGGTTTTTGAGAAGCTTGCCGTCTTGCGGACGAATCACCGGATTGACGCTGTAGCGCTTGCGGTATTCGTCGCAGTAGTGCGCAACGAGAATTTTTCCGATTTGAGCGGGAGCGATAGCGACCTGCGCCGCAGGCGTTTCCTGAATTTCGCGCCCTTTATTTTCTTTTATTTTCTTTTCTTTTCTTTTCTTTTCTTTTCTATTAGAGGGCAAATTTAGCAGTCTAACTAGTTGATTTCTTTCGAGTGACTGTAGCGCCGTCACGACGTCGTAACGACTTTGTCCGATACTGGTCGTGAGTTGCTGGCGTGTTGGTCGAATCACCGCCGAGTAGTCGTCAGCACATCGTGCAAGCAAGATCACGTATAGGAGACGCTCTACTGGCGTAAGCGTCGCGACTTTGTGATCGTCAAAAATGCGTTTTGCGACCGGGAAATAAGCGTGGTTTTTCTTAAGCCCGCCTTTGTGTTTTTCCCAGTTGAGAACCTCAATTTCGAAGACCTCGTTTGCCATCCCCCTGCGCCTCCCCCTGCGCCCCATTGGCTGCTTTGAAGTTGTTGCGGTTATGTGATGAAATCAAAAGCAGATGGACATTCGTTCAGAGCCCCGAAAACCCACCGGGGTAACAAAAGGGGAACAAACTGATGTTGAAGGTTGTGGCAATTGTTGTTTCGGCCACACAGCGATCATCGTAGGAAAAAATCTGTGAAGACTTGAGGTTATCTGAATAGAGGTGGTGGTCGCTGCAGGAACACAACTGAAATTCCGGATATCTACGTGATGTTGATTAGTTATGCCCTCTTCTGTAAGGCAAAGGGTAACATTTGGGGTAACATTCGCTGCGCATTTTTTGTGCATCACACTGACACCTCATCAATTAAGTCGATTGTGTTGAGAAGATCCTCGTCCGAAAGGTTGAGATAAACTTTCTGATACATCCGAAGGCTCATGCCCAATATTGTGCAGGCAATCGCTGGATTGACGCCACGTTTCGCAAACTCTGTGGCTCTTGAATGCCGAAGGTCATGGAATCGAAGGCGACCTTTGATGCCAGCGGCTTGCTTTACAGCTTTCCACTCTTTGTCGATGATTTGAGCCGGGATGTGTTTATCCCCGCGCTTGGCAGGAAAAAGAAACCGGCTATCTCCTGACGCCTTGATTGCTTTCTCAAGCAAATGTTCAAGAGACTTTGGGACACCGAGAACACGCGGAAGTCCGGTTTTCGTATCGTCTTCGGTGAGAATAATAAAATAACGTCCGTTCTTCTTGTATATGCGCTTTTTCTCAAGTGCTCCGATTTCCATTTTTCGCATTCCGAGAATATCGCCGAGACCAATGATGAGTTTTGCACGATCGGAGCCGTGCTTTCTCAACGCTTCGCGTTCCTCATCCGTAATCACGCGACCTTTCTTTTTGTCGTGATGGCGTTTCTCGGACTTCGGAAGTTTTAACTCCGGCATTTGGTCCGGCGTAATAGCGCCAGCCTTGAGCATGAAATGAAAGATGTTTCCAAGGTACTTATAGATATTAAAAACCTGGCCGTCGCTTCTTTCGCGATACCAAATAAGAAAGTCAGAGATGATCCCTTTATGAATTTGATCAGGTCTTAAATTTCCAAAATATGGATTGATGTGATTCTTAACGATGCTATCGAATTTCTTAAGCGTGGCATCTCTCGTTTCGTTTGCCACTTTCTCTTTTCGCAAGTCTTCTATGTATTCTTTTATGAGTTTCGCGGGCGCATTCTTTTCTTTCGGCGTCTCTTTCCCGAGCTCTTCAAGCGCCCTCGGAAGAAAATTAAGAGCTTCAAGGTAACTTGTCGTTTGAAGGCTTTTCTTTCTGATTTTATTGCCGACACGAATAACGGCCCAAAAAATACCGCTCATCTCATCGCGATAAAGATGAGATACTGAGTTGCCTTTTTTGTCGCGGTACTTTTTTAGCTTCGACATTTAATCACTCAGGCTTGGTGAAGTATTTTGCTTTCCATTCTTCAAAAGCTTCCACCGGGATCGCATAATTGCCGTTGAACACGAGAGTACGAAGGCGTCCTTTTTTTATTTCACGCCGAATTGTTTCGGTGCACTTGCCGACAATTTTGGCGACATCACCAGTCGAATAAAATGCAGCTTGTTTGATTTTCTTCGCTCCCATTTTCTACCTCACAAAACCGAGGCGCCCGCGCCGCCTGGCGAGGTGATCAGGTCGACGCGGGAAACGCCTCGAAAATTATTACGCATTCGATATACCTAAAAGTTGAAGCGAGGCCGCTCGCTTCAACAAAGCCGCTATCAATCCACACGGGGGTTTGTGGCGACAGCGGCTTTGCTCAAGCGAGTTAGTCGCTTTCAATCTCTTCCGTCTCCACTTCCGCAATTTCGCAGTTCGGACAAAATACGAAATGTTCTTCGTGGTCCGGCGTCGCAATGATATCGACCTCTTCACCGCAATGAGCGCAGACTTTGATCGTCTCACGTCGCCGACGCGGTTTGATTTCGCCGTCTCGAATTGTGAGAACGTCAGAGAGTCGATTCACGCCGGTAACCTCAGCTTTTTCAATTCCTCGTTCTCTCGAATGAGTCGCTCAATGAGTTCGAGCAAAACTTCATTGTCGCGAAGACCTTTGTACGAAATCGCGCCACGCCGAACATGCTCTCGCATCATTAAAACGTGTCTACGCAAATTCTCAAGCGCGTCTTGTTCTTGTTTGGAAAGAGTCATGCTGAAACTCCTTTTTTGAAAGCTATAACTTCGTTGTCTTCATCAAGACCAAGTCCGTTTTCCTCGATGAATTTTTCAAGTTTGATGATGCGCTGTTTGAGGTAGCCGAGATCGTCGAGCATTTCCATCGAGAGTCGCTGAATTGTTGAATGCATTTTAAGAAGGTGCTCATAGTCTTCGCTCAGTTCGTTATATGCATTAACAATTTCATCGCGCATTTTTTCGGCAAGTGTCATACAGCATGCTCCAATTGTTCTTTTAGAAACGCCTCGCCTAGTTTTTCTGCGAAACGGGCGATTTCGTCCGCCGAAAACGCCTCGGTTACATTAATACCACGAAACGTCACGCGAACATTGCCGACGCGAACGCGGCCGCTTCGATATTCAACGTCGCCTTCGATCTCAAATTCTTCTTCGATGTCGATATAAATGCTGTGATTCATGATACACCCTTGGCTTGTTTGTAAAGACTTGGACCATCCCAGTCGGGAACATCGAAACTCTCATCCGTAGTGACTTCGTGCATTTTCGATGCATCACGCGAGTCAAGCCATGCCGTTGCTGCCGTCAAAAACTCGGCGACTTGTCCTTTGATCGTTTGTCCTTTCGCAACGGCCTCGTTTTGAATGAATTCGACATATCGAGCGAGTTCGAAAATGTCGATGTCCTTGATCTTCATGCCAGGCGTGCCGTCTTTTTTGGGGCCAAACTTTCCGAACGTGACAACGTACTCGCCAGGATCTTGCTCGGCTTTCTTCGAATTTTCCCGCGCAGCCTTAAGCGGATTTTCGCGTTTCCGTTTTGATTTTTCGTTTTCGGACTGTGAATCAGCCTGCGCCATTTCGTCGGACGTGTATAGACCGGACATTTCAGCTGGAAACGCTTTCCGCAACGCAAGCGCCTCAGCGACTTTCGCAAGCATTAGATCGGGCATTTTTGCCCACATCATCATGGGCTTTCCGTCGCGATCGGTTTGAACGTAGGACTCCCAACGCGCGACCGCCCAAAGCGGCTCTTTGAAATCCGCATGAATCACGCCGATTTTTGCCGCGGCAGGTGGTTCATCCGACAGCCAAACATCAACCCAATTCCCATCTTTTCCGCACCAATACGGGCCAACCTGGCCTTGGTATTTCCCGGTTCGTGCTGCGATCAAACGGAAGCCGTCGATCGACGTTTGAATCGACATAACCTCACGCTGTTCTTTTCGGTCCCATCGTTTGACGGCATAAACTTGACGCGCAAACGGATCAAGGCCAGTGCGTTTTGCGACATGCAGGAACAATTGCAGTTCATCGTCAGTAGCGCCTTTGCAAATCGTACGCTTCAAAAGTTCAACCTGCTCGCGAGTCCAAACGGCAGCAACAGGCGCTTGATTTTGACCGTTTTGCGTTGTCATCAATTCGTTAGACATTTGCTGCCTCCGTCAGCTTCGGGGCTGTTGCGACTTTGGCAACAATGCGCTCGGTTCGCTCAATGCGCGCCCCTGGGACCGGAACGCCGAGTTTCAAATCATCGCCAAGCTTCTTTTTGTCGATTTTTGTAACCGTTTCGGTGATGACGTATTCGCCGGGTATCTTTGATTCGTCGTCGATCACAACTTTCGGCGGATTCAATTGACGACGGAACAAAACTTCGTGACCAGCGATTTCGGAGACATCGAGCGTTTTCATTGCGTTCAAAATTCGCTCTTTCATGCTGTCCACAGCACGTGCGCACGACTTAGCGAATGCAAGCCATTCCTCCGCACGGACGCGAGCGATTTCCGCACGCGCTTCGAGGTCTTGCATGACGACAAAATACGCATCTATTTTTTCGGCAAGCTCCGTTCCGTTTTTGTCGAGAAGCGCTTCGATCTCGGGCGTGATTTCGCCGCCGGAGTCGGCGAGCATATTCAAAATCGCGCTCGCTTCCTTCATCAGGACTGGCAATGTTTTTTTATTCATTTTCACCTCGCCTTGGAAAAAGTGCAAAAATCCCTATTCGGTTTGAAAACTCAAACCGTTTGTGTTTAAGTCGCGTCGGTTCGAAAATTTAAAGGCCCTACGCCGTTTCTTTCACGTTCGCCACAACGGGAAAGAGAACGTCTTCGGGCATGCCAGTTGCGCGCTCAAAGGCCCGCCTAGTCACAGGCCTAGGTGCGCCCTTTTGTTTGCCGGAGACGATCCTCTCAATCGTCCACGGCTGTAATCCTTCTGCGAGAAGGGCCGCCCAATTCTTTTTCGGGTCAGAGGCGAGCCAACTCCGCAGCATGTCTACGTCTGTCTTTCGAAATTGATTATCTCTAATCATTGCGCCTCGAAAGTTACACAAAACCTTACCAAATCGCAACACGAAAGTATTGTTTTGTGTAACGACGGAAATAATTTCATAACGTATTGTGCAAATAATGAAGAAACTCTCGGAAAAACAAATACTTACGACTTTCGCCCAGAAGGTGCGCGAACTCCGAGAGTTACGCGGACTAACGCAAGAGCAATTGGCCGAAGCCGCAGGCATATCGAAAAACGCCGTTACCCTCATCGAGCTCGAACAAAGAGCTCCCCGAATCAATACAGTTGTTGCCCTTGCCTATGGCCTTGGCGTTGAACCATCAGAACTTCTGCGCTTCTCAATTTCTACGGAAAATCTACGGACGGTTGCTGAGCCGTCTGCGCCGTACGAAAACGGTCTTAATCCCCAGGAAATCGCCGACCTGATTTTGGCTTACGGAAACGCAGAATCTTCGCTCCGCGCTTCGATTCGTCGCCAACTTGGTCTCGAGAAATCGGATCAGGATCGCGAGGCTTTTGAACGGCACGCTCTTTCATATCGCGAGCAACGAGATAAGCTTCAAATAAAAGATCGCAAAGGCGAGTAATCAAACTCTCCATTCACGCTCCACCAACGTTCCGCTAGTCGGGTTAAGTTTTTGCGAAAACATATCGGCGAGAGGTCGAGTTTTTTTAATGATGTTTTCTTAGCGGATGCTACCTGACAGGTATCCATCTAACAGGGCGAAAATCCCGACCAAGGACTGTTTCAAAATGGGATTCGCCTTAAGTTTCGGGCTCTAAGAACCGATATAAATTGAAAGCATTTATTTAGGAGGCGCGATGAAAGCGATTCTCGCTCTTCTCTTAGTAGTTACGCTTTCAGCTTGCAAAGGCGGCGGCGGATCTGTTGTGAGCGGCGTGCCGCCTCTTATTCCGACGCCAACACCTGCGCCTAATCCTATTGACTATTCATACCACAAGTGCGGACAAATTCAGGCGTGTGCAAAAGTTTGCGATTTCCATAATCCCATCGCCACGGAAAGCCAAATAAGAAACATTGTGTGTCCGGCCATTCATCACTCGGGAACCGGGCCGCTCTGCACTGCTCTTGTCGAATACCACGACGAAAAATACTTACCGGACAATCAATCATGTAAAAACGAATATGTCATCGATCGAACAAATCCTGAATTTCTGTTGGGCGAACGATGCCGAGACAATCCATGTTGTGAAGCAATTTGCTTGCAACAAATCAAACGAAAACCCTTTGGTGGGAATCCTTCATCCGGATTAGCTGCCAAAGCATCCGTCGATAACTTTTTAACTCACAACAAACAGGATGCGTGTTTAGATGCGCCCGCTGCGTACATTATCAACGTTTTCGAGCCGTTCTTTGAAATGTTCCCAGATTTCCGGCCAGCGGAATGCCTGCCGTGAATGCTTAATTCATCGCCTCACGATTTAGACCATAGTCCTCAAAGAGTCTTTCGGGTTCATCGGCATATTCGGATAAAAACTGCAAAAGCATCGAAAGGAATTCCTGCGCTGAAAGCGAGGCGTCTGATGTGAAACCGAGTTCGACATGACGGCCATCGTCGGTTCGGAAAACATAGACATCGACGCCGATTTCTTCATCAAGCAAGGTTCACCTGCATGCGACTATTGGCCCACTCGACACAAGCATCAATGAGAGCGTGAGCGTACTGCTCCTTTCTCTCAAGCGCCATCTTCGCTTCTTTTGGATTGTCGCCGAAAAAGCCTTCGATCAAACAATTGGGGATATTCGGTAACGCATGAACGTTTGATCCGCCGCGATCGGTTGCTGAAAGCGTTTTCACTCCGCGATCGCCGGCGCCCGGCTTTCGATCAAACACATTGCACACGTGATTATGAACAAAATTAGCAAACTGTTTGTCAGCACCTTCATTTGAGCAAAGCGTTTCAGTGCCAGAAACCGTTCCATTGAACGCATTGAAATGAAGTTCGATCACGCAATCAACGCCGAGAGATTTTGCTTTTTTGTATGCACCTGAAATTCCAATCCCGTCGCGAAAAATGATTTCTGCCGTAACGCCGATTCGTTTTGCATAGTCTTTTGCAAGCTGTGCAATCTCAGAATTGTAGGCGTACTCGGAAAGTCTATAAGGCGCTGGCATCACGGCACCTTGAGCGGACTTTTCATGCCCAACGATCAGGCCGATCCTTAGTTCACCGATTTCTTTTTCAATCGGATCGACCTGATCTATTGTTTCAACGTGCGCGAAGAACTGTTTCAAAAGATCCGACAACCATTCGATGAATGCTTTCATTTTGTCTCCAATGCTTTATCAACTGAGTTGATCGTTCGTTCCCAAGAGCTGATTTCTTTGTCACATTGGCCTGTGCGCTTACATTGCGTGATTATGTACGTTTTAAGTTTCGCCCATGATTTCGCCGGAATCATGAGCATCGTTGGCCTAGCGTCCCACCACGAAAGACCATCGAGTTTGTTCTTATCGTCAACGGTAAACTCGGTGGCTGAAATCGTGTTCACGCAATAGCCTTTCGCCAAATGGATTTCGACACAAACAGGAATATCCGGCGGCGCTGTTGCACACGATGAGAGAATGAAAACGCCAATCAGCGATAGCTTAATTCGTAAATTTAACAAACGCTCTAAAAGCATCAATGAGTTCCTTTTCCGCCTTTTCTTTTTCTTCCGGTGTTCCGCTCTCTTGTGCTTTGCGGTTTCTGATTGCGGCTTCCATAAATGCAACGCCTTGTTTGTTTGTCCTGGTGTCGATGTAGAGATAGAAAAGACCAAATTCAGTTTCACGAATCGCAATCTTCAACACGTAGCCGACAATGAAGCTCGCAATCGGATTCACAATCGGCCACGCCAAAAAGGGCAGCTTCGCAACAAGGTAACTCATCACGAAGCGCTGCCCTAGATCGAGTGCGGTTGACTTGATTAGTTCAACGTATTCATCTCGTGTCATACGTGTTTAAGCGCAATGAAAGCTGCGATTCCAATCCCAAGCACAAGATACCAAAGCCATGACTTTTGCATTTTGAACCTCAGTCGTTGGGATTGATCTTTTCAATTAGCGGATTGAGCGCAGCTTCGATTTGCGGACGAGCCATCACGAAGAAGTCGTCAAGTTTGTTTTGAGTCATCTTGACCGAATCCTCAACCCAGTCGAGGAAGATCGGAAGAAGAACTTTGACGTTCTCTTCTGCCAGCTCCAAACCAGCGGCTTTCAGTTTCTCTTTCAGGTCTTTTACATCAAACGGTTTTTCCATAACACCCCCCTTTCGGCCCGTTGTTATCGGGCAAGTTTTTGCTCTAAAATCGAAACTCTGTTTTCCACACGCGAAACGCGATCTGCAGTATCCTTCGCAGCGTCTTCGATCTTTTGAAATCGCAGTTCGCCTTGTTTAAATCCGTCTTTCACCGCTTGTTCGAGGTTCTTAAGCCTCTCATCGTAGGACTTAAGAAACGGTTTCACCCGCGTCCAAATAACAACGAGCGCGAGGATTGTTTCAAGAAGCCGTCCAGGGCTTACGTCTTCCACTGCAGTAGACAGAAACGAGAAGAAATCCATTTCTTACCTCGTGCGCGGTTAGCGGGGACCTTCGCAAGTGACATTCACCAATCCATCTATACCCGAAGCGCTTGTACTATGCCAAACTGCCACATTGATCGACGTTGCACTCTCACTGTGCCCCTGGCCGGCGTAAGCGGTTGGTGCACCTGCGTTTGCAGACGAGAAATTGCATCTTGGTGTGGACGAGAAAACACCGGATCTGACTGCTATGTTGCATCGTCCGGTGGAAACCTGGCTTACGGAAGAAACCCAAGAGCCAATTTGAAGGGTAACTTCTGGTGTCGAATCACAATCAATAAGAGCAGATTCAACTCGCATATTGCTAGTAATCCAAACCCATCGCGTCCCATTCGATTGCAGCCCAACGGTATCGCCTTGCAAGTGGATAACTGTACTCGTTGCTGTTCCGTAACCAATGTTCTGTCCGCCAATTGTGGCGATCGTCACAAGGTTTGCGCTTGAATCTGTTTTGGTAACGAAGAACTTCTTACCTTTGAATGCCGCAGCATCTGGAAGCGTGATTGTGACAGCGCCGCCGGACGCATCGACTTCAACGGTTTCGTCTTTGTCGGTCAGAGAGTAGTTTGATGAAACGGTCTTTACTGTATTGATTGTCGTGACTCCAGGATACGGAGTCGTTACCGCGTGCTTCACGAGCGGCTGATACGTGTGAGTCGCGATTATGCAAGGTGTGAGAGCGATGTTTGCTGGCCGGGTTTCTCCCGTAACGTTTTGAAGACCACCGTCCGTTAGGCCCAGTCTCGCGGATCCTGTAGGAACGGTAGATGGGGGGTTGTGTGGATTCGCATACACTGGCACCGACTGAACGACACTATCATATCCCGGTACGTGTCCATGCTCGGGGGCGGAGGCCATCATATAGTACTGATTGTTATGGTCCCACCCAAATGGGAGTATGTGCTTGTGAGAACTCAGGCTTTGTCCCTGTTTTTCACCAAGCGTTGCAGAGTAGGCGACTCCGCCAATCTCCTGCGAACCTGCGCCTCGAATGAAGATACCGCGAAGATCGGGCAGCGTATTCGAACCGCGTCGTGCAATTAGTTCAGAATACTCCGGTGGTATCGTCCCGCCGTTGGCGTGCAACGTACCAGGGGGGCAAGTCGCTTGTTCTGTGTATATGATTGTACCAAGTAAGTCCGCACCTTGCCCAACGCGCACGACTTGTTCGGATTCGAGCGGGAACTTTTCAACGAAGAAACGTAGGTCTGGTATATTGTTAGTTGCATTAACTTCAATGTTACAGCTACCACCCGCTGACATTCTCGCAGCAGCTATACTAACAGCCACGTTTGTTCTAGGTTGTGTAGCAATAAATCCGCCAGTAATTTCTCTGCTTCGCAGGAAATTTACGCCTGTTGATGTGCTATCCTGCGACGATTCGCCTAAAACAGTCGAACCGTCCACTAGTGCAAATTTACAGTGAATATTTTGATTGTTCGAATGAACAGTAAAATCACCGCTCGCAGTAATTCTGTAATAATAACCAGGCTCAACCTTTGGGATCACAAAGCCAGGGATTTTAGTGCTGGGTGCTGCAATGTTTCCAGTTGTGGTAGGAGTTGCGCAGTTTGTGTTTGCGCTAGGTACAGTATAGCTGGAACTGGTCACACTCCAGTCGCACGAAGGCGCCGATGGATAAGTCAATGTTCCAACGAAAGTAGCCTGCGCAACGGAGCCTATCCCATCCCATGGACCAACACGTGCACGTGCAAAACAAACTTTACCAGTGTTTGAGTTTGTCGGCCTGATGCGAATTCCAACGCCAGTGAGCATCGCAGACCCAACTGACGTGACATCAAATTCGCGCCATTTGAAATCGCCAGGAATATCAAGAGCGTTTGCAACTGTCGCAGGACCTGCACCGACCAAGTGCATAGCCTCGACTTTCAGTCCTTCAAAACTTGCTTTGACCCAAATCTTGTGGCCAAGATTCACACCATCGACGTTACTGAATCCAAGCGCATCAGGCGAAATGTCGGCAATTTGCGAAATAACAGCATTCGCTGAGCCTTCCCAATCAACACAAATTGTAGTGACATTCGGTCCGAGTGCTTCGTCTTCTTCGACTTCGTAATCAAGGCCACTAACGGTCGTCCAACCCTCAAGGCTTCCGTCTTCAAAAGTAGGATTGGTGAGGAAGTTGATTCCGTCGGAACCGCCGCCGCCAGCTCCTGCGCCGATTTGTTTTTCGTTGTCGCTTGAATCAAGCGTGTAGCACTTCCCATCGTCCTTGCAGTAAATCTTCTTTTGTCCGGCCGGTGGCGGCGTGGGTTTCGCTGAGAGTTCTTCGACCGTTAAAGCGCCTTCGATTTGAGGATTCTCGAGCGTTTTGTTTTTAAGCGTGTCTTCGGTCTCTTTTCCGACAAGTGTATCGCTCGCATCCGGCATAAGCCACGTTTTCGATCGATCAGGCGAGCGAATCGCATCGCCAGTGAGATAACTCACGCCAAATGCCTGCGAGTGAATAAAGCTAATGAGAAGAAAATAAATAAACACTGAACGCATATGACGCCTCTCAAATTTCAACCCAAAGCGTTCCGTCAAACCAGAAAGTGATCGTTTCATCTTCATGAAGATAAACCTCGCCTTGATTCTTGAGAGCAATGCCGTCTCCGTGATGAAGTCGAACGGTGTTTGTATCGCTTCGGCCTTGAAGTGTTAGACGTTGACCTTCCATGGTGCCCGCAGAAATCTGCGGATCAGCCGATATATCAACCGGACCGCCGGCACCTTCGACGTACATATAGTTTTGAAATTTGGTGCTAACAAAGGAGATGCCGGTTGCCGCTTGGATTTGAATCGGCGATGCGCGAGATCCAAAGATAGTACCTTGAATTATTTCAGTCGCTTCGTTTTTTGCTGCTTCCGCGGCTTGAGCTGCGCTCTCGGCATCGGCTTGGGCATCTTGAGCGAGTGCTATTGCTTCAGCAAGTGTTTCTGTATCGAGATTTGGCAAAACGAAATTGTCACGCGTCCAAATGACAACGTCGTTTGCATCCGTGAGAACAAGTTTATAAGCCTGTGGAGAGAGATAAACTGTGGCTTCGCCGCGTGAATTGAGAATTACCGGATTTGGATTTGGAGTTGTCGCCGCTTTATCGGCGTATGTTGCAAGCGGAATACTTGAACCCGCCCGATAGGAATAAAGTTTCCCACCAGCAAGCGGGTGTCCGTTATCATCGAAGAATTGAGGCACAGGCCACGGCAATAATTCCGCCATGGCCTAAGTGTTTGTCTGAAACGTGTTTACATCAAAGTAAACTTCTACTCATTTTCATAGATGCGATATTGCGAAGGTGTAGCGGAATCGCTGTCTAGTTCACCTCCTGCAACTTGTGTTAAACCCGTTTCCTTCGCTCTTTGAGCTGCACGACCAGAAAGAATCGTAAGTTCAAATTGACGGATAAGGTCCTGCTTCACGTTCTCCGGCAAGTCCATGCGGCGAATTGCGCTTGGAGTAAGTGGTCCTCTGATTTTGATTAAGCCATCAAGGATTTTCTTCGTAACTTGTGGGCCGTAAACATCCATCATCGCGCCAAGCGTTGCGCCAAGCGCAGCGCCAACTGGACCGCCTACAATGCCGCCAGCGGCCGCGCCAGCAAGACCCGATTTGCTAAACGCAGCCTGCGCGCCGATACCAAGCACAGTAAACAGGTTCACGTTTCTTGAACCGTGAAACGCCGTCTTTGTGAACGCCGCGGCGTCTCGCCAAGCATTCACGGCCTCTACGAAGTCTTGATTTTCTAGCTCAGACAACTCCTTAAGCAATTTTGTCGCGTACTTTCGTCCAGCAGCAACTTGCTTTAGTTTCGCCTCGGCGGTTTGTTCACCAAACGACCTGAACTTATTCGCAAGTTCTTTTGCGGTCTTGAAATTCGCCTCAGCCGACCGCGCATTGAAGAATGCCGCTGATTTCCTAATCGCTTCTTGAATAGCTTTGGGTTTTGCCATTCGTTTGGCTACAGCCGCTTGCATTTCGGCTTGGCGAAGCGTTTGAGCTTCCGGAAGACCGCGCCGAATTTCTTCTAGCCTCATTGGACTACGCAAAGTCCGTTGCGCTTCAACCATGCTTTCAACGGCGCGAACGGCATCAGGGCCTTCTCGAGCAACAAGGTTTTGAAGTGTCGCAAGGTCATGTTTTGCAGTCGGCCGCCCAAGGTTAGCAAGGCGAGAAAGACGCGTTTGATCTTTTCCAAATCGCTCGACAGCTTCTGAGAAAATCCGCGTATCTTCGGCCACCTGGGCCATCTTTTGAGCGTATTCGGGAACCTTCTCTTTTAGTTGCTCATCAAGCGCTCGCCGAACGGATTGAAATGCCTTTGATACTTCATCAGTAAATGCGTTTGCATCGTAGATGATTCTTTCAGCGCGATCGATTTGTTGAATGACGCGTTTTGCTTCGGTAAAGGACAACTTCGCCGGCACTCGTCCTAACGTGTTGACCAAGGCAAGAATTTCTCTTTGTGCGGCTTCGGCTTGAGGCGTTGCCGGACCAGCGTTGCCGACATTCATTTCCTTTGCGGCACGCTTTAAACCCCTCCATGCTTTTTGAAGATCAATATAGACGCGATTGCCAATGCGTTTTTTGGCTCTTTGTTTCGCATCCATTTCTTCGAGGATTTCAAAGGCTTCAGTTGAACCTTTTGAAATCCTCTCTCTTTGTGCTCTAAGAGCGTCTTCAACAACGGGTTCAAGTCGTGTCGGTGACGCTTGATCTGCAATCTGTGCCTTTTTCGATTTAAAGGCTTCATCAAGCGCAGCTTTGGCTTGTTGAACTTCTTCTAAAGCTCGAGCCTTGCCTTCGATGCGAGACTCTTTAATGCTTCGAGAAACATCGTCCAAATGCGCTTTTGCGGCATCATAGTTGATCTTCTTTTGTTCAAGATCGTCGAAAAGATTGCGAACAACGCCGGTAACTTCCTCGTAAATCTCATCGAAGGTTTTCGCATTCCGGATGCGCTCGGGATCTTTTAGATACCTGTCGATTACGTCCTCGGAAACCCCGCCAATAGCCGAAAGAAGTTTTTTGCCAGCGGCTGGAACTGCGCGGCCAACGCCTTTTACAACGTTCTCCGCGCCTCGGAATGCTGCGGGCATTACTGCACCCGTTCCGAATCCAACCGCACCACCTTCAAGACGTGCTCCAAGATCAGTAAAACCTGACTCCGGCGTGTAAGCAGCACCTAAAGCAGCGCCTTCTAAAGCCAAACGTCCGCCTTGCGCTGCAAGATCAAGACGTGCAGCGCGTGTAAGTTGTGCAGCTCTTGCCGCATCACCTGCTAAACGCGCTTCATTTGCTGCGCGGTAAAGATCTCTAGCTCGCCCGGCTTGCGACATCGCTTGTGCTGCTTGGCCGATTCTACCAGGCGCTTGAGCGGCGACTTGCAAACCTTTTCCAACCAAGCGTGAAGCGCCAACACCTGGAGCAATGAAGCCAGCAAGTTGGCCGGCAAGCGCGAAGCCAGGCGCTTTTTCTTGAAGTGCTTTTCCTTGTTCTCGGAATTTTTGGACTCGAGCCTCAAACGGTTCGTTCCCCATCGGAATGCCAAGCGTTTTCTCGGCAAGCCAATCGGTCGCAACCTCGCCAGCGGCTTTAAGATATGGAAGTGTGCCAAGCGATGAACTTTCGGCAAAACCCTCAAGCGCTGCGCGTGCTTGATCGCTAACCGTTGGACCGCTATCGGCAGTCTCACCAATACCTGCCCAAGCGTTATAAGGCGTCCATTCATCTTTTCCGACTTTGACATAAACCGTTCCGTCTTTCGCCTGGCGCGTGACCGGTTCCCACTCGTCCTGACCGACTTTGCGATAGAATGTTCCGTCTTTAGCCTGCCGTTCGATAGCTTGCGTTTGTGCCATTAGTCAGCCCATTCGATTTGATTTGTTTTAAATCTCTGAACTGTGTTTACGTTCGGTTGAGTTGCTTGCGCTCTTGTTGTTCCAAGTAAAGACCTGCGCGGTTTATTCTGATTCCGCGCAATTGGCCTACCTTGTTCATCAAACGATAGTTGATACCTCGGCGGGCCTTGTCCCGGACCGTGGATAATATCAAGTTGAAGATTGATAACGCGTTTAAGGTTGTCAGCAAGGATGTGCGTAGGTACATCGGTCCTGAGTGTACCAACCGCCGCTTCAAGCATCGCAAGTTCTTGATTAGACACGTTACCAAGTGCGCCACCGGTCGGTGATGCAGCACGCATTGCTTGAAGCTTTTCAAAGCTAACGTTTGACCTGACCGATTGAAGAAGCTGTTCCAATTCATAGGCCGCCGAACCAGGAACGTGTTTAAGTTTTCCAAACCAAGAACCAGTTGACCAAGGAACACTTTCAAGAATTTGAAGCGCACGATTTGCGTCTTGAACCAAGATGTTTGAATAAAGCTTTCCAATCTCTTTCTGCGCTTCAAGCTTTTGCGCTTGCGGGCTTCCGGGAATTGGCTCAACGCCGGATAGATCAGCCTTCCAACGATAACCTGCTGGCGGCTTCGGCAGTCCGGCCGCTCCGGCTGCTCCGACTGCTTGTTTTTGTCTAGCGTCTGCCAAGTTTTTCGCGATTTGCGATCTAACGAATTGTTTTTCAAGCTCCGCCTTTTCTTGCGCTTGCCGATATTTGTTGTGGTAAAACTCAATTTGCCCGCGTGCCGCTTGAAACGACTCTGGCAACTCTTGAGGTCTAGCAAGTCCTGATGTAATCAGACTTTCCCGCAGCTTTTGATATTCGGCCTGCTGTTGCACAGGATCTTGAATTGAAAGCAAGTTTCCTGCCGTCTCGCCAAGCTGTTGAAAAAGCTGTTGCTGAATTTCGCGTGTTCGGCGCATTTGGTCTAGTTGCGCCATTTCGCGCTGTAGTTGCTGCGCCTCTTGTTGCATTTTGAATTGCTCTTGTTGCATTTGCAATTGCGCCTGCTGTGCGCGTCTTGCGTCTGCAAGCTGCATCCCTTGCATAAATCCTTGTGCTAGTGCGGCGAGGCCGCCAGGTCCAGCTTGTCTGTAGATTGAAGTATCAAACGTCGCCATCGCTCACCTCACGACGCCTCATCCGCCATCATAGCAAGTCCGAGACTTGCAAGCTTCTTGAGATTCACGACTTTCACGCCGTCACGTTCTTCAACGACCGTGCGGCCAAGCTTCGATTTCTCAAGGTCTTGCGCCATAACACCAACCCATTCACCATCGCCCATGGATTCATCTTTGTATTTGAAGCGATAAGGCTTGATGGATTTCTTAAATTCTTCGATGTCGGCTTTACTGATTTTTCCGAGATCTTTTTTTACTCGCTTATCGCTAAAGATCGCGCCAACTACGCTTCCAACTGTTCCCAATAAACCTTGTCTTGCTTGCTGATGCGCCATTTGTGCCGCCGCTTGAGCGTTACCAAGTCCGGTAGCTATATTCGCCATCGATTGACCATGTTGGCCAGCAGCACCCATAAGACCGCCAAGACCAACGGTTCCCATGCGAGCTAAGTCAGAAAGGCGTCCATATTCTCGATTGTAAATGTTTTGATACTCTTGTGATGCGAGGTTTTGTCCGTATTCGGTAAGTGCTTTGAGTGTGGCTCCAGATTGATTAAGACCACGTGCTGCAGCCGAACCTTGAATAGCTTTAAGCCCCTGTTGCAAGCGGAATTGATAACCAGGGTCTGTTTGCCAGTTCTGCATGAAGTTACCAGCCGCAAGATCGCTTAGCGCCCTTTGTCCGGTTTGAAGCCAAGGATCCGCAAGCCGCTGTTGCTCTTGCCACATGCGCATAAGATCAGATCGCGCTTGTCCTGCAGCGCCAGTTTGTGCAGCAAGTGCATCGTCAATGTGACCGGCGCCTGTAAGCATGTCACTAACAGGGTTTCGTCCGGTAAGACCAAGCGGATCTAGGCCTCCTCGAATCCAACCTCCTATATTTCCCAAGTTCACGATGCCACCTCCATGCCTTGATCTAAAATTCGATAAACATTAAAGCTCAAAGGCGATCAATATTTGACGTAATCACTTTGCATCCGTTTGCTTTCGCGGTTGCATGTAGATGTCTTAAAAGATCAGGCAAAACTGATGTTCCGCGTGCGCCTTGGATCATTGAGCACCTCAAAGCTCGAAAGCAACCAGTCTTAAAAAGGAAACCCTTGCGATACCTTCGTTTGGTGCAGAACCATTGTAATGCGCCTGAATTTTATATGTAACGGGTCCGATTCCGGGGGAGGTATCTATATACCAAACCACGCTGCACGGCAGGGTAAGCGAAATTACGTCGTTTGTTTCATTCCCAAAACCTATTCGTGACCCAAATATATATTCGTGTAATGGCGAATTATTCTTAAGAAGCAAAATGCGACCGCCTGCACTCACGCTAGACTTATTTAAACCTCTCTCGAAAGCTATTCTGCTAGCTGTGTCTCCGACAAAACCAATGAAAATTGGTCGTCCTGTTGCATTAATAGTTACCTGCAAATTTGGAACATCGACGTACGTGTTTGATTGTGTTGAAAAAGAAGAAGACGAACTGCTTACAACTTGTCCAAGCGGAGCACGTTTATCGTTCGTTACTGACCCCGCAGAAAGGTGACGCGTTACAATCGCGGCATCCGCGATCTTGGGTTCAGTTACAGCTTCATCTTGAATCTTGCTCGTTCCAACTGAGTTATCGGCAAGTTTCGCATTCGTAACTGCTCTGTCTTGAAGTTTCGGCGTTGAAACGCTTCCGTCAGAAAGGCCAGAAGACGCAATCGCTCGTGTCGCACCGATACGAACTTCGCCAGTACCAGCAGGCGGCGGCGAGTTAAAAATTATTTTCGTTCCGTTAACTGTATATTCGCTCGTAAGGAATGTAATTCGATCGCCGCCAGAAGTTACAAGCACAACCGTGCAGTTCTGCGGAAGCTCAGGATCAATACCGAGATCGAATTCCGTCTTAACGCCGTCCGTTTCAATCGGGACAACCGTTTGAATACCGACTGCGGTAGAACTTGCTCCCGAAACATGATCGCGAGTTTCGATCACATTATCATCGGCATCGCAAATCACAAACTTCACCGGTTGAATGCCGACATAGATGCTTGCTCGGCCCGCCGAATCTAGAATGATCGGATTCTCGTTCGGTGTAAAACTCGCATCCTTATAGGTCGTAATCGGCGTCGTGGTCCCAGCTTTGTACGTATAGACCTTTCCGCCAGCAAGCGGCTTTCCGTTGTTATCAAAAAACTGCGGTAAGAAATACGGAACAACCTCAGCGGCCATGTGTTACGACCTCCAAAACACCAGCGGCTGGCGCAGTTCTGAATTCGATAATATTCATTCGCCCTCTATCGCCAAACTCTCGTTTGAGCCAATAGTTGGGAACCCATTCAGAATTATCCGCATCCCAGGAAAAATGCGGGATTCCAACTCCGTTAACCGATGGAAACACATAGTTGATGTTTAGCGGCTCAACGGATAGCTGAAATTCTTTGTCGCTTGCATTTAAGTCGATTAGGAATTTATCCACGATGATTTCCTGACGGTTTACAAGGTCGCGAAAGAAAAATTCCCATGCGCGACTAAAGAAACCGCTTTCAAGAACCGGCGTCTTAAATGGCGGCGAAAGTTTAACACTTGCCATTAGCTACCCCCAGCCTCGACATCAATTTCGGCACCAATGAGCGTGATTTTCACGCGATCAGTAATGCGAAGACGATATACGCGATCACGCGACATACCTAGACGATTCCATTTAAGGCGCATCCGACGTTGACCGATTTTTCCGATGCTTGCCCAGTGTTCGTTTCCAAAGCTGTGGCCTCCATCATCCGACCAATCGAGAATTGCCTTTGGATCAGTTCCCAAGCCTTCGCCGTCTAGACCAACGCCGGTTTCCATATCGACTTGCAAAGACTTATGACGGACTCGCTTTAATCCAGCTGTCACATGAGGAAGCGTCCGAATGCGGACAATTTCTTCATCGTCATCGGTATAGAAATTCATCGACATTTGATACAGATCACCAGTCTCGTGATCGCCGATCAAATGGATGCCGCCTTTAATGTGCGGCGAAAAGGCATAAACATTTCCATGATGGCGTTTTAGCTCACCATTTACGAGTCGGGCGCGCTCATGCCAGAAGCCAGTTGTCACGTCATACACCCACGTGCCTTCATCGAAGTTTAGGACATAGAAGAAATGTCCTTCTTCTTGGTAGGCATAGGCCACAGCGTTTTCCGGATTCGCATAAGAGTTAATCGCAAATTCAACGGCGTGAGTACTAACCCGCACCGGCTGGAAACCTTGAGCGCGGTAGACGATGCCGCGACCTTCTTTGTTTCGTCCGAGCCACATTGGCGCGCCAGCAACGGAAACGGCACTATATCGGGCAAACAAACCGACTTCCAGGAATCCGCCTGCTGCGCGAATGAAAGGAGCATTTGCGTCGCCGCTAGACTGCCAGACTTCTGTTGTGCGCTCGCCAAAAAGCCAAAGGTCGCGATAATTCGCAAGTACCGCAAGAAGATTGTCTGGATCTCCTTCTGCCGTGAAAAATGAAAGCGGGTCAACGTGCGGTGACTCAAGATCAGAAACGTAAAACCTGCCAGTATTGAGTTTGTTATATATACGGTATCCGTCGATTAGTTCTACGTGCGTCGGTCCATACGCATTCTCGAACGGTTCGATACGAAATGCGCCACCATATCCGAAGGCGCTAAAAGGGCCAAAACTTTCTTGTGGCTGGCCATCAAGGTTCAGCCAACGCCAATAAAGGAATTCTTCATCGCCAGCAACAAATACGACCATTTCTTCGGTAAATGGGTTTCCGTCGCCGTCGAAATGTTGATTGCCACTGGCTGATGACGCCTTAACGATAGGCGTATTGATGTTTATCGGAGTCGCAAACGCCGACGATGACCAAGTATCAGTGAGCGGATCATGTTCGACTTTGTAGAGAGTGTTGCCGCTTACAACAAGAATAATGCCCGATTGCGTGACATGAATGCATCTGATCGGACCTGTACCAACTGAAATAAGTTTTCTCGTTCCAGGTGTACCGACAAGATAGTAAGGCTCGCCTTCTTTCCCTGTTCCCATTTCGTTTTGAACAGGATAAAGATTCACCGAACGTTGGCAATCGACGTTGCGAGACGACAGCGTATAGCTTGGTCCGATGAATCCCCTAAAGCGCATTTGTCAGCCTCCTCCTTTAAGGAAATCAGAAAGAAGCCAACCGCTTCGTTGTCTCGAGCCGATGAATTCCGGCGCGACCTTCGCAAATGGAATGTTGTTTACAAGATTCTGGGCCTTGATTTCGCGAAGTCTATCTTCGGCAAGTGAGGCAATTGTCGCAGGAAGTGCTACGCCGAATTCGTCTGCCAATACCACAGCGAGATTGTAGATGATCGCATCCATGTATCCGGGCGGAAGATCAAGTTCATCATTTATGCTTGTGGGATTAAAAAGAGGCTTATTCGAGTAAATGATGATCTCTTTTGCCTCGGTCGGAACCGGATAAAAGAATAGCTTCGCAAGCGGCCACGAGGTTTCAAAATAAAACTCAGTCGGAAATGTCGAACGAGTTGTTTTGATAGAAAGCGTCCGCCATTGATCGAATTGCAATTTTCCAAGCGTAAGCTCAAGGTCGCCTGATTCGACAACTGAAATGCCAAGAATGTCCATTGGCCGTGAAGTGTCGAAGTCGCCTTCTGGACCAATCGAGTATTCTTGTTTTTCAGGCGTTAATTGAAACCGTTCTGTAGTTTCGGACCACGGGATAAGGTCGTTATTCGACCACGAGTCCAGCATGTTTTGAAGTGCTGTAAGACCATCGGTAATTTCGTGCGCTGCAGGCGTTTCGCCGGCCGCAATCACGCCGAGTTTCTTTAAAGAAGCCGTGACAATATCCCTTACGGTCCGTTTCATTTAGACTTAACCCTTTTTGTTTAGCATGGCGTAAAGTGACCGGATGTGTTCATCCGACCTTTTATTAAGATGCGTTTCTTTAAAGCCGTTCGCTTTAAGTACTGCTTTCATTTCTTCAATCGTTGGATGAGCGATTTCGGTCGTTTCGTTATCATTGGTCGCGCCGGCCTGTTTATTCACAGGCGCTTCTTTCGCTTTCTTCTCAGCTTTCGACTCCCACTCGGCCATGTGCTCACGATACGTTTTCGGTGCATTCCACTCGGCCGGGCTTTCTTTAAATTCGCCTTTCAAAGACTTGTGGTGCGCTTCTGATTCAACAAGAACAGGTGCACCTTCACGCGGATAAACCCATTTCGGATATTCTTGAAGAACGTATTTTTTTGGCATTGCGAACCCCTTTGAAAGCTGGCCGCAAGCCCAAATTGAGCGAGCGGCCCTTTTGTCTTTTTGATTAGATGTGGACGCGGCAAGCGAATTCAGGCCGCACGACGGCTTTTCCGTAAAGCACGTCAATACGCGACTTGAACGTCCGGTCTTCGATGTCGAATCCGCGAACGAACGAAATCGACATGCCGATTTCAGGAACCGAGATCGTCGAAGCCATATCGACGCCCTTCGGTTGCGGAAGTTCTACAAAGACAAGCTTAAAGGCGTCACGGTGGAATGCAACATTAAGCGGCGTTTCTTTGTTAGCCGTAGTCGCTCCGCCCAAGATGTTGATTTGTGCGTTATCGGCAGGTGCTGCGGTAACGGTTGCACGTGCGCCAGTTGCGATGATTTCCGGCCAGATTTTGATTGTCGCCTCGCCCGATGCGTCAGCGTCAACGTCTTCGGTAACAACGAACTGCTGCAGTTGTCCCGTCGAACGTTGATTCGCAGGGTTAACAGCGTAAACGCCTTCAAACGTAATCACGTCGCCTTTTCTGAGGACTTTTGCCGTGCTCGCCGTCCAACCGTCGGTTTCGATTTCGTTACCGGTTTGGCCTGCACCCTTAACAAGCGGAGTGCCAGCGAATGCGCCGACAACGTGGCGGTTCACGTTTTGCGACATGTACCAGTCGAAGCCCAAAGCCGTACCCATCGAGCCCTTGCGATATTGCTCGCCGATTTCGCGGCTCGAATGGAAAAGCGCTTTAAGCTGATCGACCGCCTCAACTTCCGTGCGAGGATCGACAACAAGAATTCGCGTCGGATCCGTCGGCGTTGAATTTTCATCAAGTGTCGCTTTCGCTTGAAGGATTGTTTTCGCACTAAGTGTTCCAGAGCCAGGTGCGCCGACCGCGCTTGCGATTTGCGAGACAAGGCTCAAACAGTCGTAGTCGATTTCATGAGCAAGCCGCGAAACAGCGGGCTTTAAATATATATCGCTAAACGACTGAAGGTCGAGCGCAAGCTCTTTCGAGTCAAATTCGACATCAACGCCTTTCATCGTGTCGATTTTGACGTATGTTTGTTCTTCGACAACGTCTTGTGCCGAGAACGACTTGCCGGTCCGAACGGTGTACTTCGGCGGCTTACGAACACGAACGGTATCGCCAATCTTGCGATCAGTTCCCCATTCTTTGTTCAGTTCACGCCCCATTTTCTTCGTGAAAACGAGGTTGTTCACAAGGATGCGAAGCGCTTCCTTTGTGATCATGTCAGCGGTCAAAAGCGTATTTGCCATTCTTCAAACTCCTTCTTTTGCTCTAAGGCGCGAAGGAGCTATTTCAGCTCGCATCGAACCTTAGAGGAAATCTCCCCAGCGTTTTCGTTCTTGTTCGTTGCGAAGCGTGAAGAATTCCAAAGTAGACAAATTCGGATCGTCGATTGACTTTCGCCCGTCGGATTTTTGTCCAACGGGATTCGGCGGCGGCGGCGCTTTCGTAGGTTTCGCTGCGGCTAACTTCTTAGCCTCAAGTCGTGCTTCGATCTTCGCCTCAAGCTTTCCAATCTCTTTAAGTTGCAAATGAGGCGGAAGTTCAGCGATCTCTTCGGCTAGGTCGGGGTTTTTCCCGAGTTCGTAAAGAATCTCAGGACCGAGCGCTGAATGCACAATTGCTTGCTCAACCGAAGCGTCAACATGAATGCCTTCGAGATTCGACACTACGTCCATGTAGTCGGAGTGCGTTTTTGCAAACTCTTTTTGTCGTTTCTCAAAAGTTTTAAAGACTTTTTGCGCTTCGGTTTCTGCTTTCTCGCCCGAAAGTTTTCTGATCTCCTCAAGCAAAGGCTGCGTAGCTTCCCTTACAGCTTTATTGCTGTAGTAAGAGATCCGCGCCGCTTCGTAATCTTCCCATGATTCAAAATCATCGGGGTGCGGCGGCAAGTCGTCTTTTCCGCCTTTACCTGGACTTACGTCTTTTGCTTGAGTCGATTTTCCTTCGATTTGCGATTTCAAAATTTGTTCGCGAAGAAACATTAGCTCTTGCTCAAGAGCCTTATTCTTACGAACAAGCTTTTGAATGCGTTTTGTTACCCCTTTTCCTTTTGCCGCTTTCTTTTCGCCATCGTCTTCGTCTTGTGCCTCATCGTCCGTTGATTCGGCATCATCAGAAGAC